>Ga0079224_100003847_pt1 | contig 19177 bp, 18 predicted proteins | sample Stecom2015_FD_80414 | JGI IMG/M metagenome (GOLD analysis project Ga0079224, IMG submission 80414) | Agricultural soil microbial communities from Utah to study Nitrogen management - Steer compost 2015 | ecosystem: Environmental > Terrestrial > Soil > Agricultural land | place: USA: Utah... | reverse complement strand
CACGCTACTCGGGAGGCGCGGGGCGGCTCGCCTCCCGCAGGGCGTAACCTGGCCTGGCCCCGCCCACGCGACGGAGGAGACCGAGGCTGTGGCCAGCATCGAGACGGCGGCACCACGGGGGACCACGTTCTCCGAGACGTTCGACCGCATCGTCGCCAACGTCGAGCGCGTCATCCAGGGCAAGCGCGAGGTCATCGAGCTCATGCTGCTCTGCCTGGTCTCCGACGGGCACCTGCTGCTCGAGGACGTGCCGGGCGTCGGCAAGACCAACCTCGCCAAGTCGCTCGCCACCTCGATTGAGTGCAGCTTCGGCCGCGTCCAGTTCACGCCGGACCTGCTGCCGTCCGACGTCGTCGGCCTGACGGTGTGGAACCGGGGCGCCAACACCTTCGAGTTCCGGCCCGGGCCGATCTTCAACAACGTCGTCCTCGCCGACGAGATCAACCGGGCCTCGCCCGAGACGCAGGCCGCCCTGCTCGAGGCGATGGCCGAGGGCCAGGTCACCGTCGACGGCGCCACCTACCCGCTGGCGCCGCCGTTCATGGTCATCGCCACCCAGAACCCCATCGAGCACGAGGGCACCTACCCGCTCCCCGAGTCGCAGCTCGACCGCTTCCTCATGCGGGTGTCGGTCGGCTACCCCTCCCCCGCGGCCGAGCTGGAGATCCTCGACACCCACGGCGACCACGACCCGCTGCGGGAGATCGAGCCGGTCGTCACCAAGGCCGACGTCCAGCGCATGTCGGCCGCCAGCCGCAAGGTCCACGTGGCGCCGAGCCTGAAGCAGTACCTGGTCGAGCTCGCCCAGGCCACCCGGCGCAGCACCCACCTGGCGCTCGGCATCTCGCCCCGGGCCACCCTCGCGCTGCAGCGCGTCGCCCGGGCCCGGGCGGCCTCGCAGGGGCGGGGCTACGTCGTGCCCGACGACATCAAGGCGCTGGCCGTCCCGGTGCTCGCCCACCGCCTCGTGGTCACGCCCGAAGCCCAGCTGCAGGGCGTCGCCCCGGCCGACGTGCTGGCCGAGGTGCTGCGGGCCGTGCCCGTCCCCACGGGAGGCCGCTGATGGCCCTGCCCGCCGCCGGACGCGCCGGGGAATGCTGACCCGACAGGGCTGGCTGTGCCTGTGGGCGGGCGTGGCGATGATCGCCGTCGCCCGCCTGCTCGGCATCGGTGAGCTCTACGTGTTCGGCGCCGTGGCCCTCGGCCTCGTCGTCGTGGCGCTGCTCTACGTGCGCCTCGTGCGGCTCGACCTGCGGGTCGACCGCGCCGTGCACCCGTCGCGCGTCCACGTCGGCCAGACCAGCCGGGTCGAGGTCCGGGTCCGCAACCTGCGGCGCACCGACACCCCGGTGCTGCGGCTGCGCGACCCGGGCACCGCCGGCGCCGAGCTGCTCGTGCCGCCGCTCGACCAGGGGGCCGCGACCTCGGCCACCTACCGGCTGCCCACCGACCGCCGGGGCGTCGTGGCCGTCGGCCCGCTGCGGGTCGTCGTCGGCGACCCGTTCGGCCTCGCCCAGGCGGGCGTGCAGGCGGCGCCCCGGATCGAGGTGACCGTGCTCCCCCGCGTCGAGCCGGTCCGGCCCGTGCCCTACACGTCCGGCAACGACCCGCTCGCCGGCGTGCTCCACCCCACCGCGCTCGGCCGGTCGGGCGACGACTTCTACGCCCTGCGGCCCTACGTCGTGGGCGACGACCTCCGGCGCATCCACTGGCCCTCGACGGCTCGCCACGACGAGCTGCTGGTCCGCCAGCAGGAGCAGCCGTGGCAGGGCCGCACGACCGTCCTGCTGGACGTGCGCCGCGCCGCCCACGACGCCGCGACCTTCGAGGCCGCGGTGTCGGTGGCCGCCAGCGTCGCCACCGCCAACGGCGCCCAGCGCGACCTCGTGCGGCTGGTGACGACCGACGGCGCCGACTCCGGCTTCGGCAGCGGCGCCGCCCACCTGCAGGCGCTGCTCGAGCACCTGGCGGTCGTGGAGGCCAGCGGCAGCGCCAGCCTGCGGACGATGCTCGACCTGCTGCGCCGCGACGGCCAGGGGGCGCTGGTCGTCGTCGTGGGCCGCACGCCGGCGGACGACCTCCGGGCGGCGGCCCGCCTGCGGCAGCGCTTCGGGCTGGTGGCGATCGTGCAGGTGACCGACGACGCCGGCGACCGCGGCGCGCCGCCGCCCGGCTCGACGACCCTGGTGCGGGTCACGCCCTCGTCGCCGTTCGCACCGGCCTGGGACCGGGCCATGCGGGCCGCGGCCGGCCGTCACTCCCGGGCGGGGGTGAGCTCGTGAGCCGGGGGCGGCCGCTGCAGCTCGCGACCGAGGTGTCGCTCGCGCTGGTGTCGCTGGCCGCCATCGTCGGCATGCACCGGCTGTTCGTCGACGGCTCCTACCGGGCGCCGCTCGTCGTCCAGGCCCTCGCCGCCCACCTCACGGTCACCCTGCTACGGCGGGCCGGCGTCCGACTGGTCCCCGCCGCGCTCGTGACCGCCGCGGTCGGTGCCACGCTCATCACCTGGGCGCGGTTCCCGGACACGACCGCCTGGCTGCTGCCGACACCCGAGACGCTCAGCCAGCTGGGCACCGACCTGCGCCACTCGTGGGACCTCTTCGGCGAGGTGCGGGCGCCCGCCCCGGTCGAGAACGGCTTCGTGGCCGCGGCGGCGATCGCGTTGTGGGTCGTGGCCTTCCTGGCCGACTGGGGCGCGTTCCGGCTGTCGGCCACGGTCGAGGCGGTGCTGCCCGCGGCCACGGTGTTCGTGTTCGCGGCGGCGCTCGGCGGCGACGGCAGCCCGGTCGCGGGCGCGGCGCTGTTCGCCGCGGCGGTGCTCGCCTACGTCCTGCTCCACCGCACGGCCAACCAGGAGCGGACCACCCGCTGGGCGGGCGAGCGCCAGGCCCGGGGCCGGCGCTCGCTCGTGGCCACCGGCGCCGGCATCGTCGGCGCCGCCGTGGTCGTCGGGACCGTGGTCGGGCCGAACCTGCCGGGCGCCGACTCCGAGGCCGTCGTCGCGTGGCGTGAGCTGAACCGCGACACCCCCACCCGGGTGGTGCTCAGCCCGATGGTGTCGCTGCAGACGAGCCTGGTCGAGCAGGCCAACGTCGAGGTGTTCACCGTCCGGGCCGAGCGGGGCGCCTACTGGCGGCTGACGTCGCTCGACCAGTTCGACGGGGAGATCTGGCGGTCGTCCTACAGCACCGGCGACGCCGCTGGCGAGCTGCCCCGCCGCCACGAGCCGGCGACCGAGCGGGTCACGGTGACCCAGGAGTTCACGATCGAGGCGCTCAACTCGGTGTGGCTGCCGGCGGCGTACCAGCCGGTGGCCCACGACCCGGGCGACGGGCAGCCCGCCGTCTACGACGAGCGGTCGAGCACGCTGATGGTCGCCCGCGACGTGCCGACGTCGGACGGCTACTCCTACACGGTGACCTCGCAGCTGCCGGTCTTCGACGCCGAGGCGCTCCGCCGGGCCTCGCCCGAGGTGCCCGACGACGTCGCGGCGACCTACCTGCAGCTCCCGCCCGACTTCCCCGAGCGGGTCGCCGACCTGGCCCGCGAGCTCACGGCCGGCGCGCCGACCCCCTACGACAAGGCGATCGCCCTGCAGGACCACCTCCGCAGCTTCACCTACGACGACCGCGTCGGCCCCGGCCACAGCCAGGACGCGCTGGAGACGTTCCTGTTCGGCACCCAGCGCGGCTACTGCGAGCAGTTCGCGGCCGCGTTCGCCGCGATGGCCCGGTCGGTCGGGTTGCCCTCCCGGGTCGCCGTCGGGTTCACCAAGGGCGTGCAGGACCCCAACGACCCGACGCTCTACCGGGTCCGCGGCGTGCACGCGCACGCGTGGGCCGAGGTGTTCCTCGGCGAGTACGGCTGGGTGACCTTCGACCCCACCCCGGGGCGGGCGCCGGTCGGCGCCGAGCGCTACCTCGGGGTGCCCGAGCAGCAGGACACGAGCGCGGGCGGTGCGCCGTCGGCCAACGAGCCGCTCGAGGGTGCGACGGACGCCGCCGGGGACGCCGGCGACGTCGCCGCGGCCGGTACCGATCCCCGCAACCCCGACGCCGCGCTGGGCGACCCGACCGCCCCCACCGGCGGGGCCGCCGACGAGGACCACCCCCTCCTGTCGGAGCCCGTCCGGCGGGTCGCGACCGTCGTCGGCGCGATCGCCGCGGCCTACGTCGTCCTCGTGCCCCTCGCCCAGCTGGCCCGGCGCCTCGTGCGCCGCCGGAGGGCGCGGTCGCCCGGCGAGCGGGTCGCGCTGCTCTGGCACACCGCGACCGAGGCCGCCGGCAAGGCGGGGGTGGTGCTGCCGGCGTCGCTCACCATCGCCGAGGCCGCCGAGCGGATCGCCGGCGCGCTGCCGGACGCCCGCCCCGCGGTGGACGCCCTGGCCCGCACCATGGAGACGCTCGTCTACGCGGAGGTGCCGCCGGACGACGAGCAGGTGGTGGCCGCCGCCCGGTGGCGGGCCGAGGTCGTGGCCGCGGCGCGCGCCGAGCGGCCGTGGCACCAGCGGCTGCTGGAGTGGTTCGACGTACGGGAGCTGTTCGGCCGGGGCCGGCTGCGCGTCGTGCGCGGCGACGTGGCCGCCCTGTCCGCGCCCTGACGGCTACTCGTCGTCGTCGCCGTCGTCGCGCTTGAACCGCTCGCGCACGCGGCGGCCGGCGCCGCCGAGCGCGTCGCGCAGGCCGTTGGCGCGCACCGAGCGCGTCAGCTCGTCGAGGCCCGCCTTGCCCAGCTTGCGGAGGTTGCGCTCGAACACGAGCGCGCAGCCGAGCATGAGCAGGAAGCCGGCGAACGAGAGCAGGTACGAGGTCGAGAGGCAGGCGACCAGGAACACCGCACCGGCGACGAAGCCGACGACCGCCCACTTCATCCGGCGGACCGTGTGCCGGTACAGCGTGGTCTCGCTGACCTCCCGCGCGAACGAGGGATCGTCCTCGTAGAACCGCTGGGCGATCTCCTGGAGGATGCGTTCCTCGTCCTCGGATAGCGGCACCTGAACCCCTTGTCGCCCGGCTGACCGAACCGGCACGACAAGTGTTCCACAGGCATGGTGAATCGACAACGCGCCACCGGCGCTTTTCCGGTCCCGGCGACCGGCTCAGCCGGAGCGCGGGCGGTCGGCGGGCGGGCCGTCCGGTCCCCACTGCCCGTCACCGGTGCGCTTCACCCGCAACCCGCCGGGGCGGAGCGCGGCCGCGGGACCGATGGCGTCGCCGCCGAAGCGCTCGCGGATGGCGTCGACCGCGTCGCTCACCTCGTGCCACGACGGGGCCGGACCGGCGAGGTCGTCGAGGCTGAGCTGCCGGGCGGCCCCCTCGACCAGGCCGCTCGCGGTCACCCCGAGCAGCCGCACGCCGGGCGACGGGTCGATGCGGTCGAGCAGGGCGCCGGCCGCCCGGGCGATGGCCGGCCCGTCGTCGACCGCCTGTGCGGAGGTCGTCGAGCGGGTGATGGTCCGGAAGTCGCCGAAGCGAACCTTCAGCGTGACCGTGCGGGCGGCGAGGCCCGACCGCCGCAGGCGCCAGGCGACGGCGTCGGCCATGCGGACGACCTCGCGCCGGAGTGCCTCCCGGTCGTGGTGGTCGCGGGGGAAGGTCTCCTCGTGGCCGATCGACCGGGCCGGTTGGTCGGGCTCGACGGGCCGGTCGTCCTCGCCCAGGGCGAGGCGGCGCAGCTGCCGACCGGTGGCGGGCCCGAGCGCGTGGACCAGGGCGTCCTCGCGCATCGCCGCGATGTCGCCCACGGTGCGGATGCCGAGCCGCTCGAGGCGGGCCATCGTCGCGGGCCCGACGCCCCACAGCGCCCGCGCCGGCAGCGACCGCAGGAACGCCCGGACCTCCTCGGGGCGGACCACCCGGACGCCGAGGCCGGGCTCGGGCCCGTCCCGCCCGGCCCGGGGCTTCGCCGCCTCCGAGGCGAGCTTCGCGACGAGCTTGGAGGGCCCCACCCCCACCGAGCAGTGCAGCCCCTCGCGCTCGAGGACCTCGGCCCGGACGGCCCGGCCGATCCGCTCGCCGTCGCCGTGGGCGCGCCGGGCCCCGGTGACGTCGAGGAAGGCCTCGTCGAGGCTGACCGGCTCGACCAGCGGGGTGTAGGCCCGGAAGATCTCCATGACCCGCCGGCTGACCTCGGCGTAGTGCGCGTGGTCGCCGGGGAGGAAGACGGCATGCGGGCAGAGCCGGCGGGCGCGAGCGGTGGGCATGGCCGAGTGCACGCCGTAGGCGCGGGCCTCGTAGCTGGCGGCGGCGACGACGCCCCGGTCGCCGGTGCCGCCGACGACGACGGGCCGGCCCCGCAGCTCGGGCCGGCGGAGCAGCTCGACCGAGACGAAGAAGGCGTCCATGTCGACGTGCACGATCGTGCGACGGCGACGGGTGGACACCGTCACCGCCTCGTCACGACCGCCTGCGTCGCGTCGCCGCCCCGCAGCAGGTAGCGGAACGTGCGGGGCTCCCGCCACCGCTCGGACAGCCAGGCACCGAGGGGCTCCGCCACCCACGGGTGGCAGCCCGCCAGGTGGTCGGCGCAGGCCGCGGGGTCGACGTAGGCCGCCTCGACGACGATGCCGTCGGGGTCGTCGACGCGGACCTCACCGTCGAACTCGACGGCCTCGTGGGCCTCGACCCGCAGGTGCCACCCCAGGTCCGGGGCGAGCACCTCGACCTCGTAGACCGGCCCCCGCCAGCGGGTGACCACGACGCCGGTCTCCTCCCGCACCTCACGGGTCAGCCCCTCGAGCAGCGACTCGCCCTCGTCGATCACGCCGCCCGGCGGGCTCCAGTCGTGGTCGCCGTTGCGCCGGCGGTTGCGCACCAGGAGGAGCCCGTCCCGGCCGAGGATCAGGCCGCCTCCCACCAGCCACTCACGCATCGGCCCAGTCTGGCACCGGTGGGCCCGCGACGGGCGGCCGTCGAGTTCCCGGGCCGGCGCGGCCACCCCTACGATGGCCGCGCCATGCCCGAGGCCCCCGCCGACCGCCCCACCGGCACCGAGCGCCCGACCGGCGACGACTACGCGCCGACCGCCATGCCCTCCCTGGCGGCCCGCGTCCTGGCGTTCGCGTCCATCCTCGTCGGCGGCCTGTGCGGCGGCCTGATCGGCTGGGCGCTCGTCGACCTGCAGTGCGACGGCGACTGCGGGCTCGCCGCCGGGGCCGCCGGCCTGGCCGGCGCCGTCATCGGGGCCGCAGGCGTCGCGGTGGTGGCGGTGCTGGCGCTGCGGGCCATGGGCGAGTGGCGCACGATCCAGCACCGGCAGGCCGGCGCCCGCGACGGCCGCCGCTGACCGCGCCGCCGGCGGGGTCCGGCGGTCAGGTGAACCGCAGGCGGCGAAAGCTCTCGGCGTGGGCGACGCCGACCTCCGCGCCGGTCTCGGCCATGCGCCGCCGCAGCAGCTCGGCCACCAGCTCGGGGTCGTCGCCGACGCGGCTCTCGTGGCAGGCGACGGCGGCCAGCTTCGCCTCGACCGCGTCGGACACGTCGACCCACACGTCCGCCTGGAAGGTACCCGACAGCAGCAGGGCGTCGACCTGGTGGGCGGGCCCGGCCTCGGGGAAGTAGAGCGGGCTCGCGGCCGCGGGCGCGACGGCGTCGACGACCGCCCAGCCGACCTCGCGGTGGTCGCGGTGGTTGACGTAGCTGTCGCCGAAGAAGACGGCGGTCGGGTCGGGTGCGACGACGAGGTCCGGCTTGTGTGCCCGGACGAGGGCGACGAGCCGGCCCCGCAGCTCGGTGTCGTTGGTCGCCTCACCGTCGGGGATGCCGAGCATGTCGACGCCGGCGAGGCCGAGCACGTCGGCGGCGGCGGCGACCTCGGCCGCCCGCCGCTCGGTCAGCTCCGCCGGGTCGGTGTCGGGGTCGTGGGAGCCCTTGTCCCCCGCGTTGACGACGACGAGGCGCACCTCGGCGCCGCGGGCCGCCCAGCGGGCCAGGGCGCCGCCGCAGGACACCTCGGGGTCGTCGGGGTGGGCGTAGACGGCGAGGACGCGCGAGGGGGTCTCGGTGAGCAGGGTCACGGTGACTCCTCGATGGCGCGCAGCGCGACCTCCAGCGCGGCGTCGTCGATGCCGGCGTGGGTCACGAACCGGACGGTGCGGGGACCGAGGGTGACGGCGCCCACGCCCCGCTCGGCCAGCGCGGCGAGCAGCTTCGCCGGGTCGGGGTGGCGGAACAGCACGACGTTGGTGTGCACCTCGGCCGGGTCGCACCCGGCGTCGGGCCAGCGCTCGGCCACCGCCTCGGCCAGGCGCCGGGCCCGCCGGTGGTCCTCGGCGAGCCGGTCGACCATCGTGTCGAGGGCGACCAGGCCGGCGGCGGCGAGGACGCCGACCTGCCGCATGGTCCCGCCCATGCGCTTGCGCTCGACCCGGGCCCGGGCGATCACCTCGGCGGGTCCGGCGAGGAGCGAGCCGACCGGCGCACCCAGGCCCTTGGACAGGCAGGCCATGACCGTGGTGGCCGGCGCGCAGCGCTCGGCGACCGAGGTGCCGGTGGCGACCGCGGCGTTGAAGATGCGGGCGCCGTCGAGGTGGACCGGCACACCGACCGCCCCGAGGGACCGGAGCCGGTCGAGCGGCCACGGGCGGCCACCGGAGGCCAGGTGGGTGTCCTCGGCGCAGACGAGCGAGGGCGCGGGCCACATGTGCTCGGCGGCCTCGACGAGGTGCGCGACCTCGCCGGGGTCGATCGTGCCGTCGTCGTCGGGGACGAGGTGGAGCTGGGCGGCCTGGTTGAGCCCGACGGCCCCGGCCTCGTGGGTGACGACGTGCTGGCGGCGGCCCGCGACGACGAGCGATCCCGGCGCGGCCAGCGCCCGCAGGGCGATCTGGTTGGCCATGGTGCCCGAGGGCGTGAAGACGGCCGCCTCCTTGCCGGTCAGCTCGGCGAAGCGCGCCTCGAGGCGGGCGACGGTGGGGTCGTCGCCGAAGCCGTCGTCGCCGACCTCGGCCTCGGCCATGGCCCGGCGCATCTCGGCGGTGGGCCTGGTCACCGTGTCGCTGCGCAGGTCGACCGCCGGCGGCGCGGGCGCGGCGCCGGCGCGGTACGCGGGGGTGGGCGCCATCGGGGGGGCACGGTACCGTCGCCTGCCGTGACCGCGCGCCCGACCCCGCCCCCACCACCGGCCGACCCGGCCGACCTCGTCGAGCTCGCCACCGACGTCGCCCGTCGTGCCGCCCGGCTGCTGCTCGACGGGGTCGGCCGGGCGCGTGCCACCGTCGAGACGAAGTCGACGGCCACCGACATGGTCAGCGAGATGGACCGGGCGGCGGAGCGGCTCATCGTCGACGCGCTGCTCGACGCCCGCCCGGACGACGGCATCGTGGCCGAGGAGGGCAGCGCCCGGCCGGGCACCAGCGGCATCCGCTGGGTGGTCGACCCGCTCGACGGCACGACCAACTACCTCTACGGGCTGCCGGGGTGGTCGGTGTCGATCGCGGCCGAGGACGACGCCGGCGTCGTGGTGGGCGTCGTGGCCGACGCCGTGGCGGGCGAGGTGTTCAGCGCCACCCGGGGCGGGGGCGCCCGCCTCGACGGCGAGCCGATCGCCTGCTCGGCGGCCGACGACCCGGCCACCGCGCTGGTCGGTACGGGGTTCGGGTACGACTCGCGGCGGCGCGCGGCCCAGGGCGCGGTCGTCGCCGGCCTCCTCCCCCGCGTGCGCGACATCCGCCGGCGGGGCGCGGCCTCGGTCGACCTGTGCTCGGTCGCCTGCGGCCGCCTCGACGCCTACTACGAGGTCGGACTCGCCCCGTGGGACCTGGCGGCCGGCGGGCTCATCGCCGCCGAGGCCGGCGCGGTGGTCACCGCGATCGACGGCGGGCCGGTCCGGCCGGGCTCCGTGTTCGCGTCCGGGCCCACCCTGGCCGCTCCGCTCCGTGACCTCCTGTGCTCGCTCGGCGCACAGGATGTGCCGTGAGTCACCGAAACGGCCACTCGTCACCAGATCGCAACCCCGTTGCACCGCGCGTTGACACGAACTGTCGGCACACTGTCTCCGATGTCCGCCGCAACCGGGGCCCACGGGCCCACCGCCACCGGTGGCGACGGCTCTGTCGAGACCGTCGACGTGCCGCGCTCACCCATCGACGTGATCGTCGACGGCACGACCGTCGTGCTGTCCGTCGTCGACCGCCTCGATGAGGCGGCGGGCCAGGCCCTGCTCGCCGCCGCGGCCGCCGCCGTCGAGCGCGGGCCCAGCCGCATCGACGTCGACCTCCGGGCGCTCGAGTCCTACACCGAGGCCGGGGCGCGTGCCCTCGTCGTCTGCCGCGACCTCGGGGCCCGCCTGCCCGAGGGCCTCCACTACCGCACCGGCCGCGGCCCCGGCCGCGACGCCCTCCTGGCCGCGTACAGCGACGTCGACTGACGGTGGCGGTGGCGGGCGGCTCCCGACGACCCGCGCGCGCCCGGCTGCACATCCGGCGCGCGGATGAGGCACGATCTTGACCGTGGGTACCCGCATCCTGACGGTCGAGGACGACGAGCGCATCCGCACCGCGGTCAAGCTGGCGCTCGAGGACGAGGGCTGGTCGGTCGAGGAGGCCGACACCGGCGAGGAGGCGCTCAACGCCTTCCAGCGCCAGCCGGCCGACGTCGTGCTGATCGACATCATGCTGCCCGGCATCGACGGCTTCGACGTGTGCCGCGCCATCCGCCGGGTGTCCGACGTCCCGATCGTCATGGTGACCGCCCGCGCCGACACCCACGACGTCGTCGCGGGCCTCGAGGCGGGTGCCGACGACTACCTGACCAAGCCGTTCGCCCCCAAGGAGCTGTCGGCCCGCATCCGGGCGCTGCTCCGCCGGGTGCGGTCCGGCGACTCGGGCAGCACCCACCTGCGCTTCGGCGACCTCGAGGTCATCCCCGAGGAGGGTGTCGTCCGGCGGGAGGGCAAGGAGGTCCACCTCACCAAGACCGAGTTCCGCCTGCTCGTCGAGCTGGCGTCGAGCCCCGGCCGGGTGTTCAGCCGTGAGACCCTGCTCGAGCGGGTCTGGGGCTACGGCTACTTCGGCGACGGCCGCCTGGTCGACGTCCACGTCCGGCGGCTCCGCACGAAGATCGAGGCGGACCCGGCCAACCCCCGCCACGTCGTGACCGTCCGGGGGCTCGGCTACAAGCTGCAGGCCTGAGGGGGCGGTGGCGAGGCGCCGGTTCAACCCGAGACGGCGGGCCTGGAGGGTGACCCGGCTGCTGCCCAAGATCGGCCTCCGAGCCCGCATCACGATCGCCTTCGCGGTGGGCGCGCTGCTGATGTCGGCCGTCCTCGCGGTGGCCACCCTCGGGCTCACCCGCCAGAACCTGCTCGACCAGCGCGAGTCCTCGGCCACCGCGCGCACCTACCAGAACGCCCGGACGGCCGAGGCGATGCTCCCCCAGCAGACCGCCGAAGCGAACGCGCCGACCTTCGACCCCACCGACCTGCTGGCGTCGATCCCGACGCCGACCGGCTCCCGGCCGGTGCTCGTGCTCGACGGCCGGGGGTGGGCCCGCAACCCCGAGTTCAGCTACGAGTCGCTGCCGCAGGCGCTGCGCGACAAGGTGCTGGGCGGCGAGGCCGCCCTCATGCGCTTCGACCACGAGGGCTCGACGCACCTCGCGGTCGGTGTGCCGCTGTCGGGGTTCGACGGCGCCTACTTCGAGGTCGTCTCGCTGGGGGAGCTGGAGAGCACGCTCGAGTCGATCGGCATCTCCCTGCTGGCCGCCGCGGTGCTCACCACGCTCGCGGGCGCCGCCGTCGGCTGGCGGGCGGCCCGCCGGGTGCTGCGCCCGCTGCGCAACATCAGCGACGCCGCCCACGCGCTGGCCACGGGCCGGCTGGAGACCCGCGTCGAGGCGAGCGACGACGCCGACCTGGCCCCGATCGCCGAGTCGTTCAACGAGATGGCCTCGGCGCTCGAGGAGCGCATCCAGCGCGACGCGCAGTTCGCGTCCAACGTCAGCCACGAGCTGCGCTCGCCGCTCATGACCCTGGCGGCGTCCATCGAGGTGCTGGAGAACCAGCGCGACGACCTGCCCGACCGGTCGCGCGCCGCGCTCGACCTCATGGTCGCCGACATCACGCGCTTCCAGCAGCTCGTCGAGGACCTGCTCGAGATCTCCCGCTTCGACGCCGGCGTCATGCACCTCGACCTCGAGGACGTCCGCGTCGACGAGCTGGTCATCCAGGCGGTCACCAGCTCCACCGACGTCGACGTGCCGGTCGACATCGACTCGGACCTGGCCGGCGTCGTCGTCAAGGCCGACAAGCGGCGCCTGTCGCGGGTGATCGCCAACCTGCTCGACAACGCGGCCAAGTACGGCGAGGGGGCGACGCGGGTCGAGCTCCGCAAGGTCGGCGACGCGGTGCTGATCGCCGTCGAGGACGACGGCCCCGGCGTGCCGCCGGAGGACCGGGAGATCATCTTCTACCGGTTCAACCGCGGCACCTCCGCCGGGCACCGCCGGGGCATCGACGGGGTCGGGCTCGGCCTGTCGCTGGTCGCCGAGCACATCCGCCTGCACGGCGGCTCGGTGTGGGTCGAGGACCGCCCCGACGGCCGCCGGGGCGCCCGCTTCGTCATCAAGCTGCCCGCCGAGGCTGCCGAGGGCGCGGTGGTGGAGGCGTGAGGCGGGCCCGGGCGGCGCTCGGCGCCGCGGCGCTGGCGGTCGGGCTGGCCGCGTGCGGGATCCCCGCCGACGACGAGCCCCGCGCCATCCCCCAGGAGCAGGCGCCGGCCCTGCCGGAGTCCGGCGGCGGCGTCCCCGACGAGGGCCGGACGACGACGGCCGAGCTGTACTTCACCCGCTACGACGGCAGCCGCGACAACCTCGTGGCCGTGACGGCCGAGGTCTCCGCCGGCAGCTCCGGCGCGCCGACGCCGGCGACCGTGCTCGAGGCGCTGCTCGAGGGCCCCGACGCGCTCGACGTGGACGACAACCTCGTCACCCGCATCCCGGCGGGCACGGCCCTCGACGGACAGCCCGAGCTGCACCCGGGCGGCGTCCTGCGGGTGCACCTGACCGCCGCCATCAGCGGCGTGCAGGGCGACGGCGCCCGGCTCGCGTTCGGGCAGATGGTCTGCACGCTCGACTCGCTGGAGGGCGTCAACAGCGTGCTGTTCGCGGTCGACGGCGAGGCCGTCCGGGCCCCGACCGGGCAGGGCGAGAACGTCAGCTCGCCGCTGTCCTGCAACGAGTACGAAAACCTCATGGAGGGCGAGGAGGCCGAGGAGCCCGACGAGCGGGGGTGAGGACCGCCGGTCCCACCGAGGCAGTAGCCTCGCCGCCCGCGTCGGGATCAACCAGGCAGGTCTACGCGGGACATCCATGAGCTACTTCCTCGGCATCGATCTCGGAACCACCTACACCGCGGCGGCGGTGCACGACGGGTCGCCGCGCCGCCCACCGGAGGTCGTGACGCTCGGCGAGCGGGGCCCGGTGGCACCGTCGGTCCTCTGCCTCCGCCCCGACGGCGGCTACGTCGCGGGCGACGCGGCCGAGCGCCAGGCGCTCACCGACCCCGAGCGCATCGCCCGGCAGTTCAAGCGCCGCCTCGGCGACCCGACGCCGCTCGTCGTCGGCGGCACGACCGTCCCGGCCGAGGAGCTGACCAGCCGGCTGCTGTCCTGGGTGATGGAGGTCGTCGTGCGGGCCCGGGGCGGCGAGCAGCCTGCGGCCGTCGTGCTCACGCACCCGGCCAACTGGGGCCCCTACAAGCGCGACCTGCTCACCCGCGCCGCCGAGCTGGCGGGCGTCCCCGGCGCCGTCCTCGTCACCGAGCCGCAGGCCGCCGCCATCTCCTACGCCTCGCAGGAGCGGGTCGATCCGGGCGCGGTCGTCGCGGTCTACGACCTCGGCGGGGGCACCTTCGACGCCGCCGTGCTGCGCAAGGAGGGCGACGGCGGCTTCACGATCCTCGGCTCGCCCGAGGGCATCGAGCGACTGGGCGGCATCGACGTCGACGCCGCCCTGTTCGCCCACGTCACCGGCATGCTCGGCGACGCCTACGCCGAGCTCGACCCCGACGACGACCAGGCGATGGCCGCGGTCGCCCGGCTGCGGGCCGAGTGCACCCAGGCCAAGGAGGCCCTCTCGGCCGACACCGAGGCCTACGTGCCGGTGCTGCTGCCGACCGTGCAGACCGAGGTGCGCGTCACCCGGGGCGAGCTCGAGGACATGGTCCGCCCGACGCTGGCCGAGACCGTCACCGCCCTGCAGCGGGCGCTGCGCTCGGCCTCGGTGGCACCCGAGGCCGTCGACCACGTGCTGCTGGTCGGCGGATCGTCACGGATCCCGCTCGTGGCCGAGCTGGTGTCCGCCGGGCTGGGTCGACCGGTGGCCGTCGACGCGCACCCGAAGCACAGCGTCGCCCTCGGGGCGGCCATCGTCGCGGCCCGGGCCGCGGGCATCCTCGACGCCGGCACGCCGGCCGGTGGTCCGGGGGCGGTCGCGGCCGGCGCGGCCGTCGGCGCCGCGGCCGGGGCGTCGGGTGCCGCGCCGGCCGGAGGGACCGCTCCCCCGCCCCCCGCCCGGGGCGCCGGCACCGGCGGCACCGCGTCGCACCTGCCGCCCCCACCCGGCTCGCGGCCCGACCCGTCGGCCGGGACGGGCCGGGCGCGCCCGCCCGCGCCGCCCCCGGGGTCGGGGAGCCCGTCCGCCCCTCCGTCGCCCGGCGGTGCCGCGCCGTCGGCCCCGCCCGCCGCGCCCCCGCCGGCGGCGGCCGGCGTGCCGTCGAGCGGCGCGGCACCGGCGAGCCCGGCCCCGCCGTCGGGCTCGGCCCGGACGCACCTGCCGCCCCCGCCCGGCTCGGCCGGGGACGGCGCGGCCCGCCCGGGACCCGGGCTGCCCCCGCCCCCCGGGGCCTCGACCGAGCTGCCCCCCGGCTTCGTCACCGACGAGGAGCGCGAGCGCCGGCGCCGGCGCGAGCGGCGCAAGCGGATGGTGCTCGTGGCGCTCGGCACGATCGTGTTCCTCCTCGCGCTGGCCTACACGATCGCCATCTCGGTCCGCGACGACGACGTGACGCTCGCGGACGTCGAGATCGGCGAGTGCTTCAACGGCGACCCCAACGAGGTCGAGGTCGTCGACTGCGACGAGCCCCATCGCTACGAGCTGTTCGCCGTCGCCGAGGCGCCCGACCCCGACGCCGACTACCCGGGCGAGGACGCCGTGCGCCAGGACGGCGGCAGCATCTGCACGATGGAGCTGGTCGACTACTTCGGCGCCACCGCGGACGTTGCGCTGGCGAACGACATCGAGCTGTGGCCCGTCGCCCCCACCGAGGAGCAGTGGGAGGACGGCCTGACCGACACCTACTGCCTCGCCACCCACGCGGAGGGCGAGGCGCTCGAGGGCTCGATCCGGGGCCGGGGCGCCGCCGGCTGAGGCGGGCGGCGCCCCGGCCGCCCGGCCGGGTCAGCCGAAGAAGACCTCGGCGACCTCGTAGAGCTTCGGGTCGACGAGCTTGAGCTCGGCGGTGGCCTCCTCCAGCGGGACCCGCACGATCTCCCCGGCCCGCAGCGCGACCATCGTGCCGAAGTCGCCGTCGTGCACGGCGTCGATGGCGCCGATGCCGAACCGGGTGGCGAGCACCCGGTCGAAGGCGGTCGGCGTGCCGCCCCGCTGCACGTGGCCGAGGACGATGGCCCGGGTCTCGTAGCCGGTGCGCTCCTCGATGGCGCGGGCGAGGCGGTCGCCGATGCCGCCGAGGCGCACGTGCCCGAACTCGTCGACCTCGTCGGACTGGACCGCCATCGTGCCCTCGACGGGCACGGCCCCCTCGGCCACGACGACGATCGAGGCGTAGCGGCCCCGCTCGTGCCGGCGGCGGATCACCTGGCAGACCTCGTCGATGTCGAACGGGCGCTCGGGGACCAGCACGACGGTGGCACCGCCGGCGATGCCGGCCCAGGTGGCGATGTGGCCGGCGTGGCGGCCCATGACCTCGACGACCATCACCCGGTTGTGGGACTCGGCGGTCGTGTGCAGCCGGTCGATGGCGTCGACGCAGATCTGCACCGCCGTGTCGAAGCCGAAGGTCAGCTCGGTGGCCGACAGGTCGTTGTCGATGGTCTTGGGGACGCCGACCACGGAGACGCCCTCGGCGGCGAGCTTGGCCGCCACCCCCAACGTGTCCTCACCGCCGATGGCGACCAGCGCGTCGATGCCGTTGTCCGCCAGCGTCCGCTTGACGGCCTCGGGCCCGCCGTCGACCTTGTAGGGGTTCGTCCGGGAGGAGCCGAGGATCGTGCCCCCGCGGGGCAGGGTCCCGCGGAACGACTCGACGGACAGCGGGACGACGTCGTTCTCGATCGCCCCTCGCCACCCGTCGCGCAGGCCCACGATCTCGTCCCCGTAGACGTTCTCGCCCTTGCGGGTCACCGCCCGCATGACGGCGTTCAGCCCCGGGCAGTCGCCCCCACCGGTGAGCATCGCGACACGCATGCCCGCGACACTACCGACCGGCACCTCGACCGGCGCGGGGGTATCGCGCGGTCACTAGGGTCCGGCCCCGATGTCCGTGGTGATCGCGATCGACGCGGGGACGACGGGGGTTCGCAGCTTCGCCCTGCGGCCCGACGGCACGCCGGCCGGCTACGCCTACCGCGAGTTCCCCCAGCACTTCCCGAACCCCGGCTGGGTCGAGCACGACCCCGACGACATCTGGGACGCCACGGTGGCGACGCTCGCCGAGCTGGTGGACCGGCTCGACGGCGAGGCGGTGGCGGCCGTCGGCGTCACCAACCAGCGCGAGACGGTCGTCGCCTGGGACCGGCGCACCGGCCGGCCGCTGCACCGGGCGATCGTGTGGCAGGACCGCCGCACGGCGCCGCGCTGCGACGCGCTGCGCGAGGCCGGCCACCTCGACCTCGTCCGCCGGACGACCGGGCTGGTCATCGACCCGTACTTCTCGGCGACGAAGCTCGAGTGGCTGCTGACCGAGGGCGGCGTCGAGGCCGGGCCCGACCTCGCCCTCGGCACGGTCGACGCCTGGCTGCTGTGGCGGCTGACCGGCGGTCCCGACGGCGGTGTCCACGCCACCGAGCCGTCCAACGCCAGCCGGACCATGCTGTTCGACATCCGCCGGCTGGCCTGGTCGGACGAGCTGTGCGAGCTGTTCGGGGTGCCGGTCCGGGCCCTGCCCGAGGTCCGGCCCTCGGCCTGCCGGTTCGGTGTGGCGGCGGCGGGCACCCCCGTCGCCGGGGTCCCGGTGTCGGGCATCCTCGGGGACCAGCAGGCGGCCCTGTTCGGCCAGGCGTGCCTCGAGCCGGGGATGACCAAGAACACCTACGGCACCGGCAGCTTCGTGCTCATGAACGTCGGCGACCGGTGCCCGGAGCCGGCCGAGGGCCTGCTGACGACGGTGGCGTGGACCGCCGAGCGCACCGGTGAGGTCGCCTACGCGCTGGAGGGCTCGATCTTCGTCACCGGCGCCGCCGTCCAGTGGCTGCGCGACGGGCTCGGCCTGATCCGCGAGAGCGCCGAGATCGGGCCGCTCGCCGAATCGTGCCCGGACACCGGCGGCGTCTACCTCGTGCCCGCCTTCACCGGTCTCGGCAGCCCCTGGTGGGACCCCTACGCCCGGGGCACGATCGTCGGCATCACCCGGGGGACGACGGCCGCCCACCTCGCCCGGGCGGCGGTCGAGGCCATGGCCTTCCAGACCCGCGACGTCGTGGAGGCCATGGTCGAGGTGAGCGGCCGCCCGGTGCCCGAGCTGCGGGTCGACGGCGGCGCCGCCATGGACCTGCTGGTGCAGCTGCAGGCCGACCAGCTCGGCGTCCCGGTCACCCGGCCCGTCGTGCGGGAGACGACGGCGCTCGGCGCCGCCTACATCGCCGGCCTGGCCGAGGGCGTGTGGGGGTCGCCGGACGAGATCGAGCAGAGCTGGCGGGCCGACCTCCGCTGCGAGCCGCGGGCCGACCGGGCCGACGTCGACGCCCGCCACGCCCGCTGGCGCCAGGCGGTCGAGCGGGCCCGGGGCTGGGCCGGCGCCGGCTGACCAGGCCGCCACCTCTGCGCGCGAGCGGCCGGCCCCGGCGGGGCCGGCCGCCGTGGGTCGGCGCGCCGGGCGAGCGGAGGGGGCGTTCGCCCGGCGCCGCCGACGACCGTGGTGGGCGCACGTGCGCCCCGCGCCGCGCTCAGGTGCGGGCGCTCGGGTGGTGGGCCCGGCTGCGCAGCCGGTGGAGCTCGCGCAGTCGGGTGTCGACCACCCGGGCCAGCGCGGCCACCTGCCGCCGCTCGCGGGCCCGGAACGGCATCTCGTCCCGCCCGAGCACGAGGGCCAGGCCGGACCCTGGCAGCGGTGCCCACACGATGTCGGTCCCCGTCTCCGGTGCGTCGGACCCGTCCCGCTGGGCCGCCCGGCTGCCGACGAGGTAGGCGTCGAGCCACGCCGCGCTGGGCGCCTCGCCGCCGGCCGCCAGCACGCCCCGACCCTGGCCGTCGATGTCGACGACCGCGACCCACCGGGCGCCGATCACCCGGGGGGCGTGCTCGACGACGGCGGCCAGCAGCTCGTCGACCTCGGCGGCGCCGACGAGCTGCGCGGCCGCCTCGAGGACGTCGACCCGGGGGTCGTGGCGGGCGTCGGCGACGTGCCGCACCTCCTCGACGGCCACCCCGTCGACCTGCCGGACCTCGCTGACCAGCAGGTCGACGAGGGAGGGGTCGGGCAGCTCGACCACCAGCTCGTCGACCGCCTGGCCGCCGCCCCGCTCGAGGATGTCGATGCCCACGACGTCACCCCGGACGGCGCCGATCCGGCTGGCGACCTGGCCGAGGGCACCGGGCCGGTCGGGAAGCCACAAGCGGATCACGAACGTCTCCACGTCCGAGCACCCTAGGCGGGCGGTGTGAACCGATTGTTTCGGCTCGGAGACAGCCGTGTGAGTTGGGCGTGGACGGTGCCCGACCGCGGTGACCAGGACCGCTGGCCCGCCTCGCCGGGATCGCCCAGGGGCACCGCTACGGAGCGCGCGCACATGCCCGCGAGCAGAGGCGATTGCGCGCGGCGCGGGACCAGCGCGCGAGTATGTCCGTAACGCGATCGTCGTGACCGGCGCTCCGGGGCCGGGGGCGGCGGGGCGGCCACCTGACTGGGGAGGTGTCACATCCGTGAGCGGTCCGAGCACGGAGACGACCTCGACGCACATCAACACCTCGGGCGAGCTCGCCGGCCTCCACCGACGGCTGACGGT
>Ga0079224_100003846_pt1 | contig 19177 bp, 15 predicted proteins | sample Stecom2015_FD_80414 | JGI IMG/M metagenome (GOLD analysis project Ga0079224, IMG submission 80414) | Agricultural soil microbial communities from Utah to study Nitrogen management - Steer compost 2015 | ecosystem: Environmental > Terrestrial > Soil > Agricultural land | place: USA: Utah... | reverse complement strand
CCGATTGCAGCCGGGTGAGTGCCGGATCACGCAGGCGCGCCGGGTCGAGATGGGACAGGTCGAATGTGCCGTCCTGGATCCCGCAGGCGACGACATACGGCGTGCTCATGCTCGCCGCGAGGGGAGTGGCGGGGGGGGGGGGGCCCAGGATGTCCACCATTTCCCGGAAGCCCCAGCAGTGGACCTCGGCCACCTCGTCCGGCCGACACCCGAGCTGGGTGCGGGCCGCTACCGCGGCTTCCAGAGCGGCATGGGTCGCGCCGGAGGACGGGTAGAGTTTCTGCCCCGCCTGCATGAGCAGTGGTTCCCCACCCAGCCCTTCGACCAGGCAGTCGGGATCCGGCGCATCGGAGGTGGCGGCGAGGTAACCACGTGCGGCGGTCAGCGGTTCGTCCGTTGCGCGCAGACCCGCCTCGGCGGCCAGCGCCGCGAGGAGACCTTCTCGGGAAGCCTGCCCCGACAAGGCGTACCAGGCGTCGGAGAAGTAGGCGGCGCCCACCACCCCGGCGGCGGCGTTGACCGCCAGCCCGATGGCGGCGGCATAGCGGTCGGGTCGGGTTTCCCCCGCCACCTTGAGGCTGGCCACCGCGGCCCCGGCGGTGTTGCAGCCCCCACGGGGATGCCAGCCACGGTCGAAAGCGGACCGTCCCACCGCCGAGCCGATCCGCATGGCCACCTCGTAGCCGACCACCGCCGCCTCGATGAGACGTTCCCCAGGGGCGTCAATGGTTTCCCCGCGCGCCAGCAGGGCCGGGAAGGTCCCCACCCCGGGGTGGCCGAGAGAGCCGTGCCAGACGTCGTCGAGGTTAGGGCCGGAGGAACCGGCCACCCCATTGAGGAACGCCGCCCGGTCCGGCGGTAGTCGTAGCGTGGTGCCCACCACCGTGCTGCTGCCCGGCTCCGTACCGCTCAACTGGCACTCGAGAGTCTGCCACCGCCGGTGGTGCTCCCGGGTGCTGCCCAGCACCGCTACCCCCAGGTGGTCCAACAGCAGTCCCTTGACCCGTTCCACTACGTGGGGGGAAAGGTCCTGGAAGCGGAGCGCGGCGGCCCACCGGGCAAGTTGGGTCGTCGCGCTCGCCGCGTCGTCTCGGTCGTCCCGGCCTCGAGGCGAGGCCGGGTGACCACTCAGTTGTGCTTCCATCGGGTTGCCCATCGCTCAAGGACGATGATCAATTGCGAGAGCGTGACCGAGACCACCGCCACCACCGCGACTCCTGCCAAGACCACAGTGGTGTTAAAGAAGGCGGCACCGTTGGCGATGATGTAACCGATACCCTGGTTGGAGGAGATCAGTTCACCCACCACCGCCCCGATCACCGCCTGCGGCACCGCGATCCGTAGGCCTGTCATCACCCATACCGCCGCAGAGGGGATGATGACCCGCTGATACACGGTGAAGCGGCTGGCACCCATGATGCGCAACGCGTCGATGTACAGCGGATCGACATCCCGGGCTCCGGTGAAGGTGTTGTAGAAGATCAGGAAGAAGGAGATCATCGCGACCAGAACGACCTTCGACCCGAGCCCGATCCCGAACCACAGGACGAACAGTGGCGCCAGCGCGAGTTTCGGCAGGCTGTAGACCACGGTGACGAAGGGGTTGAGGATCGCCGCCGTCGTGGGCAGCCGGCCCAGAGTGAAGCCGACCAGCACTCCCGCGGTTCCCCCCAACAGCAGCCCGATGCCGAACTCCCGAAGGGTGATGAGCAGATGGACCCAGATGGTGCCGGTGGAGAACCACTCGTACAGCTGGTTGGCGATCGCCGACGGAGAGCTGGAGAAGAACGGATCGATCACCCGCCCGGACATCCACTCCCAGGAGGTGAGCCAGAGCACCAACACCACTACCTGGCCCAGCAGGATCAGAAGCCGTCGGCTCCCCAACCGCCGCTTGGTGAAGAGAGATGACGAGCCAGCCTCCAGCGGCCGGCTTGGGCTCGAAACCTCACTCATGATGGTTGCTCTCTTTCTGGCCGGCCTGGATCTCCCGGCTCAGGTTTCTCCACACCCGGCGCCGGACTTCCTGGTACTCGGGTTGAAACTGCAGCTCTTCCAGGTTGCGAGGGCGCGGCAGAGAAACATTGATGTCATCGACTATCCTGGCTGGCCGCGCACTCATCACGACGACGCGGTCAGCCAGCGTGATCGCCTCGTCCATGTCGTGCGTCACGAACAGGACGGTCGCCCCCAGCTTGTCGATCAACGCGAGCAGCTCCGCCTGCATCCGGAGCCGGAGGATCGCGTCCAGGGCACCGAACGGTTCGTCCAGCAGCAATGTCTCCGGCTCGTAGACCATCGCCTGGGCCAGCCCGACCCGCTTGCGCATGCCACCGGAGAGCGCGGAGGGGTAGGCGTGCTCGAACCCCGTCAGCCCCACCATCTCCACGTACTGGGCCACCCGCTGGGTGCGTTCCTTCTTCGGCACCCTGCGGATCTGCAGTGGGAGGGCGATGTTCTGCGCTACGGTGCGCCACGGCAGGATCGAGTCCCGCTGGGTCATGTAACCGATGTTGGTGTTCGGCCCAGTGAGTGTGGCGCCCCGGTAGAGGATCTCGCCTTTGGTGGGCTTGATCAGCCCGGCGACCATGTTCAGCAACGTGGATTTTCCACAGCCGGACGGGCCGAGCAGGGCGACGAATTCTCCTTCCCGGACCTCTAAATCCACTCTAGACAGAGCGGTCACTGGCCCTTGTCGGCTGGTGTAGGTCATCTGGGCGCCCTTGGCCGCCAGCACTACTGAGCGGCTACCGCCGTTATCGTGGTTGACAGGCACGGTCAGTCCTTCCCCATCATGCGGGCATGACCATCGACCGGTCGATGTCGGTGACACCGGAGCGTCCCAACAGCGCTAGCGACTTGATCATCTCGGCGGCCAGCATTTCGAGTGCGCGCCGCACGCCTGCCCGCCCACCCGCGCACAGGCCCATCGCCGCCAACCGCCCCACCACGACGAGGTCGGCGCCGAGCGCGAGCGCCTTCAGCACGTCGGTGCCTCGCCGGATCCCTCCGTCCAGCGCGACGCTGATCCGTCCTCCCACCGCCTCCACGACCTCGGGAAGCTGACGTAGCGCCGCCGGCGCGCAGTCGAGCTGACGCCCGCCGTGGTTACTGACGATCACTCCCGCAGCACCCATCTTGGCGCTGAGTTCGGCGTCCTCCGCCGTCATCACTCCTTTGATGACGACCGGCAACGACGTTTCACTCAGCGCTTCCGCCAGGTAATCGAAGGTCCACAGCGGCTGGCTCATGGTGCGGAACTCGCCGAACATCTCCTCGGCGTACTCGTCCGCACCCTCGTAATTGCCCCGCATGACGTCCTCGTAGACGAACTGGTTGGCCAACACTCGATCGCGGTAGCCCGCGGTCGGGCAGTCGGCGGTGATCACCAGTCCGCGGTATCCGGCGTTCTCCGCCCGCTTGACCAGTCGCCGGAAGTTCTTCAGGCTTCCTACCGGGTGCAGCTGGAACATGAGTGCCGCCTCCGGTGCCGCTTCCCGGATCCGCTCCAATGAATGAGTCGACACATGCGGCGCTATCGCCAACGCGCCGACGTCCTGCGCGGCGGCGGCCACGGCCAGCTGGCCGTCGGGGTGGAACAGCCCGTCGGCCCCGAAGGGGGCGGTCGCGACCGGCATCCGCAGCGACCAACCGAGGTACGTGGTCTCCAGCGACGGCGGCTGGCTACCGGTGAGGATCCGTGGCCGGAACACCCACCGGTTGAACTCTTCCACGTTCGCCGCCACGGTCCGCTCGGTGCCGGCGCCACCTTCGAGAAAGTCCCAGACCGCACCCCGGGCACCGCGGCGGGCGTGGACAGCCAGATCGGAGAGGTTCTTGATGCTGTGCGTATCCATCCCAGGAACGACTGTGTTCACGTGCATGCTCCTACATCGGTGGAATGGGTCAGTGCCCGCGTAGAGGGATCAGTACGAGGTGCCGACTTCGGCCTGCGCTTCTTCCGCGATGGCGGCGTTCCACGCGTCGTCGAAGGTGATCTTGCGGGTGGCCTCCGCCTCGGTGAGGCTCCCGTTGATCTCGAATGCGTTGATGACGAACTCTTTGGCCTGGTTGAACTGCCCGTTCGTGGGGGTGATGGTCCGCCCGTAGATCGGGTAGTTGGCCTCGAAGGCGGCGTTGTAGACCTCGGGGTCGATGTCGGTGAAGAGACCGCCCAGCAGTTCCCGGAACTCGTCCTTCTCCGCCTGGATGAAGTTGAGCGCGCGTTGGATCGACCGGCAGTACGCGGCGATGGCATCCGGGTTGGCCTCCAGGAATTCCTTGGTGCAGGAGGCCACGATGTAGGGGAAACCGATCAGATCCCGGATGGGGTCCTCGGCCATGTTGAACAGGTACCGCATGCCGAGCTCATGAATTGCCTGGTCAGAGAGGGGGGAGGAGATCGCCATCCCATCGATCTGACCGTTCATGACCGCCGCCAACATGGCGGAGCCACCGCCCTGGATCGGGGTGATCTGCACATCGGTATCCGGATCCAGTCCACCCAGATTGCTGGCGGCGTAGCGGATCAGCAGGTCCGGCGTGCTGGCCACCCCGGTGGACGCCAACCGCAATCCACGCATGGCCGCGGCCCGTTCTTCCGGCGTGCTGGACTCGGTGAGGCCGGCCTGGGTGAACGCCTCGTCAGTGATCACGATGTTGGTCGCCAGGGTCGTCACCATACAACAGAAGCTGATCAGCGGCTGGCCGACCACGGTGGACTTGATGGTGTCCATTGGGGAGCCAATGACGAAGTCGGCGTCTCCGGCGATCACGATGTTCGCCACCACGCCCTGGCCAGCGACGTTGCCGACCTGGGACAGACCCTCCTCGGCGAAGTAGTTCTTTTGTTCGGCGACGAGGAACGGGGCCCAGATGAAGGAGATCGCGGTCGAGCGGATGGTGCTGTATTGATCGTTCCCTCCGCCGCTACGGCCGCGGGAACCGCCTTCCGGGCTGGCGCATGCAGCCGCGAGGCCACCCGCGCCCGCCAGCATGCCGAGCTGGAAGAGGCGACGACGGGACAACGTGAATCGGTCAAGCATCGTGAGCTCCAGGTACGAGGTGTCGAATCTCAGCTAGGGCTGGTGCACGAGGGCCGCGCTAGGGCTTCAGGCTGCTGATCGTGCCGAGCGTGGGGGAGAGCTCCCCAAGGCCGGCCTGCCGGCAGGCGGCCCAGATGGTGGCTTGGTTCGCGGTGACGACGGGTAGACCCAGGTCCTGTTCCAGGCGAGTGATGATGCCGAGGGTGGGCAGGTTGGTGCAGCTGATGAACAGCGCCTGCGCGCCTGGCCGGACAGCGGAGCGGGCCAGTCGGTAGACCAGCTCTTCGCTCTGCTGTGCGATGGCCGAGACCGGCCTGCGGGTCAACGGCGGCTGGGCGTACCGGTCTCGTAAGCCCAAGCCGACCAGGGAGACAAGGTCGAACCCCTCGGAGGTGAAGAAATTGGCCAACCGTTGATTGATGGTGTCGTCGTAGGGGGTGGCCACCGCGATCCGGTCGACCCCCAGGGTCCGCAAGGCGTGGACGCTGGCCCCGGTGGTGGATAACGCAGGGCAGCCTGTCGTCTCGGAGATGCGGCGCACCAGATCGGCCTCGTAGGCGCGGTCCTCAATGAAGCTTCCGGAGGTGCAGCCGAACACCACCACGTCGGCGTCGAGCTCTGCCAGCTGCTCGGCGGCCCGAACGGAGTCTTCCGCCATGCGGCGTAACCCCTCCGGGTCGAGCTGGGGAATGACCATACGGGCCGCGTGCGCCGACGTGCCTGCGGGAAGCACCGAGTTGATCTCAGGCTCCAAGGTCATGTTGACGTGTGGAATGATCAGCCCAATCCGGGTTCGCCAGCCGTACATGGGCACCTGCTCTCGTGCGCCAGACAGGGGTTGTCTTCGATGTCGGTCGCCAGTCGCAGCGCGGCTGTTCCGATGACTCGTACACCGTTCCTCAGGTTGATACCGAGACGCTAGCGGCTGTCCTATGCACCGTCAAGGGAGAAAGTCGGCGGAATCAGCGCCAGCCGTCCGGTCAGAGCCAGCGCCCAATGAGGTCGTTAGCCAGGCAGGACGCCTTACCTACGGGGTGATCGAGTCGCCGCAACGCTTGGTAGCCGGCGGCGAGTGATGAGGAAATAACCGGGACACCCAGCTTGTCACCGACTGTACTGATGGCGTCAATTGTCGGCATGCCCGTACCGCTAAGAAGAACGCAGGTTCCTGGCTCTGGGCGTAGCTCGCGTAGGGCGGCGACCACCTCGGCGGTGCGGAGGGCGTAGATGCCCTGCGGTGCGGACACCTTGCTGACTCCGGCGACGGTCAACCCGGCGGCGTTCCAGTACTGCACCGCCAGGTCGGTCAGCCAGTCCGGGTACGGCGAGACCACCAACACTCGACGTTTTCCCAGGTCAGAGAGGGTATCCAGGATGGCCTGGGCAGCGGTGAGCGGGCGGGTGGCCCCGCCGGCGACGAGCGCCGCCTGCAGCTCGGGATCCCGGTCCGGCCCCACCAGGTACGAGGAACCGGTACATGCGAAGTACACCACGTCGCGCTGGGAGTCGCGCAACGAACGGGTGGCCTCGGTCAGCACCTGGTTGTAGCCGAGCAGGCGTTCGCGCAGTTCCCCCTCCTGCGGTGGTAACGGCACGGTCTCCACCCGGAGATCAGGCGGAACCAGGGCCCGTAGCTCACGCGCGACGGTGGGGTTGTCGGGCGGCAGCAGTGCCCCGATCCCGGGTGAGGCGGGAGTCGTGCCGGTCGGAGAAGTGGAGTGTGAGGTGCTGGTCATTCGGGTGACACCACCTTCATCTCTCGACACGGAAGGATCCGCATGACTTGACAACGCGGTAGTGGCAGCACACTATCCAGTGTGATTCCGCTCGAGCAACCATCGTTTCTGTAGGGCGAACAAGTCGCAGCGGCGAGCGAAGCACTGGGGAAGGTTGGGAGGCTGCCATGTGGAACCGTCCAGACGTCGACTTCATCGCTAGCCAGGATCTGCCGTGGAGCTCCGTGCCGGCCGGGCTCTTCGGCGCTGACCACGGCGGCGGCCTACGCAAGACCCTCTCGGTAGACGAGGAGGACGGCGCGCGTACCGACCTGATCGCGTTCACCAACCGCCAGCGAGGAGTGCTTCGCCACAGTTGCGACTTCTTTGTGCTCGCCGGCCGGGGAATGGTCAATGACCAGCCCTACGCCCCCGGCACCTACCTGTACGCCGAAGCCATGACCGAACTGGACTGGGTGCCCGGCCCGGGGCGTACCGTCCTGTTCTTCGGCCCGCACGGCAGCCCGGAGTTCGAACCAGGGCAGGGCTCGGGGAAGCTCACCGTGCTCCAAGAAAGCCGAGACGAGTGGACGTCGATGAGTTGGCGTGGCGACGAGCCTCAACCGGCCGACGTCAAGATTCGATGGCTACGGCGGGACGACACGGGCATCGTCTTCCTCGTCGGGATGCTCCCCGGCTACCGCGCCCCCATGGAGGAGAAGCACCCGGTCTACGAGGAGTCTTTCAAGATCGCTGGTGATCTGCTCCTCGGACGTCGTGGGGTGGTCAAGCCGGGCGGCTACTTCTTCCGCAGCCCGGAGACGTGGCACGGCCCGCTCTACAGCCGTACCGGCAACCTGTCGCTCATCCGCAAGAACGCGCACGGCAGCACCGACTACCGGGACCCGCTGCCCGGATGCGACCTGGAGACCCTCATCCCGGCGTGCTACGACAGCGACCCGTCACTGCACCCGAGCCTCCTGGGGCAGGCCTGATGCCCGCACCGCCCGAACCACCCCCGGACTACCGCCAGCAGCTGGCGACCATCCGGGACGAGCGTGGATACACCCTGTCGTACCACGAGATCTACGCGCGTACCGAGCCGGCGTTCCTGGAGGCGTACGCCCGGCTCTACCGGCGATTCGCGCTGGATCAGCGGTACCTCTCACCCCGGGAACGAGAGCTGATCTGGGTAGGCCTCCTGGCCACCGACGAAGAGAACGTCGGCACCCTCCACGTGGAGCGTGGCTACGACGCCGGGCTGAGCGCTGACGAGATGGCCGAGGCGGTCGCCGTCGCCGGGGCCGCCGCGGCATGGCGGCCGCTCTTCTTCGCCCACCGCGCCTGGGGACACACCCTCCCGCTCGACCACCTCAGTCGGTACGACGCTCTCCTGGAGGTGGCCGCACCCCACCTGTCAGCGCAGGAAGTGCAGTTGATCGCGCTGCTCACTCACGGGGTGCGGGAGGAGGAGGACGCTTTCCTGCACCACCTCGGGCGGCTGTACGCCGACGGGATCGACGAGCGGTGCCTGGCGGAAGCGGTCAGTTACCTGTTGCTGCCCTGCGGTGCCAACACCCTGCTGTGGGCTACGGACCTGTGGCTGAGCGCCATTGAGAGCGGTCGTATCACCCCCACCGGCGCCCTGATGGACGTGAACACGAGGACGCGGCGCTCATGAACGCACTGGTCGTCGGTGGGCGGGGAGCGATCGGCTCCGCCGTGGTGGAGTTGCTCCGGCAGACTTACGCGCAGGTGTACGTGCTCGACCGGGTCGACGGGGTGGATGCCACCGACGAGTCCCAGGTCCGGGCGTTCCTCGACCAGCTCCCGGCACCGCCGACCCGGTTGGCGTACCTGGCCGGAAGCGTGGGATACGGCGGACTGCTGGACACGACACCCGAACAGTGGCGCGCCACCGTGGAGGACAACCTCACCGCCGCATACACGGTGACTCGCGCGGTCCTGCCGTACATGCTGGACGCCGGCAGCGGGGCGATCGTACTGATGAGTTCGGTCAACGGTCGTCACGGCGGCAACACCCTCTCAGGGCCGGCCTACGCTGCGGCGAAGGCCGGAGTGATAGCACTGAGCTGGAATATCGCCAAGGAGTTCGGGGGGCGCGGGATCCGGTCCAACGCGGTCGCTCCCGGGCCGGTGCACTCTCCCATGACCGCTCGGCTGTCAGACACGGAGATGTCCCAGCTCGTGGCGCAGATCCCGCTGGGGCGCGCCGCCGAACCGGTGGAGGTGGCCGAGGTCATCGCCTTTCTGCTGAGTGACGCCGCCAGCTATGTCAACGGGGCCACCGTCGACATCAACGGCGGGTTGTGGATGGGGTGACCGGTGCCCTAGCACCTCGCTGCCACACGTCATGGCTCCTCTCCCGCCACGTCGGTGAGTTCGCGGAGGAGTTCGGAGGCGGTGACCGGGTCGAGTTCCCCGAACCGCCGCGCGTTCCGTCGCTGCCAGTCACCCAGTCCGTGCTCATCAAGCCAGACTGTGGTGAGCTGCTGTTCTGGGAACGTGTGGGGCTGGCCGATGATGATGCCTGGTTCGAGGTTGATCACCGCTGCCCAGCCGTTGGGTAGGGGTCGCAGCAGCCACGGTTGGAGCCCGCCATCTTGGGGGGCCGCCCGGCGCCAGCCGCGTCGTTCCAGTCCCAGCAGTTTTCCGGTCGGTACGGTCAGGCCGTGGAAGCGGTCGAGGGTTTCGGCCTGCTGTTCTGATGCGGTGAGGGTGTGGGTCTTGCGGCCGAGTTGGGGGAATGGTTGCCGCAGCTCGTAGTCGGCGAAGATCTCCGACCAGGTCGGCACGGTTTCGTCGAGGTGGAGTGGGTGGGCGACCCCGACGATCGCGTCGTCGTCGAGTCGTAGGGTCTCGTCGTTGACATCGGCCAGGCTGCGGTCTTCTGCTACCCGGAAGCCGGCCACCGTGTCGCCGTCGAACCACCCCCACACCAGCCGGCGGACGAGGTGCCACATCAGTGGATGGTTCATCAGCAGCTCGCGGAATTGGGTGAACGACCAGCGCCGCTGGTTGACCATCGCCTGCTCCAGGCGGGTGATCTGGCTGGCAGCCAGCGCCCGTACCTCTTTCTTCAAGGTGCGGAAGCGCTGGTAGGCGTTGGGGGCGAGCTGTGGATCGTCTCGACGTCCGGGTTTCGGTAGGGTTTTGTGTGGTTTGCCGGTCTGGTCCAGGACGTATGGTGTGAGTTGTTCGTCGAAGCCGACGGTGAATCGGCGGGGGCCGTAGTCGAGGGTCAGGCTGCCGCGCTCGTCCAGGCCGAGGTCCGGCACCAGCCGATCCTCCAACTGCGCAGCGGTGAGACCACGCCTGGCCGCCGCCTCCGTCAGCTTCTGCTGAGCCTGTTCCCGCAGGGCTTTGAACTTGGCTTTCCGGGCAATGTCGGCCAGTTGTCGCAGCGCAGCATCGGTGTCGATGCGGGCCAAGACGTCGAGACCGGTGACGGCATGGGGGTGTTTGCCTTGACCTGGCCAGACCCGGATGAGCGGATCGAGCCGGTGCACCGTCTGGTCGTCCCCCAGCCAGGCGAGGGCGGTGAAGGCCCAGCGCTCCTGCGACGGCATCCCCGCCGACCGCCACTGTTCGAACAAGGCCCAGGCGAACTCGGCCAGAGAAGACGGATCGCAGGCTTCCTTGGCCGGCGCCACCCCGGCGTACTGCTCGTCAATAGTGGATAGTGCCAGCATGGTGCACAGGTGACGCACCGCCTCCGGCGGCAGCACGCTGGTCCGGTCCCGCACGAGCACCGGCGGCAGCAGCACCGGATCCACCCAGGACGGCAAGTGCGGGACTTGGGCGGGTAGGGAAGCCAGGGGGTCAGCGGTGAGGAGCGATTCCACCCCGGCGAGCGCCGCCTCGCCGTACTCCCTGGCCGCGGCCAGGACCTCATCCCGGTGGGTCTCGGCGAGCGTGCGTAGCGCCTGCTCAGCCGCGCGGCGCCGCCGCCCCGGTTTCCCCAACGCGGCCGGAATCAGCGCCCGGGCAGCGAAAGTCGGATGGCGGCGCAGCCATGTCAGCGCAGTAGCACGGACGGTCCGGGTGCGGCTGAGCCAGTCCGCCATCTGGAGGGCGATCTCCACGTTGGCGAACGGCATGAGGAAGGGGGCTGCCGACACCGGCTGCTTCTTCGCCACATGCCACAGCGCCGGCAGCGCGTCCTGTTCATACCGAGCGACGAATTTCGGTAGCCACCGCTCCGGATCGTATGGGTATCGGGGGCGCCAACTGGCGACCCACTCTCGGGGAATGTCGGCTGGCGCTTCGAGGAAGAAATCATCCTCAAGGTACGGCGACAACGTACCCGTGCGGTACTGCGCGGCGTACTTCTCCCAGTTTTCACGAACGTCTTCCAGGATGGTGGGGCGGCTGGTGAGCCAGGATTCCTGTTCGCCGGGCTCCCACACCAGCTCTGTCCCGCTCGGTGGGGTCAGGTCTGAGACCACCGGTGCCTTTTCGGTCGAGTGTTTCCCACGCCACGGCGGGTCAACGAGTACCGACGGGAGGGAGTCAGCCGGCGCGAACGGGACATCGGTGTGGTGGCCTCCGCGGGCCTCCGCCGCGACCTGCGCAAGGTAGGCAGCGGCGGCCGCCGGCAGCGCCGGCAGGGCCGTCGCCACCAGCTCGGGGTGGCGGGCCACCTGGGCTCGCAGCAGCGGGCCCGCGAGCTGCTCGGCAACGGTCTTATCGGCGATCGCCTCGACGAGTATCCGCAGCGCCCGCACCGGGAACCGTTGCTGCGCCTCCACAAAGCTGGCGCGTACCGACGACTGGTCAAGCCGGGCAACCAGCTCCCGCATCGCCTCGTCGGTGGGGAGGTGAGTCAGCATTGTCAGCAGCTGCTGGCGGAACGCGGCGGAGCAGTCCGCCCGCTCCCACCAAGAGATGAGGAACGGCGCGATGGCAGGCCCCACCCCGTCCACCCCGGTCACAAATTTGTCTAGCCGGTGCGCCAGCCGCGAGGGGAGAACATGTTCATGGATCTGCCGCAGTTGCTCTGGCGAACTGACCGCGCACCACAGTGTGGACGCGAGCGTCTTGTCGCCACTGATCGCGACGGCGGCAGAGTCCGCGTCCACCCAATCGGTCCGGGTAGGGAAGAGGAACGAGGTCATCACCCGGGTGTCAAGATCCCGATCGCGATAGTGTGCCGCAGCGGCGCACGCCTCGGTGTACTCCTGGTCGCTGCTGTGGGCGAGGTATGCGCGCAGCCGCAGCGCCATGGGTTCGCATGTCGCATAGACCGGGAAAGGACTTCTGGCCGAGTGTCGACTCCGCCGGTGCAGCGTGAACCGGCGATAAGATTTGGCGGTGATCATCAGATCGAGCAGCTCCAGCAGCGTGCTGACCATGAACGCTGCCCCTCGTGACGCCAGCCAGTAGTCCAGTTCAGCCTGCTGCTGTGAGGCCGTCAGGCCGTCCAACTGCAGCTGTCCCAGCAGCAGCACCGCCACTCCTGGGGGAGTGGCCTGACGATGGTCAGCGAGCACCTGGCGGGTCGCGCTGACCAGCTCGGGATCACTGTCCGGCTGTGCGAGCAGTTCGGCGAAGGCCTGGTTCTGCGGCACTGACGGTTCGGGCGCCGGGCGCAGCGTGAAGTCCTGGCTGGTTGGCCTGCCTCGGCGCGGAATGATTTTGGATCGCCACGCGCGCGGGAACGTGAGTGTGTCCTCATCAGGCAGTGCCATGTGGCCAGCGCCTGACATCGCTGCACCTCCTTGGACAGTCCTGGATGGCGCGCCACGATATCGGGCGGGACTGACAGTTTTAGACTTCCGGCTCCGGATCGGGGGCCAGGCGGTGAGCGAGCGCCACCGGCACCAAACCGTCGGTAGCCCAGCGGGCGAGCAACTCCCGGTCGACCAGCCGAATCCCCAACCGGGCGGCGGCGTCGACGGCTGGTTGCGTGAAGGTGCTGGTGGTGACGATGGCGGGAATGTCCGCCCCGTGCAGCTGCCATGCGGTGCCGGCGAAGCGTTGCACGTCTGGACTGCCGACCCGCCGGTCAACCGCGTACCGCTTGCACTGGATGACCACCCGCCGCCCGTCCGGGGCCCGCGCGGTGACATCGGCGCCGAGGTCACCGGCGCCGCCGGACACCGTCACCTGAGTGAACCCACTACGGACCAGCAGATCGGCGACCCACTGTTCGAACTGCGGTCCGGTCAAGCGGTCCGCCACCTCGATGCTGCGGGTCAGCGCCAGCCGGCGGCGTCGCTTGGCGACCTGCCAGCTCAGGTAGAGCGTGAGCGCGGTGGCGCCGACCAGCACCACCCCCACCAAGAGAGCCGTCCGCACCGTCGGGTGCTCCCGCAACCAGTCCACCACCGCCACCCCCACCAGCAGGGCCGCGATCGCAGCGACGGCCAGCAGGGACGGGTCTGGCCGGCGGGACCGACGCCGGGTGGATGTGGCGCGTCGACGGGAACGTGGGGGTGCCATGGCTGCCTCCAGGTCGGCGCGGATCGGGATGGCGCACTCTACCTACCACCTGGGTACGACACTCCGTGGTGACGGGTAGGGCTGGTACACCTGTTCTAGTCTGAGAGGCGTAAGCGCGGCGGTGGGCAGTCGTGACCGATAACCAAGGCGACATCGGTATGGAACCTGCGGTTGCGGGGTAACGTCCCATGATCATGAGACGTACGAGTTGGCTAGGGTGCGCGCTAGCGGCGATGCTGGTCATGGCCGGCTGTGGGGGCAAGGAGGCCGCTGAGCTGGCCTCGGCGCCGTCGCCGACCGCGGAGAGCCCATCGGCTACCACTCCCGCTCAGGAGCCCGCCGAATCCCCCGAGCCCGCCAAGGTCGAGCCCAGCCCAGAGGACGCCGGTAATACGTCGTCGCCTGTGGAGAGGGAAGCGGACGACCGGGCGGGGACGCCGACCACCGCGGAGGAGCCCAGCGGTTATTTGGAGGCGGTGATCGCGGACGCCGCTCGGCGGGCCGGGGTGGCGCGGTCGGAAGTCCAGGTGGTACGGAATCAGACGGTCCAGTGGTCGGACGGCTCCCTCGGCTGCCCTGAGCCGGGGATGGCGTACATCCAGGTGATCGTGGACGGTTACTGGGTGGAGCTGCGGGCAGGAGGCAAGCTCTACGACTACCGGCTTGATCGGCAGGGGAACTTCCGACTGTGCGAGCAGGCGTTCCGCAAGCCGCCCTACCAGGACCGCTAATGGGTCGGGTCTGGAAGATACAGGGATAATTGGCGGTCAAGTCCTCGAGCAGGATGGGTTTGTGACTGCCGTGACCGCCGCCGCTGTTGCCTGCTAGTTCCTTATGCGAAGGAGCGGACTGGTCAGAGGTCGAGGCGCAAGGAACTCTTCCCTTTAGTCCACTCAGGCCACGTGGTGATGCCCGCAGAGCGGTAGGGGCGGCAGCCGTGGCCCCCTACGGCCGCGCCGCGTCACCGCCGACCGAAAATCCCGGGACCGGTGACCACGTAGCGCATTAGGGTCGACGGATGATGACAGATCCACGGCTGGTGGCGCTCTACGATCTGGACAATCCTGCTGGCCCCGATCACGACTACTTCCGGAGCCTCGCCGACCGGCTCGATGCACGCACCATCGTGGACTTGGGCTGCGGCACCGGTATGCTGACCGTCACCCTCGCCCGCCCGGGCCGGCGGGTGATCGGCATCGACCCGGACGCGGGCATGCTGGACTGGGCCCGGCGCCGTGACGGCGCCGACCGGGTCACCTGGATCCAGGGGGATTCCCGCGCCCTCGCCGGTATCAAGGCCGACCTGGTGGTGATGAGCGGAAACGTCGCTCAGCACATCGTCGGCGACGCCTGGCCCCGGACACTTCATGACATCCAGGCCACACTCTCCCCCGGCGGAGTGCTCGGGTTTGAAAGCCGCAATCCGGCCGTACGGGAGTGGACGCGGTGGACCCGTGAGCACACCTACGGCACACGGGACACTCCTAGCGGGCCGCTGACCGAGTGGCTACAGGTCACCGAGGTCACCGACGACGGCATGGTGACGTTCGAGGCGTACAACCGGTTCGACGCCACCGGCGAACAGTTGGTGGTCCGACAGACGCTGGCGTTCCGCAGCCGGGAGCAGATCGAATCGGATCTGGCGCAGGCGGGGCTGACGGTCACCGCGGTGTGGGGTGGGTGGCGGCAGGAGCCGGTTACCCCGACCGCGCGGGTCATGGTCTTCGAAGCGGTACGCCCGGCGTGAACGGGGCAACCCGGCAAGAGCAGCGATCCCGGGGTGTGTTGATCAAGTACTGTGGAAGCCCGGACCAGGAGGTGACATGCCCAACAGCGGTGGATACCTGCGGACTCCCACCATCCACGGTGACGACGTGGTGTTCGTCTGCGAGGACGACCTCTGGCTCGTGCCGGCGACCGGTGGCCGGGCCTACCGGCTGACCGCCGGCGTCGCGGAGGCGAGCAGCCCGCGGCTGTCCCCGGACGGGCAGTGGCTGGCGTTCGTCGGCCCAGAGGACGGTCCGCCCGACATCTACCTCATGCCGGTCACCGGCGGCACCGCCCGGCGGCTCACCTTCTCCGGCGGCGGGATGGTCCTGGCCGGATTCGACCCCCGGGACGGGTCGGTCATCTACGCCACCGACGCGCACCACCCGTTCCCAGGCGATCGCTGGCTCTACCGGGTCCACCCGGAGGGTGGGCTGCCGGAGCCGCTGCCGTACGGCCCGGCCAGTGCGATCTCGTACGGTCCGGACGGTGGGGTGGTGATCGGCCGGATCCACTCCGACCCGGCGCGGTGGAAGCGGTACCGGGGCGGCCGGGTCGGGGACCTGTGGGTGGACCCGACCGGCTCCGGCACCTTCCAGCGGCTGATCACCCTGGACGGCAACCTGGCCTCGCCGGTGTGGGTGGGGGAGCGGATCTACTTCCTGTCCGACCACGAAGGCGTCGGCAACGTCTACTCGTGCCTGCCGGACGGCACCGACCTGCGGCGCCACACCGACCACGAGGACTACTACGCCCGGAATCTGAGCTCGGACGGCCGGCGGCTGGTCTACCAGGCCGGGGCGGAGCTGTGGCTGCTGGACCTCGCCGAGGACCAGCCGCGGCGGATCGACGTCCACCTCGCCAGCTCCCGTACGCAGCGGCGGCGGCAGTTCGCCCCCGCCGACCAGCACCTGGACACCGCCACCCTGACCCCCGACGGGGCCTCGCTGGCGATCACGGTCCGCGGTAAGGCGTACGTGTTGGGTAACTGGGCCGGCCCGGTACGCCAGTACGGACAGCCGGACGGGGTCCGGTACCGGCTGCTCACCCCGCTGTCCGACGGCCGGCTGGTCGCCGCCGCCAGCGACGAGTCCGACCGGGAGCGGCTGGTGGTGCTGTCCGAGGACGGAACCACCACTGACCTGACCGCGTGGGACACCGGCCGGGTGATGGAGCTGGCGGCCTCCCCGACCGAGCCCCGGGTGGCGTTGACCAACCACCGGGAAGAACTGCTCGTGGTCGACCTACGGGACACCCCGACCGTGACCACGGTGGACCGCAGCCAGTTCCGCACCTACGCCGTGGCGGACCTGGCCTGGTCCCCGGACGGCCGGTGGCTGGCCTACCGCTACGCCGACTCGGTCTCCACCACCGCGATCAAGGTGCTGAAGGTCGAGACCGGGGAGACCTTCCCGGTGACCCGGCCGGTGCTGCGGGACTCCCGCCCGGCGTGGGACCCGGCCGGTCGCTACCTCTACTTCATCGGCCAGCGCCGGCTCGAACCCGTCCTGGACCGGGCCCAGTTCGACTACGGCTTCCCCTTGAGCAGCCAGTTGTACGCGGTGACGCTGCGCGCTGACGTGCCCGCGCCGTTCGTGCCGCAGGTCGAGCCGCTGCACCAGGAGAAGAAGGACGACTCGGCCCCGGAGCGGATCGAGATCGATCTGGCGGGGATCGAGCGGCGGGTGGTGCCGTTCCCGCTGCCGGACAACCGGTACGTGCGGATCGCGGCTACCCGGGACAAGGTGCTGTTCACCACCCGCCCGGTGGCCGCTCCCGAGCCGAGTCCCTTTGAACCGCCCCTGGCCGACGCGACCCTGGAAAGCTACGACCTGAAAACCGGGAAACAGGAGCAGATCGCGACCGGCCTGGTCGACTTCCAGATCGGGCCGGACCACCGGACCCTGCTCTACCGGACCGACCGGCGGCTGCGGGTCATCCCCGCCGGTCAGAAAGCCACCGACTCCGACGAACCGGGTCGGGAAAGCGGCTGGATCGACCTGGACCGGGTGAAGGTGTCGGTGCACCCGGACGCCGAATGGCGGCAGATGTTCCGGGAGGCGTGGCGGCTGCAGCGGGAACACTTCTGGGTTGAAGACATGTCCGGGGTGGACTGGGACGAGGTCTACGACTGGTATCTGCCGCTGGTGGACCGGGTCAGCACCCGGTCGGAGTTCTCCGACCTGCTGTGGGAGCTGCAGGGCGAACTGGGCACCTCCCACGCGTACGAGGTGGGTGGCGCCTACCGCATCCGCCCGCAGTATCGGCAGGGCTTCCTCGGGGTGGAGTGGGATCTCACCGCCCCGCCCGGGGTGTACCGGATCGCGAAGGTGCTCGAGGGCGATCCGTGGTCGCCGGACCACACCTCTCCGCTGAACCGGCCCGGGGTCAACGTGCAGCCCGGCGACGAACTGGTGGCGATCAACGGCACGCCACTGTCCGCCACCGTCACCCCCGGCGAGCTGCTGGTCAACCAGGCCGAAGCGGAGGTACAGCTGACCATCCGACGCGGTGACGCGCTGCGGACGGTCACGGTCCGGGCGTTGGCCGACGAGCAGCCGATCCACTACCGGGAGTGGGTCGAGCGCAACCGCCGGTTCGTGCACGAGCGCACCGGCGGCCGGGTCGGGTACCTGCACATCCCGGACATGGGGCGGGCCGGGTACGCCGAATTCCACCGTGGTTTCCTCACCGAGTACGACCGGGAGGCGTTGATCGTGGACGTCCGCCGCAACGGCGGCGGCCACGTCTCCGGGCTGCTGCTGCAGAAACTGGCCCGGCGGCGGCTGGGGTACCAGTATTCCCGTTGGGGGGTCCCGACGCCCTACCTGAAGGAAGCACCTCGGGGGCACCTGGTGGCGCTGACCGACGGGCATGCCGGCTCCGACGGCGACATCTTCAGCCACGCCTTCAAACAGTTGAAGCTCGGCCCGCTGGTCGGCAAGCGGACCTGGGGCGGGGTGATCGGGATCTGGCCGCGGCACCGGCTGGCGGACGGGACGATCACTACCCAGCCGGAGTATTCGTTCAGCTTCGATGATGTCGGCTGGCGGGTGGAGAACTACGGCACCGAGCCCGACATCGAAGTGGACAATGCGCCGCACGACTACGCCGCCGGCCGGGACCCGCAGCTGGAGCGGGCGATCGAGTGCGCGCTGGAGTCGCTGGCGCAGCGGCCGGCCCACCGCCCCAATCCGGCGGAGCGGCCGAAGCTGGGTCGTCCCTCATTGCCGCCGCGGCAACCGCGGGCCTGACCGGTCACCGTACGGGTAGGCTCGCCGCGTGGCTGATGAGGAGATCCGCGACGCTACCCGGGTGGCGCATCCACAGTGAACGGGTAGTGGGCGACACGCGGCGGTAGCGGCTGCCCGGGTGGAGTGGATCCCCCTGACCTCGGTCCGGGAACGCCTAGCCTGAGGCGGCCGTGTGAGCGGCGTAACCCGGCGTCAATGATGTGCCCATGGCAGGGCTGTCCGGCACCGGGTTGATACCTCCGGTCAGGAAGCGGCGAGCCGCTTCAGCTCCTCCGGCGTGCCGGCCATGATGGTCGCCGCATGCGTGGTGATCTTCTCGATCGGCCAGTCCCACCAGCGGACGGCGAGAAGCCGTGCGATGTCGGACTCGGCGAACCGTAACCGGATGTGGCGGGCCGGGTTCCCCGCGACAATCTCGTACGGTCGTACGTCCTTGGTCACCACGCTGTGGGCGCCGATCACCGCACCGTCGCCGATGGTCACCCCGGGCAGGATGGTGGCCTCTCGGCCGATCCACACGTCATTGCCGACCACGGTGTCTCCCGGCTGGGGGATCGCCAGGTAGGTGTCCAGGGTGTTCGCGGTCCACGCACCCCCGAACATCGTGAACGGGTAGGTCGACGGCCCGACCATCGGATGGTTGCCGCCGGGCATGAGGAAGGTGACGCCCGGTCCGATGGTGGTGAAGTGACCGATCACCAGCCGTTGCGGCCCGTACAGGTACTTGATGTTCGCCTGCTCGAACGGCGGCCGGGTCCCTTCGTTGTCGTAGTAGGTGTAGTCCCCCACCTCGATCAGTGGGGAGGTGACCTCGTTCTTGAGGAAGACCACGTTGGTGAGGTCGGCCCGGGTGGTGGGGTGGAGCTGGTCGGGGTCGGGGATGTCGGTGGGACGGGCACTCATGCTCCCCTGCTTAGTGGTCCGCGGGGGT
>Ga0079224_100003845_pt1 | contig 19178 bp, 21 predicted proteins | sample Stecom2015_FD_80414 | JGI IMG/M metagenome (GOLD analysis project Ga0079224, IMG submission 80414) | Agricultural soil microbial communities from Utah to study Nitrogen management - Steer compost 2015 | ecosystem: Environmental > Terrestrial > Soil > Agricultural land | place: USA: Utah... | reverse complement strand
CCGTGTCAGGGAAGCGCTCTCCCGCTGAGCTAATCGCGCGAGGTGGAGACGGGAATCGAACCCGTGTGCACGGCTTTGCAGGCCGTTGCCTCACCACTCGGCCACTCCACCGCGCAAAGGGGGTTGGCGTTTTACTGCCTGGCCCTGCCTTCCGAGCGGATGACGGGATTCGAACCCGCGACCCTCACCTTGGCAAGGTGATGCGCTACCAGCTGCGCTACATCCGCGTGCTTTCCGGGGGCTTTCGCTTTCGTTCCGGCCTCCGTCTTGCGAGACAGAACATTAGCCGACGTTCGGCGAAAGGTACAAATCCGCTGGTCACGGGGGATGGACGTGTCTCGGAGGTGTGCGAGGTGCTGATGGTTTCCAAGGGGCTGCCGGTGCGGGCGGGGTTGCTCGGGCGGTCACTGGGGAAGCCGGCGTGGATCGGGTGGTCCGTCGCGGCCCTCGGTCGCCCGGGGGCGTCGATCGGCGCTTCTGTCCGCCCGGCACTTCTGTCCACGAGGCGATTTGGTGATCGCCGGGGCCTCCGTGCTAATGTTCCATCTCGTTCGAGCGGTACGAACCGCCCGGACACCCCGCCAAGGTCTCATAGCTCAGCGGGAGAGCGTCCGCCTCACACGCGGAAGGTCGCTGGTTCGATCCCAGCTGGGACCACATCGATCCCCCGACAGAACACCTGGTCGGGGGATCTTTTGTGTCTCACCCTCGATGCCTGTGCGTCTGGAGGGATCAACTTCGACCGTGCGTTCGCCGTGCTCGGGCACGCAGGGCACGACGATCGAACCTCGATCCCGTTCGGCCGGTCTTCTGTCTTTCGGGCAGGTAGGCCCGGCGCGGGAAGAATCGGGCTATGACCTTCGCGTTGACACCGCAGCGGCGATCGGAGCTGGCGGCGCTGCTCGAGGACACCGAGCTGCTGCGTTCCCGGTTCCCGCGCGTGGCCGAGTATCTGGAGACGGCCCCGATGTTCACCGGCACCGGCGACCCGGAGCGCGACGCGGCCTTCGATCTGCGGTTCGTCCACTACCTGACCGGGGGTGAATCGGAGTCCGGCAATCCGTACTGGGACATTGTCGGCCCATCGGTCAGCCATCGTGAGGCGTTGCGGGTCGTCGACGGGGGAGTGCAGGCGGGGAGTGTCAGGCTGGGGTTCGCTCAGACAATTCTGCAAAGCGTCTACGCCTACGCGATCCCGTCCCCGGAAACCCTGCGCTGGATCACCGACTTCGCCGGGCGGCGCACGATCGTCGAACTCGGTGCCGGCCGCGGCTACTGGGCCCATCAGCTCGCCCGTGCCGGGGCGACGGTTCGCGCGTTCGACATCGAACCTCCGCACCGATCGTCGAACGCCTCCTTTCCAGTCGCGGCCGGTCAGGCGGAGGTCTGGCACGAGGTAGCGGAGGCGGACGCGTTCGATGCCGCGGTGGGTGCCGATTCCGTGCTGTTGTTGTGCTGGCCTCCCGGCTGGGACGACCCGATGGCGTCGTCGGCTCTGGAGACGTTCGGCAGCGCCGGGGGTGAGGACTTGATCTATATCGGTGAACCGAGGGGCGGCAGGACGGGAGACGAAGCGTTCTTCGACCTGCTGGAAGCGGGCTGGTCGCTGAAAGCCGCGGACCCTGGGTTCGTGTCGTGGTGGAACCTGAACGACACCGCCCTGATCTGGCGCCGCATGTCATAGACATACGAAGGCCGTCCCCGCTCGGGTGAGCGGGGACGGCCTCGTGGCAGGTAGATCAGCTGGAAGGCGGGAGCGCCACCTCGGATTCGGCCGGTGTGCGCGATTCTGTTCGACCGCGCCATACTTCACCGATATCCATATGTACAAACATCGGTTTGTGGTAACGTGGGGGAAGCTGCCGAGAGGATGATGTTCCATGAGCGCTGATCCCGCACTCGACCTGGCGTTGCGTGCGCTGGCCGACGGCAACCGGCGGTCGATCCTGGCCGTCATCCGCGGTGGTCCGCGGTCGGTGGGAGCGATCGCCGAGGAGGTCGGGCTCTCGCAGCAGGTGACCTCGCATCATCTCGGTGTGTTGCGCGAGGCCGGGTTGGTGATGGGGAGCCGGGAGGGAACGCGGCATCTGTTCGTCGTGCGCACCGACGGGCTCGCGGCGGTGCGGTCGTATCTCGACGGGTTCTGGCCCGACAAACTCGCCGCGCTCAAGGCGGCCGTGGAGGCAGGGGAGCGGGAACGTGGCTGAATACCGGACCTCGATCGAGATCGCCGCGCCGCCGGAGTCGGTCTTCGAGTACCTGACCACCGAGTCGGGGATGACGGCGTGGATGGGCAGTCACGCCGATCTCGAGCCGCGCCCCGACGGGCTGTTCGCCGTGGACATCGCGGGTTTCCCCATCCGAGGGCGGTACCTTCGCGTGGAACATCCCACGCGTGTCGTCGTGTCGTGGGGCGTCGCGGGCAGCGACGACCTGCCTGCCGGCTCGTCCACGGTCGAGTTCCGGCTCACTGCCGTCGGTGGCGGCACTCGCGTCGACCTCACGCACTCGGGACTGCCCGAGCCCGACTTGCCCGGCCACGCCGACGGCTGGCAGCACTTCCTGCCGCGACTGGCCGTCGTCGCGGCGGGCGGGGATGCGGGGCCCGACCACTGGCGACCCCGCGGCCACTGATCGCCGCCCCGGTTCCACTCGATCACCAGCTCTGCCGCACCCCTGAGTTCCATCCGACCACGAGAAGAGGAGACCCATGGCCCACCCGACCGCTTTCGACATCGTGCAGGACTACCACCGGGCTTGGACCGGCGGCGACATCGACCGTGCCATGAGCCTGGTCGCCGACGACATCGTCTGCCGCGCACCGGGGTCCGACTTGGCGGGTAAGGACGCCTACCGCGCCTATATCGGCGCCTTCGCGCCCGCGTTGACCGGCCTGGCGGATATCGCGGCCTTCGCCGACGGCGAGCGCGTCGCCCTCTTCTACTACCCGCAGACCGCCGCGACCAGCATCGCGCCCGCCGCCGAGTGCTTCACCGTCCGCGACGGCGCCATCGCCGAGAGCGTGCTGGTCTTCGACCGTATGAGTTTCGCGCCGTCGGCCGCGAGCGCGTAGGCGGGGTGCGCGGTGCCGCGGCAAGCCGAGTTGATCGAGCGCCTGCGCGCGATGCTCGCCGGACAGCGCACCCGTGAGGTGTCGATGTTCGGCAGCCGGGCGTTCCTGGTGAACGACAAGATCGTCGCGGGCGCGTTGCGGGCGGGCGATCTGCTGGTCCGGGTCGACGGAGCGCGCGACGGCGAACTCGCCGGACGCCCCGGGGCCGCGCGGGCCCGGATGGGGCCGGGGCGCGTCATGGGGCCGGGCTGGCTGGAGGTGTCCGCGGTCTCGATCGCCGACGACGCGGACCTGGCGTTCTGGCTGGATATCGCGCTGGAGCACAACCGCGCCGCGGCGAGGTGATGTCGTTCACCAGGGGATAGTCAATCAAATTGATAAACCAGGTTGTATATTAGCGGTGTGGTAGCCGCTGAATCCCCTCTTGCTCTCGCCCTGCGTGACGCCCTGCGTCCGCTCTGGCGGCAGCTGACCGCCCATCGGACGATCTCGACCGGCAAGCTGGGCGTGCTGGCCTATCTGGCCGAGCACGGTCCGGCTACCTCGGCGACGCTGGCGGCCGCGGAGAAGATCAGCCCGCAGGCGATCGCGAACGCGGTGCGGGAGCTGGAAGCGCTCGGCCTGATCGCGCGCGCCCAGGACGAACACGACCGGCGCAAGGTGTGGGTGTCGCTGACCGAGACGGGGCGCCAGCGCCTGGTCGCGGAGCGGTCCTACGGCAACGAGTGGCTGGAACAGGCCATCGCCGAGCGGCTCACCCCGGACGAGGTCGCGATACTCGCGGCTGCCGTGCCCGTGCTGGGGAAGCTGACGCAGCCGCCGGTGGCGGCGGCAGCGACGCGCGTGACCGAGAAGGGTGCGCTCGTTGACTGACACCGCCGCGCCCGAAACCGTTCGGATCGCCGGGGAACAGGCCGTCCGTCCCGGCCTGCTGACCGCGCTGGTCTACACCGCCCTGACCACCGCTGTGGTCAGCTCCCTCGGCATGCTGCTGGTCCCGACGCTGTCGACCGAGATGGACGTGCCGGTCAGCACCGCGCAGTGGATGCTGACGGTCAACCTGCTCGTCGGCGCGGTCGCCACCCCGATCATGGGCCGATTGAGCGACGGCCCGCACAAGAAGCGTCTGCTGATGTGGTCGTTGCTGGTGATCCTGATCGGCTCGGTGATGGCGGCCACCGCACCCAACTTCGCCGTCTTTCTCGTCGGCCGCGCCTTCCAAGGGTTGTCCTACGGCATCGTGCCGGTGACCATCGCGCTGGCCAGGCGCTACCTGCCCGAGGACAAGGTGCGCTTCGGCATCTCCAGTCTCTCGGTGACCGTCTCCACCGGCTTGGGCATCGGCTATCCGCTCACCGGCATCCTCGCCGACCGGGCGGGTTTCCGGGCCGCCTTCGTCTTCGCCGCCGTCTTCCTGATCAGTGCCGCGCTCGTGGTGTGGCGGATGGTGCCCGACGGCCCCGACGACCGTGCGCCCCTGGCCCGCTTCGACGTGCCGGGTGCGGCGCTGCTCGGCCTCGGCCTCGCCGCGCTGCTCGTCACCATCAGCGAGGGGCCGAACTGGGGTTGGGTCTCGGTGTGGACGTGCGGGGCCGGCGCGGCCGCGGTGGTGTTGCTGGCGGCCTGGGTGTGGGTCGAACTGCGCTCCGCCGCACCGCTGATCGACCTGCGGGTCTTCCGGCACAAGGAGGTGGTGCTCGCCAACAGCACCGCCGTCGGACTCGGCGCGGCCATGTACATCGGGCTGTCGGTCAGCAGCCTGATCGCGCAGGCGCCCGCGTCCACCGGCTACGGCGTCGCGCTGCCGCTGTTCTGGGCGGGTTTCGTGATGGCGCCGCTGTCGGTCGGCAGCCTCGGCGCCAACCGGATCGTGCGCGCCCTGTCGAGCCGTGTCCGGGTGACGACCCTGCTGCCGTTCGGCGCGGGCGTGATGACGGCCTCGGCCTTCCTGCTGTGGTTCTGGCACGACCGGCTGTGGGAGATCCTGTTCGGCATGCTGCTGTTCGGAATCGGCATCGGCACCACCTACGCGGCCATGCCCGCCTTGATCGCCCGCAATGTCGCCGACACCGAACTCGGTAGCGCCGTCAGCTTCAACCAGGTGCTGCGCACCGTCGGCGGCTCGTTCGGCAGTGCGCTGTCGGGTGCGGTGCTCGCCGCGCACCTGTCCGCCGATCTGCGTCCGGCCGATTCGGGCATCACGCTGGCGCTGGCGCTCGGCGCGTGCGGCAGCGCACTGGTGTTCGCGGCGCTGGCCGTCAACCACGTCCTCGGTCACCGGCGCGCTGCCGCCGCCGCGCGGAACCCGGAGCGCGCTCGGCGGTAGCGACCCGCGCCAGATATGTGATGGCCATCACAATTCTGTCGCGATCGACAATCGTTTCCGGCAGGCGCTTTCCCAACTCTTTGGTTCGTCTTTACTATTGATCCCGGCCCGGTCCCCGGGTCGTGGGATCCGCCGACGCGCGCACGCGTGCATCGGGGGCCCGTCCGTCGCCTGGTTGCCCCGCCCGCACATGTTCCACCGATGAACCATCGCCGGTCCGTGAGGTCCGTCCGATGGCGAAGGAGAAATATGTTCCCCGCGCACTGCGAGACACCGACGTCGTCCGAAGTGGTGAATGCCGCCGCCGAAACCGCATCGGCTGTGAATTCCCCTGCCGGAACCGCGATCTCGCGCCGGGTGGCGGCGGCGCGTTCCAGCTTTCCCGAGGTGCTGCCCTAGCGCCTCGCCCGCCGCCCGCCCTCGTGCGGGCCGCCACTCGACCGCGAGACGGGTCTGTCGCGCGGTATCCGGTCCTGCCCCCGCATCGAATCGTCTGCCGCCGTGTCCGCCGTGTCGATCCGCCGGACGCCCGCGGCGAAGGAGCTGAGCCATGTCCGTCGCCAGTGAACACGCACCACCGTCGCCTGCCGCCGCTTCCGACGGCAGATGGAAATCCCTTCTGCGCCACGATGTTCCGGCATCCATCGTGGTCTTCCTGGTCGCCCTGCCGCTCTCGCTCGGCATCGCACTGGCCTCCGGCGCGCCGGTCGCGGCGGGGCTCATCGCCGCCGTGGTGGGCGGCATCGTGGTCGGTTGCCTCGGCGGCTCGGTGCTGCAGGTCAGCGGACCGGCCGCCGGGCTGACCGTCGTGGTCGCCGAATCGATCGCGCAATTCGGCTGGCGCACCACCTGTTTCATCGTCACAGCGGCGGGCGTGCTGCAGATCCTGTTCGGGCTGAGCCGGATCGCTCGCGCCGCGCTGGCGGTGGCGCCGGTGGTCGTGCACGCCATGCTCGCCGGCATCGGCGTGACCATCGCCCTGCAACAGGCGCACGTGCTGCTCGGCGGCGACTCGCACAGTTCGGCCGTGGCCAATCTGGCCGCGCTGCCGGGACAGGTGCTCGGCATGAACGCGGGCGCGGCGGTGATCGGCGGCATCGTCGTGGCCGTCATGCTCGGCTGGCGGTATCTGCCCGCCCGGGTGCGGGTGGTGCCGGGACCGCTGGTCGCCGTCGTCGCGGCCACCCTGGTGTCGCTGTTCGCGCCGGTGCGGGTGGAGCGCATCGTGTTGCAGGAGTCGCTGGTCGAGGCGCTGAGCCTGCCTCGGCTGCCCGACGGCGGCTGGGGCGCGGTGGCGCTGATGGTGCTGACGATCGCACTGATCGCCAGCGTGGAGAGCCTGCTGTCGGCGGTCGCGGTGGACCGCATGCACCACGGCCCGCGCACCGATTTCGACCGCGAGATGATCGGCCAGGGGTCGGCCAATGTGCTCTCCGGCCTGCTCGGCGGTCTCCCGGTGACCGGCGTGATCGTGCGCAGCGCGACCAACGCGCAGGCGGGGGCGCGCACCAGGGCCTCGGCGGTGCTGCACGGTGTCTGGCTGCTGGTGTTCTCGGTGGCGTTGGTGTCGGTGGTCGAGCGCATCCCCACCGCCGCGCTGGCCGGACTGCTCGTGGTGATCGGCATCCAGCTGGTGAAGATCTCCCACATCAGGCTGGCCCGCCGCACCGGCGACCTGCTCGTGTATCTGGTGACCATCGGCGGGGTGGTGCTGCTCAACCTGCTCGAGGGCGTGGTCCTCGGCCTGCTGCTCGCCTTCGCGCTGCTGCTGTGGCGGGTGGTGCGGGTGGCCATCGTGGCCGAGCGGATTCCGCAGTCCCAGCGCTGGCGGGTGCGAGTGGACGGCTCGTGCACCTTCCTCGCCCTGCCCCGGCTGTTCGGGGAGCTGGCGAAGGTGCCCGCCGACGCCGACGTGACCGTGGAGCTGGCCGTCGACTTCCTCGACCACGCCGCCGTCGAGGCGTTCCAGGACTGGGTGCGCAGACAGCAGAACAGCGGCGGCAGCGTGGAATTCGTCGAGCTCGGCGGAGTGCGGATGGCCGACGCGGCGGCGGGTCCGCCCGCCCGCCGCTTCGGCCGGACGGTCTGGGACGAGGTGCTCGGCCCGTGGCGCCGCAAGCAGCTCGCCCACCACGCTCCGGTCGCGGCCGGGGTCGCCGCCTACCACCGCAGCCACGCCCATGTGGTCCGTCCGCACCTGGACGATCTGGTGCACCGGCAGGACCCGGACTCCTTCTTCCTCACCTGCTCGGATTCCAGGATCGTGCCCAATGTCATCACCAACAGCGGGCCCGGCGATCTGTTCACCGTCCGCAATGTCGGCAATCTGGTCCCCGCCGGCGGGGACGCTTCCATCGACGCCGCGCTGACCTTCGCGCTCGAGGAGCTGACCGTGCGCTGCGTGGTGGTGTGCGGGCACTCCGGCTGCGGCGCCATGACCGCGCTGCGCTCCGGCGGCGTCGCCGATCCCGGGCTCGCGCCGTGGCTGGTGCACGCGCAGCCGAGCTTGCGGCGCTTCCTGGACGGGCACCCGGTCGCCGCGGCCGCGCGCGCCGCGGGCTATTCCGAGATCGACCAGCTCGGCATGGTCAATGTGGCGGTGCAGGTGGACAACCTGCGGCGGCATCCCGCGGTGCGCAGAGCGGCCGCCGAGCGTGGTGTCACGGTGTCGGGACTGTTCTTCGACATCGCCACGGCGCGGGTGGTCGAGGTGACCGCCGAGGGCATCGTCCCGATCGGCGAACCGGTGGCCGCGCGGGCGGGCGCGCGGCCGGCCGGGCCAGGCAGACAGGACCCTGCCGGGGAGCGCACCACGGGCCTGCCGGAACTGGTGTGAATCTCTAGGCTGGCGAGGTGAGCATCGTGCCGGATTCCACAGGCGGGTCGAGCCCGCGGACCACGACCTCCGAGGCGCCGCGGCAGGCGGGCGAGACGACCAGCCGACGTGCGGACACCTGGCGCCGCCGGACCTCTCTGGCGTTGCGACATCGCCTGCGCGCCTTCCGCGCGTGGGTGGCCGCCCGGCCTACGCTGAACCTCGCCTACCGGATCGGAATCGGTGTCGTCGGCACGATCGTGCTCGCCGTCGGCATCCTCGCGATCCCCTATCCGGGGCCCGGCTGGGCCATGGTGTTCGCCGGCCTCGGCATCCTCGCCAGCGAATTCGCGTGGGCGCAGCACGTCCTGCGCTGGGTGCGTCACCGGTACCGGAAGGTGATGGCGTGGTACTCGGCGCGCGGCCTGGGCATCCGGGTGCTCGGCGTGCTCCTCACGGCCGCCGTGGTCGTGGCCACGCTGTGGGTTCTCAACACGTTCGGATGGTTCGCCGGCTGGATCGGAGTCGAATGGGAATGGTTGCGCAGTCCACTACAACGCTGAGCAGTGCAACACCGAGCAATACAGCACCGAGCAATACAGCACCGAGCGGTACGGCGCCCGCGATCGCGCTGACCCGCCCCTCCTGGGTGCGGGACCGGATCGCGGCGCTCGGCGCCTCCTGGGGCGCAGGCGCGCCCCGCGTCGCCGGGACGCTGTGGTGGTGCATGGTCGCCTCGGCACTGGTGGACCAGGTGATCGCCGCGCGTGCCGAGGGCAGGCCCGCCCCGCCCGCCGGGCTGGAGGCACTGGACTGCGAACTGCGCCCCGACGGCGGGATCGAGCGGATGATCCCGCGCCCGGAACGCGACGTCCGCACGGGCACGGGCGACCCCGACCTGCTCGCCGCGCTGTCCCTGCGCGAAACCCTCACCCGGATCGTCCCCGTGGTGGCCCAGGTGTCTGGTGCGGGCATGCCCGCCCTGTGGGCCGTCGTCGCCGACGCGATCGGCAACCGCGCCATCGACGCGGGCGCCCCGCAGCTGGCCACCGCCCTGGCGGGGCAGATCGGCGGCAAACTGCCCGTCCCGCGCTTCGTGGAGGCGGGCGGGCGCACCTTCGTCCGCCGCATCTCCTGTTGCCTGGTGTTCGAGGTCCCCGGCGCGCAGATGTGCACCAGCTGCCCCAAGCGCCCCGCCGACGAGCGCGCCGGCCTCCTGGAGAGATACAGCGCCGGTCACTGAGCGCGCGAGCGCCGGTCCATCGACACGCGCGTGCGCGGGTGCCGATAGCATGGTCGCGCCGGAGCGCACACGCCGCCGGTGTTGCCGCGCGGGAACCTGCCCGCCCCTGAACATGCCAAGGAGAGCGCCGTCGTGACGACCTCAGCCCCGCTCAGTCCGTCCACCCTCGTCCGGGTGCCGGCCGGGACTACGGCGGGCGCCGCGGTGCGGGAAGCGGGACTGCCGACCAAGGGCCCGGACACCGTCGTGGTGGTTCGCGACTCGGAAGGCAACCTGAAGGATCTGTCCTGGACCCCCGAGGTCGACACCGAGGTCGAGGCCGTCGCCGCCTCCACCGAGGCCGGGCGCAGCGTTATCAGGCACTCGGCCGCGCACGTGCTCGCCCAGGCCGTGCAGCAGGAGTTCCCCGAGGCCAAGCTGGGCATCGGCCCGCCGATCAAGGACGGCTTCTACTACGACTTCCAGGTCGATCGCCCCTTCACCCCGGAGGATCTGGCCAAGCTGGAATCCAGGATGAAGAAGATCGTCAAGGGCGCGCAGCGGTTCTCCCGCCGCGTGGTCGAGATCGACGAGGCCAGGACCGAGCTGGCGGACGAGCCGTTCAAGCTGGAGCTGATCAGCGACAAGTCCGGCATCGACGACCCGGAGGTCATGGAGGTCGGCGGCAAGGAACTGACCATCTACGACAATCTCGACCCGCGCACGGGCGAGAAGGTCTGGGGCGATCTGTGCCGTGGCCCGCACATCCCCACCACCAAGTTCATCCCCGCCTTCAAGCTGACCCGCAGCTCGGCCGCCTACTGGCGCGGCGATCAGAACCGCGAGGGCCTGCAGCGCATCTACGGCACCGCCTGGGAGTCGGCCGAGGCGCTGGAGGAGCACCTGCACGTGCTGGCCGAGGCCGAGCGTCGTGACCACCGCAAGCTCGGCCTCGAACTCGACCTGTTCAGCTTCCCCGACGAGCTGGGCTCCGGCCTGCCGGTGTTCCACCCCAAGGGCGGCATCATCCGCAAGGAGCTGGAGGAGTACTCGCGCAGGCGGCACGTGGCGGCCGGCTACGAGTTCGTCAACACCCCGCACATCACCAAGGGCCACCTGTTCGAGGTCTCCGGCCACCTGGACTGGTACCGCGACGGCATGTTCCCGGCCATGCACCTGGACGCCGAGTACAACGACGACGGCACCGTGCGCAAGCCCGGCCAGGACTACTACGTCAAGCCGATGAACTGCCCGATGCACAACCTGATCTTCCGCTCGCGCGGACGCTCCTACCGGGAGCTGCCGTTGCGGATGTTCGAGTTCGGCTCGGTGTACCGGTACGAGAAGTCCGGCGTGGTACACGGCCTGACCAGGGTGCGCGGCATGACCCAGGACGACGCGCACATCTACTGCACCAAGGAGCAGATGCACCAGGAGCTGACGAACACGCTGCAGTTCGTGCTCGGTCTGCTCGCCGACTACGGCCTCGACGACTTCTACCTGGAACTGTCGACCAAGGACCCGAAGAAGTTCGTCGGTTCCGACGAGATCTGGGACGAGGCCACCGAGACCCTGGCCAAGGTGGCCGAGGCCTCCGGGCTCGAGCTGGTGCCCGATCCGGGCGGCGCCGCCTTCTACGGCCCGAAGATCTCCGTGCAGGCCAAGGACGCGCTCGGCCGCACCTGGCAGATGTCGACCATCCAGCTGGACTTCAACCTGCCCGAGCGGTTCGACCTGGAGTACACCGCCTCCGACGGCAGCAAGCAGCGACCGGTGATGATCCACCGCGCGCTGTTCGGCTCCATCGAGCGGTTCTTCGGCGTGCTCACCGAGCACTACGCGGGCGCCTTCCCGGCCTGGCTCTCGCCGGTGCAGGTGGTCGGCATCCCGGTCGCCGAGGCCTTCGCCCCGCACCTGGACAAGGTGATCGAGGCGCTGACCGACCAGGGCGTGCGCGCGCAGGTGGACCGCAGCGATGACCGGATGCAGAAGAAGATCTTCAACAACACCGCGCAGAAGGTCCCGTTCATGCTGCTGGCGGGCGCGCGCGATGTGGAGGCCGACGCGGTGAGCTTCCGCTTCCGCGACGGCACCCAGGTCAACGGGGTGCCGGTCGCCGACGCCGTGGCCACCGTGGTGGCGTGGATCGCCAACCGGGTGAACGCCTCTCCGACCGCGGAGGGCTTCCAGATCGTGTCGGCGGGGGAGAGCTAGATGAGTTTCGACGACAGCGCGGCCGCCCCCGGCGGCGACACCCGCCACGGTCGCGACGGCACCGGCGCGGCGTCCGAGCGCAAGGAGATCGTCGACGTCGGCGTGGGCGAACCCGATCGGCTGCAACGGATCTGGACGCCCTACCGGATGTCCTACATCACCGAGACCCCGGTCAAGCGGCCGGGCAGTACCGGGCACCCGTTCACCGACATCCCGTTGATGACCGACGAGGAGGGCCTGATCGTCGCGCGTGGCGAGACGGTCTACGCGGTGCTCAACCTCTACCCGTACAACCCGGGCCACCTGATGGTCGTGCCCTACCGCAGGGTCGCCGACCTCGAGGAACTGACCGAGGCCGAGAGCAACGAGCTGATGGCCTTCACCCAGCGGGCGATCCGGGTGATGAAGAGTGTCTCGCGCCCGGTGGGCTTCAACGTCGGCCTGAACCTGGGCGGGGTGGCGGGCGGCTCGCTGGCCGACCACCTGCACCAGCACATCGTGCCGCGCTGGGGCGGCGACGCGAACTTCATCACCGTCATCGGCGGGGTGAAGATGATGCCGCAGCTGCTGGGCGAGACCAGGGCCCTGCTCGCGCAGGCGTGGAAGGAAATGGAGTAGGTGCTCAGCTTCTTCGGCCGTGAGACCTTCGCGAAGGCGACCGCGCCGCTCGGCAGGGCGCTCGTCGCCACCGGTCTCACCCCCGACGCGGTGACACTGATCGGCACCGTCGCCTCGATCACCGCCGCGGTCACGCTGTTCCCGACAGGTCACCTGTTCTGGGGCACCATCCTCATCTGGCTGTTCGTCATGTTCGACATGCTCGACGGGGCGATGGCGCGAGCGCGCGGCGGCGGCACGAAGTACGGGGCAGTGCTCGACGCGACCTGCGACCGTGTCGCCGACGGCGCGATCTTCGGCGCCCTGGCCTGGTGGGCGATCTTCCACGAGCACAACCGCTGGCTGTTCGCCGCCACCCTGGTGGTGCTGGTGACCTCGCAGGTCATCTCGTATGCCAAGGCGCGTGCCGAGGCCAGCGGCCTGTCCGCCGACGGCGGCCTGATCGAGCGCCCGGACCGGTTGGTCATCGTGCTCGTCGGGGCGGGCCTGACCGGCATCGGCGGCTACTGGGACATCGAGTGGCTCACCTACGCCGTGCACGTGTCCATGTGGGTGCTCGCGGTGCTGAGCATCGTCACGGTGTTCCAGCGGGTGCTGGCGGTGCGCAACTCGCCCGGCGCGCGCGAGGTCATCCCGCCCGCGGCGAAGGCCGCCTCGGGGGACCCACGGTGAGCGCGCCGCGGCCGGACGTCGGCTGCGACAGATCCCGGCGGCACGGGTCGGCACGAGGGGACGCCCGATGAGTCTCGGTGAGCGGTTCGCCGACGCGGGTTATGCCGCGGGCTGGCGTCTGGTGCGCGCGTTGCCCGATGGCCTGGCCCGCCGCGCCTTCGATCGCGGTGGCGAGTGGGCGGCCCGCGACGGCGGTCCGGTCCAGTTGCGCCGCAATCTCGCCCGCGTCCTCGGTGTCACGCCCGAGCGGGTGCCCGACGACCTGATGCGGGCGAGCATGCGCTCCTATGCCCGCTACTGGCGGGAGGCGTTCCGGTTGCCCGCCATGGACCACGCCGCCATCGGCAGCTCGGAGCTCATGCCGGTGCAGGGCGTGCCGTACCTGGACGCGGCTATCGAGCGTGGTAGGGGCGTGATCTTCGTGCTGCCGCATTCGGGCAACTGGGACATGGCCGGGGTGTGGCTGGTGCAGAACTACGGCGGCCTGTCGACCGTGGCGGAGCGGCTGAAGCCGGAGTCGCTGTTCGAGCGTTTCGTGGCCTACCGGCAGAGTCTCGGTTTCGAGGTGTTCCCGCTGACCGGCGGCGCGCAGCCGCCGTTCGCCACCCTCGCCCAGCGGCTGCGGGAGAACCGCATCGTGGCCCTGATGGGCGAGCGCGACCTGACCGGACGCGGGGTGCCGGTCGACTTCTTCGGCGAGCGCACCTGGATGCCCGCGGGCGCGGCCAAGCTGGCCGTCGAGACCGGCGCGGCGCTCATGCCGGTGCACGCCTGGTTCACCGTCGCCGAGGACGGCACGGAGGGCTGGGGGCTGCGCACCGAGCAGGCGTTGGACGTCTCCGGCGGCATCGCCGCGACCACCCAGGCGCTGGCGGACCGATTCGCCGCCGGAATCGCCGAGCACCCGGCAGACTGGCACATGTTGCAACCGTTGTGGGAGAGCGACCTGTCACCGCAGCGACGCGCCAGGATCGCCGAGGAGCAGGCGCGCCTCACCGCGCGGGAGGGTCGAGCCGAGCCCGGCGGAAGCGAGCCAGGGGGAAGAGACGAAACACCATGAAGATCGGCATGGTCTGCCCGTACTCGTTCGACGTGCCCGGTGGCGTGCAGGCCCATGTGGTCGAACTGGCGCGGGTGTTCATCGAGCGCGGCCACAAGGTGAGCGTGCTGGCGCCCGCCTCCGAACACACCCCGCTGCCGGACTTCGTGGTCTCGGCGGGGCGCGCGGTGGCCATCCCCTACAACGGTTCGGTGGCGCGGCTGTCCTTCGGCCCCACCGCCTACACCCGGATCCGGCGCTGGATCGAGAGCAACGACTTCGACGTGCTGCACATCCACGAGCCCAACGCGCCCAGCCTGTCCATGCTGGCGCTGAAGATCGCCGAGGGCCCGATCGTGGCGACCTTCCACACCTCGACCACCCGCTCGCTGGTGCTGAGCACCTTCCAGGGCGTGCTGCGGCCCTACCACGAGAAGATCAGCGGCCGCATCGCCGTCTCCGAGCTGGCCAGGCGCTGGCAGGTGGAGGCGCTCGGGTCGGACGCGGTGGAGATCCCCAACGGCGTGGACGTGCCCGCCTTCGCCAGGGCCCCGATGCTGGCGGGCTATCCGCGCCCCGGCGGCACGGTGCTGTTCCTCGGCCGCTACGACGAGCCGCGCAAGGGCATGCAGGTGCTGCTCGAGGCGCTGCCGGAGCTGGTGCGCAGGCATCCCGGCATCGAGATCCTCGTCGTCGGCCGCGGTGACGAGCAGCGCCTGCGCCGCGAGGCCGGGCCGAACGCCGACCGGCTGCGCTTCCTCGGCCAGGTCTCCGACGAGGAGAAGGCCTCCGCGATGCGCAGCGCCGACGTCTACGTCGCGCCCAATCTGGGCGGGGAGAGCTTCGGGATCATCCTGATCGAGGCCATGGCCGCGGGCACCCCGGTGGTGGCCAGTGAACTGGACGCCTTCCGCCGGGTGCTGCGCGACGGCGCGGCGGGCCTGCTGGTCCCGGTCGGCGACGCCGGCGCGCTGGCCGAGGCCATCACCTCCCTGCTCACCGACGCCGGGCGGCGAGAGGCTCTGGTACGCAAGGCCGATCAGATCGTGGCCGAATACGATTGGCCCGTGGTGGCCGAACAGATCCTGCGTGTCTACGAGACCGTGACCGTGGGCGACACCAGGGTGCGGGCCGCCGGATGATCACCTTCTCCGCCACCACCGTCCTCGTCCTCGCGCTGATCGCTGCCGTCGTCGTGGCCATCGGCGCATGGGCGTATTCGACCGCCAACCGGCTGGACCGCCTGCACGTGCGCTCGGACAAGTCCTGGCAGGCGCTGGAGGCGGCGCCGGCCCGCCGCGCCGTGGTGGCCCGCTCGGTGGCCATGGCCATCGCCGGACCGGTCTCCGATCCCGTGCTGGCCGAGCAGGCCAAACGCCTTGCCGCGCTGGCGGATCGGGCCGAGCGCGCCGACCGCGCCGAGCGCGAGGCGGTGGAGAACCAGCTGGCCACCGCCCTGGCCGCGGTCGACATCGGCCTGCTGCGCCCGCAACTGGTCGCCGAGATGGCCGACGCCGAGGCCAGGGTGCTCATCGCCCGGCGCTTCCACAACGACGCCGTGCGCGACACCCTGGCGTTGCGCACCCGGCGGCCGGTGCGGCTGCTGCACCTCGGCGGCACCGCGCCGCTGCCGACCTACTTCGAGATCGCCGAGCGGGTCACCCCGGCGGCGTCCATCGGCCTGGCCGTCGACACCGTGCGCACCTCCGCGCGGGTGGTGCTGCTCGACGAACTGGACCGCATCCTGCTCATGCGCGGCAGCGACCCCAAGACCCCGGACTCCCCGTTCTGGTTCACCATCGGCGGTGGCGTTGAACCGGGGGAGAGCCTGCGCGCGGCCGCGGTGCGCGAGCTGTGGGAGGAGACCGGCTACACCGCCGACCCGGACGCGCTGCGCGGACCCATCTGGCGGCGGGTGGCGGTGTTCCCCTTCGACGGCGAGCTGATCCGCGCCGAGGAACTGTTCTTCGCGCTGCGGGTGCCCGCCTACGAGCCGAAGCCCGCCGACCCGTCCTCCTGGGAGAAGCGCTGCGTCACCGCGCACCGCTGGTGCGCCGCGGCCGACATCAAGGCGCTGGAGGCCTCCGGCGAGCCGGTGTACCCCTTCGACCTGGACGGCCTGATCGCCGAGGCGGCCGAAGTCGCTTCCGGCACTACCGATCCCGTGGTCCGCTCGATCCGCTGAGTCCGCCGTGAGGCGGTGTGATGCGCTTCACGATCGTGCTGGTTTCGGACTGGTTCGCCGGTCCATCGGGTAGTCCGTTCACGGGGCCGCGCATCCGGCGCGGGACCGACCCGCGAGCATGCCGCGCACGCTCGATGTCGCGGCTTATGTGGAGGTGGCTCTACCCATGTCGTACCTGCTCTACGACTTCCTTCTGCCCATCCTCGGCCCTTCGGTCGCCCAGTACTGGGCGCAGCTGCTGGTCGTCGGACCGCTCTGAGTCCGGCGGCGCGTCGCCCGGGCGATCATCCCTCGGCCGGGTAGTCCGGCGATGTGCCGCCCGGACCCGCGGTGGCCTGCGCCACCAGACCAGTGGTGCTCGACTGGCTATCAACTGGCATGCTCCGCGCGCCTAGAATTCGGGTCGTTCCCACCGAGCGATCCGATTGGCGCACATGACCCAGGAGAATGCCGTGACCACGCCCGAGACCACCCAGACCGTCGGCACCGCCCGCGTTAAGCGCGGTATGGCCGAGATGCTCAAGGGCGGCGTCATCATGGATGTCGTCACGCCCGAGCAGGCCAAGATCGCCGAGGACGCGGGCGCGGTCGCGGTCATGGCGCTGGAACGGGTGCCCGCCGACATCCGTGCGCAGGGCGGCGTGTCCAGGATGAGTGATCCTGACATGATCGACGGCATCATCGAGGCGGTGTCCATCCCGGTGATGGCCAAGGCGCGCATCGGCCACTTCGTCGAGGCGCAGATCCTGCAGAGCCTCGGCGTGGACTACATCGACGAGTCCGAGGTGCTCACCCCGGCCGACTACAGCAACCACATCGACAAGTGGCAGTTCACCGTGCCCTTCGTCTGTGGCGCGACCAACCTGGGTGAGGCGCTGCGCCGCATCACCGAGGGCGCGGCCATGATCCGCTCCAAGGGCGAGGCAGGCACCGGCGACGTCTCCAACGCCACCACCCACATGCGCAAGATCCGCCAGGAGATCCGCAGGCTGTCCTCGTTGCCCGAGGACGAACTGTTCGTGGCGGCCAAGGAGCTGCAGGCGCCCTACGAGCTGGTCCGTGAGGTCGCCGAGACCGGCAAACTGCCGGTGGTGCTGTTCACCGCGGGCGGCATCGCCACCCCGGCCGACGCGGCCATGATGATGCAGCTGGGCGCCGAGGGCGTGTTCGTCGGCTCCGGCATCTTCAAGTCCGGTAACCCGGCTCAGCGGGCGGAGGCCATCGTCAAGGCCACCACCTTCTACGACGACCCGGACGTGCTGGCCAAGGTCTCGCGCGGCCTGGGCGAGGCGATGGTCGGCATCAACGTCGAGGAGATCCCGCAGCCGCACCGGCTCGCCGAACGCGGCTGGTGACACCCGTCCGCCGCTGAAGACCCGCGAACAGCCCGTGCCCTGACGCACGGGCTGTTCGGCGTCTCGGTGCCGGGCGGGCAAACCCGCTCGGGTTAGTCTCGGGGGCATGGCGACCATCGAGGAAGCGCTGGAGATCGAGCGCATCGAGCGTGACATCTTCCGTGGCGCGTCGACCGAGACTCAGCTGCAGCGCACGTTCGGGGGCCAAGTCGCCGGGCAGGCCCTCGTCTCCGCGGTGCGCACGGTGGAGCCGCGTTTCCAGGTGCACTCCCTGCACGGCTACTTCCTTCGCCCGGGCAACCCGCAGCAACAGACCGTCTACCAGGTGGAGCGGATCAGGGACGGGCGCTCGTTCTGCACCAGGCGGGTCACCGGCATCCAGGACGGCCAGGCCATCTTCACCATGTCGGCCTCCTTCCACCTCGGCGACGAGGGCCCGGTGCACCAGGACGACATGCCGCCGGTGGCCTCGCCGGAAGAGCTGCTCGACACCCAGGAGACCATGAGCCCGGAGCGGCTGTGGGCGCTGCGCGAGTGGGAGCACTGGGACATCAGGATGGTTCCGCAGGAGAAGCTGGTTCGCCGCGAGGGCGTGGCCGCCCAGCAGCAGGTGTGGTTCCGCTACCGCAGGCCGCTGCCCGACGACCCGCTGTTCCACGTCTGCACCCTGGCCTACATGAGCGATATGACGCTGCTCGGCTCGTCGAAGGTCATCCACCCGGACGAGCCCACCCAGAACGCCTCGCTCGACCATGCCATGTGGTTCCTGCGCCCCTTCCGTGCCGACGACTGGCTGCTCTACGACCAGTCCTCGCCCTCGGCCGGTTTCGGCCGCGGCCTGACCTCGGGGCGCATCTTCGATCGCGGCGGCAGGCTGGTCGCCGCCGTGGTGCAGGAGGGGTTGATCCGCACCCTGCGGGAGTGACGCGGGCGTGAGCGGGCCCACATCGCGCCCGCTCGTAAGCTGATCCGGTGACCCAGACCCCGGTTCCCGCCCCCGTCGCCGAGGAGGCGTCGCGGTCCCGCCCGACCATCGGCGTGCTCGCCCTGCAGGGCGACGTGCGCGAACACCTGGCCGCGCTGGAGAGCTGCGGCGCCGACGCCGTGCTGGTGCGCCGGGTGAGCGAACTCGAGGCCGTCGACGGGCTGATCCTGCCCGGTGGCGAGTCCACCGCGATCAGCAAGCTGCTGCGGGTCTTCGAACTGCTCGAACCGCTGCGCGCCCGGCTGCGCGCGGGCATGCCCGCCTACGGCTCGTGCGCGGGGATGATCCTGCTGGCTTCGCAGGTGCTCGACACCCGCCCCGACGCCGAGCACCTGTCCGGCATCGACATGACGGTGCGGCGCAACGCCTTCGGCCGCCAGGTCGACTCCTTCGAGACCGACCTCGACTTCGCCGGACTCGACGACGGGCCGGTGCGCGCGGTGTTCATCCGGGCGCCGTGGGTCGAGCGCGTGGGCGAGGGCGTGCGGGTGCTGGCCACCGTGCCCGACGGGCCGGGCGCGGGCCGGATCGTGGCGGTCCGGCAGGGGGCCGTGCTGGCGACCTCCTTCCACCCCGAGGTGACCGGCGATCTGCGGGTGCACCGCATGTTCGTCGACATCGTCAGGGAGACCACAGCCGCCTCGGCCCGGTAGGTACCGCCGCCTCGGCCCGGT
>Ga0079224_100003843_pt1 | contig 19180 bp, 19 predicted proteins | sample Stecom2015_FD_80414 | JGI IMG/M metagenome (GOLD analysis project Ga0079224, IMG submission 80414) | Agricultural soil microbial communities from Utah to study Nitrogen management - Steer compost 2015 | ecosystem: Environmental > Terrestrial > Soil > Agricultural land | place: USA: Utah... | reverse complement strand
TGGAATACCTGCGGGAAAACTCCCGCACGATCACACCGGCTACCTGCACTGAAGAGGACTCTGGGTCGTCCGGATTCACGCCGTAGTTCCCGACGTGCGGTACGGTGAGTACCACGATCTGCCCGCTGTACGAGGGGTCCGTGAAGACCTCCTGGTAGCCGGTCATGTTCGTCGTGAATACAACCTCGGCTACTGTCGGGATTTCCGCACCGATCAGTGTGCCGCGAAAAAGGGTTCCGTCCTCTAGGAGGAGGAACCCCTGTCGATCGCCTGACCCCACGCTCACTGTTCGGTGGTAGGGGGGGGTGCCGGCTGCTCGGCCTCTGGGACCGGCGAGAGAGGCACTACCGGTGCTGCGCCTTCGGCGCCGGTTGGGGCCGGAGCCGTTGGAACCGGAGGCGGCGCCATTCCCTCATCCAGAATGGACCTGGGAGCGCGTTGCCGTGCGGAGAGCAGCTGCAGGATGAAGGCGAGGAGCAGGAAAATGCCCCCGGCCCACCAGCTGACGCGGGTGAGCAGAGTGCCGGCCTGCCTGGTTCCAATGAAGGAATCCGATGAGGAACTCGCACCACCGAAGCTTGCAGCCAGGCCGCCGCCCTTTCCACTCTGGAGAAGGATTGCAGCGCCCAGTATAATGCTGTCGATGACGAGGAGAATCAGAAAGAAAGTGTACATCGCTGGATCAGGGCCTTAACGAGCGTATCCTTGCAATATCGCCGATGTCCGGGGCTTCCGTCAACGGCTGCGGACACCGAATGATTGCGCGGCGGGGTCGATGGGTAGGGAGATTCACTCCGTACCGGCTATCGCGGCCCAGCCCGAAGCCTCCAGGCTGGCGCCACCAACGAGCACGCCGTCAACGTGATCAGCGGCCAGCAACTCGGCCACATTGCCCTTGTTCACGTTGCCGCCATACAGAATTGGAAGCTTCGCGGCCTTGTCGCCAAGCAGTTCCTGAAGCTCGCGGCGAATCGCCGCATGCACTGTGGAAGCATCCCTGGGGGTGGCCGTACGACCGGTACCGATCGCCCACACTGGCTCATAAGCGATCATGGCAGAAAGCGCACTCTCCGGCTCGAGATCCTTGAGCGCGGCCCGCAGCTGGCGCACTACCACATCCTCTGTGCTCCCTGCCTCACGCTCCTCGAGCAGTTCACCGACGCAGAGCATCGGGGTAAGGCCCGCTCGTACCGCGGCCGCACACTTGAGCGCGGTTTGCTCGTCAGTTTCGCCGAACACGTGCCGGCGCTCGGAGTGACCCACGAGTGCTACACGAGCACCCGCATCACGCGCTATGGACGCCGACGTTTCACCCGTGAACGCACCCTTGTCCTCCCAATGAATATTCTGGACACCCACCTGGATGTCGGGGCGGTCCCGAAGCTCCTCGGACAGAACGGCGAGTGAAGCGGCGGGCGGAAAGATGTAGATGCTCCGTCCGCTGCGACGCGCATACAGCTTCAGGAAGGAACGCGCAAACTCACGGGCATCGGACGGCCCGTTATGCATCTTCCAGTTGGCAGCAAAGATCCGTCGCGTCATCAGCCCTTCCTCGCGTCAAGTGCCGCAACACCCGGCAACGTGCGTCCCTCGAGAAACTCGAGTGACGCGCCCCCGCCCGTGGATACATGGCTTACCTCATCCTCGAGCCCTGCCTCCGCAACAGCCGCGGCGGAGTCTCCTCCCCCAACGATCGTGGTTGCACCCTGGCTGGTTGCAGCGGCCAGGGCCCTTGCCACTTCCAGTGTGCCGAAGTCGAACGGCGGCTTCTCGAACACACCCATCGGTCCGTTCCAGATCACCGTCCCTGCCTCACGAAGGATCCCGGCGTGCGCTCGGGCGGATTCCGGCCCGATGTCGAACATTGCTTCGTCTGCAGGAATAGCATCGCGGGCCACGACTCGTGCCGAGTTGCCCGCATCCATACCGGGTGCCACACGAGCGTCCACGGGCAGCACCAGCTTGTCGCCTGCCTCACTCAGCAGCTCGCGAGCCATGTCCACGCGATCGCCTTCCACGAGTGACTTGCCTGTTTCCAGTCCCATCGCACGAAAGAACGTGCACGCCATGGCACCGCCTATGAGCATGCGGTCTACGCGCGGCAGCAGCGCGGAGATCACGTCGATCTTGCCAGAGATCTTTGCGCCACCCAGAACTGCAACGAACGGACGCCTGGGGTTTGCAAGCGCGTTGCCCAGATACTCCAGCTCGCGCTGCATCAGCAACCCCGCCACCGCTGGCTTCAACTCGGCTGCAACACCTGCCGTTGAAGCGTGCGCACGGTGCGCCGCACCGAACGCATCGTTCACGTAGAAGTCTCCTAGCAGGGCAAACTGCCTGGCGAGAGATTCGTCGTTCTCTTCCTCGCCAGGCAGGAACCGTGTGTTCTCAAGGAGAATGACACTGCCAGGCCCGGCCTTGTGCGTGGCTTTTATGGCCTCGTCGGAATCCGTGCTCTCAACGAACGTCACCTTTTCGCCGAGAAGCTCCTGCAAGCGCCTTGCAACGGGCTGCAGTGAGTACTCCGCCACCTGTTTGCCCTTGGGGCGGCCGAAGTGCGACAGGATTACCACTGCCGCACCTCGATCACGCAGAAGCTGTATCGTGGGCAGTGCCGCACGAATACGAGTATCGTCGCCCACTGAACCGTCCTCGTTCAGCGGCACATTGAAGTCCACGCGCAAGAGGGCGCGCCGACCGCGGACCGCCTCGTCAGGGAGGTCCGCAATCGTCATGCGATCAATCACTGGCTCACTTTCCGCCAAGGGACTTGCCAACCATATCGAGAAGGTCCACGCAACGGTTCGCGTAGCCCCACTCGTTGTCGTACCAGCCGCAGACCTTGATCAGCCTGCCATCGATCACGTTGGTAGACTTCGCGTCGAGAATGCACGACGCAGGATGGCCAATGTAGTCAGCCGATACGAGCTCCTCTTCCGTATACTCCAGGAAGCCCTTCAGCGGGCCATTCGCTGCATTGCGGAAGGCGGCGTTCACTTCTTCCGTGGTCACGTCCCTGTCCACCACGACGGTGAGGTCCGTGAACGACACGTCGGGCGTGGGCACGCGAACGGAGCTGCCGTCAATCTTGCCCTTGAGCTCCGGCAGCACCAGCGACGTGGCCTTGGCCGCGCCAGTGCTCGTGGGAATCATGGACACGGCTGCCGCACGAGCACGACGAAGGTCCTTGTGCGGAAGATCGAGGATCTGCTGGTCGTTCGTGTAGCTGTGGATCGTGACCATGGAGCCGCGCACGAAACCAAAGTTGTCCAGGATCACCTTCACCATCGGCACCAGGCAGTTCGTGGTGCAGGAAGCGTTGGAGATGATGTTGTGAGCTGCGGCGTCGTACTTGTCGCTGTTTACACCCATGACGATGGTGATGTCCTCGCCCTTTGCGGGCGCAGAGATGATCACCTTCTTCGCACCGGCATCGATGTGCTTGCGCGCATCGGCAACATTCGTGAAGCGACCGGTGGACTCGAGCACCAGGTCAACACCAACGTCCTTCCAGGGAAGGTTTGCCGGGTCACGCTCGGCGAACACGCGCATTTCGTCGCCGTCTACCACGAGCGCTGATTCACGTGCCTCCACACTTCCGGGGTATCGGCCGTGGACAGAATCGTACTTCAGCAGGTGAGCGAGGGTCTTTGTATCGGTAAGGTCGTTTACGGCCACGAAGTCCATCTCCACTCCGTTCTTCTTCGCGGCACGCAGCACCTGACGTCCAATGCGACCAAAACCGTTGATTCCTACGCGAATGGCCATGAGCTGGGTCTCCTGTTAGTGCTGATCGCCGAGCGCGGGCGCCCGGCCGAATGTCACGTAGCTTATCACTCGAGTGCCGCCGGCGAAGAGTGCCTCGGCACACGCGTTGAGTGTTGCACCCGTTGTCACTACATCATCAACGATAACGACATGGGCGCCCCGAAGCCGGGGCCGCCAGGGCTCCGCGGCGATGAAGGCACCGAACACGTTGCGCTGCCGCTCTTCCGGAGTCAATCGCGTCTGCGTTCGGGTTTCCCGGTTCCTGGCCAGTACTTCGTTCCACACCGGCAGATTCCACCGGCGTCCCAGTTCCGAGGCCAGCAATTCGCTCTGATTGTAGCCGCGTGCGCGAAGCCGTGCTTTCCCGAGAGGCACGGGTACCAGCGCGGTTCGCTCCTCCAGCACATCCAGCGGCCAGCTCAGCCGGGCCATGCGTTCTGCCATTCCAGTGGCTACCGCCGTCCAGCCGCCGTACTTGAGGGCATGGACGATTGCCGAGGCGCTGCCGTCGCTCACGCGAGCTACTGACCGGGCCGCACGCACGAAGGGCGGCAGCTGGTCGCACCACCGGCAGCGGTGCATGGCGTCTCCGGGGTGGCCGCAGCGATTGCACATGGGAGACGGCAGCGCCGAGAGCCGCGTCCAGCATCGCCCGCAGACGATTCCGGGCTCCCCGGCGTCCAGTGAACGGGCGCAACTCACACAGGAGAGTGGAAGCAGGAAGTCGCGTGCAGCACGGCCGGTCGTAATTGCGAGATTGCGCAGCATGGCGGGTATCCCGGACAGGCTGCGCCGCATTCCTTCGAGGCCGTCAGGCGGCGCCGGTGGCATCCAGACCTTCCTGTCGGAGCGCCTCGCGCATGGCGTTCACATCCGGATCAATCCCGAACCATCGGCGAAAGGACTCAACGCCCTGCTCGAGCAGCATGATGGAACCGTCTGCGGCGGTGAACCCGTTCTCGCGTGCCTCCCGAACCCAGCGCGTTTCTCCCGGCGCATAATTCAGGTCGATCACGAGCGCGCCCGCGGGAAGTTCGGATATCGGAACCGGAAGTTCGTCGCCGGCCGCAATGCCAAGGGGCGTTGCGTTGATCACGATTCCCGCGCCGGATACCGCGCTCTGCACGGAGTCGGTGGGCCGAGCTGATGATGCCAGCCTCTCAACGAGCTGCTGTGCGCGATCCCTCCTCCGGGAGAAGAGGCTGATTGTGCAGCCAACCCAGTCATCCATGGCAACGAGCGCAGCAGCAGCGGCACCGCCGGCACCCAGGAGAGCGATCTGAGCTTTGCGAGGTTCGGAGCCGGCTACATGTCTTGCGAGGGCGTTGAAACCGGCCACATCGGTGTTGTCACCCACCAGTGAACCGCCCTCGGTGCGGAAGGTATTCACCGCGCCGGCTCGTGCGGCGGTATTCGAGACACGCGCACAAAGTTGCGCAACCGCTTCCTTGTGCGGCACGGTAACGTTGCCCGCCGCATTCTGCAGTTCGAGCTGCCGCACAACGCCGGCAAGCTCGCTCGGCGGGACGTCCATGGCCTCGTACACCAGCGGAAGCCCGGCGCTGCGAAGTGCGGCGTTCTGGAACGCGGGCGAACGACTGTGTGCAACCGGGTGACCGAGGAGAACGAGCCGCCCCGGAAGCGCGCTCATGTGTCCCCGGGTCGCGATTCTGCCACCAGGCGATCGAACACCTGGTGCACGGCCTGCTCGAGGTCGTTGAATGTGGCGCGGTACGTGGCAAGGTCGCCGCCGAACGGGTCGGTCACGCCTCCCTGCATCTGGCCGCGTGAGGCGAACTCCAGCAGGAGGTACGTCTTGTCGCGCGCACCCATTGCCGCAGCGCGATCTGCGTGGCCGTCTCCCATTGCAAGCACAATATCCGCTTCCGCCAGCAACTCCGGCGTAAGCAGGCGCGACCGGTGGCCCGAAAGGTCCAGGCCTCGCTCCAATGCAACGAGCACGGCGCCGTCGGTTGCAGGGCTTCCATCCGCTGCGCCCACTCCGGCGCTGTGCACCGTTACATCCTCGAGGCCGCGCTGCCTGGCGTGATCCCAGGCGATGGCCTCCGCCATGGGACTGCGGCAGGTATTTCCGGTGCAGACAAAGAGAATATTCATTCAGGAACGGCCTTCGGCGTGCGTTGCGTGTGCAGTGTCAGGTGTCGCCCACCAGCTCGGGCGCGCTCTCGCGCAGAGTGGACGCAGCAATTGCTCCCGGCCTGATCACTCGCGGTCTTCGTCCGGTGCAGTCTACAACGGTAGACGGCGGCGATGGGTCCAATTTGCCGCCATCCAGTACCAGTAAGCGCCCGCGCGCGATCTCGGTGCGCCAGTCTTCCAGAATCTCGGTTGCGGAGACGGCCGGCGGAACCCCCGGCCGGTTTGCACTGGTACTGGTGATGGGTTGGCCGAGCGTATGGATGAGTTTGCCCAACGCGGCGTGTGGCGTCCAGCGTACGGCAACTCCACCTTCCGGACCCCGCAGCCTCCCAGGTACGCGCCGGTCGCCGCCCGCCAGTACGAGAGTCAGCGGGCCTGGCCAGTGACGCGCGGCAAGCCGGGCCGCTTCCGGCGTCAGGTGCAGGTCCAGCCTGTCCAGCATGTCGCTCCCGGAGATGAGAAGCAGGAACGGCTTGCCTGCCGGACGATTCTTCATCTGCACCAGCGTGTCCACTGCTTCCGGGTCGAGCGTTCCGCCGAAGCCGTAGACCGTCTCGGTCGGGTACGCAAGAACGCCGCCTGACGCGAGATGGTCCAGCACCCTGTTCATCGACGCAAGCACTTCTGCCTCGGACCAGAACGGAACCGGGGCGAGGGTTGGCGTCATGTTCCCGAACGAACTGCCGAGCGGCTCATTCGCGTATGCGCGCCAGCGCCTCCAGGCGAGCGAAATCGCCTTCCTCGGTGATCTTCATGGCAAGCTCGCTGCCGCGCACTACCACAACGGGAAGTCCCATTCGCTCGAAGGCCGCGGCTTCATCCGTAACGTTCACGCCAGACTTGAGTGCATCAAGGTAGGCCTGGTCCAGTTCGAGTCGCGGAAACGCCTGGGGCGTTTGCGCTCTCCACAGAAGTGACCGGTCAACCGTGCGTACCACACGCCCGGACTCGTCCACTGCCTTCACGGTGTCCATCACTGGAAGCGCGGCAATTGCGCCCTGCCCTGCACGTGCGGCATCCAGCACGCGCGCAACCAGTTCCTGCGGTGCGAACGGACGCGCAGCATCATGCACCACCACGTAACGCACCTCGTCAGGAAGTTCGCGCAGCCCCTCTATCACAGACTCCATGCGCGTACGCCCACCTACCGTCACGAGCAGACGGTCCAGGTCTGACTGGAACAGCCAGGGTGGCGGATCGGCGGCATGACTCCGCGGCAGCACGCACACCACAACCGCCACGTCACTCCGCGCCTGAAATGCCTGCACGCTGTGCAACAACATGGGCTTGTCGCCTATCCAGCGAAACTGCTTCAGTTCAGACGATCCGGTCCTGGTTCCCTGCCCGGCCGCAACTATGATAACGCCAACGTCAGGCACTACCGCGCCGTCGGCATCAGTGCTCACTACTTCTTCGGTCATGCAAAGAGCTTCTGAAAGAGATCAGTGACAGTCGCCACCGGAACCACCTCCATATCCCGCACTCGGAGGTTGCGTGCACGACTCGAGACATACGCACGGTGCAGCCCCAGGTTTGCTGCCTCCGCCAGGCGACGCTCGGTTTGCGATACTGAACGAACCTCGCCGCCGAGTCCCAGTTCGCCAACGAAAACCACGTCGTGTCCGAGCGCCTTGTCGTACACGCTTGACGCAAGCGCAGACGCCACGGCCAGGTCGCCAGCCGGCTCCTGCATCCGGAGTCCTCCCACAACGTTGAGAAACACGTCAAGCTGCGCGAAGCCAAGTCCTGCGCGTTTCTCCAGTACGGCGAGCAGCAGTGCCAGCCGGCGTCCGTCAAAGCCCGTACTCACTCGCTGCGGTGTTCCGAAGCCGGCCTTGGTTGCCAGCGCCTGGATCTCCACCAGTACCGGCCGCGTTCCCTCGAGCAGTGACGTGACTGCACTGCCTGACGCCACCAGTTCGCGATCGCCAAGGAACAACTCGGACGGATTCTCCACCGGCAGAAGCCCGGCTTCGGTCATCCGGAACACGCCAATCTCATCCACGCTGCCAAAGCGGTTCTTCGTCGCACGCAGCACGCGATGATCCAGCGTACTCTCGCCCTCGAAGTACAGCACGGTGTCCACGATGTGCTCGAGCGCCTTCGGACCGGCAATGCCACCGCCCTTGGTAACGTGCCCGACTACCACTACCGCCGTGCCCGTCTCCTTTGCGAACCTCATCAGCCGGGCCGCACATTCGCGCACCTGCCCCACATTGCCCGGCGCGCCTTCCAGGTCTGCCGTGAACATGGTCTGGATGGAGTCCACCACCAGCATATCCGGCGCACGGGACTCCGCGGTTGCGAGCACCGTTTCCAGGTTGGTTTCACTGAGCAGTGCAACCTCGCTCGCGTCGTCCTCCAGGCGGTCGGCACGCAGCTTCACCTGAAGTGCAGACTCCTCGCCCGACACATACAGCGTGGAGTGCCCCTGCTGCTGCAATCGTGCGGCAACCTGGAGCAGAAGCGTGCTCTTGCCGATGCCAGGTTCGCCTCCCACCAGAACGATGGAACCGGGCACCACTCCGCCACCGAGAACGAAATCGAGTTCGCGAAGGCCGCTCGTCCAGCGAGTGTCCTTGCGGGCGACCACTTCCCGCAGCAGAGGTGCAGGCGCCACACTGCCGCCCTCGGCGAATCCTGAAGCGCCCGAGCTCCGCCGACGTGAGGCAGCAGACTTGCCCGTGCTCTTTACGGCAACTTCTTCAACAAGAGTGTTCCAGGCGCCGCACACATCGCAGCGTCCCGCCCACTTCGCGTGCTCCGATCCGCACTCGGTGCAGCGATAGACACTTCTTGCCTTCGCGCTCATCGACGCTGCCTCACGACCCCTGCTGTCGGCGAGACATGTTCTCGAAACGCGTGTACTGCTTGTGGAAGAAGAGATTCACGGTACCGATCGGACCATTTCTCTGCTTGAGAATGATCACCTCGGCCATTCCCTCGATGGAATTGCCGTCCTTGTCACGGGCAACGCCGTCCTGCCCGCGTTCGGCATATACCTCCGGCCGGTACAGCGCCATGATGAGGTCTGCGTCCTGCTCGATGGCTCCCGACTCACGAAGGTCCGACATCTGCGGACGCTTCTGGTCACCCGCACGCTGTTCAGGTGCACGGGAGAGCTGCGACAGCGCCACCACCGGCACGTTCAGCTCCTTGGCGAGCGCCTTGAGACCGCGTGATATCTGGCTGATCTCCTGCTGCCTGTTTTCCGAGTTCGCAGGGCCGTTGATGAGCTGCAGGTAGTCCACGATGATGAGGTCCAGCCCAGACTCGGACGCCAGCCTTCGAGCCTTGGAGCGCATTTCGAGGAGCGTGCTGCCCGGCTGGTCGTCAATGAAGATCGGCGCCTGGCTGAGTATGCCTGCCGCACGAGCAAGCCTGGGGAAATCGTCATCGCGAAGCCGGGCACGCCTGAGATCCTGCGCGTCTACCCGCGCCTCGCTGGTGAGCATTCGCTGCACCAGAGACTCCTTACTCATTTCCAGTGAGAAAAACGCAACCGATTTGCGCGTGTCAATGGCCGCATGTTGCGCAACGTTCAGCGTGAACGCCGTTTTTCCCATTGAAGGACGTGCCGCAACGATCACCAGGTCGGCCGGCTGGAAGCCTGACGTGAGCTCGTCCAGGTCGCTGAAGCCGGAAGCCACACCAGTAACGGACTGACCTCCCCGCTGAAGCGCCTCGATGCGCTCCATGGCCGGCCAGAGCAGCTCCTTCACGCGGGTGAATCCCTTGCCACCCTGCGACTGGCTTATCTGAAAGATCCTGGATTCGGCCTCATCCAGAAGCTGCGATGCCGTTGACTGTCCCTCAAACGCCTCGCTGACTATGGCAGTGGACGTTTCGATGAGTCGTCGCAGAAGGGCCTTCTCGCGAACGATCTTCGCATGGAACTCCACGTTCGCAGACGTCGGAACGGCATCTACGAGGAAGCCGATGTACTCGCGGCCGCCTACCGCGTCCAGTTCACCTCGTCGCGTGAGTTCGTCGGTGAGCGTAAGGGGATCGGCAATGTCGCCCCGTTCGCTCAACGCGATCATCGCCCGGAAGATTCTCCGGTGTCCCTCGCGGTAGAACATCGTGTCGTCCACATGCTCTGCGGCCCGAAGTATTGCATCGGGGTCCATGAGCATTGCAGATACAACCGCCTGCTCCGCATCAGCGGCGTAAGGAGGTTGGCGGTCGCGGTACGGATCACGAGTTGCCGGGGCGATCGAGAAGTCTACGGGCGAGCTGGACATCTTCCCATGTGGGTCGCTTCCACGCGCTGTTCCTGAGTAGCGCAGCAGGATGGTAAGTGACGATTAGCGGTATGCCGTGAAAGCGATGAACCTGCCCGCGGAGTTTGCCGAGTGGGAGCTTCGTCTCGAGCAGCGTCTGTGCTGCGAAAGTGCCGAACGCCACGATGACGCGGGGCTCGAGAAGCGCCAACTGCCTGATGAGGTACGGACTGCACGCCTCGATCTCTTCAGGTTGCGGATTACGATTTCCCGGCGGGCGATGCTTCAGGACATTGCAAATGAATACATCTTCCCGGCTCAAGTTAATGGCCGCGAGGATTTTGGTCAGAAGCTGTCCCGCCTGTCCTACGAACGGCCGGCCCGTGGCGTCTTCGTTGGCACCGGGCGCCTCGCCGACGCATACCAGGTCTGCGTTCGAGTTCCCTTCACCGGGCACGCCGTTCGTTGCCGTCTTATAGAGAGAACACCGGGTGCAGTCGTGCACTTCGCGCGCAAGCGCCTTGAGAGACTTGAGTCCGGCAATCCTCGCGTCCCCGCGAGCGAAGGCGCTGGCGGGGATCTCGATACCGGCCGGAACCTCGTCCAGGGGAACGACAGGTGACGCCGGAGACTTCTGCCCGGCATTTGCCTTGGTGCCCACCCATTCGGGTGAGGGGGTGTCGGTGCTCGACGTTTTCTTGCGTGGCGGCATGGATGGAGTTTTCTCGTCGGATCCCAGGCTGTCCGGTGCGGGCGAGGTGGCTGGCAGCCTCGTTGCAGATTGGGCGACATCCTCATCCTGGGACGGCCCGCTGCTCTTCACGGCTCCCGGACCGGCTCCCGCGGCTCGAAGCGCCTCGCGCCAGTCGGTGGATGCAGGAGTCTCTCCGCTGGTGCGATCTGCACGCCCGGATTTCGGCTCGGCCGCATTCACGGGTTCCGGAGCCGGGCGGGCTGATGCTCCGGCTGCCTCGCGCACACTTCCCGCTCGCTCGGCCCCGCTGTTGCCGGGTTGAGCAGACGTTATCGGCTCGCGACGCACACCGACGTCCTCGCCGCCCGGCACGTCGCCGCGCGCGCCGAGCATCTTCAGCACCTGGTCTACATCCAGGGTGTCGAGCGTTAGCTCGGACTCACCGAACTCGCGCCGTTGCTCCAGGTAGCGTTTCAGCTCCCGTCGTACCTGATCGGGTGCGGTCAAAGCCCGCGTCCCCGAATGATCGCTTCCACCCTGTCCAGGATTGCGTCGGCTACGTCTGACTTCGGCATCCGTGGCAGGGCATCTTCCCCTCCGTTGCCGTCGAGCAGCGTGACCACATTCGTATCCACGCCAAAGCCGGCGCCCGGTTCGCGAGCGTCGTTAACCACGAGCAGATCCAGCTTCTTGCCATCGAGCTTCCTGCGAGCGTTGGCCAGCACGTTGTCAGTCTCCAGCGCAAAGCCTACGGCAATGGCGCCCTTCCGCCGGAGTGGCGCCGTGTCGCTCAGGATGTCCGGATTGGGAACGAGTTCAATCGCCGGGGTTCCAGCCTCACGCTTCATCTTGCTTTCAGCCTCACGGGAGGCCCGATAATCCGAAGGGGCAGCGGACATGACGAGTACGTCAGCGTCAGGCAGAGCGTTCGCCACGGCGTCGTGCATTTCCCGGGTGCTCTCGACGGCAATGTGCGCGGGACCAGGCGGAATAGGTACCGACAGGGGGCCAGCGATGAGCGTGACCCTTGCGCCTCGTCGCCAGGCGGCCTCCGCTATGGCCACTCCCATCTTGCCACTGCTGTGGTTGGAGAGGAAGCGCACGGGGTCCAGCGCCTCACGGGTAGGACCCGCGGTAACCAGCACGTGACGTCCGGAAAGCTCGCCCTTTGCCTCGAGCATCCGCGCCGCCTGCAGCAGCAATGCTTCCGGCTCCGGCATGCGGCCCGGCCTGTCCGAGTCATTCTCGGCCAGCGCTCCCACATCCGGCTCCACAACTACATAGCCCGCCTCACGTAAGCGGGACACATTCTGCTGCACCAGCTGATGCGCCCACATGTTGTCATTCATAGCGGGCGCGAGCAACACGGGTGCCTCGGTAGCCAGCAGGATGGCCGTCAGCAGGTCATTGGCGCGTGCGGCAGCTGCCCGCGAGAGGAAGTCGGCCGTTGCGGGCGCAACCATCACCAGGTTGGCCGCACGCGCGAGGCGAATGTGGTCGAGCGCGTGTCCTTCGCCGAGCAGGGAGTGCAGGACGCGCCGGCCGGTAACTGCCTCGAAGGTGATTGCACCAACGAACTCGCGCGCTGCACGAGTGAGCACTACGTCCACGGTGGCGCCGGCCTGCGTGAGGCGGCGTGCAAGCGTCACCGACTTGTAGCAGGCAATCCCGCCCGTTACGCCGAGCAGGATATGTCGCGACTCGAATGGACGCACCGTGGCGGAGGTGGAAGAGTGAGCGGGATCGTGACGAGGGCGCACAGCAGCGCGCCCGGATCACGGCTACCTCGCGGCCCGGTATCAGCGGGCCGGTTCTGTTACTCGCCGCGGCGCTTCGGAACCACCTTGTAGTCAATCTCGCCACTCGCAAGCGCCGCAAGCGAACGCGTTGTGAGCTTCTCTTCCTTGAGCGAACGCTCGCGCGGAAACTCGTTGAGGATACGCGCATACTTCGCAGCCACGAGCACCGCCAGGTACTTGTTGGTTGCGTATTTCTCGATCTCCGACGGTGTAAAGACTCGCATCAGTCGTTCCTTGAAATTGTGGATGCCGATAGCTGGCCGTCCAGTTCGTCCCTCAGGCGCCCGATCCTTTCGGCGAGGTCCAGAGCCCTCGTACGTCGCGCAGCCTCGGCCTCGATAATTGCCGAAACCCGGGCGATCGCAACTTCCAGGTCATCGTTCACCACTACGTAATCATACATCGGAAGCGCCTCGAGTTCACGTATCGCAGTCGTGAGGCGTGTTCTCAGCGCTTCCGCTCCTTCCGTTTGCCGGCCAGCCAGGCGCGCTGCCAGAATCGAGGCCGAAGGTGGCAACAGGAACACCAGAACGCTATCCGGAAACGCGCGCCTGAACTGCTCCGCACCCTGTACATCGATGTCCATCACCACGTGGCGACCGGACGAAAGCAAACGCTTTACCTCCGAGCGCAACGTTCCATACAGGTTCCCGTGCACTTCAGCCCACTCGGCAAAGTCGCCCTGCTCCACCCGCTCCAGAAAGGCAGTCCTTGTAAGGAAGTGATAGTCCCGACCGTCCACCTCTCCTTCCCGCCTGGGTCGCGTCGTTGCAGACACGGAGTAACCCAGGTCTCCTCGACGCTGCAGAAGCTCACGAGCTATCGTGGTTTTCCCACCGCCCGATGGAGCACTGAGAATCAGCGGGAAGGACAGGTTCATTCCACGTTCTCCACCTGCTCCCTCAACCGCTCCAGCTCCTCCTTCAGCAGCACCACGTCCGCAACGATCGCCGCATCGTTCGCTTTGCTTCCGATCGTGTTTGCCTCGCGCAGCATTTCCTGGAGCAGGAAACCGAGCCGCTTCCCTGCCTGGTCGACGCTTGCATCCGCGAGAGCGTCATGGAATGCAGCGATGTGCGCCCTGAATCGCGACAGCTCCTCCTGAACATCCAGTCGGTCTGCCATGATCGCGACCTCCTGGGCAATGCGCTGCTCGTCTACCGCAATTCCTGCAACCAACTCTGCGACGTTTGTCCTGAGCCGATTCCGCTGCTCGAACAGCCGTTCCGGTGCTCGTGCCTCTATCCGGTTCAGTGCACTCGCGGCGATACCCAGCCTCTCCTGAAGGAATGCGGCCAGCCGCTCTCCCTCAGCCGCACGCATGCCGGTGAGGGCGTCTGCCGCAGCATCAACGATGGCGAGCACCGGAGCCGAATCGTTCGGCGCCACGAGCTCCTCCTCCGTTGCTCCGAGCACATCGGGCAGACGAAGCAGCATGCCCAGATCCAGCGACGAGTTCAGACGAAGGCGAGTGGAAAGATCGCGAAGCTGCGTTACGTACGCGGCCAGCCGCGTTTCGTCGAGCTGCAGCTCGTGGCCGGACGTTTCGCGATCGACCTTGATGCTCAGGGTAACGTGCCCCCGGGCAATCCTGCGGCGCAAAGTGTCGCGCATCTCACCTTCCCAACGCTGGAAGGCCGCGGGCACCTTGAAGCTCGGATTGAAGAAACGATGGTTGACCGCGCGAATCTCCGCGGTCACCCTGGTGTTTCCAACTACGCCGTCGGCTGCGCCGAACCCCGTCATGCTCCTGATCATGGCCAAGCCTCTAAATATCGGCGCGGCAACGCGTTTGTCAATTCCGGAAGCTCCAGCGGACCCCGTAGAGAATGGTGGGACGCGGCATCAGGTACCCGGGAACGGTTTCATAATCCACGCCGAATGCATTGCGGTACTGGAGCATGATGTAGGCGTCGCTGATGCGAAGTTCGAGGAGCGCATTCATCCCCGGGGCGCTCGTGGTTCTCGACAACACGGGGGTTGTGCCGATAACCTGCGGAAAGCCCACTTCGCTGGCGTAGTTGCCAAAAACTGCCGCCCGCAGGTGGAAATTCCCGCGCGGAAACTTCTCGAGCCACTGGTTGAAGTATTCAACCCGGCCGCTCACGTCGAACTCGGGGCGATACACGTAGTCGGAACCGGTCTTGTTCCACCGCGTTGCGGTCACGTCCACGCGGAAGCCACCCCACACGGGTCCCCTGAGCGCCCCGTAGACGCCTGCGGCATCGCCCGTGGAAGCGAAGAGGAAGTCAGGGTCCACTGGAGTCAGTGCTCCGGTGGGCCTGTCTTCGGTCAATATCACGCCTCCCACGAGCCAGAGTGACCTGACCCGCACTCCCCCTTCGCCACGCACTGCGATGCGCGAGTCTCCCACGTCCGGACTCTCGGAGGAAACACCCCCCGAAAGCGCCAGGAAGGGCAGAGGCGCCAGGGTGGCGGAGGCATCCATCCGGAGGGTTTCATCTTCTTCCCGCTGTTCGGCAAAGGCCGAAAACGTCCACAGCGGGCTCTCGTAGCTCGCACGTACCGAGGGTGTGATGAAACTCTCGCCCTCGAAAACCCGCATACGCCCCGTGGCGCTGAGCGAGAGGCCGGACCCGCGCCATCCTACGGTCGCCACGTACTGCGCGCGCGAGCGGGTGGTGTCGGCGACTTCGTCTGTGCCGAACGATGCCTGTTGCGCCTCGATTTCGAAGGATTGGCTGGAGGCTATTGCCTGCATCCAGAGGCCGGTCTGCTCGGGTGCTCGAAAGGCAGCCCGGGCGTAGGCAATGGTATGGACGTGCTCGAGCGGCTCCAGAGGCGTCATCTCGTTCAGGCGCGTGAGGCGCGAGCGAAGGCCACTGGTTCGCTGCATCCAGCCATCCACACTCCACCGTGGGCGGGCTACACCAACGCGAGCAACCAGGGAGAGCCTGTCCCCATCGCCGCCGAATACGGGGTCTCGCGTTGAAAACTGCTGCCCGCCCAGCTGAATCACTTCGCCACGGCCGAAGCGCTTGCCGAAGTATCCGCGGTACAGGTTGCTGTTGTAATCGCCGGTAGACACGTCAATCCGCGTACGCGGGCTGGTGTGCTCCTCGCGCCAGCTTCGAAGGTGCACGCGCAGCTCGTCCACTCCGCGTTCCACCGCTACCTCCTCAAGAGGCCAGAGCTGCACGTTACCAAGATCCTGCAGGCCGTCCTGGCGAGGGTCTATTGCGTCAATCTCCACGCCGTCCAGGAATATCCGGATGCCTCGGAAACTTCCCGCCACGCCTGCGTACTCCGGTGGAAGAAGCCAGCCGGAACGGAATCCGGTAACCTCAGGCAGGTTGTCGAGCAGGTCCAGCAGAGTGAGCGCGCCTGACGACATTATCTCGTCGCCACGCCAGCGGTACGCCGCTGCGATAGATGGCAGCGGCGGGACCTCGCCAGCGGGTATGGGAGACTTGAGCGTGTCCCCACGCACGCTGTCTGCTGCAACCGCTCGTGCAGCCGGCGCAACTGTATCCGGCGGCGCCGGAGCCTCGGTTACCTGCGCAGCTAAAGGCGCGGTGAACAGCAGGAGCGCAATGACGGCGGCACAGACTCCGCGCAGCTCTCCCGTCAGGCACCGCGAACTCACGTCAGCTTGCTCTGCCGCGCACGAACTCCACAAAGGTGCCCACCGGAATACCGGTCGGCCCCTTGGGCAGTGCCACAAGGTCGTTCTCGGAATACGCGGTGCCCGCTATGTCCAGGTGCACCCACGGATAGTCTGCCACGAACTCCTGGAGGAATAGTGCGGCGGTAATGGAACCTGCTGCCCTGCCTCCGGTGTTCTTCACGTCGGCAACATCGCTCTTGATCAGCTCGCGGTAGTCGCTCCACATGGGCAGCGGCCACCCGGGCTCACCAGAGCGTCGTGCGGCATCCGCCACTTCGCCCACAAGCTTCTCGTCAGGCCCGAACAGGCCGACTGCAGTATGGCCGAGCGCGATCACGATTGCGCCGGTAAGAGTTGCCGCATCCAGCACAGCCTGAGGCTCGAAGCGCGCGGCGTAAACAAGCAGGTCTGCCAGTACCAGGCGACCTTCGGCATCCGTGTTGATCACTTCGATCGACTTGCCGTTGGAGGCGTGCACCACGTCTCCGGGCTTCACCGCGGTGCCTGACGGCATGTTGGTGGTTGAACCAACCACGCCAACCACGTTCACCGGCAGCTTCATCCGGGAAATCGCTTCCATTGCACCCAGCACGCCCGCTGCACCACACATGTCGAACTTCATGTGCTCCATGCCCTGCGCAGGCTTGATCGAAATGCCACCCGTGTCGAAGCAGAGCCCCTTTCCAACGAGCACAATGGGCTTTGCATCTCCGCCGCCGGACCACGTGAGAGTAATGAGGCGCGGCTCCTGCGGCGTTCCCTGCGCAACCGACAGGAAGCTGCCCATCTTCTCGCGTCGCATCTCCTCCGAACCCCAGACCTCGACGGACAATCCGTTTCGCTTGGCGATATCGCGGGCTGTGTCGGCCAGAAAATCCGGCGTGCACACATTCCCCGGCATCATGGCGAGCCGCCTGGCCAGCGCCTGTCCTTCGCCGAGTGCATTTCCAATGTCGCAGGACGCCTGCGCCGCCGATTCGTCGGCCACCACGACCGTGGCTTCGGCCATCTTGTCGCGCCTGTCCTTGTCAGGCGGCGGCGTTTTCAGATCGTCGTAGCTCCATGAGCCTGCGTGCAGCCCCGTTACCACCTGCTCCACTTCCCTCTCATCCAGATCGCCGGCGAACACCGCAACCGTGGCAGTTCCCATGCGCCCAGCCTGGCGCGCTCCGAGGGACGCCGCGCGCCTCAGCGCGGTAGCTCGATCGTCGGGACTGCCCATGCCCACCAGAAGTACTCTGGCCGGGCCGGATTCGGCGCCGGCGAGATGTAGCGTCTCGTCGCGTCCACCGCGGAAGTCCCGTCGCTCCAGGCTCCGCCCGAGGGCGCCACCCAGCTGGCCATCCAGCTTCTGCAGGCCCGAATCGAGCGTGGGGTCCGCGGCCATTGGCAGCACGAGTAGCGCAACTTTCAGGTCGGCGGGATCGGTGCTGCGGACACGGACGTTCAGTGACATTCTGTGAATTGAGTTTGAGTAAGCAGAACTCCACCTGGCCGGAGGCCAGGGAGCAGGCCGTAATCCGGCTGCGGGCGCCTGCGGACGGCTGCGGAAACCGTCACCAGCGCCTGCGATAGAATCGCCAGCACTGAGAACAGTAGCCGCAAGTGCGGCCGGCACCTCAACAAGCTAGTAAACGCCGGGTTCAGGCTGCAAGCAACTTCCGCCGACGCTCCAATCATGCGGTGCACGCGGTGCCTCACGCGTCAGCCGGTCGCGGGGTGCTCTCGCTGAACACCAGCTGAGCCGCGCTCACACCACTTCCCGCGGTTATCGGCACGCCTGCGTCCATCATTGCCAGCTCGACGCCGCCCAGGGCGCCGAGCAGCATGAGTTCGTTCACGTCTCCCATGTGGCCGATTCGGAACGCGCGTCCGGCCAGGCGTGCAAGTCCGCCACCAAGCGAGAGGTTCCAGCGGCGGAACGCGATATCTATCACCTTTCGCGCATCGTACTCCGCAGGCAGCATCACCGTGCTCAATGAGTCCGAGTACGCCTGCGGGTCGCGCGCGCAGAGTTGCAGGTCCCAGGCAGCCACGGCCGCACGAGCTCCGGCGCCGAGCCGTGCGTGACGCGCGAACACGTTCTCCAGGCCTTCTTCGGCAAAGATGTCCAGCGCCTCACGAAGGCCGAAAAGGATTGACAGCGGTGGAGTGTACGGGAAGTATCCCTCGTCGTTCTGCGCTGCCATTGCCTGCAGGTTGAACACACTCCTGGGCGCGCGCGCCGACTCCGATGCTGCCAGTCCCTTCTCGCTCACCGCGATGATCGCCAGCCCTGCCGGGAGCATGAGGCCCTTCTGGGTGCCGGCGACTGCAACGTCAACTCCCCATGCATCGAAGAGGAACTCCATGCAGCCGATGGAGCTCACTCCGTCCACCAGAAGCAGTGCGTCGTGCGCGGTGGAATCCAGTGCGGCCCGAACGCCTGCAATGTCGCTTCGAACGCCGGTGGCGGTCTCGTTATGCACGACGAGCACGGCACGGATCTGCTGCTCGCCGTCCGCACGAAGAGCATCAGCCACCTGCTCCACGGGCACGGCCTCGCCCCACTCGACGTCTATCGTGCGAACATTGAAGCCAAGGTTCGTTGCAGCCTGCGCGAAGAGATGGCTGAACTGTCCGTTGCGCACTGCCAGCACCGTGTCTCCCGGCGACAGCATGTTCGTGAGCGCGATCTCCCAGCCGCTCGTGCCGGTTCCCGGAAAGATGAACGGCCTGCCGGCGGTGGTGCCGAACACCGACTTGAGATCCGTCAGCAGGCCGCGCGTAAGCTCGGGGAAGACAGAGGAACGGTGGTCCTCCATGGACCGGGCCATAGCGCGAATCACGCGCTCGGGCAGGTGAGTTGGACCGGGAACGAAGAGGAAGTGGCGTCCGTACATTTCAGTTCCAGTGGAGAATGGGCTGC
>Ga0079224_100003842_pt1 | contig 19181 bp, 14 predicted proteins | sample Stecom2015_FD_80414 | JGI IMG/M metagenome (GOLD analysis project Ga0079224, IMG submission 80414) | Agricultural soil microbial communities from Utah to study Nitrogen management - Steer compost 2015 | ecosystem: Environmental > Terrestrial > Soil > Agricultural land | place: USA: Utah... | reverse complement strand
CGATTCAACATTAAAAGCAAATATATCGTGATGAAGTGCAGCTATGATTTCTTTATCAGCTTTACCAACACCTGCAAAAACAATTTTATCAGGGGAAAAACCCGTTTCTACCGCCTTTAGTACTTCATTACCACTTACACAATCGGCTCCAATACCGGATTCTTGGATAATTTGTAAAACGCGTTCATTAAAATTCGCCTTAAGCGCATAATGTATGTGAAACTTGTACTTATCAGCCTCAGTAAGCGCATTATCTATTGTTGCTTGGAGTAGCTGTAAATCGTAATAAAAAAAGGGGGTTTCCTTCTGCTCAAAAGCAGCTATAATATCTCTGTTAAACATGTAATTCTGTAGCGTAAATCGCCATTATAATTAAAATAAACGATTGTGTAAAGAACGAAGCACTTCAACCTTATCTTCAGCGTTAATCAGCAATGAGATGTTAAAATTGCTGCCACCATACGAAATCATGCGCACAGGGATGTGTTTCACAGCGTCCAATACACGGGAAGCGTAACCATGCGTATTTAAACTGAAATCGCCGACGACGCAAACGATGGTTTGATTAACGTCAATTTCAACTGAACCAAAATCCTTTAATTCCCTTTCAATATCACTGAGAAAACGGGTATCATCAATGGTCAACGATACAGCGACTTCCGAAGTGGTGATCATATCGATAGGTGTTTTGTAACGCTCAAAAACTTCGAAAACTCTTCTTAGAAAACCAAAAGCTAAAAGCATACGCGAAGAATGAATTCGAATTGCGGTAATACCATCCTTAGCCGCAATAGACCGAACTTCTCCCTTAACGGCCCCCTCTTTACTGATCAAAGTGCCCGAGGCATCAGGATCCATGGTATTCAGTAGCCTTACGGGAATGTTATATCGTTGAGCTGGAAATACACTTTGAGGATGTAAAATTTTTGCTCCGAAATAAGCTAGCTCTGCAGCTTCATCAAATGTTAAATGGGCAATGGGCTTTGTACCCTTTACGATACGCGGATCGTTATTATGCATACCATCAATATCTGTCCAAATTTGAACCTCTTCCGCACGTATGGCTGCACCTATTAACGAGGCGGTATAATCGCTTCCACCTCGTCTTAGGTTATCAATCTCACCAAAAGCATTTCTGCAGATGTAACCTTGCGTAATAAACAACTGGTGGTCATTTGAAGCTGCTAATAAAGTCGACAAATGCTCGCCGATAAAATCAATAGTAGGTTCATTATCCTCATCGATCTTCATGAAGTCTAAAGCCGGTAGCAGCTTAGAGCGAACGCCAATTTCCGTAAGATAAAAATGATAAAGGGTCGTTGACAATAACTCCCCTTGTGCCAAAATAACCTTTTCTTCTATAGGTGTAAAAAGGTCATGGGCAAAAGATTCTATAAAGTTAAAATGATAATCGATCAGTTCCTTTCCATTTTCTTTACCTTCTTGACTTGTAAATAGCTCTTCAATAAATTCCTCATACTTCGCGTGCAAACCCTTAATTAGTGCTTCGGCCTTTCGCTTATCACCCGCTGCAAAAGCTTGTGATATTTCAACTAATGCATTGGTTGTACCTGCTACTGCAGATAAAACAACGATCTGTTTCTCTTCACCGGGTTGGATGATGTCCAGTAATTTCTTCATACGCTCGGGACTACCAACCGATGTTCCACCGAATTTTAAGATTTTCATTGAATGTTTAATTTGTTTTTATTGATACTATTCACTGTTTTTAGGTATCAATGAGCTCGCAAGCTCGGTTAACGGCGACGAAGCTTGTCTGAGCTAAAGTACCCCTCTGGCAGCTCAGCCAGTTTTCATCAGAATAAGTTATTTTTTAGTCGCCTATATAATCCAAACCTAACCGCTATAAGAGCGACTTTCTTGACCATGCGCAAAAATAGCAACAAAAAACCCGTATAAAAAGTCTTTTCATACGGGCGCCAAAGATACTCAATTTTATTATATCTATAATATATTTTCAGTTATATTTAAAAAAAAACACCATAACACCCGATAGGTTTAATTTTTTTTATTCAAAATCGGTATTAACAAGCTTTTTCTTATTTATTTTCCATGTTCGTCGATGAGCGTTTGGATAATTCCATCGACAAGACCTACCCTAGGCACAACAATATTTTTGACACTTCCCCATTTCATAACATTCAGGAAGATTTCACAAGCCGGAATAATCACATCAGCACGGTCGTTATTTAATCCGAGAACATTGATACGTTCTTTTAAGGAAAAAGAATTTAAATATTCGTATAGCGACTTAAGTTTATTGAAAGATAAAGGCTTAGTTCCCTTTTCGTCGGCTAGACGATGCAACTTATTAATATTACCGCCGGTTCCAATGCCTATAATTCCTTTATAATTCTTGGTGTTTTCTTTTATCCATTCCTTCATTTCAGTCCATGTTTCCTCGCTATCCTGATTATCTAAGATACGAATAGTTCCTACATTAAATGACCTCGATGCGCTTAAAGCTCCATTATTAAACACCGATAACTCGGTGCTACCACCACCAACATCAATGTATAAATAGCTTTTCCGTCTTTCCAATTGCTGTTCAACATGGCTATTATAGATGATACTAGCTTCTTTTACGCCATCAATGATTTCCAGGTTGATACCGACTTTTTTTATCTCTTGCACCAACTCGGAACCATTGACAGCTTCTCGCATGGCAGAAGTTGCACAAGCCATGTATTCACTAACCTTATAGACGTCCATCAGTGATTTAAACGCCGACATAGTTTTTATTAAATCTTCTGATTTTCTCTTAGAGATGTTCTTATCAATAAAAGCGTCGTCGCCTAAACGTAAGGGTACTCGAATGAGTGTATTCTTCTTAAAAGAAACTACTTGGCCATTCTCAATTATATCAGCAATTAATAATCTGATAGCGTTTGAACCAATATCAATAGCTCCATATCTCATATCTTTATTTATTCTTTTGTTTCAAATAATGGTAAGTATCCAGTTGGGCCCGATAACTCATTTCATTTTTTCTTTTCTTTACGTATCTGTTATCGTTTGCCGCATTAATTACCCTTGCTTTGGTATTATCGCGAAGTTGGAGATCAAGAATATCTTTTATTTCCTTAACCAATAAGGGATCTACTACGGGAAAGCTAACTTCCAATCGTCTATCTATGTTTCTGGTCATCCAATCAGCTGACGATAAATATATTTTTTCATTGCCATCGTTCCCGAAGATCCACACACGAGCATGCTCCAAAAATCTGTCGACAATACTAATAACCGTTATATTTTCGCTGAAACCTGGTTGTTGCGGAACCAGACAGCACATACCTCGCACAATTAGTCGGATCTTGACTCCCGCGTTACTAGCTTCATACAATTTCAAAATCATACCTTCATCAGAAAGGCTGTTCATCTTTAAAATCATATATGCATCCTTGCCCGCTTTAGCAAGCTCTATTTCCCTATCGATTAATTGATAAACTGCATTGCGCATTTCCAAAGGCGAAGTGATAATGTATTTATAGCCTTTGTAAAAAGATTTTTTTTCCAGTCCTTTAAAAAGCCTTTTTAGATCTGCCGTTATACCTTTATGAACGGTGAACATACTATGGTCGCAATAACTTCGCGCGCTCTTTTCATTATAATTTCCTGTTGCCAGATTCGCATAATACATAAGTCTCCCCTTTTCCCTCCTGCTTATCAAACATATTTTGGAATGTACCTTATAAGCCAAAAGACCATAATGTACATGCACTCCACCCTCTTCCAATTTATTACTCCAGAAAATATTAGCTTCTTCATCAAATCGCGCTTTTAATTCAATCAGGCAGTTTACTTTTTTTCCGTTCTTTGCTGCGTTGATTAAGGCATTGATAATCTTTGAATTTTCGGCCAAACGATAGAGGGTAATATTAATTTCCACCACTTTTGGATCAATGGCAGCCTCTCGCAAAAAATGAATGATATAGTCAAATGACTGGTATGGCAAACTGATCAGATAATCTCTTTTTGCAATCTGGTTAAAAATGCTATTACTCAAGTCGAGCTCTTTTACTTCGAGTGCAGGAAGCGCCTCATACTCCAAGGATGGTCCTCCTACATTTGGAAAGGCTATGAAGTCTTTGAAATTGTGGTAACGATTGCCGGGAATAAGTACACCGTTGCTCAAATTCATTCTCGAAACCAAAAAATTCAGCATGTCCAGTGGGATCTCACTGTCATAAAGCAAGCGCATTGGCTTGCCCTTCGATCGCCTTTGAAGGCTCTTACTTAAGGCTTCGATAAATTTCTCACTTACATTGGGATCGATATCCAGTTCCGCATCACGGGTCAGTTGGATCGTGAAGGCTTCAATGGTATCGTATTTAAAAATAAAAAACAATTCATCAAGACAATATCGAATGATATCATCCAAAAGTATAATGAATTTCAATTGATTACTATGAGGAAGCACCAAAAAACGGTTAATGCTTTTGCTGGGCACCTCCAATAGGGCATATCTGATTTTCTTATGATATGTTAATTTAATAAGGAAATAAATTCGGCGATCTTTTAATTCAGGGAAGGGTGTGGTGTTGTTCACATCCAACATAATCGGAACCAGATTAGGAAGTACTTTCTCTTGAAAATACTTCCTAACAAATTCTCCTCGACTAACGTTCAGTTGTTTTTCATTAATAATAAAAATCTTCTCTTCCGCCAGCTCTTTAATTATTTCGTGCTCATAAAGGTATTCAAACCGCTTTTCCTGTTTAACAACGATATTCTTAATTTCATTTAATACTTTCCGAGGGTTAAAGCCCAGGAGCTCCTTCGCTTTCGTATTTACGTTTGCCAACCTATTAAGCGTAGCCACTCTTACGCGATAGAACTCATCTAAATTGGAAGAGAATATCGAAAGAAAGCGAAGACGCTCTAGTAGAGGCACTGATTTATCCGCCGCTTCCTGTAATACGCGCTCATTGAAATATAACCAACTTATCTCTCTATTAATTAAAGGAGCTTTGCTCTTAAAAGATGCAGACATTTATCAGAATACCATTTATAGACAGCAAATTTTGCATAAAAATGTTAAGTACATGTTAAGTAAACATTACCTTTTATGAATCAAAATTAGGAAATTGCTGGTTTATCTGACGGTTCTGATGGTTTACTTGCTGTTTTGCTCGCGGTTGCAGGCGTCGCTTTTTTGGGAGCAGTTTTTGGCTGACTATTAACATTCGTTGCCGGCTTTGCGCTTGTTTTATTACCCGTAACAACTGCCTTCTTTTCCTCTTTAACAGCGGGTTTTAATTCTGCTTCTTTTTTCGCTTGGTTTGCAATTTGATTAGGAGTAACCACTTTTTTTGGTTGCGATACTGCTTTAGTGGCTGCTGATGCTACCGCCGATTGCTTACTATCTGTTTTAGCGCTGCCAGTTGATGAAGAAGCGCTTCGCTGCGGAACAGCTTTTTTTACCGTTGTTGTTGTTGACGAGTTCTTTTGCGGGCTTGTCTTCTTGCTTGTGCTTGCAGGTGATGTGACGGCGGTTACCGGTTTGGCTGGAGTAGCCTTTGGAATGGGTAATTTTGCCGGAGCTACCGATTGAGTTTTACCACTAACTTTGCTAACCTCTGTCTTTCCAACCTTGTCGTCCTTCACAGGCTCCTTTTTCGAAGTGCTGCTGGTTTTAGTTGCAGTTTTTACTTTCTGCTCTACTGCTTTTGCACTTTTTTCTGCCTTCTCTTTTGATTTCTTTTCTACCTTTTCTCCGACAGTTTTGACTTTCTTTTTGGAAGCCTCTGCTTTTTTCTTCGTTTGACCTTTAGCACCTTCTATTTTATCCGACAGCTTTTCCGCGAGTTTCTTACTGGCTTTCTTAATATCTTTTGCCAAATCTTTCGTTTCATGCCCTAAATCATTCAATAGAGCCGTAACACGTTTAGTTAGCGATTTGGTAACTTTTTGCTTATCCGCTTTCTTTTGTTTTTTTGTGTTTTTCTTAGCCATAACCGTTTATTTAAGTTATATAAAGCTAAGCAAATTAAATACCGGAAACAAAGGATTATTTATTCCACGATTTTTTCTCAAGTAGCTCCATTTGCCATATAATCTGTTCCTCTGTGATAGGATAAGGTTTGTCTTTCCGGATTTGTTCATATACGGCATTAAACAAGCCCTTATAGTTCCCTTTAAGCGCCTCTTTATAAAAAATCTGTTTTTGATTAGTTTTATTGATAATAGTTAATAAGCCCTCTTGACCAACGGCTTCCAGTCCGAATTTTTCGTCAGTCGGCCACATCCCTTTGTCCAATTGTTCCTCTTGCACATCTGCCCGGTTTTTTTGAAAAGATCCTTTTGTGCCATGTATCACGTACGCGGGCAAGGGCTGTGCAACTAACAAACTTGCATGTGCAAAAACAGTAAGTCCGTGTTCATAAGTTAATACAAAGGTGAAAAAATCATCTACCTCTGAATTTTCTCTGTGAATGCTTGTCAGCTTGATGCTATCTTTAGGCTTACCGAACAGCGAGATTACCTGGTCAAGCAAGTGCGGACCTAAATCATAGGTTAAACCAGCGGCTGCCTGATTGATTTCTTTAAATGTTTTAGGACTCTTTTCTTTCCTATAACGATCGAAACGGATATGAAATTCAATTATATCTCCAAGCGCACCACTTTCAATAATTCTTTTAACAAGTTTGAAATCACTGTCCCATCTTCTGTTTTGGAACACCATTACATGCTTACCTTGTTCTCTGCCAAGATCAAAAAGCTCTTTTACTTCCTGACTTGTGGCTGCACAGGGCTTTTCGATTAGCACATGCTTTCCTTTCAGCAAAGCCTTTTTAGCATAGTCGAAATGTGTCTGGTTAGGGGTGTTTACCACAACCAGTTCTATATCCTTATCATCTAATAACTCATCAACGCTATCATAACTGATAATATTGGGGTATCGTTGCTGTGCCGTTTTTTTACTTCTTTCTACAACCGCTTTGAACTTAAACCGCGTATTTGTTTCAAGAAAAGGCGCATGAAATATTCTACCAGACATACCATAGGAAAGTATGCCTGCTATTACCGGATATTTTGACATATACTTATAAGTTTTATTGTTTAATAAAACGCTAAATCCCGTAAATAGTTTTGTTAGTCGGATTAGCTTTTATCTCAACAAAATTTTATCCTATTTCTAGGTTCTGGTAATAATACCGAGCCGAATCCAAGGAAATTATACAAAAGAAGAAGGTGTCTTTAAAAAGTTACTTTTTATCGTTATCCCGACTTGTACCTTTAAGACACCTTCCTAAGGCACTCTGAAAAAGCTTACAGTAAAGTTTTTGTCTCTTCTATGCTTTTTTCAAGAACAGGAAGTGCCTCTTTCGCATATTTTCTTACACTGACATCTGTGTTGCGGGCTGCGCCCTCAAATTGGTGAAGAATAGCTTCCTGATTATGTAGCGAGTGTTTTAGAAATTCTTTATCCAATATGCTTGCCTGAGCAGAATCCAAGCCGGCAGGTAATTCCAATGAATGCATAGCCGAGAAAGGAATCAGTACATCAGATTTGGTAGCCAATTCCTGAACTTTTGCTAACACATCTTTATATTGGGTGCTTAAATTTGTAGCTAAGGATTTTACACTCGTATTGCTTCCTCGCTGTGAAATGATATTAGCAAACTCTATTTCCTCATTCGCCAATTGATATACCGTACGATAAAATCTATATTCCTCGGTATCTGCTTTCGTGATGTTTGTGTAGTATAACTCTGCGCTGGCCTTATGTTCACCAACACTTGTACAGGAGCTCATCGATAAAACACATGCAAAAGTTGACAAGCCAAATAAAGCTATCTTCCTATTCATTTTTAATTTCTATTTATGTATGTACAGTTTTGTCCAGCAAACCTAACATAAAATTTTCCTATTATCAATTTTTATGTACAAATCCACCGTGAATACCACTCAATCATACCAAATTCCTTCCGGCGTTGACAATACCATATACCGTGCGGGTGAGTAATTTACCATAAATCTCATAATTCGGATCATCCGTACTCAAATTATGCATTTTTTTAATCGCATAATGTTGAATAATGACAAGAGGTAGAACGATTTTCTCTCTCGTAGCAATCGATTTCCTTTCCACGGGATATCGTTCCATAAGCATTGTGGTACCCGTTAATTTTAAAAAGTATTGCTTAGTTAACTCAAACTCTTCGCGAAGCATATTCCAAAATGTCCCAAACTTTTCATCGTCTTTTAAATAGGCAGTGATATTAAAATTTGATTTCGTCATAGACATAATACTATTGTCAATGATTGTTTTGAACATACCGGAAGTATTATAAAGTTCTTGCACTTTATCCCACTCGCCCGAATCGTCTGCATTTTTAAGCGCCGTTCCCACGCCGTAACAACCAGGGACACTTTGCTTCAGTTGGCTCCAAGCGGTTACAAAACTGATTGCCCGTAGGTCCTCCAATCGTAATTCAGAATTTGAATTTCTTTTTACCGGTCTACTGCTGATGTTAAGAGATGACAAGAACTTCAATGGACTAAGTTCTTCCAGATATTTTAGGAATAAGGGGTGTTTCCTTAGCTCCATAAATTTATTATAGCTAGCTCCAGCCATACGATCAATCAACATTTTCTTCTCCTGACTGAGGGTATCGCCAGGTTTGGTTTTTATTCCTGAAGTTATACCGGCATTCAACAATTGCTCAATATTGTAATGTGCGGTATCAAAAGAGCCATACTGACTACTTATCGTTTGCCCCTGAATCGTTAATTGTATATGATCATTCGCTATTTCATCACCCATAGAAGCATAAAACCGTTGGGTTTTCCCTCCTCCTCTAGCCGGAGGCCCACCCCGTCCATCAAAGAAGGTTAAATCGACATCGTATTTACGCGCCATCGCAGTAAGCTCCATTTTTGCTTTGTAAATAGACCAATTGGCCATTAGGTATCCACCATCTTTTGTGCTATCTGAAAACCCGAGCATAATTGTTTGCTTATTCTCACGGTATTTAAGATGGGATTGATAAGCCTTATTGTTATAGAGGATTTCCATCACATTAGCCGCACGCTTCAGATCATCTACCGTCTCAAACAATGGTACAAAATCAATTGAAAGCGTCTCTTTCTTCCAACCGTTCCATAGGAAAAGTTCCATAAGAGACAGAATATCTGACGCTTGTTGACAATTACTGATAATAAATCGATGGCAGGCCTTCGGTCCTCCCGACTGCTGGATTTTTTGAACAAAACGAATCGTTTCTACCATATCCAGAATTAAAGGATCCTTAATATTGTCTGTTGGTAAATCAGCCTCACGGAAGCGAGCGGACATAATCTTGTCTGCCTCCTCCAACGTTTCAAAATCTGCATCAATTCCTGTCTCTTCCGGATGAGCTTTGTAGAGGTATTGATATGTTTTGCGGAGGATGCTGCTATCCTGGCGAATATCCAAGCTCGAGAAGTAGGTCCCGAAAATTTTAACCTTCCGCAAAAGATCGTCCACAAGGTTCACAAAAAGACCGTCGTGATAGTCGGTAAGCACTCGTTTTACTTCACTTAAATTGAAGATGATAGCGTCTTTTACATTCGTTTGATTTTCCTGTGGGTTAAAGCTATTCTCGTAGAAAATTTCCTGCAAAGCTGCCATATACTTTTCCACTCCTCTGAAAGTAATACGGCGTTTCATCACTCTAAAATCCCGGTAGTAACACCTGAACAAGATGGTTCTCAACAAAGCAGAAACCTCTTTTGTACTTTCTGTAGTCACATTAGGATTTCCATCGCGATCCCCCCCCGGCCAGAAGCCCAACTCAACGATTTGTTTTTCCGCTTCCCTAATAGAACCATTGGCATCAAAGTCATTATCCACCATACATTGTATATCCGAAACAACCGGGTAAAACACATGCTCCAAAAACCAGGCTAAGCTCCTGGCTTCGTCAACGGGTGTTGGCTTATTTTTCTGTAGGAACGGTGTCTTGCCTAACTGCTGTAACAATAAATGAATATCGTTAATGTCATTCTTTTTTAGAGCCCCTGTTAAGTCGGTGATAATACCCAACACTTCGCCCGGATAGAACTGTGTAGGATGGGCGGTAAGAACCAATCGCAGCGAAAAATCTTTCAACCGATTAACGATCTTATCACGTAATACGTTATTATTTTCAGCACGTTTAAATAAAGATTCCAATGATCCGGCATCATCGGCCCTACCGGTCTTCGAGAAAGCGGCATCTTCTATCGCATCAAATAAAACGACCTGTCTTTCGATATATTGGATGATCCGGAAAAGCAAATCGAAGCGATCGGCCTTGTGAATATATTGTTCGTATTGTCCAAAAAAACTTTCAATTATTGCTTCGGGATCCATTTTATCATTTACTCCCTTTTCGATATGTGTTGAAAAGAAAGGCAATAGGGTCCCGGTATGCTTGACTTGATAAAATGGTAATGTTAAAAAAAGACTGTTATAGAGTTCAAAGCGTGTCAAGACCTCATTCTCATAAACAGCTTCTTTCTGACTTAGTTTCATAAATACCTCAAAGATTAATACGTGGTTAAAAACAAAAATTTATTGTTTTTTCAACAAAACGGCACAAAATACAAATAAATATCAAAACAATCTAAACTTAACTACAATTCGCCAAGCAATTACCCTCGTTATGATAACATTTTTCAATTTAATTACTCAAACAATAAACAGCATAATGCGGTTAGTGTCTATGCAATAACAGGTACGATACTGTTAAGTTTTGCTTGACGCTTTTTATTACGGTTCTCAATAATATGGATAAAAATGCTTTACGCCGTTTAGAAAAAATAAAATGACTTTAATCAGTCAAAATATCTAAAGCAAAAAATAAGTCGGCCGGATTTTTGTATATTCGTCAGTAAATCCCAAAATGACAAGGGGAAAGTCATTCATACTATTATTACTGATTTTTTCTAGTGAAACAAACACAAGCTATTAAGACATTTTTATATAGTCAGTATTTTGCCGATGGTTTGCGAATTGCTTTTGGGGCCCTGGTTCCTGCTCTAATCTTTTCCTATTTAGGAGACATAAGAACGGGGATAGCTGTCTCTTTAGGGGCGGTAATTACCAGTATTGTAGATACCCCTGGCCCTACAAAAGACCGAAGAAATGCGATGCTGGTGTTAGTAGGCTTTATCTTTGTGATATCGTTTATCACCAAATTGATTAACCCTTTCGATGTAGCTGTTATCATCTTTCTGTCTGTCCTCAATTTTTCTATGTGTATGATAGCGGTTTACGGAACGCGGGCAGCTTCTTTGGGCACGGCCGCAATTCTAGTGATGATCCTTAATATGGATGATTTAAAGATGACTGCTGACAGCTCGCTTATGCATGCTGTCTATGCAACGATTGGAGGAGCTTGGTACATGCTTTTGAGTCTTACCTTAACTCAATTTCGTCCATTCAGACTTTCCCAGCAGGCCCTAGCTGAATGTATTCAAGATACCGCTGCTTATGTACGATTAAAGGCCAATTTTTATGATATAACCGTTGATAACGACAAAAACTACCAAAAATTGATTGACCAGCAAGTGATCGTTCATCAACATCAGGATGTCGTGAGGGAGTTACTTTTTAAAAGCAAGGCGATTGTAAAAGACTCTACGCGCTTAGGGCGCGTATTGGTCATTATATTTACCGACATGGTAGATATTTTTGAACGAACGATGGCTACACATTACGATTATGAGGCCATTCGCCATAACTTCGGAGATACAGATGCTTTAAGGGCTATTAGAATAACGGTTAACAGATTAGCCAACGAGATGGACAATCTGGCTTATCATATCAATGCGAATCATCGACCAAAGAAATTATACGATTTCAAATCGGACTTAGAACATATAAAAGGGGCAATAGATCGCGTAGAAAACACAGGCAAAAACACGGTAATCTTAAAAAAGATATTAGTCAATATCCGGGATTTAATTAACAAGCTCAACAACATTTATCAATACTTTGATACGCAAACCGCTCAATTTAACAATCAGGAAACAGATTTAACTAAGTTTTTATCACATCAGTCATTCAATCCGAAGGTTCTAAAAGACAATTTAAGTTTAAAATCGTCTACTTTCAGACATGCCTTAAGAATGGTGATTGTGATGATTGCAGCTTTTTTTATTTCGAAACTAATCCCTTTTGGCAATCATAGTTATTGGATTTTAATGACCGTCCTGGTTATTCTTAAACCGGGTTGGAGCTTGACAAAGCAACGCAATTATCAACGTATGTCAGGCACTATAATCGGCGGACTGGCGGGTATCGCGATTCTACTTGGCATTGAGCAAGAGATTGCCAGATTCATTTTTTTAATGATTTTTATGGTATTAGCTTACAGCTTCATTCGCATTAACTACATTCTAGGTGTCATGTTTTTAACACCTTACCTTTTACTTTTATATAGCTTTCTCGGCGTAAGCACCTTTGAAATTCTTCAGGAACGTGTGATAGACACCGTAACCGGTAGTTTATTGGCTTTTACTTCCAGTTACATTATTTTCCCCAGTTGGGAGAGTAAAAATGTACAAACCAGTATGCGAAAGCTCCTTATTGCTAATTACAATTACTTAGTCAAAGCGTTGGAGTATATTATTGGTATAGAGGTAAGTGAGACCGAATACAAATTGGTTAGGAAAGATGTCTATGTTAATATGGCCAATATGACCTCGATTTTTCAGCGGATGATTACCGAGCCAAAAAGCAAACAAAAAAACGCCAAAGAACTAAATAAGTTCTTAATATATAATCACATATTATCCTCTTACTCAGTTGCATTGGTAGCTGTTGTCAAAAATGCTGCTCAGCAGTCACTCACCGCTGAGCACGTTAGATTGACACGAAAATCGCTTAAACAACTTTCTCAAACGATTTTGCAGTTTAAAATGACTGAAGACGATGAACCTTTTATCGAAACAGATATCAAAATGGTTACTGCTTTGCCGGAGGATACGGGAGAAAACGAAGAAACAAAGTTAATAACAGAGCAAATTTCCTTCGTAAGCAAAATTACTCAAGATTTGAATAAAATATGTGAGCGCATGGATTTGCTAAAAGAAGCAGCCTAGCCCGATATTTTGTTGTTTTATCGATTCGGCATCCAAACCAACGACTGAGCAATAGTTTCGAAAGATTAGATTGTTCGCAATTATAAAAAATTTAAACTATTAGGGCCTTGGTTAAACAGTAAGTCAACAATACTTAGATTTGGAAGGAATCCATGCTTAGGTTCAAACACCTGAAAATACGGCTTGAATTCCTTGGCTTGATAGGTCTGTTTTGGGTGAATGCGGTTTCTAAAATCCTGAATACCGGCATCACTATCCTGATATGAGGTCGTAAACGTTAACGCCTTTCGTATTTTTAACAACCGAAGCAACATACTTGTCAGATCGGTATTGAAATCAAATAAAAATTCATATTTTTTTTCGTAAAATGGCGCGAAGTCATCCTCATAAAATTCAAAATAAGCTGACCGTCTGTAGGAAGTTTGCAAACTCATCCAATGTAGGCGTTGCCAGTCACTCTCATAACTTATCCGTACATCCTTCATCACCGTGTGTACTTTTGCACCCTTCCTAACAGGAATGATCAAGTCCAATTTACCATTTGGAGAGTAGATACTCGCCCTATTTCGATAGGTTTGCTTGGGGAAGTGTTCGAATTTTTCGATTAGAATTTCATCTCCGTCGGCGCTTAACATCTCGCTCACCGCAGCAATCGGAGCCAAATAAAAGCAGGGAAATAGTTTGTCTGTTTTCTCCATGATTTTGGAATTAAACCGCGAAAATACATATTAGCCGATAAATAAACTGCAATCTTCTGAAAAAGAAAAGACATGCTTTAATCAGAACTGCTTATAAGTTTGTAAAAAATTTCCTTTTCAAAATAAAGAAATCGGATATTTGCAAATTCTTTAGTAATTCGGTCTGGCTAAAATTAAGATGAACTTAGGGAATCGCATTGTATCTTTTTTTGTATTTATAATCTCTTTACTTCCCTTTTGGGTATTATATTGCTTGAGCGATTTTCTTTTTTTTATCCTATATTATGTAGTAGGTTACCGAAAAAAGGTGGTATACGAAAATCTATCAAACTCGTTTCCCTCAAAATCAGATGAAGAGATAAAGCAAATTGCCAAAAATTTTTTTGTTTTCCTCTCGGATATGATCATTGAAACGATTAAAATGAGGACGATTACGGCAAAAGAAGTGGAAAAGAGAATGGTGGTTCACGCCACACACGAAATTTACCGCCATTTAGAACAAGGAAAGCCTGTAATCGGTACAACCGCACACTACAGTAACTGGGAGCTGGGTATTCATCGATTGTCTTTGATGCTGAAAGACCCTTTATTGATCATTTATAAACCTCTCTCAAACAAGGGATTTGAACAAACATTTAACAATATACGATCGAGATTCAATGCCCAAATGGTACCGATGAAACAGACACTCCGGCAGATCCTTGCCTATAAAAACACGCCACATATGAGTATGTTTCTCTCAGACCAAACACCTGCGCGTTCGGAATCTAGCTTTTTTACGCCTTTTCTGGGACAAGATACGCTAATGTTTCTGGGGATGGAAAAAATAGCCAAGCGTACTGATTTTCCTGTTGTTTATTGCCATATTAACCGGATAAGGCGTGGATATTACGAATGCACCTTTTCTACTTTATTTGAAACACCGAAGGCTACGGATAACCACGAAATCACGTTGGCATATAACAAGTACCTCGAAAAACTGATACATGATAAGCCCGAACAGTGGCTATGGTCTCACCGTAGATGGAAACATAAACCCAGTGCATGAATAAAAAAGTAGCCGTCGTAATACTGAATTGGAATGGAAGGAGTTATTTGGAAAAATTCCTTCCCTCGGTTTGCGCAAGCACCTACCCAAATCTAGAAATAGTAATAGGCGATAATGGTTCAACAGATGATTCCGTTTCATTTATACAGACCGAATATCCGTCTTTAACGCTCATAAACAACAAGGAAAATTTTGGTTTCGCCGAAGGATACAATCGTGTCCTTGAACAGGTTGAGGCCGATTATTTCGTCCTCCTTAATTCTGATGTACAGGTCGATCCTTATTGGATAGAGCCTGTCATCGAACTGATGGAAGCAGACAGTAAAATAGGAGCTGCTCAACCCAAAATACTTTCTTTTCACGACAAAAAGAAGTTTGAACACGCTGGCGCAGCAGGTGGATTTATCGATTATTTAGGTTATCCTTTTTGTGCAGGAAGAATACTTGAGAAAACGGAAGTCGATCAAGGGCAGTACAATCATCCAAAAGAGATATTTTGGGCAAGCGGTGCAGCTTTTTTTATAAAAAGGGATGCCTGGAGAAAGGCGAAAGGCTTTGACAAAGATTTCTTTGCTCACATGGAGGAGATTGACCTGTTGGCGGCTGAAGCTCTTTGGATATAGCATATATTATTGTCCGAAATCAGCGGTTTATCACGTTGGTGGTGGTACGCTGAGTAAGGAAAATCCATTCAAGACCTACCTCAATTTTAGGAATAACCTCGTTATGTTGCAAAAAAATCTGCCCTTAATGCAAGCAATATTCGTTATATTTATTCGTTTTTGGCTAGATTTCATTGCCCTGCTCCGTTTCATATCGGAAGGAAAACGAAAAGATGCACTTGCAGTCAGCAAAGCACATGTGAATTTTTTCAGGAATTTTCGAAAAAACGCTCGTAAAAGAACACGAACCAAATCAAAAAAAGTATCGTCTGGCATCTATCGCGCGAGCATTATTTGGGCTTACTTTATACTTCAAAAGCAGAAGTTTACTGAATTGAACAATAAAAAATTCTAGAAAGGCAAACAAAAAGAGCGGATCGTAGTTTATAAATAAACCTTTTATAACAACCCATGAAGATACTTTTTTATATGCTATTGTTTTTACCATGCTTGTCGACGGCTTATGGACAAACAAGTTCACTCGCAGGAGCTTGGCAGCTAAAAAAAGACGACCTTCACCATACATTGGTTTTTGTAGACAACTACCTGTCTTATGCCTTATATGACTTAAATGGTAAAAAATTTATTAATACCTGGGGTGGCCCCTATAAGCAACAAGATAAACAGATCGTGGTATCTATTGAGTACAACGCTACAAAGCCCGAAGAAGTACAAAAATCACATACCTTTCAGTTCGATTTAACTAAAGACCTTTCTATTAATGTAACCGGCAACAAAGAAAATTGGCAACGAATAGATAGTAATGATGCGCCTTTGGCAGGCGTGTGGCGAATTACCAACCGAAAAGTAGACAACCAAATGAATGAAATGCCATTGAGGGATCGGAGAACATTGAAGATACTCAGTGGCACTCGGTTTCAATGGGTAGCAATTAATGTGAAAACCGGCGAATTTTCAGGTACGGGAGGTGGGACCTATAGTTTCAAAGATGGTAAGTATATTGAGAATATCGACTTTTTCTCCCGGGATGACAGCCGTGTTGGAGCGAGCCTGACTTTCAATGGGAAATTAGACAATGGTCAATGGCATCACAGCGGGTTGAGCTCAAAAGGAGCACCCATTTATGAAATATGGGGTCGCATGTATCAGTAGCGAATAGCGTTAGTAGATAAAGCTATGCACCGCCAAGCGATAACTATCTAGTCCAAAACCACATAGAACCCCTTTACAATATTTAGCCAAATACGAATGATGTCTGAACGCTTCCCGCGCATGAACGTTCGAAATATGCACCTCGATAACCGGGGTTTTTATAGCAGCGATTGCGTCACCTATTGCCGCTGAAGTATGCGTATATGCTCCGGCATTTAAAACGATACCATCATAAGAAAAACCCACTTCATGCAATTTGTCGATAATTTCACCTTCATGATTACTTTGAAAATAAGACAGATCGATTGAATCAAAGTACCCTTTCAGTTCTTCGAAATAGCTCTCAAACCCTTTATTTCCGTATATTGAAGGTTCCCGCACGCCAAGTAAATTGAGGTTTGGGCCGTTAATGATTTGAATTTTCATCTTTATAATCGTTTTGCGCAACGCTTTTTAAGCGGTAATCCATGCAGGTTTCATTAATTAATAATAGCTTTGCATGAAATGTTATGGCGGTATGCTTTACGGCAAAGATAATATTTTCATTAAAAGTTTATTCGTCTTTTCCTATTAAAACGCGGCCCGCTTATGGGAGTAATATTGTTTGATGCCATCGTTGATTCGAGCAAGGTAAATGATTGCCTCAAATAGGCAGGCTAATTAATAAATTAATACTGATGAAAAACACGTTTCTCTTCATCTCCTTTTTCCTGTTAGCAGGGATTGTTATCACAGGCATTTGGTGGACGCCAATATATTGGTCGTTCATCATCGTTATACCCTTGTTCTTTCTCGGTCTCTTCGATGTTTATCAGTCAAAACGAGCCATCAGACGCAACTTCCCTGTTTTCGGTAGACTCCGTTATGTGATGGAAGGCCTCCGCCCCAAAGTACAGCAATATTTCATCGAAAGTGACACGGACGGACGACCTTTTAGCCGAATTCATCGTAGTGTGATCTATCAACGTGCAAAAAAGGAAATGGATACTACTCCTTTTGGCACCCAACTAAATGTGTATGAAAACAATTATGAATGGCTTAATCATAGCATCAATGCTTTACATATGGATGCGTCATGTGAAGATCCAAGGGTTATTATAGGTGGTCCCTCCTGTTCACAACCCTATTCAGCGAGCATATTGAATATATCGGCAATGAGCTACGGTGCCTTAAGTAAAAATGCCATCATGGCACTAAACAAAGGTGCTAAAATCGGCAATTTTGCTCATAATACCGGAGAAGGTGGCATAAGTGATTATCATTTAGAAGGTGGTGGTGATTTAATTTGGCAGATAGGAACAGGCTATTTTGGATGCCGCTACCCGGATGGAAATTTCAATCCGGAAGCATTTGAACAAAAGGTGAATCTCCCGCAGGTTAAGATGGTTGAAATCAAACTATCACAAGGTGCTAAACCAGGGCATGGAGGCATATTGCCTGCGGCAAAGCTAACGGAAGAAATTGCGCGTATACGGTTAGTTGAAATGGGCAAAGACGTTGACTCTCCCCCCTATCATCGCGCATTTAAAACACCGATTGAGCTATTAAATTTCATCCAACAGTTACGTGAGCTATCTAATGGGAAACCCATTGGTTTCAAGCTATGTATAGGACATCGAAGTGAATTTGTAGCCATCTGCAAGGCGATGACTGAAACGAAGATTTGCCCTGATTTTATTACCGTCGATGGTGGTGAAGGAGGAACAGGCGCCGCTCCCTTGGAGTTTTCCAACAATGTTGGGATGCCTCTAAGAGATGCCTTAGCCTTTGTTTACGACACACTTACAGGCTTTGACCTGAAGCAACACATTAAAATTATAGCTTCCGGGAAGATCGCCACGGGTTTCGATCTTGTTAAGAATTTCGCACTTGGTGCAGATATCTGCAATAGCGCGCGGGGGATGATGATGGCCCTTGGTTGCATACAGGCTTTAGAGTGTAATAGCAACAAGTGCCCTACCGGCGTAGCTACACAAAATGCTCATCTGGTACGTGGCCTCGTAGTAGAAGATAAAAAAACAAGAGTTGCCAATTTTCATCAGCAAACAATAAAAAGTGCCATTGAGCTTATGGCAGCGGCGGGCATCAGACACCCCGATGACATTCATAGAGCTTATATCCATCGAAGAATTTCTCCGGATAAAATTTTGACTTATTTAGACAGCTATCCCTATATACCCAAAGGTTCCTTACTCAAAAAGCCATATGCTAAACAATTTGAGCTGTTGATGACAATAAGTGATCCACATTCTTTCACACCAAACTTCAGCAATCTTAACTGGGACGAATTAGAGTGGGCAAGAAAACCGATGACAAACTGATAATATTGACATAAAGATAATATGGGCCCAATAGGTATTTTCGACTCCGGTTATGGAGGATTGACAGTTTTTAAAGAAATCAGCCATACGCTTCCTCAATACGACTACATTTATTTTGGCGATAATGCTCGAGTTCCCTATGGTACACGCTCGTACGACACTGTGTATCACTATACGATGGAATGTGTAAACCATTTATTTGATTTGGGTTGCCATTTAGTTATATTGGCTTGCAATACGGCTT
>Ga0079224_100003841_pt1 | contig 19182 bp, 14 predicted proteins | sample Stecom2015_FD_80414 | JGI IMG/M metagenome (GOLD analysis project Ga0079224, IMG submission 80414) | Agricultural soil microbial communities from Utah to study Nitrogen management - Steer compost 2015 | ecosystem: Environmental > Terrestrial > Soil > Agricultural land | place: USA: Utah... | reverse complement strand
GTCCCTAAACTTCCACAAGCGAGAAACCCAGTATTACAATGGGTCATTAAATTCCACTTATCTTTTTTAACTCTTTCTTTTAAATCGTTAAGAGCAAATAGTCCCATGCTTGTGTTTTTCTTTTCAGAATCTGCAATTTGCTCATCACCAAATTTTACCATAGCAGTAAAAAGATCGTTCTTACTCGCTCCCGCAATGACTAAATCTTTTAAGATTTTGCGGCAGCGATTAACTTCAAAGGCCAGGTTAACTGCCGTGGGACGTGCCGCGATTAATTGATCGCTCGCACTGTCGATTGAATCAACTGTAAAGTCGTTTTGAGATTGTACCCAAAGTGCCATACCGTAGATGGCAGAGAATCCAATACAAGGTGCTCCACGGACTACCATATCGGTAATGGCAGTGGCACACTCACTTAAAGAATTGACTTCAACAAATGTTTCTTCATGAGGAAGAAGTCTTTGGTCAAGGAGAAAAAGTTTATTCTCTTTCCAGATTATCGGACTATATGTGCTCATTAACTATCCTTCTTTAAAAAACCTAACGAAATCTTCTTAACTTCTTTCTTCTTCTTTGATTTCGCTGGAAAGACTAAACTGGCCGTCGATTCAGTGCCTAAGTCTCTATTCAATGTAATATTTAGAGTTGCTGTTTCATCTTGATCCACAAGTTTCAACTGAGAACTCTTAGGATTCACAAACAAATTAAGCTCTTGCTTCTTTGGCGATCTTTGAAATTCACGCCAAATATTTGCTAAATAAGATGGAACTAATCCTTCTAGTTTCTCTCCTTCGATTGTCCCTACTAACTTCCAGGACTCCAGAGGAAATTGGTTTAGATCTCTCCCACTAAATTCTAAATTTAGCATTCCTTCACCAGTTATCCAAGGGGCGAAAAGATCAAAGCCACTGACCATTTTGAACGACTGAATCTTAACATCTAAGGAATAATCTACATCTTGAACCAGTTGGAAATTCACAGACTGTTTTCCATCACTAAACTGACCTGTGTAATTGAAAGCATGGATGTTACTTGAGAGTTCAAATTGGCCATTGAAAGTTTCCTCACCTCTTTTGATATTTTGTAGCAAGTAAGACTTTTGTTCTGGAACATCAGTTTTACTCACCTTATCGAGTTGTGGAATGAATTTAAATACATCTAAAAATTGCAAATCTTTAAATTCAAAAGCTTCTCGTACCTCCAAGAAATCCGATTCATTAAAAGCTATAAGGTTTTCACGACTGAATCTGATGAATTCGTTTTCAAAACGATTAACCCATAGATTATTGTCAAATGTTAAATTCCAAGTGCCTTCATGAATGATTTCTGAAAAACTAAACTTACCAGGAAAGGTCAGATTTCCTTCGAGTAGAAAATTCTCTTCTGAAAACTTCTGTTTTAAGGAAATCTTGCCTTGTGCATCTCCATCAAACTTATTGAAGTAATCATTAAATATTTCCTTCTCAAACAACGCCAGAAACTCCAGAGGTAGAGCTGAGAAATCCAAGTCAAGACTCCAGCTTTCTTGATTTAGAGAAAACTGAGAAGTTCCTTTCTCTTCTTTATCAATCATAAAGCTCGTCTGGGAGTTAATGGTAAAGTTAGGAAGGGCGAGATTGATAGATCCCTCCAGTGCAACATCATCAAAACTAATTTTAGCTTCAATGTCCTTCGTTCTAAAATCTCCCGTGTAGTTGAATGACCATTTATCATTATCAGGAGTAAGATCGCCAAAAAGCCAAATTTCAGAACTATAAGTTTGGTTATTATGTTCAAACCAAACGGGGAGTTTTATCTCAAAAGCCGAGTTTTTTCTTAAGGCAAACTCACGCACTAATAACTTGGAAATCTGTAAATATGTTCGGGAAGCGTCCTCATTTTTAAGAGCGACATCTTTAGCTCTTAAAGTAAAACGGGCATTGGACAGATAGGCCGGGACTTCAATATCAATTTTTGTTACTTCATTAGTTGCTTCTTGATCTGATTCAGGTGCTGCAATTTTTTTAACATCTGTTGAAGAAAGAAGAATCTCAACTTGTCCAATATTAACCTGAGCTGTTCCTCGATGAGTAATCAATAGCCACCAAGGAATTTTCAATTCTAGCTCGCCAACTTTTGCGATTTGAGTTTGATCACGAACAACAGTGACTTGTTTAAGCTTAATATTAAAATCAAGTGAAAAACTGTAATCGACTGAGCCGACAATAAGTTCACTGTTAGGGATGTTCTTTTGGATTTGCTCCGTAGCTAATTGTACAAAAGTTTCAGGTCTTAGCCTATCGTATGCATTATAACCAAGGGCTATTAGCATTAGTATGAAGATTGACCATGTCCATAAAATCCCCTTCATTGAAACCCTAAATTTCATTACATCATTCCTTTGAAATAACTGAAAAATTTTTGATCACACTCTCTGAAGAGGTGCGAATTTAACCATAAATTTTTTACGAATACCGTCTCTAAAAACAATCGTCACCTTCTCCTCAGGGCCACTTCCCTCGCTTATCAAAACAGTTCCCTCTCCATAAAGGGTGTGCTTGATTTTACTTCCTTGAGGGTAGCTCGATTTAGGTAAAGAAGACTTTACCTGAAATACTTTATCAGTGTCTTCATAAGATGATGATTGATCAAAGTCATCATTCCAAGATCTTTCTCTCGAAAAACTAGATTCTCTACTAGGTGAAGACTTAGGATAGGTTTCCCATACATAATAATCCTGGGGGATCTCATTAATGAACTGACTTGGTCCATTAAATTTCAGGCTCCCCCATAGCATTCTTCCCTGAGCGAAAGTTATAGTGAGTTGTTTCATAGCGCGGGTCATGGCCACATAAAAGAGTCTTCTTTCTTCTTCTATGGCCACTGGCCCTAATTCAATTGATTTGTAAGAAGGAAAAACATTTTCCTCTACTCCGACAACAAAAACGTAAGGGTACTCAAGTCCCTTAGAACCGTGAACTGTCATAAGCGAAATTAAGTCATTTCCAGCTTCTTCTTCAGTTGTTGCATCAAGGGTAATCGTCTCAAGATATTTGACCAAGTTGGGTTCCTGCTCAGTTTCTTCAAATTGCTTGATAGCACTTAGTAGTTCTTTCAGGTTATCCATCCGAGCAACACCTTCATAGGTTTTATCAGCTCTTAAAAGATCATGGTAACCTGATTCATGAAGGAGTTTTTCATAGGCAAGAGAGGGAAGCTCTTTATTTTCTTCCATCACTTGCACTTCATGAATAAGGTGAACAAATTGTGAAAGAGCGCTCTGAACTTTTGCTGAAAGAGAGAGGTGCTTAAACTCATTGTAGTCTTCAGCAATTTTCTCAATAACTTCGAAGAGAGAAAGATTCAGTCTAACAGCTTCATCTTCAATTTTTCTTAGAGAAGTTGGACCAATACCACGAGCAGGCGTATTGATAACCCTCGTGAGGGCCAGTGAATCTTTTTTATTCACGACAACTCTCATATAGGACAATAGGTCTTTAATTTCTTTTCGATCGTAGAACTTGATCCCTGCTACTACTCTGTATGGAAACTTTTCTTTTCTTAAAGCATCCTCAATTGTTCTAGAGTTTGCGTTATTACGATAGAATACCGCTATATCTTTTAAGCTCACACCGCTGGAAGCAAGTTTTCGGATATCATTGGCGACAAATTCGGCTTCGGCCCGGTCATCACGACATTCAATAATACGAATATCGTCTCCCTCATCATTATCCGTCCACATACTCTTGCCTTTACGAGCAAGGTTACGAGAAATGACTTCAGTAGCAGCTTCAATGATCCGCTTCGAAGAACGATAGTTTTGTTCAAGCTTAATTAGCTTAGCTTCTGGGTAAGTTACTTCAAAGTCGAGAATGTTTCTTATATCAGCACCACGCCAAGAGTAAATTGACTGATCTTCATCCCCTACAACACATAAGTTCCGATGAGTTTCAGAGAGTTTTTGAATCAACTCAAATTGAGCGCGGTTAGTATCTTGATACTCATCAACCAGAACGTATTTAAATTTTTCTTGATACTTTCGGAGAACTTCCGGATAATTTTGGAAAAGGTTAAGCACCCCTGTAATGAGGCTACCAAAGTCCGTTGCATTAGAGCGATGAAGTTCTGCCTCATATTCAAGAAACAGATCATACATAAATCGATCATTATGAAGCTTTTCAACATCTTCATTAATTTTTTGGCCAACATAGTGACCAAGATTTTTTAAGCTATCAATGTAATCAGCGATGGTATAAGGAGACATTTCCTTTTGATTAATCCCTCTCTTCGCCATAATGGCCTTAATAATCGATTGTGATTCACTTCCATCATAAATAGTGAAATTGCGAGAGAGACCTAAGTAATTAGATTCGAAACGTAGAACCTTAGCGCAAAAAGCGTGAAAGGTAGTCACCTGTAAAGCGCCAATTTGAATTTGAGTATTAACGGCAAGCCGTTCTCTCATTTCACGTGCGGCTTTGTTAGAGAAGGTTACGGCCAAGATCTGGAATGGACTTACTCTTTTCTCTTCAAGAAGATACTGGATTCGGGCCACTAGCGTTCTCGTTTTACCAGAGCCCGCACCGGCCAGAAGCATTATGGGGCCATCAGTTTGTAGCACCGCTTGTCTTTGAGATTCATTGAGAAAGTCCAGATTCATTATTCCACCGTTACTGACTTGGCCAAATTTCTTGGCTTATCGATGTCCGTTCCTTTTAGTTTTGCAATATAGTAAGCAAGAAATTGCAATACCACGTTTACGTAAAGAGGGCTAAGCTCCTCCAGTCCACCAAAATCAAGAGGTATATAAGCATCGGCTAAACGTTCAATGTCGGAATGATCTTTAGGACCAATAACCACAATCACGCCTCGGCGAGCTTTTACTTCTTCTATATTTGAAATTGTTTTTTCATAAAGCTCAGGACCGACAATTGCGATGTTAACAATATTTTCATCGATAAGAGCAATAGGGCCATGCTTTAATTCTCCAGCAGCATATCCTTCTGCATGAACGTAAGCAATTTCTTTAAGCTTAAGTGCCCCTTCTAATGCAATTGGGAAATACTTCCCTCGTCCTGTGAAAATAAAACCATTTTGGTTGTAGATTTTCTCTGCTACCGAAATTAATTTCTCGGAATTTTCACAAAGTTCCGCAATTCTTGTGGAAAGAAGTTTTACTTCATTAAAAAGTTTAGGCTCATCCAAATGTCCTTCCATGGCCTTACTCATTAAGTAACCAGTCAGAACTTGCAGTGTAAATGCTTTAGTAGAGGCCACCCCAATCTCAATTCCTGCATGAATCAGAAAATTCCTATCAGAATTCCTGAAGAGAGTTGATCCCTCAACATTCACGATTGAAAAACTCTTAATCCCCTGCTCGCGGCAAAGCTCCTGACAAGCAAGAGTGTCAGCCGTCTCCCCTGACTGAGAAATAAACATTCCAATTTCATTTTCATTGAGAATAGGATTCTTATAGCGAAACTCGGAGGCTATTTCAACGTTCGCCCTTTGACGATTAATTTGCTCAAAATAATTCTTAATAACTAGTCCAGCATGCCAGGCAGTTCCGCAAGCGGTGAAATGCCACATCTGAGGTTTTAATCCCTTAAGTTCATCAAGAACGGCTCTACCATCATTTTTAATGTAATAGGCAGCAAGTTTATCAATCAAGGCCGGTTGCTCGTGAATTTCTTTGAGCATGTAATGATCATATGGACCTTTACTAGTAGCATCCATCGTCATGATATTAGTAGCTGCCTTATAGCGACTGGAAGGAGTTTGATCTAATTCAAAAAAACTCATCTTGGCTTCAGAGGCAGTGGACTCTCCCATGCAAATCACACCGTCTTCAGGAAAGTAAATATCTGGTGCAAACCCCACGAGAGCAAAAGGATCGGAAGAAACGTAAGCTTCACGATTCAACGAATTTATTCCAGCAACGAGTGGAGCTGAACGTTTGACTGCGTAGAGTTTATCAGAAGTTTTTTCGATGATAACAAAAGCTGAGTTCCCGTGAATATCTTGGTAGGCTTTCGCAATGGCCTTAAGAGTATCCTTTGTTTCTCTAAAGTACTTCGTGAGTAATACTAAGAAAACTTCGGAGTCTGTTTCTGACTTAAATTCGAAACCTTCACCCATTAGTTCTTTTTTAAGCACTTGGGCATTTTCAATAATTCCATTGTGAACAACGGCGAATTCCGAATTTCCATGTGGGTGGGCATTTTCACTAGTCACTTTACCATGAGTGGCCCAACGAGTGTGACCAATGCCAGTATGAGAATAATAGTTTCCTGCTTCAATGATCGCTTTTAGATTCTCGAGCTTCCCTTCTTTCTTTAATATCAAAAGCTCTTCATCATTCTTTAAGCAAATCCCTGATGAATCATATCCGCGATATTCTAAGCGCGAGAGACCTTCTATAACTGGTAAGACTGAGTTTCCTGGACCTGAGTAGCCAACGATTCCACACATAACTAACCCCTCAATTCGAGTGTAATGAGAATCATTTACTCTAACATTTTGGAGAGGGTCTTACTAGTTTTTACGCCTAGCAACCTAGCTCTTTTTCACCTTTAAAAATCTCTTGGCAGCACCTTCTTTAATCTGTTGCTGTCCACGAGCAATGGCAAATGCTTCACTTGGCACGGACTTGGTAATAGTAGATCCAGCAGCTACAAAGGCATGGTCACCAATTTCGATAGGAGCAATCACCTGACAGTCTGATCCGATGAAAGTATTTTTCCCAATTATGGTTTTGTGCTTATTTACGCCATCGTAATTACAGGTAATAAAACCACAACCAATGTTGGTATCTTCACCAATCTCAGCATCTCCCACATAACTAAGATGGGATACCTTGGCCCCATCTTTAAGGTGTGATTTCTTAATCTCAACAAAATTTCCGACCTTGGCCTTCTTACCAATAACTGTTTGAGGGCGAAGTCGGGCCATAGGACCTATTACTGCAGCGCTCTGAATATGAGTCTCCTCAATATAAGAGTTCGCCAAAACTTGAACATCATTTTCAATCTGAGCATTTTTTAAGAAAGAACCGGATTCAATGACACAGCCTGGACCAATTTTTGTTTTCCCAAGAATTGTTACTCCTGGAAAAATAGTTACCCCTTCTGCAATTTCAACAGTGCTGTCTAAATAGGTGGTTTGAGGTCTAAGGAAAGTCACTCCTGACAACTGGAGTTCCTTAATTTTTTGAGTAAGCAAAGTTTCAGAAACGTTATTTAATTGCTCAAGGTTATTAACCCCAAGGAAGTTACTTCCAGAAGGAAAAAGAACTGGTCGCACAGGATAGTTATCTTTAAAAAGATCCGTCAGGTAAAATTCTCCTGACTTATTGTCATTGTTAATTTTCCCGAGAACATCTTCAATATGAGATGTTTTAACAATATAAACACCTGAGTTAACTTCTGTAATTTTTCTTTGTTCGTCGCTCGCATCTTTTTCTTCAACAATTTGAAAACCGTTTTGTGATCTCACAATACGTCCATAGCCCAAAGGATGTTGTTCGTTGAAAGTAGCAGCTACTCCTAGACACGTTTTCTCACTCTCTAAAACATCAAAGAGTTTTAAAAAGTCTGAGGATTTTAACAAGGGAGTATCTGCACATGCGACAAGAGTGTATTCGTATTTTTTAAATTCTGGTAACTCATTAAAGCAAGCTTTAAGAGCATCTGCGGTTCCCTTCTGCTCTCTTTGCCAAGCCAGTTTCATTCTTGATTTATGTGAGTGTTGATCGTGCCATTCCTCTAATTCTTCTTTCTTGTGCCCGATGACCACTCCGATATCAAGTTCAAGTTTTGATGATTCAGCAAAACCTAATACTGCATCGAGAACATAATCGATCAGTGGTCTTCCCAAGGAGTGAACCAATGCTTTCGGCGTACTGGTTTTCATTCTTGTCCCTTTACCCGCAGCTAGAATTACCACTCCCAAACTTTTCATACTTGAACCCTTTAATCTGTTAATATCGCTAATACAGTACCTTAGCAGAAATAAAATTTTAGTAACAATTTAACTCAGTTATTACAGTAAAAAAATCTTCATTTTAACGCAATTTCTTTTAAAGCCTTTGAAGCATTTTCCCGATGTTAGAAGTGTAACGTATGTTTGATGACCCCGCACGCTAGGAGTAAAAATTTATGGTGACAAATTACGAGGGAGAAGCAATTGAGTTCAAGGACACCCTCCCTTTATTACCTGTTCGCGAACTTGTTGTTTATCCGTTCATGATCCTTCCACTCTTTGTCGGGCGTGAAACTTCTATCAATGCTGTTGAAGAAGCACTAAATAACACTGACCGTCTTATTTTACTTGCATCTCAAAAAGACATTGCAGCAGAGTCGCCTGCTCCATCTGAGATTTATGAAATGGGAACAGTGGCCATGATTATGAGAATGAGAAAACTTCCTGATGGAAGAATCAAAATTCTTATTCAAGGATTGGCCAAGGCGCGCATTACTGAATTTGTTGGTACTGAACCTTTTTACCAAGTCAAAGTTGATAAGGTTGAGATTCCTGAGAACCATGCTTCAGAAGCAACTGTTGAAGCTCTTTCAAGAAGTGTGAAATCCAACTTAGAGAAAGTGATCTCTCTTGGTAAAGTTCTTTCTCCTGATATTCTTATGGTATTAGAAGATATTCAAGAACCAGGACGACTGGCCGATCTTGTTGCTTCTAATTTAAATCTTAAAGTCGCTGATGCTCAAAAAGTTCTTGAGACCTTAGATGGCTGTGAGCGCTTATCTCACATCAACGATATTCTTCTTAGAGAAGTTGATGTTCTCGAACAACAAGCTAAGCTACAAGGTAGTGACCACCTTAAGCAGCAGAAAGAATTCTTCATTCGCGAACAAATTAAAGCGATGAAGCAAGAACTTCAGAATGAACCAGACAAGAATGATGACTTCGCTGAAATTCGCGAAAAACTAATGGCGAGCAACCTAACAGAAGAAGCTCACAAAGAAGCTATGAAGCAACTTGGTCGCCTAGAGCGTATGCATCCAGACTCTTCTGAGTCTAGCATCTTGCGCTCATATCTTGAATGGATGTGTGATATTCCTTGGACAGAGGAGTCTCAAGAAGTAACTGACCTTAGCTTTGCTAAAGAAGTACTTGATGAAGATCACTTTGATCTTGAAAAAGTCAAAGAACGTATTCTTGAATATCTTGCAGTTCGTACTCTGAAGGGTGGACATGCCAAAGGGCCAATCCTTTGTTTCTCAGGTCCTCCTGGAGTGGGTAAAACTTCTCTTGGTAAATCCATTGCAAAAGCGACAGGAAGAGAGTTTGTTCGCATTGCCCTCGGTGGAGTAAAAGATGAGTCTGAAATCCGTGGACATAGACGTACCTATGTTGGTGCTATGCCAGGTCGATTCATTCAGGCCATGAAGCAGTGTAAGACAATCAACCCTATTATCCTTCTTGATGAGATTGATAAACTGGGCTCTGATTTCAAAGGGGATCCAGCTTCAGCTATGCTAGAAGTACTTGACCCTGAACAGAACTGCGCTTTTAGAGATAACTATCTAAACGTAAACTACGATCTATCTAAAATTATGTTTATTGCTACGGCCAACGTCCTAGAGCAAATCCCTGGACCGCTTAGAGACCGTATGGAAATCATCAATCTTTCGGGTTACTCTCAGGAAGAGAAAGTTCAGATTTCTAAGAAGTATCTCATTCCAAAACAAATGGATGAGCATGGTATTACTGATGAACATATCGAGTTTACAGATGAAGGTGTAGAAGCTGTAATCGCGGGCTACACTCGTGAAGCAGGACTTCGTAATCTTGAAAGACAAGTTGGTGCTCTCTGTAGAAAAGTTGCACGCAAAATTGCTTCTGGTGAACATGGTAAAACCCATATCTTCTCTTCAACTGTTGAAGAGCTACTTGGACCTCCAATGTATTCACGAGAAGACTCAAATGAGTACGATGAAGTTGGAGTGGCTACCGGTCTTGCATGGACAGCTGCAGGAGGAGAGATCCTTCATATTGAAGCTACCAAAATGAAAGGTCGTGGTATTACTTTAACAGGTCAGTTAGGCGAAGTAATGAAAGAATCGGCCCATGCAGCTTTCGGGTTTATTAGATCTCGCGCCGCTGAACTAGGGATTGATGAAAAGATCTTTGAAGAGAATGAAGTTCATATTCATTTACCAGCAGGTGCTATTCCTAAGGATGGTCCAAGTGCAGGGATTACTCTGGCAACAGTGATGGTCTCTCTTCTTACTAATAGCTATATATCAAAAGATATTGCTATGACGGGTGAGATCACTCTGACAGGTAAGGTCTTACCTGTAGGAGGAATTAAGGAGAAAGCCTTAGCTGCGATGAGAGCAGGTATTGAAACCATTATTATTCCTTGGAAGAACCAAAAAGATGTTTTAGAAATTCCTGCTCACTACCGTAAGAAATTAAACTTTGTTCCGGTTAGAAATATTCAGGAAGTACTCAGCATCGCTCTGGTTGACTGGAAAGGTCAGTTAAACATGGACCACCATAAGCGCAAAGAGAAAGAGCCTGAAGCGAAAAAGACTCCTACTCCACGCAATGGTCATGCAGCCGCTTAAACTTTAACTTACAAGGCCCCTATTCAGGGGCCTTTTTCTTTTCATCTTCTTTATTTCTGATATGCTTTTCATATGGCCAACCAATTTAAAGTATTAATTGTAGACGACTCATCTTTTTCTAGATCTCACTTAACAAAACTCGTAACCAATGCGGGACATATCGTTACAGGAGAAGCCTCCTCTGGAGCAGAAGCTTTAAGTATGCTCAACGAAGAAGATGTAGATGTTGTCGTTACAGATATTGTGATGCCTGAGATGACTGGCATTCAACTCACTGAAAAAATCAGTAAAAGTTTCTCTGATGTCCATGTCATCGTCGTATCTTCACTTTCACAAGAACATGTGATCTTAGAGGCCATATCGGCAGGGGCCACTGACTTTATTCCGAAGCCAGTTTCCCAAGAGCAAATAAATGATTCTTTGTTTAAAATTTATAAAATGACAAAGGAAAGCTAGAGGATTGAATCAATGGATATCAATAAGAATATTGAAGTTGGACAATTAGAAGAAATCACAATCCTCTATGATGTAAGACTCATAAGTAACCATGACCTTAATCCCAGAACCTCAAAAGATAACTTAACAGCTCAATTCGTTCTCACAGGAGAAGTCCGAGGAACAATCAACTGTTATCTTTGCTTAGACGATAAAGACTTAGGTCATACAGATCGAAATTACTTGTTTCCCTTATTTATCGAATCCATGAATATTCTCATTGGTAAGCAAATGAGCCTTGATCCAGTCTTAAAGCATTTAAAGATTGATCTTTCTACTCCAAGGATCAGTCTTAACCCTACTACAATTCATACATCTGGCGTTCATCCCACTCATCTCTATACTTTGCAGTTAGATGAAACTTCTTATGATGTACTTATTCAATATAGCCTTGAACTAATGAACTAACTTATGTTTAAACTTATCCGACTCTCCATCACTACTTGTTTTCTTATTGGCTTTTTGTCACTCACCTATGAGGGAAAACCTTTTTTCTTATATGTATACAAATACTCTAAGCAGATAGTTAGTCCTGCTCAAAAAAGCACACAAGAATTTCTGCGAATCAGTTACCACAGAAGCTTGGACTTCAGTCGACAGTTCTTTAACAATAATTTACCAATGAAAGATGCGCTTGATTATCAACTTTCTGCTCCTGATAGACAGGAGCAGGAAAGTTATTCAGATGATGATGTAAATGAACTCGATGACATTTTCGGCAACTAGCCTTTAACTGCAGAAGAAGAACTAGGCTTTTTGCTTTTGATATCCGTCTTGATGATCTTCTCTCTATTCTCTGACTGGGCTATACACTCTGTATCCACCTGGGTAGCAAAAGCTTGAAAACTAACCATCATTAAAATTAAAGCTACTAATTTCATAAATCCCCCTATGAAAGTTTCTACTTATTACCTTTCAAGTTAGAGGCCAAGTTTTTAAGTTGTAAGCTGTGGTTTTTAGATTGTTTGAATGAATAAATTTTTGACAACTGAAAAGGGCCTGATCACTTTCAGGCCCTTTTGTTGTTTGAGTGTAATTAGCCTCTAACAGCTGAGCTAGAAGACGGTTTCTTAATTTGCTTTGTTTGCTCCAAATTCGCCTTAGGATTCACTCTTTCGTTGGCCTCTTGCATTTGGATACATTCAGTATCTGACTCTCCCATTGATGCATAAACGCTATTAGTAAGAAGAGCTGAGAAAAATAAAAAGCTAAAAATTGTTTTCATACATACCCCCATGTATTTTTCCTATTTATAAAGCAAGAGGAATGCCAAGTTTGAGGGTGAGTAAGTGCTTGAATGTTGTTATTAAGCTGTAAACTTTTTTGACAGTTGATTGGAGTTTGAACGACTAAGAAATAGACAAAAAAAAGGCCCACTGTTTAGTGGGCCCTCGGAAATCAAATTACATTAAGAGAATTACTGAGAAACCGCTTTAGAACCACGTTTTCCTTTCGATTTCGCCTGAGATGGCGATTTATCAGGAACGTATCTATCACCATTGGTTTGCGTTCTTAGACACTTTCCGTTCTCGATTAGACACGTTTTACACTCACAATCTTTAAGGTCAGCTTCCCCAAGACCTGAGTTAGCAAAAGCGAATCCCGAAACTGTAAAAACAAATGTTAAAATTAAAGCTTTCATATTTCTAAACTCCTTACATATTTAGGTTTACGCCAGCTGGCTTAACGATCGTAAGAAGGTTTTGAAAAGCTTGTGTCACTTGTAATGCCATTTTATGGCCAGCACTTGACTCTACCTTCTTAATTTCACCGTAGTTATCGTAGGCAACGTTAATTTTACCAACTTTTTCCATTTCAATCTCAACAGGCTTTCCTAAAGCATTGTATTTGAAAGCTAGTGTTCTTCTATTCGTAGCAGATTCTTGATCTACCATCTTAGAGATCTTCCCTTTCGAATCATAAATAAGGAATACAACTTTGCCTTTATCATTACTTGCTTTAACAAGGTTCCCCTTACCATCGTATTCAAAATTTGTTGTCCCTTCATTGTTTACAACTTTAGAGATCTTTTTGATCTTATCATTGTACTCAATGTTAACAAAATCACCTTTTGACGATGTCTTTTTAACTAGAAGACCTTGCGAGTTGTACTCAAAGTTTGTTACGTGGCTTCCTCTGGCAATTTTAATTGGCAGAGAATTATCCGCATAGAAAGTCTCTGTGCGAATACCATTGATTTCAGTTAGGATTCTGTAAGTGTAACGAGATCCATCTTGCTTAGCTTTGATTTCATACTCGTAGCGGTTCGCAACAGGCTTACCATCAAAGCCAGGCTTAGTTACAATTGTCCAGTAATGGTCGTCTGATTTAGCAGGATTAGCACCATACTGATATTTAGTTTGTTCACCATTTCTGTCTGTCACGCCAGTAACAAAGAATGTCTTAGGGTCGTAACTAACTTGCAAAGATGTTTTATCACTGTAAGAGATCTTCGTAAGGTTATGAGATCTGTCATAGGCAAATTCATAAACGTTATCACCTACGTCTTTAGTGTAAACGAGATCATTATCTTGATACTTATAAAGAGCTTTTTTATCTCCAGCAGACCAAACTTCTTTAACTAGTCCGTTTGCATACCAAGAGAAGAAAATTTGCTTAGCTTGAGAGTCTCGAATAGAAACAAGGTTGCCATCTTTATAAACGAAATCAATAAAGTAGCCGGCCTTATCTGAGATTTTTGCGAGCTGACCATCTTTGTTAAAAAGATCAGTCTTACCATCTGAGTGCTCTCTTCTATATCCGTCTTTTAGAACATGAAGAACCTGTGGCCCTCGGTCGCTCGTATAAAGAACCGAACCAGCAGCAATTGATGTCTGAACACCAAAGTTCTGAGCGTAAGTATGTCTAAGTTCAGCATTTTCAGATAGTTTTTTAATAAGATCTTGAGCAGCCTTTTCATTTAAGGATGTCTTTTTTCTCATTTCATCAACAATCTTCTTAGAAGCCGCAACAGCATCAATTTGTGTTTTTGGCGTAAAACGCGTTTTGGCCCCTGAACCATGTTCATGAATAAGGACAGAACCGTCAGCTGAGAGCTCTAGCCTCGTTTCAAATTCTGATCCCCAACCAAAACCAAACCAACCAACTTCCGTTGACTTAGAGTTGTAAGTTCTTGTGATTTCCAACTTTTTACCGCCACCTGGGACGACGATATCAGTATAGGAAATATAGAAGTTCCCGTTCTTTAAGTTCACCCCTGCATGGGCAACTGATGCTACCATCATCAGAGCGAGAGTGATTCCATTCCAAAGCTTCATAGTTTCCACCTTTCTACGGATAGTTTTAACTCAATTTTTTATCGGAAGTTTTTCCATCAAACTTTAATATTAATTATCTTCATAATGACCCACATACCGAATCCTACCATCCCACAGATGATACAAAGGGCGACTACACCTAAAAAGGTTCCAAATAACATAGGGAAATAATCGGGATCACCACTTCCAAACATAATGATCATCGCAAAGGGCATAGCCCCAATGATGTAGGCCTGGATTTTTCCCGAAGCAATATAGGTCTCAATCTTTAACTGCAAACGAACTCGTTCACGAATCACACTTACAATTGTATCAAAGGTCTCAGCAAGGTTACCCCCGGTCTCCCTAAGGATAGTGACTGAGGTCACAAACATTTCATTATCTTCGGTATAAACTCTTTCCTTGAGATTCTCTAGTGCCTCATCAAGAGGAACTCCGATCTTCGCCTGCTGAAGAACAAGGTTAAATTCCTGACTAATGGGAGCTGGCAACTCATCTACAACCATTCCAATCGACTGAGGAACAGTAAGACCCGCTCTAATTCCGTTGGCCATGAGGTTAAGAGCATCAACCATTTGCACTTGGTATTTTCTTTTTCGGCGGTTTTCAAAAAAATCTACTAATGGCTTAGGTATTTTCCAACCAAGAACTAGAGTGACAATCCCGAGAAGAATGGCAAGTGTAATATTACCCATAAACGCGAGTACGCAGAAAACAACCACACCTGTACCAAACGACATCAATAGGAGAACCCATGTTACCTTTTCAGGTTCAACTTCAATGAACATGATTTCAAACTTCTTAAGAATATAATTTCTTGTTCCATAAGTTTGTTCATCAATCCAATTAAAAATCTTAATTGAGTTCTTATAGCAATAAAGAAATACAATGATCCCAATCGTAGCGAGAATCCCATTTCTCCCTAATACGTCTAGGAAGAAATCTATATCTCTCTTAGGCTTTACGTCTTGAGCGACGGCCCAAAAAGAATAGAAAGATAAAATTAAAAAAGTTAAATACTTCATCAATTATTAGTAAAGAGTCCGCGTGGAATCTTGTAACCTTTCCTTTCTAATGTTTCGATAAACTTAGGAATAAAACCAGAGGCCATAAATTTACCCTGAATTTTTCCGTCTTTACCTATTCCCTCTTGTTTAAATACAAAAATATCTTGGAGTGTTACCACTTCCCCCTGAATACCTCCGATCTCAGTGATGTACATAACTTTTCGAGATCCATCATCAAGACGAGACTGCTGAATAATCATATGAACAGCAGAGGCAATCATCTCTTTAATGGCCTTCTGAGGAAGACCTGCTCCCGCATACTGAACAAGGGTTTCGAGACGGGAAATAGCATCTCTTGGTGTATTAGAGTGAACTGTTGTCATTGAACCATCGTGACCTGTATTCATTGCTTGAAGCATATCGAGTGTTTCTCCACCTCGACACTCTCCCACCACAATTCGGTCAGGACGCATACGAAGTGTTTGTTTAACAAGACAGCGAATATCAATTTCTCCGTCACCTTCTAGCGATGGAGGACGTGTTTCAAGCCTTACAACGTGATCTTGTGGAAAGTTTAATTCCGCAGAGTCCTCACAGGTAATGATTCGCTCATTGGTTTGAATGAATCCACCAAGCATGTTAATCAGTGTTGTTTTACCGGAACCAGTACCACCAGAAACTACGATATTTCTATGAGCTTCTACCGAGATTCTCATGAAGTCGGCCATTTCTTGAGTCATGGAACCAAACTTTACGAGTTCCTTATAATCAAGACGTTTATCAGGGAATTTACGAATGGTGATACAACATCCATCAATCGCACACGGAGGAATAATAGCGTGTACTCGTGAACCATCCGCGAGACGAGCATCCACATAGGGAGTCTTTTCATCAATACGTCGCCCAATGGGTGCCACGATACGTTCGATGACGTTCATCACCTGACGGTCATTAGTAAAGGTCACAGTGGATTTCTTAACTTTACCACCTTGTTCGTAGTAAATCTTTTTAGGTCCAACCACCATGATCTCTGAGATTGTTTTATCTGCTAACATATCTTCAAGAGGACCAAGGCCTAGGGCCTCATCAAGAATCTCTTTTACGATACGATTCATGTCATCGCGTGTAGCAAGAACTGATTTGGTGTCTTCTTTTCCAAGTAGCTCTACCACCATCTTCTTTGTTTGCTCGCGAAGAATAATTTTGGCCTTAGGATCTGAATCGTCTTGCTTCTTTAGATCCATCTCTTCGACGAGAGCACGATGTATCCGGGCCTTGAGTTCTGTCCATGGATCTTTCTTGGAAGAATCAGCTGGAGCACCACCTGCGCTAGCACTTTGGGCCGCGACAGCTTTAGCACCAACATCTTGAGGCTTAGTTAGTCGCTCTAAAGTCTTTAGAACGTTCTTTTGAATAAGTTTTCGAACACAGTCTGTTACTCCATTAGCAAAAGCTGAGTTCTTAGCTGCCACTAACACTGGCGTTGAACGTGAGAGGGCCGCTGTACAGGAACCATCATCACGAGCGATCGCATGAAAAACCGGTTTACCAATTTGCTTACCAATCACATCAGGAGTGACAGGGTGACCATTTACCGCCTGATTCACTAAAATCTGAATCATATCTTTTGGAAAGAGCATGGTAATTAAATCAGTATACATTCGGCGAGATTGATTTACTGCGAGAAGGTCTGGTGAAGCAACAATGAAAATAAGAGTTGAAAACTCCAAAGCCTTCAAAGTCAGAGGAGTTAATTCACTTCCTCCATCAATAATAGTGATAGGGTAAATATTAGTTAAGGCCTTTAGAACTTTTCCTAGTCCCTCTTCATTAACTTGGTTAGCAGCAATTGGCTCAGTAGGCATTCCAATATAATGGACTCCGGCCTTATGCTCACCAGTGAAGAGTAGAATTGAGCGAGGATCAATAGCACCAGAGAACTCTGAAAGTTCCTTCAAATTCTTTTTAGATTTAAGACCTGTGATAATGTTTTGATCTCCGCAAGCCTTCTGATCAAAATCAAGGAGCATAGTTCTCGCACGGAGTTCTCCTGCATATGCGAAGGCCAAGTTAGCAGCAACTTGCGATTTACCAACGCCTCCCTTACCACCGATGATAGTTATAATATGACCGGCCATCTATTCTCTTCTCCTAAACTTCTTTCTAATTTCTTCTGTTCCTACCGACGCTGACTCAATAATCTCAGGTGTTAAGAAAATCACATACTGTGACTTCTGATTTACATAGGCCTTTGACCTATTGAGATTAAAAAGAGGGGAAGGAGCATCTTCGCCACCTTGATTGGGATCAGTATCATAGTCAGTAGTCGATTGATTCTGAACGACTCCCCCCACTGCTGCTGATTCAGTAGATTTAATAACGAGAGTGGTATTAACTGAGTTGTTTGTAACAATTGGCTGGGGAGATGATCCCACCTGAAGTTTGATGGAAATATTAACTCCCATCTCAATTTTCTCTTCTTCAAGAATACGGGGTTCAACACTGACAGTGATCCCCACACTTGCCGAAGAAGCTTTGGTAAAGTCACCAGACCCTACTGCAAATGGGATTGAAGTATCCTTAGTAATCGTTGCTGGTTTTTCATTTCGAGTAATGACCATTGCTGATTGAATGACTCTCGCATAACCAGCAGTTCGAGCTGAGTTTAACTTTGGAAATAAATTTGAAATGGTTGCGCTCAACGTACCTGACGACCTCGTGACGATATCCCCACCCTGACCACCAGATCCTCCTTGAGGACCGATGGCAATCTGAGAGTTATCCGCACCCATTAAAGGTGCCCAACGGAAAGAGAAAATTCGATTATAACTTTTAGACAATTCCACAAATTGTGAGGAAATCTTAATTAACTTAGGAGCTGGCTGAGGCTCCTTCTTCGGATTGACTGCAATAAAATCGATAATGTCTGAAGCATCTGATGGAGCGGCAAAGCGTCCTTCCCCTGATTCAGATAGAGATAAAATTTTAGGAGGAAGATAGGCCCTCGCAATAACCATTGCTAAATCTTTCTTATCAGGTGAACTGACTACTCCTTCGAGCCAAAAAGCTTTATTAACAACGCGAACGCTTACGTCTTTTAAATTATTTCGGGCAAGTTCATCTGCCATCTTTTTAGCGATGACTCTTTGAGTTTGAGGAGACATTTCTATTAATGTTAATACTTCTGGATAGCTCGCAAGAACCTTTGAGACTCGTCCAATATCATTAGGAACGACGATCTCTCCGCCTACAAAAACTTTTCCACCCTTGATTCCTATTTCTAATCCTTCTACATCTCCAATTAGTTCTCGAAGCTCTGAAACAACATTCGATTTCCCCGTCGCCGTAACAACAATGGTATAACGGACACGTACATCACCAACATTATCACGAACAGTGACAGTGGTTCTTCCCGGTTTCAGTCCTTGGAAGATCATCTCTCTCTTATTAGGAATCATAATGACTTTCAAAAGTTGATCATTCCCAATAACGATCTTCGTATGGTAATCGAAATCGAGTTTCTCAATATGATCAATACCAATGGCCACTTCGATTTGTTTTTCTTGAATTTGAGATTGAGTTGTCGACGTAGCTGTATCCTGCGACCAAACAGGGGTCGAAATGCTGTTTACGAGTAATAACAAAAATAAGAAACAGTATCTAACGATTATTACCACCGCCGCCAACCCTTTGGTTTTCTCTCGCTGCTTGTTCTGCAAAGTATGCCTTGGCCTCAGCTGCATCCTCACCTAAGACATCATAGAGCCTAGTACCACTGATTCTCTCAATGGTCTTATCATCATTATTTCTCAAGGAGAGAGTTATGTTTGCTCC
>Ga0079224_100003840_pt1 | contig 19183 bp, 13 predicted proteins | sample Stecom2015_FD_80414 | JGI IMG/M metagenome (GOLD analysis project Ga0079224, IMG submission 80414) | Agricultural soil microbial communities from Utah to study Nitrogen management - Steer compost 2015 | ecosystem: Environmental > Terrestrial > Soil > Agricultural land | place: USA: Utah... | reverse complement strand
TCGGTTCCGGCGGGGACCTCGAGCTGCACCCAGTCGGTCCCATCGGCGAGGTTGGAGCGCGCGATCACCGCTCCCGCCGCGTCGAGGATCTCGAGATCGAAGTCGTCGAAGTTCTGGGCGAAGTCGCTGTTCCAGGCGCTCGGGCTGCTCAGGCCGTTCCACATCGCGCTGTACTGCGCTTCGGCCATGGCGGTTCCGAAGGAGAGGCGTGCCTTCTCGGGGAGGACCAGGACGGTGACGAACTGATCCTCGGCCGAGCGGAAGCGGAAGGTGTCAGCGCCTCCCACCTCTGCGATCGTCCCCTCGACCATGAAGGAGGTGTCGTTCTGCGCCCCGAGCTCCTGCGCCCGCTCCTCGGTATAGGACTCGAACAGCGCCTAGGTCCGGCGCTCGTCGAGGCTCCACTCCACGCTGACGGTGCGCTTGATCTCCCCGTTGGCGTCCACGAAGTCACCGTCTGCGGTGGCCTCGAAGGCGTGTGCACCCACCGGCCCGAGCGGTCCCAATGGCCCGAAGGGACCCAGCGGCCCGGTCCGACCGGGGGGCGCAAGAGGACGCCCATGGGCTCGAGCTGACCAAAGGCATCGGGGGCTTCGCCGGCGAGAGGTCCTGTCTCCCCGAGCGGCCCGTCCCTGCCCAGCGGCCCGTTCGCGAGGAGCCGCTGCCAATCCTGCGGGGCGAGCGCCCCGGTGATGAACTGCGAGGGGTTCCAGAGGTTCCTGCCCACCGGTCCCCGGCTGCTGAGCGGTCCATAGGAACCGAGAGGGCCGAAGTGGCCCAAGGGCCCCATCACCCGCAGCAGCACCTCGGGGTGGTCGGGCGGCGTCCTGCCCATCGCCGGGGAGACTGCGCTGAGGTCACCCCCGAGTGCGCGGACCGTTTCGGCGCTCACGTAGAACCCATCGGCCGTCACGGGCGCCTTGCTGCCGCCGGCCGCCTGTGGCGCATCGGTCGGCGGAAGCGCGTCGGCCGGAGCCCCGGGAGGCGTCGGTGCTGCGGGCGTGGTGGCGCGCTCAGGAAGGTTCTTGGAGGGGAGGGCGGGGTTACGAAAATCGCGGATTCGTTCAGTTATGGCGTCCTCGCCGACGCCCTCTACCAACGTCCCCGCGAAAGGCGACCCATCCGGCCCCGACCGCCCGTTCCGGTCACGGCGCCCGCCTTTGCTGGGGAGCGCCACGCCTCCTGGGCTAGCATGCCCGCCCGATGGCTCCGACCGAACACCGCCCCCGTCATCTGTGGCTTGCGCTCCTCCCCGTCCTGCTGCTCTCGGTCTGGGCCCTCTCCTGCGGCGATCCTCCGGATCTGCCGTGCCAGACCTACTGCTCAGGGTGTTGCACCGCCGAGGGCGTCTGCCTCAGCACGGCCGGTCAGACCAACACCGCTTGTGGCACCGCGGGTGCGCAGTGCACCGCCTGTGAGGCGGGGACCACCTGCACCTCGGGCTTCTGCTCGGATGGAACCGGAGTGGACTGCGGCGCGAGTGGCCAGGCCTGCTGCACCGAGGGGATCGCCTGTTCCCGCGGACTCACCTGTGAAGACGACGTCTGCGTGGCGCCGGCCTGCGGCGGCGAGGGTGAGGCCTGCTGTGGCGGCAACGTGTGCGACGGGGAGCTGCAGTGCCTGGACGGCTCCTGTCGGGCGGAGGCCTGCGGTGGCACCGGGCAGGCCTGCTGCCCGGGGGCCAGCTGCGATGGCGGCCTGACCTGCGCGGCGGGTGTCTGCGGTGGCAGCGGAGGAACCGCTCCGATCGGCGCGGCCTGCGGGGCGAACAACGAGTGCCAGTTGAACCAATGCCGGACTGAAGGCGCGGGCTGGCCACAGGGCTACTGCACCGCGGGCTGCAACTCGAACGAGGCGTGCCCCGGCGACAGCCTGTGCGTGGGCAACCCCTTCAACCTCGGGCTCGGCAACATGTGCCTGGATGCCTGCGACGACCCCGGCACCCAGAGCTCCTGCCGTTCCGGCTACGTCTGTGAGCGCAGCCAGCATCGACCCGGAAACCCCGGGGTCTGCATTCCGCGCTGCGACACCACCGGCGCGACGCTCTGCCGTGGCGACAACGTCTGCAATCCCAACAGCGGACTCTGCGCGGGCGATCCCGGATACGGCTGCAAGGCGGATGGAACGTGCAACAACGGCGGCACGTGTGGTCCGGACGGGTTCTGCCCCACCGCGGTGAATCCCTACGGTGCGCCGTGTACCACCAGCGCCCAGTGTCCGGGGGGACTGTGCATCGCGCAGAGCAACGCCGGCTGGACCTCGGGCTACTGCAGTGGGCCCTGCCAGTTCGGAGTCACCTCGTGTGACGCCGGCGGCGGGTGCAGCATCTTCTTCGAGCAGAACACGGGCGCCAACTACTGCCTGGCCGAATGCGTCTTCGACGGCGGCCAGGGCTCCTGCCGCGAAGGGTACGTCTGCGAGCGGAACCTGACCGACGTGCCGGGGCAGACCGTGTGCGCGGCCCCCTGTCAGTCCAACGCGGACTGTGGGACCGGAGGGACGTGTAACGCGCAGGGGATCTGCGAGTGAAGCAGGGCCCGGATGACGAGGCGCCGGACGCGCCCCGACCCAAGCTGCTGGAGGCCTCGCTCAAGGAGCTGGGCCGCACGTTGCGGGAGCTCCGGGAGATGCGTGGCCTGACGCAGGAGGCGCTCGCCCGCGCCTGCGGCATCTCGGTGTCGTTCGCGAGCCTCCTCGAGCGGGGAGAGCGCAGTCCGAGCTGGGACACCCTGGTCCAGATGGCCGCGGTGCTTCAGGTCCACCCCTCGCGCCTGGTCGCAGGCCACGAGCCGGATGAGGTGGACGAGGGTCCCGGTTGGCTGCGGCTTGTCGAGTTCGCCCGCGCGCGCCGACTGGATCGCGAGCAGGTCGATCTCTGGCTCCGCGTGGGCGCCGCGCTCTTTCCCCTCGCGCCGGAAGGAGCTCCGGAGGCGCAGCCCATCTGCAGTGAGCCCTCCTGCAGCCGGCCGGTGCTGGCCAAGGGGTTGTGCACCTCGCACTACTACCGCGCCCGTCGCGCACGAAGCTGAAGCCCACGGGCGAGACGAAGACGCCCGGTCCGAAGCCCCATGCCAAGCGTCTTCAGGGGCAGCGGCTTCGCGCCGGCGCATGGGACGCGGGCGACCGGTGCGGCGCCCGGTCTCCCCCTTCAGGCGCAACGTCTGTGCTCCGGCGCGGGGAATCACGGCGAGCGGCTGCGGCTTCAACAGCCCGTCGCCCTCACCTCGCCCCTCCCGGGCGTCTCCAGAACAAAGAGGTGCGGCCCACTCAGGACCGCACCCCGGATGCAGCCGGATTCGGGAGGCGCGGCTCAGCCGCCGCGGGGGCGGGCGCGCTCCAGCTTCACGGTCTTCTCGCCGCGGGACTTGCCGGTGAGGGCCTCCAGCGACTCGACCTGGGCCTCGGGGACGAAGACGTAGGAGAAGGTCCCGCGCAGGTCGGTCTGCTCCACGCTGCCGGCGGGCGCGCCCAGCTCCTCGAGCGTGGACGTCAGGCTGGCGGCATCCAGCGCATCGGCGCGACCGAGGTTGACCCAGATGCGGACCTGACCGGGCTGGGCCTCGACGGCGGGCTGGCGCGGCGCGCGGGTCCGACCGCCACCTTCCCCACGGGAGGGAGGCAGGGGCAGGGGGAGGCGTCGCTCAACGGTGAGCGTCCGGCCCTGCCACATGCGCCCGGCGATGTCCTCGAACACCTGGGCATCCTCCTCGGCGACGTAGGCGTAGGCGTAGCGCTCACGCACCAGCGTCCGGAGGATCTTCTCCGAGGGCGCTCCGGCACCGGCCAGCACCGCCTTGAAGCCCTCGTCGTCGAGGCCATCCGCGGCACCCACGTTGACCTGCAGCTTGGCCTCGCCCTCACCGGCCTCCGGAGAACGCTCGGGCCGGGGACCGCGCCGCTCGGGGCGCTCACCACGGGGACGGCTCTTCTCCACCTTGAGGAGCATGGCGCCATGGCTCTTGCCGGTCAGCGCCTCAAAGGCCTCGGTGGCGTCCTGAGAGACCACCAGGTAGCTGAAGGTGGGGCGCAGATCGTAGCGGAGGACCTTCCCCTTGGGCGCGCCGAGGTCCTCGAGCGCCGTTTGGAGGGTCTCCGCGTTCAGCCCGGACTCGGTGCCGAGGTTGATCCACAGCTTGGTCTCACCCTCGCCGGCCTCGAGAGGGGCAGGGCGTCCGCGCTCGCGACCGCCGTCACGCTCACGGCCACTCTCGCGCTCGCGACGGTCACCGCGCTCGCGCTTCTCGCCGCGCTCCTTGCGATCACCCCGCTCGCGCTTCTCGCCACGCTCACGCTTCTCGCCGCGCGGGGCGCGGGCCTCACGTGCAGGTGCGGTGCTCTCGGAGCCCTCCTCACCTCCGGCTTCGGCAGCACGGGCGCGATCCATCCGCAGCCGGGTGAAGAAGAACTTGAGCAGGAAGGCGATGAGATCATCGGCGTCCTTGCGGCCCTTGAGCTGATTGGCCAGGGCCAGGTAGCCCTCGTAGACCGCGCCGCTCGACTCCTTGCGGATCTCCCGGACGTGCCGGTCGGTCCACATCCGCGTGGCCTCCTCCTGCGTGGGCATCTGCTTCTTCTCGAAGGGGATGCCGAACTTCTTCTCGAGCGCGGTGAAGGTGGCCAGCTCCCGGCCCGACATCAGGTTGATGGCGGTGCCCTTGCGACCGATGCGGCCGGTGCGTCCCACGCGGTGCAGGTAGACCGCGGGATCCTCGGGGAGGCTGTAGTTGATGACCCAGCCCAGGTGGCTGATGTCGATGCCGCGGGCGGCGATGTCGGTGGCCACCATGAAGGCGACCTCTCCCCGGCGGACCTTACCCATCACCCGCTCGCGCTCCTTCTGCGGGAGATCCCCGTTGAGGAGCTCGGCGTCGAAGCCGTTGCGGTTGAGCACCGCGGTCACCAGCGCCGTGTCATCCCGCGTGTTGCAGAAGATGATGGCGTTGTCCGGCTGCTCCATCTCCAGCGCGTACACGAGGTTGCGCGGCTTGGGGTACTCGTCGGAGACGTCGTAGCGGATGTGGCGGATGTGATCGACGGTGAAGTCGTCGCCGGAGAGCAGCAGCGTCTCCGCGTCGGTGGTGTAGCGCGCGATGAGGCGCTCGATGTCGGTGGGGACGGTGGCGCTGAAGAGCAGCACCTGCCGATCCTTGGGCGCCTGATCGAGGATGCGGGTGACCTCCTCGTAGAACCCCTGGTTGAGCATCTCGTCGGCCTCGTCGAGGACGGTGATGCGGCACCTGGAGAGGGTGAGGTTGCGGCGCTGGAGGTGATCCGCGACGCGTCCCGGGGTTCCGACCACCACCTGCAGTCCGCTGGAAAGGGCGTCCTCCTGCTCCTTCATGGAGGCACCGCCGTAGATCGCGGCGACCTTCACGCCCTTGTGACGGGCCAGCTCACCCAGCTCGTGGGCGACCTGCAGGGCCAGCTCACGGGTGGGGCAGAGGATGATGGCCTGCACGTGGGGCGCATCGACGTCGATGCGCTCGAGCACCGGAAGCCCGAAGGCGGCGGTCTTCCCCGTGCCGGTCTTGCTGCGCACGATGAGATCCCGCCCCGCGGCCGCCGGTCCGAACGCACGGGCCTGAACGGGGGTGGGGGTCTTGTAGCCCTTCTCGGCGAGGGCTTTGAGGAGTGGCGCGCTGAGCCCCATCTCCTCGAACGTCTGGTCGGCCACGTAGTCCGTGGGTTCCTGGTCCGGGCTCGTCGGCTCGCCGGACTCCGCTGCAGTCTTCTGAGTGTCAGTCATCTTTGATGGGGCATAGCCTCTGCGTTATCGCAGGGCAACAGGAGCCAGACTCTGGCAAGAAGGAGCCCATGGCGACGGAAGGCAAGAAGCCCGGCACGCGACCCCGGAAGCGTCGCTCACCGGCCCGTCCCCCGGCCGAGGAGGTCCTCGAGGGGGAGGCGACGGTCGAGGAAGAGGAGGAATCCGAAGAGCTGCTCGAGCCCACGCCCGAGGACCTCGCGGCGGCCGAGGCGGAGCTCGAGACCTCTGAGGAGGAGGACGGGGATGGCCTGCCCGAGACCGGGCTGGCCCGCTCCGGCCCCTCCAGCCTCACCTCCCGTGACCCCATGCAGGCCTACATGGCCGAGGTCACCCGTCACCCGCTGCTCTCCCGGGAAGAGGAGCTGGCCCTCGCCCGGCATTACCAGAAGACCGGGGATGTGAAGGCCGCCTACCGATTGGTCGCCGCCAACCTGCGGCTGGTCGTGAAGTTGGCCCACGAGTACCACCGCAACCCCCTCGCCCTGCTGGACCTCATCCAGGAGGGCAACATCGGGCTGATGCAGGCGGTGAAGAAGTACGACCCGGAGCGCGGCGTGAAGCTGTCCAGCTATGCCGCCTGGTGGATCCGCGCGTACATCCTCCGCTACATCATGGACAACTGGAAGGTGGTGAAGCTCGGCACCACCGAGGCCCAGCGGAAGCTCTTCTTCAAGCTGCGGCAGGAACAGGAACGGCTGCTGGCGCAGGGCTATGAGGCCACCCCCAAGTTGCTCGCAGAGCGCCTGAGCGTCTCCGAGAAGGACGTGGTCGAGATGGACCAGCGGCTCGGGCAGGACGTGCGCCTCGACGCCCCTGTGGGGGAGGAAGGCGGCAGCCGCCACGAGCGTGCGTTCCCCAGCGGGCAGGAGCCCGTCGACGAGCGGCTGGGTCGGGAGCAGTTGCAGCAGGCCGTCCGTGCCGAGCTCGAGGCATTCGCGGAGACCCTCAACGAGAAGGACCGCTACATCCTCGAGAACCGGCTGACCGCGGAGAACCCGCTCACGCTGCAGGAGATCGGGACCCACTTCGGCTTCAGCCGGGAGCGCGCCCGCCAACTGGAGGCCGCGCTGATCGGCAAGATGCGGGAGCACCTCCGCGAGCGCCTCCCCGACTTCGATCTGGTCGCCAGCCCCTCGGACTGAGCTCGCCCGCCCGGCGGGCGCTTCTTCAAGCCGGAGAGACGGAGACCGCCTGCTCTCCCGGATGCTTCACCCCCCTCGCGTGCCGCCTCGCTGCCCGTGCATCGACCATGCGTGGGGCCGCACCGCGTCGGCGGGGTGGATTGTCAGCAGGTCAGCTCGCACCCACGTTCGTTTTCGAGACCAGAACACGAACGCGAAAGGAGCCTGACGTGACGCAATGGACACGACTGGGCGCGCTCACCCTGATGCTGACGGGTGGAAGCGCGCTGGCAATAGGGGGGCCGGGGTCGTTCGCCGACGGCGAAGGCCCCCCGACGGAGGTCGAGGAGATCGAGGAGGACTACCAGACCTCCCCACCCGTGAGCCCTGACCTCGAGGACGAAACCCTGCCGCCTGCGGATGTCGAGGAACTCGAAACGGATCCCTATGCGGACCCGTACGGGGCCGACCCGTATGCGGACCCGGAGGAGCTGGAGACGGATCCGAACGCTGATCCAGATGCGTTCGACATCCAGCAGGCAGACCCGGAGGAGCTCGAGATCCAGCAGGAGGAGGAGACCGAGTCCCTGATGCACGATGATCCGTCAATCGACGGGAGCAGCTCCTTCATCCAGGAAGGCAGCGCGGACGACCGCTATGCCGAGGACGTGGAAGAGCTGGAGACCGAGGAGGTGACCATCCTCCGCCGTGACCAGACGGGGGTCCGGACCGGTCCCTATGTGCTGCTCGGTGGTGGCGTGGACGGCTTCACCGGCGGTCTGGGAGACGAGGTGAAGCTCGGACCGACGTGGGGTGCGACCGCAGGTGTGACCGGTAAGCGGCTCGGCTTCGAGCTGGGTTACAGCGGCAGCATCAACGACGCCCGGGGGCCCGGCGGCGCCGGTGACGGCGTCGACATCGTCCGCAACGGCGGGCAGGCGGCGGTGAAGGTCAACCTGACCGAGACGGCGCTGCACCCCTACGTGATGGGCGGTATCGGGCTGGAGCGCTACTCCGTCCGCAACGGCGAGAACATCGGCTTTGCCGATGACACGAGCGGCTTCGTGCCGGCCGGCGCGGGCCTGCGGTGGAACCTCGGGAACACGATCACCGCCGATGCGCGGGTGAGCTACAACTTCATGTTCTCCGACGAGTTCGCCCCGGGCGATGTGGGTGGTAACCGACTGCAGGGCATGCTGACCCTGGGTGGGACGTACTGATCACCCGGGCGGCATGAGGCGCTCACGGGGTCACAGCGAGGCCGATGATCGATTCGGGAAGCGCTCCGGGCCGGTCATCGGCCTTGTTGCGTCTGAGGCGCTCGTCTGAGGCGCTGAGGACCGACGGATTTCAACTCAGAGCGGCGTGATCACCAGGTCGTCGTAGGTGACGTCGTTGAGCCAGCTGCTGAAGCCGAAGCGATCGTTTCCGGGACCCTTGAGGGGATGGGGGTCCTCGAAGGTGAGCACCGGCCTCCCGTCGATGAACCAGCGCAGGGTCTTCCCCTCCCGTTCGATGCGCCAACGGTGCGCCCGTCCCGAGATGACGCGGTGGCCGCGGGACTCCACGCGCACGCGGGCGTCGGGTGCCAGTGACGCAAAGTCCTTCTCGGTCACCACCCGCCCGTGCTCGTCGAGCCTGGCGATGATGGAGACACTGTTGTCCCAGCCGCCGTGGATGAGGACGTAGCCGCTGGCGTGATCGCTTCCATCGCCGAAGAGCTCGACCTTCACATCCCCCTCGCGGCCCTTCGCCTGGGCGGTGAACTCAATCCGCACGTCATCCGGCAGGCGGGCCTGGAGCCAGAGCGGGTTGTTCTTCACCCCCGGCGAAAAGAGGGCGCCCTCCACCACCCGCCACATTCCGCCTGTCGACCACCAGTTCTCGCTGAGGTCCGGGGCCTCGTTGAAATCCTCGCGGAAGGGAATGGTGGTGGTGACTTCAGCCTCCCCGCGGATCAGGAAGCGGTGGAGCATGGGGAGGTTGAGGACCAGCAGGACACCGAAGAGGATCCACTTCCCCCGCGCACTCAACCGGGCGCCCGCTCCTGGCACTGTGGCTGCGTTGGAAGGGGCGTCATCCATGGACGACGGCGCGCGGGCATCGTCCCCGGATGCGGAGTCACCGTTCACAGCGGGGGTCTGCTCAGGAGCGCGGGAGGCTCCGCGGGTGCGCTTCGACCTGGCCATGACGTGTGCCCCCGGGAAGCCTCAGCGTCCCCAGCGCCGCTCGAGCTCAGCCTGCTCCGCGAGGCGCTGTGCTTCCCGATGCTTCTCGCGGCGGAGCTTCTCAGCCTCTTCCGGCGAAGGCCTCAGGATGAGCTGGTAGAGCGCACCCAGCAGCGCCACGACGCCGGCTGCGGCCAGCACCAGCCAGGGATGGGCGATCGCCTGCTGGCTGATGCGGCCCACCGGCGCGAGGACGGCGAGGAGGCCGAGGACGAACGACCACGCCCCCAAGGCCGAAGCGAGCAGCGCGCCCACCACCCGGTAGGCCATGGCACCCACCGCGCCACCCACCAGGAAACCCGGAAGAAACCCGAGCATGAAGTCGGCGGGCCCGGCGAGGGTGCCGAAGCCCACCCCCAGCGGGAGGCCCAGGGCGAAGAACAGCAGCGCCTGCGGCAATGCGACCCCGAGCACCAGCAGCGCAAGCGCGGCGATCGCGGAGAGCTGCGGTGTGGCGTCGATGCCGAGTCCCACCATGGCCGGACGCGTGAACATCAGGCCCACCACCAGCCCCAGGGGCGCGGCGATGAGCCGGAAGGTCGACCCCCCTCCGACGACCAGCAGGGTCGCGCCCAGGGCGATGAGGATCAGCGCCGACCAGATCGGGAGGTAGAGGTGGGCGGTGACCCAGCCGGTGGGGTTGAAGGTTTCGTAGGCCGCGAAGGCTCGGAGCAGCTCGGACATGGGACGGCTCAGGAGCGAAGGGTGGCCAGCGTCACCAGCGTGACGAGGATCATCGCGGCGACGCCCGCGTAGGCGTAGATGCCGCGGGGGATCGAGGTCAGGGTGAGCAGGTGCCGTGCACCTTCGGCGTCCCCGCCGTTGGCCTGCACCAGGCCCTGCGCCAACTTCCGGGCGCTCAGGACATCCCCCCGGGCGCGGAGGGCCTCCGCTTGCGCGAGAGGGGTGGGCGTCGGGGCGGCAGTCGAAGGGCGGGCTCTGGACATGGGAGACGTGCGGTGGACGTTGGTCCGGTATAGCGAGGAATGCAGCGGGGCGTCACCGGTATATACCCGCCACCATGTCCCGCTTCCTCTCCCGTCGCTCCCTGCTCGCCGCCAGCGCGGGTCTCGCCCTCTGGCCGGCCGCCGGACGCGCGTTCGGTGATGCCTCGCGCTTCGTGCCGGCCATGGCCCGTCATCGTGGACGGTGGGATGCACGGGATTCCGGGTTGCGGCGGCTCTCCTGGGAACTTCAGCGCCGGACCTCGGTGGACGTGATTCCCGAGGCACGTCCGGTGGCGCTCGACAGTCCCCAGCTCTTCCGCTCGCCCTTTCTCTACCTCGGAGGCGACGGGGGACTTCCGGCCCTCACCGACGCCGAGGTCGGCAACCTGCGCCGCTTCCTCACCTACGGCGGCTTCCTGCTCGCGGACGCCAACGACGGCAGCAACGGCAGCGGCTTCGACGCCGACTTCCGGCGGGAGATGGCGCGCGTGCTTCCCCGCAGCCGCCTGCAGCCGCTCTCCGACGATCACGTGGTTTTCAAGTCCTTCTACCTGCTCGATGGTGCGCCCGGGCGGCTCCTCACCCATCCCCGGCTGTCCACGCTGCAGCTGTCCGGAAGGGCCGCGGTCATCTACAGCCAGAACGACCTCGCAGGCGCCTGGAGTCGCGACGAAGGCGGGAGCTGGGCGTTCGATGTGACCCCTGGAGGAGAGCGCCAGCGGGAGCTCGCGTTCCGGATGGGCATCAATCTCTGCATGTACGCGCTGTGCCTGGACTACAAGGACGACGCCGTGCACCTGGAACACATCATGAGCAAGCGGCGGTAAGACGTGGGCGAGGCCACCTTCAACGCCTGGAAGCTCGTCAGCCTCTCTCCCCTCCCGCCTTGGGTGCTGGGGCTGTTGCTGCTCGGCGTCGCCGTCGGCGCCTGGTTCGCGATGCTCGGCGTCCGCAAGGAAGCGGTCCGCTGGCGACGGTGGGTGCTGTGGACGTTGCGCGGCATCGCGGCATGGCTGGTGGTGTTCCTCGTGGTCGAACCCGGCATCCGCGATCTCCAGGTGGCCCGGACGCGCAGCCGCGTGGCGGTGTTGGTGGATCGCTCGGGGTCCATGGGCTTCCCCGGATCCCCGGGAGGGCCCACCCGCACCGAGGAGGTGGCCGAGGCCATCCGTTCGCTGCAGCCCCGCATGGAGGCCCAGTCGGATCGCTTCGCCTTCGAGCTGCTCGGCTTCGACCCCGAGGTCAGCCCCATCTCACCGGAGGCGCTCTCCACACCGGCCACGGGTCGGCGGACCGACCTCATGTCGGCGCTGCGGGCCGTGCGCGCGGGTGGGGGCAACCGGATGCTCTCGGGCGTCCTGCTCTTCAGCGACGGGGCGGATCATGGCGCACTCGCCGAAGGGGCCGTCGGTGGCGCGCGGGCGGCGCTGGTGGACCTCGGCGTTCCGGTCAACACGGTGGTGGTCGGTGGGGGCGCGCTCGAGGACCTGGCCATTGAACGGGTCCGGGTCGATGATTTCGCCTTCGTGCGCAACTCCCTCTCCATCGACGTGGAGCTGCGAGGGGTGGGCTTCGAGGGGCAGACCGTCCCGGTGACGCTTTCCCGCGAAGGCCAGGTGGTCGCGACCCGCAACGCGACCATCGGGCGGGAGGCGGACGGGCCGACGACGGTGACCTTCACCTTCACGCCCGACCAGACGGGTCGCTTCGTCTACACGGTCGCGGTGCCGGTGTTTCCGCAGGAGGCGGTGCGTGAGAACAACACGCGCGCCTTCACCCTGAAGGTGATCCGCGACCGGATGCGCGTGCTGCACGTGGTCGGCCGGCCTTCCTGGGACGAGCGCTTCCTGCGGGGGCTGCTCGAGCAGGACGCGAACGTCGATCTCGTCAGCTTCTACATCCTGCGGACGCTGGCGGACGAGTCGAACGTCATCAATCCCGAGCGGGAGCTGTCCCTGATCCCGTTCCCCATGGACGAGATCTTCCGTCAGAAGCTCGCCACCTTTGATGTCGTGATCCTCCAGAACTTCGGCTACGCGAGCCGCGATCTCTCCATCTCCGCGTACGAGCCGGACCTCGTGGACTACGTGAAGGGGGGCGGCTCGCTCATCTTCATCGGCGGTGACGCGGTGCTGGGGGCAGGGGAGGGACGCTACCCGCGGTTGCAGGAGGTGCTCCCGGTGGAACCGGCGGGTCCACCTGCGGAGGAGCCCTTCGTCGCGCGGCTCACCGAGGCCGGCGCACGTCACCCCGTCACCTCGGTGGCGACGGGACAGGCCAGCAGCGAGGCGGTGTGGGCAGCCCTCCCGCCGATCCCCGGCGCCAACCGCACGCGTCTGCGTTCCGGCGCCACGGCGCTGCTCGAGCACCCCGGACAGAAGATCGACGGAAAGCCGCTCCCCATCGTCGCGGTGTGGGAGGTGGAGCGCGGACGGGTGCTGACGCTGGCCACCGATGGGGCGTGGGCGTGGGCGTTCACCGCCACCGCAGATGGAAGTCCGAGTCGGGCCTACGACCGCTTCGTCGGCAACGCCCTGCGCTGGTTGGTGCGGGATCCGGATCTCACCACCCTCAACGTGCTCGCGGATCCGGCGTCGGTCGAGCCGGGAGGCCGGATCGGTGCGCAGGTGACGGTGCGGGATGCCTCCTACCAGCCGGCTGCAGGGGCGAACGTGCGGGTGGAGTTGGTGGACGTGACCAACGGCTCGGTACTGGGCGCTCAGACAGGGACCACCGGTGAGGACGGCGAGGTCCGGGTGGAGTTCCCGCCGGCGGAGCCGGGTGCGTACAAGCTGCTGGCGAAGGCGGAGCGGGGTGGGCAGCCGCTCGGCGAGGGCGAGGACGCCGTGGCGGTGAGGGCGGTGGGGCCGGAGCTGGCCGATGCGTCGGTGCGGCCTCAACTGCTGCGCGAGATCGCCGAAGTCACCGGGGGGCGGGCGCAGGTCCTGTCCCAGGGGGTGACCCTGGACGTCCCGCTCCTCGAGCCTCCGATCGTCGAGGTGGGACGCGGTGAGGACCGGCCCCTCTGGGATCAGCCGTGGGCGTTGTTCCTGCTGGTGCTCGTGCTGGGCAGCGAGTGGTTCCTGCGGCGCCGCTTCGGGTGGATCTGATCGGCGAAGGAGCGAGCGTGACGCGCGAGCTCCGTCCGGCCTCCAGGGCGGAGGCTGCAATGAGCGCCGGGCGCGATGACGACGCGTCGGCGTCGCAGCGTGCGAACCACCCCTGCTTCGAGTCCGTTCCGCTGCCGTGAGCGCGACATGCTGAAGGAGGTGCTCGCGCCTCGAGGTCCTTTCCGGACGGTTGAGCGCGCGTGCCGGATGGAGGTGGGGCAGCGCCGCCTCGGGCCCGATGCCGGACATCGACGTCCCGTCCAGCCACGGTGAGCGGAACCTGATGGAGGTGCGTCAGCAACGCGCCGGCAGGCGCCGGACACCGACGTCTCCTCCGGTTCCGTGGAGCGCCGCGCCGAGGGACGGCGTCGGCACAGCGACCTCACGGGCGGACGCTCATCTCAAGCGGCGAGCAGCACCAACTTGACGACCTCGGGAGCCGCGCCGACGCGGAACGGGGGGCCGACGAAGCCGCAGCCCCGGCTCACGAAGAGCTGGGTGTCGCTCTGACCGATGTTCGCGAGGCCGGTGTTGTGCCGTCCCCAGACCAGATCCCCCACGAGGTTGCCGGGGAACATCTGCCCCCCATGGGTGTGGCCGGAGATCATGAGGCCGATTCCCTCAGCGGCGACCCGTTCCCGATCGCGGGGCTGGTGCGCGAGGAGCACCGAGGCCCGGGCGGGATCCCGTCCCGCGAGTGCCGTGGAGAGGTCGTATCGGCCCTCGCCGTTGCGCGCGGCCTGGTAGTCGTCGACGCCGAAGAGGTCGAAGGACGCGCCACCATGGTTGCGGTCGCCGAGCTGCACGCGGCGGTTGCGGAGGACGTTGAACCCCAGCCCCTCGAGTGCGGCGCACCACTCGGTCGCCCCCGAATAGTGGTCGTGGTTGCCGGTGACGAAGTGCACGCCGTCGGGCGCCCGGAGATTCTGCAAGAGGGCCACGTATCGTCCGAGCCGCGCCACCGTCCCATCCACCAGATCTCCGGTGATGACCATGGCGTCGGGCCTGGCGGAGTTCGCAACCTCCACCAGCTGCTTCAGGAACGCCTCCTGGATCACGCTGCCGACGTGGATGTCGGTGAGCTGCACGATCGAGTAGCCGTCGAGGGCCCTGGGCAGCCCGGGCAGCCGGACGGGGACCTCGGTGATCTCGGGCGCTGCGAAGGCGTTGTGGAGGCCCCAGGCGCTGAGTCCTCCGGTGGTGGTGACCGCGACGGCAGCCAGGCCCCGGGCGAGGACGAGACGCCGCGCGGGGTCAACCGGGCCCTCAGGTGCTGCATCCGGGACCGCGGTCGCTGTGGCTTGGGGCGCCGGCGCATCTGTCGGTGGAGACGCATGCCCCGGCGTCCCGGCAGCAGCGGTCTCCCCGGAGGCGGCGGCCAGTGTGACGAGGGACGCCTCCCGGCGCTCCACGGGAGCGGCCTTGCTCCCGGAGGCCCCGCGCCGGAGGCGGAGAAGGCCCCCCCGGGCGAGGTCCAGGGTCCCCAGCACCAGGAAGAGGTACATGGCGATGCCGATCCACACGGTCACCGCGAGCACCAGAGGCCTCGCGCTCATATCCGGCAGGTAGAAGGTGAGGGGGCGCGCGAGGAGCGCGGCAACACCCAGCGCCGAGAAGCTCCACACGCCGATCCGTCGGATGCGGGGGCGCCCGGTCACGTCGCGGACCAGGCGCCGGTAGAAGTAGACGTGGGCTCCGGCGAGCACCGCCGCCGAGAGAAGGATGAAGAGGAAGAGGAAGATTCTCACGGGCGGTCAGACTGGTATCCGGGGGCTGGCGCCCGGCGCAAACCGGACTGTCCCTCGTGACACTGCTTCACACGATCCCCGGCCCGCAGCGCCTGCCCTCCTTCCGGGCATGCGAGCGATGCCGTCCCGTGTGACACGCCCGGCTCGGCAGCGCTCGGCGACCGGCTCACCTCACCCCTCGCGCCGTCCCATCGGCCTGCAGGAGGTCCAGGGGGATGGGGAGCACGCGTGAGGTCGCGTAGTCGGGAGCCCAGACCTCCTGCACCGGGGGCGACTGGATGAAGCGTGCGATGGACCGGAACAACGCTTCGGGACCTCCCAACCGCCTCGCAGCCTGGAGCCCGGCGGCGGAGAGGTTGAGACGGTCGCCTCCGTCCTCCCCGTTCGGAACCTTCAGCGGCGCGAACCGCGCATGCCTCCACGCGGTCACGCACCCCGGGACGTTCAGGGCACACGCGACGAGGGGACGCTCACGCACGTTGAAGACGAGCTTGATGGGCTCCGCGTGGGGATTCCACGTCCCCTGCAGCCGGTGGTCGCCACGGGGGATGAGGCGCCGCTCGAGGTAGCAGAACGCCCGATCTTCCGGAGGGATGCCGTCGGCATGCCTGGGGCCGGCAAAGCGGAGGAAGGGGTGGATGCACCCGGCGTCGAAGGCCGGGGCTCCCTGCTGCTCCGCGTAGGCCTTCAGGGCCTCCAGCTTCGGGATCAGCTTCTGCGGGATCCCGAACCGCCCGGCGAAGTCGGGCAACGCTTCGCGGGACGCGTCGAGAAAGGCGCGCACCTTGGCCTCGAGTCGTTCGGCATCGGCATCCACCAGCAGCTCGTCGAAGCGGGTCTTGAGGCCGGTGAAGCTCACGGGAATCACCACATCGAGTGGCTCACCGACCGCGCGCCAGGCGCGATCCAACGCTTCGGCTTCAGGGGAAGCCGGGCGGAGCAGGAACTCCGGTGCGGTCGGCTCAACGGACCGGGGGGCCTGCGCCGGCGCACAGAAGACCGGACGGGCGCGCGCGGCGGCCGCGTCCCGGCGGGAGCGCCAGACGGTGATGCAGGCGCGCACGCGGGTTCCACGGAAGGCGCCGTCCTCCAGGGCCTCCACCTCACACAGCTCGAGCGTGCGCAGCAGGTGTCGGCGCAGGGGCGCGTAGAGGTACGCGTCGAGCAGCGTGGCGCTGGTGATGAAAGCGAGGGCCCCGGGCTGGTGTGTCAGGCGCGCTGCGGCGACCAACAGGAAGAAGGCGTAGTCGTCCCGAAGGCTGGTTCCGCGGGGGAGGGGCTCGGGCAGCAGCGAGCGGAGTCGCGCGTAGTGCTGCGGATCCTTCAGCAGGCTCGAGGTCCCGTTGTACGGCGGATTTCCCACCCACAGCTCGAACTCCCCGGAGCCCGGCGGCGGGAGCGCAGCGTCGAGGTCTCCCCTCAGCGCATCGCCGGTGACGATGTGGGCCGACGGGAGCCGCACCCTGCAGGCCTGGGCATCGGCGGCGTCGAGCTCCACGCCCACCTGGGTGGCGTCTGGAAAGCGCTGGGCCGTCGCGGAGAGGAAGGCACCGGCACCGCACGCGGGATCCACCACGCGGGTGGGGCCCGACGGGGGGAGGGAGGGCCGGACCTTCGCCAGGACCCGCTCCACCAGGGGCGCCGGCGTGAACCAGGCGCCCCGTTCACGCCTCCGGTCTGCGGACAGCGCTTCGGCCGGGGCCTCCTCGTCGAAGGGAATGGCGGGGTTCACGCCTCCCCGCCTCCAGAGCGAGCGGGGAGGCAACCCCGGCTTTGGCATTGATCTCGGCGCCGTCCGAGGTCAAGACGTGGTGAGCTCGGCCCAGCGCGCCGGCACTGCCGGGCATCCTGCTTCGACCCCCACCGAGAACCTGCGCTCATGAACTTCGCCATGTACTCCGGACTCGTCGTCGTGTTGCTGCTCTCGGTGCTGTTTCTGGGCCCCGGGCTCTTCAGCGAGCGCACCGACTATCCGATCATCACCTGGGCCAAGCGTAAGTTGCGGGAAAGCCGGGAGAAGAAGGCGATCCCCGGCGCGACGGCCACCGAAACCGTGACGAAGTCGGACGCCTCGTCCACGCCTTCCTGAAGAGCCGCTTCGATGCGAAGGACGGCGGGGGGCGCTGCCCCTGCCGTGATCTCAGCCGCCGGGGGCGAAGGCACCCCCGGTGCGCGCATCCACCGCACGCCCGGAGGGTGAGCCGGCACCCACCCACGCCACGCGCCGCACCCGCGGCCTCGCGCATTTCCCAAGACGCCGCTGACGGTGAGGTCCGCGCGGCGGCCGCACGCGTTGCCCCCCCAGCGAGCGGCCTTTATGGTCCGGCCCATGTCCTTCACGCACCTGCACCTCCACACGCTCTACTCGCTGCTCGATGGGGCGATCCGGATGAAGGATCTCATCAGCACCGTCAAAGCCAAGGGCATGGACAGCGTCGCCGTGACCGATCACGGCAACATGTTCGGGGCCATCGACTTCTACAAGCGGGCCAAGGCCGCGGGCATCAAGCCCATCCTGGGCATCGAGGCCTACGTCGCCGGCCCCAAGGGCCGCACCGATCGCAGCGAGAAGGTGGCCCACCACCTGATCCTGCTGGCCAAGAACGAGACGGGCTACGCGAACCTGCGCCGCCTCTCCTCGGCCGGCTACATGGACGGCTTCTACTACCACCCACGGCTGGACAAGAAGCTGCTCGCCGAGCACAGCGAAGGGCTCTTCGGACTCACCGCCTGCCTCGGTGGTGAGGTGACCTCGGCCTGTTTCCGCGGGGACATGGACGGCGCGAAGCGCGCAGCGCTCGAGTACAAGGAGATCTTCGAGCCGGGCCACTTCTTCCTCGAGATCCAGTCGAACGGGATGCCCGAGCAGGAGAAGGCGAACGCGAACCTCAAGCAGCTCTCCCGCGACGTGGACGTGCCGTTGGTGGCGACCGCCGACGCCCACTACATCAAGCGCGAGGATGCGAAGGCGCACGAGATCCTGATGTCCATCGCCAGCGGGCGGACGCTGGCGGACCCCAAGCGCATGCGCCACTCCACCGACGCGCTCTACGTGACGAGCCCGGAGGAGATGTACAGCTTCTTCAGCGACGTCCCCGAGGCGGTCGCCAACACGCAGCGCATCGCCGAGGCCTGCAATGTCGAGCTCGAGCTGGGCAAGCCCATGCTGCCGACGTTCAAGGTCCCCGCAGGACACGACGCGGACAGCTATATCGCCGAGCTCTCGGTGCAGGGGCTCAACGAGCGCTTCAAGGAGCTCAAGTACCCCGTCGACCGCGACGCCTACCTGGCGCGGCTGCAGCTCGAGCTGGGCGTCATCCAGCGCATGGGTTTCTCCGGCTACTTCCTCATCGTCCAGGACTTCATCAACTGGGCGAAGCGCCACAGCATCCCCGTCGGACCGGGTCGGGGCAGCGGCGCCGGGAGCCTCGTGGCCTACTCGCTGCGGATCACCGACCTGGATCCCATCCCCTACAACCTCCTCTTCGAGCGCTTCCTCAACCCCGAGCGCGTGTCGATGCCCGACTTCGACATCGACTTCTGCCAGGACCGTCGCGACGAGGTGATCAGCTACGTCTCCTCGAAGTACGGGGAGAACAACGTCGGGCAGATCATCACCTTCGGCTCCCTGAAGGCGAAGAGCGTGCTGCGTGACGTGTGCCGCGTCTTCGCGCTGCCCTTCAGCGAAGGCGACCGCCTGGCCAAGCTCGTCCCGGACATCCTCGGCATCACGCTGGGGCAGGCGATCTACGGCGATGGGAAGGCCGGCCTCGCCGCCGAGCCGCGCCTCAAGGAATTGATGGAGAACCCGCAGGTGCTCGGCCAGGTCGAGGGCCGGGACGTGACCTCACGTGAGGTCCTCGAGATCGCGCTCGCACTCGAGGGACTGCACCGACAGGCCGGCATGCACGCGGCCGGCGTGGTGATCGCCGACAAGCCCCTGTGGGAGTACGTGCCCGTCTACCGTCCGCCCGGGACGCAGGCGATCATCACCCAATTCGCCAAGGACGAGGTCGAGGCCGCGGGCCTGGTGAAGTTCGACTTCCTCGGGCTCAAGACCCTCACCGTGATCCAGCACGCGCTGGACCTCATCAACGCCAAGCGTCCCCCCGACCAGCGGATCGATCGCACCGACATCCCGCTGGACGACGAAGGGGTGTGGGCGCTGCTCGCGCGCGGTGACACCTCGGGCGTGTTCCAGATGGAGTCCAGCGGCTTCACCGAGATGGTGGTGAAGCTCAAGCCCAACTGCTTCGAGGACG
>Ga0079224_100003839_pt1 | contig 19183 bp, 16 predicted proteins | sample Stecom2015_FD_80414 | JGI IMG/M metagenome (GOLD analysis project Ga0079224, IMG submission 80414) | Agricultural soil microbial communities from Utah to study Nitrogen management - Steer compost 2015 | ecosystem: Environmental > Terrestrial > Soil > Agricultural land | place: USA: Utah... | reverse complement strand
GGCATGGACATGCTCGCCTACGCCCTGTGCGTCGAGGAATGCGCGCGGGTGGACGGCAGCTTGGCGCTCACGATCGCCAGCCACAACGGGCTCGGGACGGGCCATATCTTGGCCTTCGGGAGCGAAGAGCAGCGGCAGAAGTACCTGAGCCGCGCCGCGAGCGGCGAGTGGCTGGCCGCCTGGGCGCTGACGGAGCCAGGGTCCGGTTCGGACGCGGCCGCGCTGACCTCCACCGCGCGGCGCGAGGGCGACGATTGGGTGATCAACGGCACGAAGATGTTCATCACGCAGGGCTCGGTCGGCGGCTTCTGCGTGGTGCTGGCGCGCACCAACCCTCAGGTCCCCGCTCAGCGCGGCATCACGGCGTTCATCGTCGAGACCACCACGCCGGGCTATTCTGCCAGCCGCAAGCTCGAGAAGTACGGCTGCCGCTCGAGCGACACCGTCGAGGTCACGCTCGACAACGTGCGGGTGCACGATCGGCAGCGGCTCGGCGCGGTCGACGAGGCCTTTAAGGACACGATGCGGATCCTCGATGGGGGCCGGGTCTCGATCGCGGCGATGGCGCTCGGTCTGGGTCGGGGCGCCCTCGAGCTCGCGGTGCGATACGCTCGGGAGCGACAGGCGTTTGGCCGACCGATCGCGGACTTCCAAGCCGTGCAGTGGATGCTCGCGGACGCCAAGACCCAGCTGGACGCCGCAGCGCTCTTGACCTACCGCGCGGCCTGGCTCGCTGACCAAGGGCGACCCTTCACGGCCGAGGCGTCGATGGCCAAGCTGTTCGCGAGCGAGGTGGCGACCAAGGTCTGCAACGACAGCCTCCAGATCCACGGCGGCTACGGCTACACGCGGGAGTTCGAAATCGAGCGGCACCTGCGCGACGTCAAGCTGTGCGAGATCGGCGAGGGCACGAGCCAGGTGCAGCGTATGGTCATTTCCAAGCACCTGCTGCGCGAGTGAGCCTTCAGGTCTTCGCCGGGCGCTGGAGCCCCGATCCGTTTGCCAGCCGAGAGCCCCGAGGATCGGGCCTCCTTTGGTTGAGGGCCCCAATTCCTCGGGACACCCTCTCGTTTGCTCGCGGATCGGTGCTCTAGAGGGTCTCGGTTTGCGCTGCAGACCGCTTGTCGCTCTGGCGAGGGGGAGAACGTGCCGGGTTGTTTCAACCCCAGGCGTGGCTTATGTATCCCTCGTGACGACCACCGCGATCCAGCCGCTCCGGTTCTGGTCCACGACGCTGGGCAAGAAGGCCGTCGTGGCCGTGACGGGCGCGGTGCTGTTCGGGTACTTGATCGCCCACGTCGCCGGCAACCTGCAGGTGTTCGCCGGTGAGGCGGTGATCGACGGCTATGCGCGCTTCTTGCACGAGCGACCGCTGCTGCTCTGGGGCCAGCGCCTGGTCGTGATCGCTGCCGTCGTGCTGCACGTTTGGGGGATCACGGAGCTGTATCGCTTGAAGCAGCACGCCCGGCCGACGCGGTACGCGCGAAATCGCCACCGCGGGTCACCGAGCTCGCGCTGGATGCTGGTCTCCGGCGTGCTCGTCCTGGCGTTCTTGGTGTTTCACATCCTGCACTTCACGACCGGTCACGCCCACCCGAGCTTTCAGCCGGTGCGGCCTTACTCCAACATGGTGACGGCCTTCGCCGAGCCCGTCATGGTGCTGGTCTACGTCGTCGCCATGTTGCTGGTCGCCGTCCACCTCACGCACGGGCTGTGGAGCTTTACCCGATCGCTCGGGTTCGATCACCCTCGCTACAATCTGACGACCAAAAACGTCGCCAAGGGGACCACGGCGCTGCTCGTGCTGGCGTTCATCGTGATCCCGGTCGGCGTCTTCTTGGGCTTGGCGCCGTGATCGCCGCCGTGTCGGCGCGATCGCCGCTCGGCCAGCGGCGCCGACGCGCGCTCGCTCGCTGATGGAGCGTCGCGCGGACGCCGGCGCCCGCTGCTGATCTCAGCCGCCGCTGGCGGCGCCGCTGGCTCCCGGTGCCCCCGCAGCGCCGCCGCCGGCCGTACCGGCGGCTCCAGCAAGCCCTCCGGCGCCCGACGCGCCCGGGCTGCCTGCGCCGCCCGGAGTGCCGCCCATGCCTGCGCCACCGGGAGCGCCGCCCATGCCTGCGCCACCGGGAGCGCCGCCCATGCCCGCGCCGCCGGGAGCGCCGCCCATGCCTGCGCCGCCGGGAGCGCCGCCCATGCCCGCGCTGCCGCCCATGCCGGCGCTGCCACCCGGCCCGACGCCGCCGGCACCGGCGCTGCCGCCGGTCCCCCCGGTGCCGACGCCGCGACCGGGCGCGTCGCGGCACGTGCCCGTGGACGGCACACAGTGAGCATCGCCGGAGCCCTGGAGCTCCGAGCACCTGTAGCCGGAGCCGCAGTCGTCATCGTCGTCGCACGAATGCGAACAGAACATCTCGCCGGTTTCGGTTTGAATCAGGCACGGACCGTCGGCGCAGTCCGTCGAGTCCGTACACACCGCGCACAGCGCCCCGCTGGCGTCGCCCGGGACCGCGCCGGTGCCGTCGACCGGCGCGTAGCCATCGTCCGGCGTGGGATCCAGGCAGTTGCGGCCGCCGAACTGGCCTGGCCCTCCGAAGCCGCCCGGGCGGTCATCGTCTTCATCGCAGATGGGCAGATCTTCCCAGCGCGACATGCCACCTGGTTGGGAGGGGACGAAGCCGCTGCCGCCGCCGCCGGTGTTGCCGCCGAACGAGCCTCCGGTTCCGCCGCCGGGGCCGTTGCCGCCGCTGGCGCCGTTGCCCCCCGAGGCCGCCGAGCCGCCGCTGCCGTTGCCGTTGCCGGTCAGCTGGCTGCCGCCATCGTCGTCGCCGCACGCTGCCAGCGCCAGGGTCCCCGACGCGAGCAGGGCGAGGCCCGTGAGTTTCGAGGGGTTCATCGGACCTCCACGACGGTCTGGCAACCGAACAAAACCTCAATCTTGCCGGCTGGGTCGGCTTTGACCAGATCGCAGCTGTCGCCGCAGAGGATCACGCTCGTCCCATCGTCGCTGTACATCCAGCCGCTGCTGCAGCTGTCCGGATCGGCGCTCTGGAAGATCTCGTGAGTGGCGCCGTCCCCTGCGATGAACTGCACGTTGACCAGGTTGCGATCGAGCGCGTTGCCCTCGGGGGGCTCGGGCACCGGGTACTCGCAGCTCAGCGTGGCACCGACGATGTCCTTCAGCGCCTGTTTCAGCGCCGCGGCGAAGTCGGGCTCCTGCGTCATGTCGAAGTGACAGTAGCGGGGACCGTCGCTCGAGCAGTCGGCCCGCGCCGTTCTGCCCGCCTCCGCCATGCGGGACAGATCTTGCACCGCGGTCTCGCTGCCGGGCGAGCCGACGACGAAGGTGCGCACCGACGGCACGTCGGCCGAGCCGCGCGCCGCCTTCTGCGCCTCCAGGATCATGGGTTCGTTGTCGACGGCGATGCTGCCGACGCCCGAGCACTGCAAGCCCCAGGTCGGGGCTCCGTCGGTGATGAGCAGCAAATAGCGGCGGCTTGGCAGCGAGCTCTCCCGAAGGTGGTTCAAGCCGAACTGGTAGGCCATGTGCGTCGGCGTCCCGCCGTTGGGGCCGGCCTCTGCGAAGATCTCCTCGAGCGCGCTGCGCTGCGCCGAGCCCGACGAGCCGAGCTCGGCGATCGGCACGCCCACGTCGGGCTCGTAGCACGTGGAGCTCTGGATGCTGACGCGCGGGTAGAAGGTCGCGCCGAGCGCGGTCGTCGCGGGCATCTCGCTGATCGCCTCCAGCACCGCCTCGCGCGTGACCTCCCACTTGGAGCGGTCCGTGCCCGGCGCTTGCTCTCCCATCGACAGGCTGGTGTCCACGACCAGCTCGAGCTGGACGGGCAGCGACTCCGCCTCGGCCGTCACGCCGGAGCAGCTCTCGAAGGCGCCGCCGTCCGCGGTCATGCCCGTACCGCTGCCGCCGCTGTTGCCGAGGCCGCCGCCGGCGCCCGGAGTCAGCGATCCCCCGGTGCCGCTGGCGCTGCTTCCGCCGCTCGCCATGCCGCTCCCGCCGGCCCCAGAGCTCGGCGCTGCCCCGGTGCCAGAACTCAGTGTCCCGCCGGTGGCCCCGCCGCCCAGGGTGCTCCCGCCATCCTCGTCGTCGGAGCTGCACGCTAGTGCGGCAGGCATCAACAACGCGGCTCCCACAAAAATTCGCGATACGGACATCACGGCGACCTGCCCTCCTGACCGACAATAGACGCTTAACTGTGCGTTTGCTTTAACTGCCAGTGTGCGAGTGTCGCTTTCGCTCCCAGGCGGCTCAGCGCGATCAGTTTTATTCAGTCGAGGATCTTTGTGCTCGTGAGCGAACGGTGGCGCGGATTCTCAGCTCGTCGATGGGCTCCGTGCGTTGGGGTCGGCGTCTCCCCGTGGGGTGACAACTCTGCCTCTTCTGCGCCCGCTCACCCCGTGAGGCGCCTGCGTCGATGCGCCAGGGCGAGCCCCAGCAAGGCCGCCAAAAACCCGGCGGCCGGGGCGTTGCCGGAGTGCTCGCCGGGCGTTCGGCAGCCGCAAGACCCGGTGACCACTCCGTTCTTCGGCGGACCGTCGCCGCTGCTCCCAGTCGATGGTCCCAAGCCCGCGCTCGCTCCCCCGGTCGGCTCCGGCGCGGTCGTGACGCCGCCGCCTCCCGAGCTGGGCGCGCCGCCGCTGCCGACGGCGGCGCCACCCCCAGTCTGCGAGCTGCCGCCGGTGCTGCTGCCGCCGGTCGCCGCGCTGCCCCCGCTGCCAGAGCTCGAATCGAAGAGCGCAAACTGTACCGTGGCCGACTCCCCCTGGGCGCCGTTGGCCTCCGCTTCGGAATAAGGCGTCGCCGTAACGGTGTGGCTGCCGAGCCCGAGGGTCCAGGGTTGATAGTCGCCGGCCACGTCGCCGGTGAGCGAGTAGGGCGCGGTGTTGTCGGCGGTCGGCAGCGCGCCGTCGAGGTTGAAGGTGACGCTGCCCACCGTCGGCGGATCGGTGTCGGCGCGTAGCGATAGCTCTAGCGGCAGCGTCGCCAGGTCGAGCGCTTCACCGCTGGTGATCTCGAACAGGGGCTCATCGAGCTCGGCGTCGATGAGCGTGAACGACACCACGCGCGGAGACCCGGGGTTGCCACCGCCGCTGCCTCCGGAGCCACCGCCCGTCCCGCCGGAGCCGCCCATGCCGCCCATGCCGCCCGAGCCGCCGCCGCCACCGCTACCGCCCGTTCCCCCCATTCCCCCCGTGCCGGTGTCACCACCGCAGTTGATCGGGCCGGGGGCGGTGATCACCGTCCCGTCCAAACAGGTGGGCGCACCTTCACCGCCTTCGATGTCGACCTGCACCGTGGCCGACTCCTGGCTGATGGCCTGGATCGAGAAGGTCACGCCCCCAGCGGGATCGGTGTACGACTCGCCTTGACCGAGCCCTTGGAGATTGCGCTCCTGCGTGTCCATGTCCAGGATCCAGGTGTGACGGCCGCGCTGGGAGCGCGTGCGGTAGTCCTCCGCCACGCGCACCAGCACCGTCGGCGTCCCCTGCAGCGAGGCATCGAAGCCGCGGTTGGTGCGCAGCTCGAGGTAGTAAAAGGCCAGATCCTCCACGGTGTCCTGACCGCCGCCGCCTGCGCGTGAGAACGGTCGCACCTTGGGCATGGGGATCTGCAGCACCTGGATGCCGTCGCACGCCGTTTCGAGCGGCAGCAGCGTGAAGGTACCGCTCGAGTTGACGCGCACGCTGTTGCAGCCGGACAGCCACCCCTGATACACCTTCTGCCAGGCGTTCATGTGGAAGCAGCCGCGCCCCATCGGGTCATAGCGATCGCCGTACTCGTCGTGCTCGCAGCTGTTGTCCGGGTCGTCGGCAAACGGCGTCGAGCCGCACGCCATCGACGACGAGTGCATCATCCCGAAGTTGTGGCCAGGTTCCTGGACGAGCACGACGCAGCTCGACGAGCCGTTGTACCAGGTGTTCTCTTGTGGGCGATCGGGCGCTCCGGACTCTGCCAACCCCGACCAGCTGCAAGCGTTGGTGCGGGAGCCCATGTACCAGAGGTAGTGATCGTGATCGCCCGGGATCTGACCGCGCAAGGTTTCGGTCATGCCGCGCGTGTCGCACCCCTGCATGTTGTATGACAGGGGACCGAAGACATCGCCGACGATGTCTTGCATGCCATAGGACGCCTCCAGGTAGTACTGCTTCACGGAGTCGTCCCCCGCGGCCGTCCCGAACATGCGCTGCCGTGCGTCGTCCGCGCTGATGTTGACGCCGCCGCCGATGTCGACCAGCACGAAGGCGAACGACCGCGGCGGGAAGGCCGGGGCTCCGATCAGCTCCTGTCCTAGCTGCGCGATCTCGTCGCGCACGAGCCGGTAGTCGTCGACGCGCAGGCCGTCCTCGTCCCGACTGCCCCACACCTCGAGCGATACGCCTGGGGCGAGGTCGGGATCCGTAGCGAAATGGAGGTGCAGCTCGGCTTCACCGGAGCGTAGGAAATATTCAGTTTTGCTGTGATCTTGAAAATCCAGCACATGAACGACCAGCGTCCCGCTGTAGTGCTGACCCTGGCCGGGTTGATCCGAGGGTTGCTCGTCGTCCGCGTCGAGCGTGTCGCTCGAACAGCCAGCCTGCGCGAGGCAACCGAGGAGCAGCAGCACGGCAGAGTGCCGGGGACGGCCGGCGCGAGAGTTCATCATCATTTTTCCCACTTCAGTGACGCCGCCAACGACACCTCTCGCATCCCCCGAAAGTATCCCGGTGAACGCGCTGCGGCTCAGGCACGCAATAACACTTGGGTTGAATATTTGAAGTTTTGGCCGACCTTTGACGTGAACGACTCACCCGAGATCGCGCCCACGTCACCTACATAGCTCAACGTTCGAGCCGCTTCGAAATCAGCAGAAAGGATTACCGCTCGCCCCGCTGCGGCAATCCTGCGCTCTTCTGTCCTCCCCGTGAACAGGAGCGGTCGCCGCCGTCACGTTCTGACGCCGAACCAGGCCTGTTCCAGAAGGCGCTGTAAACCCCGCTCGCGAAAGCGCGGCTCGGCGTCGATGATATCTTCGCTGGCGAGGCACTCGAGCTCGAAGTGGGGAGCGAACAAGCGTCGCACCTCGGCCTCGCTGACGCTGAAGGGAGGGCCGTTCATCGCGGATGCATCATAGCTAAGGGTGACTAAGAGCAGCCGCGCTTCGGGCGCGATCAGATCGAGCAGCGTCTGCAGGTAGCGCTCGCGCTGGGACGGCGGCACGGCGACCAGCGCCGCTCGATCGTAGACGGCGGCGAACGGGGATGGAGCGAGCCTTGGCAGCTCGTAGAAGTCGTTCACCAAGATCTCGATCGAATCGCTGGCCAGTCTCTCGAAGCCTTCGAGCTGGGTTCGAGACGCGGCCAGCTCGTTTTCGCGAAAGAAGGCCTCGGCGGCCTGGCGCACGAGCTCGACGCCGGTGACCTGAAAGCCGTGCCTACCGAGCCAGATCAGATCGGTGCTCTTCCCACACAGCGGCACGAGCACCCGCGGCGCGTCGCCGGACTTCAGGCGGTCACCGAATTTTCGAAGCAGGCGGTTCGGCTCGGGCTGGTGAAAGCCGATCTGATTTTTTTGCCAGGATTGCCGCCAAAATTCCGGGTCCATGAGCGAACGGTGCGCGCGTCCCGCCTGGCCCGCAAGCGTTCCATCACGGGGGGACGATGGGTCGCTGTTCGAAAGAGGGGCTGGGCGCGTCCGCACCGGGCGTTTCTGGTGCTGCCTCGGGTTCGGCGGGGACCCCGTCGCCGGCGGCATCGGCGTTGGCCGGGGTCTGGGCGGGGGACGCTGCGGCCGGCTCCGACCGTTCCCGTTCAGGGGGCGGTCCCGGGTGGCGAGGGGGCTCCCCGATGCCCTCGTGGGGTGTCACGACACAAGCGCCGCAGATGGCGCTCGAGACCAGCACGGCGAGGATGCGCGAACGGCTCATTCGGTGCGCTTGATGACGTGGAAGCCGAACGGTGTCTCGACGACTCCGGAGATCTGCCCGGGTTCGAGCGCGAACGCCGCGTCCGAAAACGGTTTGACCATGGACTGTCGGGTGAAACGGCCCAGCCGCCCGCCGCGCGCGCCGGCGCCGGGCTCGTCGGAGTATTCGCTGACGAGCTTTTCGAACGGGTCGCCCTTGCGCGCGCGCGCCAGCGCCTCCTCGGCCCGCTTGCGCGCCTCTTCCTTGCTGCGGGTGACGGTCGCGGGGGCCCGGCGTGAGCCCTTGTACATCACGAGCAGATGGCTGGCCGCGATCGTCTCCCTTCGTGGATCGGCCGCCGCGGCGGTAGGGGCAGGGGCGGTCGATGGGGGCGCCGTCGTCACGGGAACGTCCGCTGCGGTGGGACCGCCGGCCTTCTTGCCCCCGAAGACGCCGAGGGCGCCGAGGATGCCGACGAGCAGCAACCCTCCCAAGACCGCCCAGGGAGCCCAGTCCGGGACCCAGTCGCCGGTCGCTGGCGGTGATGCGCGCCCGGACGGGGGAACGCTGTCGTCAAGATCCTCTTCGTCGTCTTCGCCCTCGCCGTCGTCCTCGTCCTCGCGGGACGACGGCTCGTCGATGCGTTCCGCGGCACGCTCGGCCACCACGGCGCCGCTATCCGGTGCGGCCGCGGTGTCGCCCGCCCGCACGGCGTCGAGCGCCCGATCGGCTCGATCCGGGTCGTTCTCCGGCTTGGCGTCGGGAGGTTTCGACTCTTTGCGGTGGGTCGTGCCGCCGGGTTCGCTGGAGGGACTCTCCCCCGTGCCCGAGGTCGGATCGTCGCGGCTGTCGTCCTTGTCACTCATGGGCTCACCCTCCTTGAAGCTCTCAGGCGATCTCCGCCCAGGCGTTGGTGATCACCGGATCGGTCCGCCCCGCTGCGAGCATCCGCAGCCCGAAGCGCCCGTCGTCGAGCTGGACGGCTTCGGTCCGGAGCAAGTCGCCCGGCCAGACGGGCTTTCGAAACTGCGCGCTCAGCGCCTTGAGTCGGCTGGCGTCGCCCCCGCACGCGGCGTGGATGACGGCCCGCGCGAGGAAGCCATAGGTGCACAGGCCGTGGAGGATCGGGCCCTGTGTGAAACCCACCCGGGCCGCGACCTCGGGGTCGGCGTGCAGGGGGTTGTGGTCGCCCGACAGCCGGTACAAAAGCGCCTGTTCGGGGGACGTCAGCTCTTCGAACGTCCAGGCCGGCGCCGCGTCGCCGAAACGAATGGTCTCGGGCTTCGGGGGAGCGCCCCCCCCGAAGCCGCCCGCGTTGCGGACGATCATCGTGCACTCGGTCTCGCAGCAGGGCTCGCCATTCGCCTCCGTCTGGGTCGTCAGCACGATTTGAGCGAGGCGCTTCAGGTCGTAGATGGCCGCGATGCGCCCGACGGTGCGCAAAGTGCCGGAGGGAGGGATGGGGCGCAGCACCCGAACGGTCTGGCTATTGTGCAAAATATCCGCCAGCGAGGCGCGCGTCTTCTCGAGCAGCGCCCACATGACCGGGTACGTGGGCACGACGGCGAAGGTGGGAAACACCTTGGGGCCGCGCGCTTCGTAGAGATAGTCGAGCTCGTTCTTCTTGGCGCCGATACCCAACGCATAGAGCACGACCGTCTTGAAGTCGTAGCTGAATGGGTGAGGCTCGGTCGCGAAGCCGACGCTGCCCAAATCCAAACTCATCGAGGCTCTCCTTGGCGGCCACCGTTACTGGCCACGCCCTGCTGCGTCAAGGCAAGTGGGTGTAGGATTGGGCCAACTCGATGGATATCGAAGCCGTCGTGTCGTGGCTGGGCGCGCTGCTTGGTATGGCAGACATCCAGGCGCGCGCCTTCGTCCTCTGCTTCGCGCGGGTGCTGCCCGCCATGCTGTTGGTCCCGGCCTTCGGCCTGCGAGCGCTGCCGGGGCCCGCGCGGCTGGCGTTGGGGCTGTCGCTGGCCGCTTCGATCGCACCCGCGGCGATCCCGTCCCCGGCGACGACCGGAGCGCTCGGTCTTCAGATCGCGGCCGAGCTGTTCAAAGGCTTGCCGATCGCGCTGACGGCCGCGACGGCGCTGTGGGTGGCGACGATGGTCGGCGGCGTCATCGACGATCTGCGCACGGCGGACGCCGAGATCTTCATGCCCCACGTAGAAGCCGGGGCAACCCCGATGGGCGCGTTGTTCTCGATGCTCGCCGCGCTGGCCTTCCTGCGGAGCGGCGGCCCGTCGCGCATCGCCAGCGCGCTCAGCGTGCCGGATCTGATGCCGCTCGAGCCGTTCACGCGCGCGGCCGGTAACCTGGCGGGCGGCATTCAGATCGCGGTGGCGATCGCGGCCCCGGTGGTCGTGGTCAAGATCGTGATCGAGCTCGCGCTCGCCCTGGTGTCGCGAGCGGCGCGCCCCATGGCCGTCGACGCGGCCGCTCAGACGCTCCGGAGCTTGTTGCTGCTGGGGCTCACCGCGGTCTTGCTGGAGCGCGTGCTGTGGGGCGTGATCGAGCTGTCGACGCGCGTGCCCTGAGCCCTGGCGTCAGAGGGCGATGCGGTAGGCGATCGTGATGACGAGCGCGAACATGCTGTTGCGGCCCGAGAGGGACGCTTCGTCTCCGAACACGTCCCGCTCCGGCTCCTGTGGGAAAAACCAATTGCCGAAGCGCAGGTTGCCGCCGACCGACCAGGCCGGCGCGAAGCGGTAGGCGGTGCCCGCGGCGACCCCCACGGCGTAGCCTTCGGTGCGGATGGTCACGCCGCGGGGACCGACGAACGCCCGATCGCTGAGCTGGCTCGCGGTGGAGAAGTGATCGCTCAAGACGACCAGCCCTCCGGTGACCCCAAGCCACGCCTCGAAGCTGGTATTGACCAGCGGGTAGTAGCGCGCGATGCCTTCGACGCCGAAGTAGCTGCGCTCGTGATCGCGTTCGACGCCGGGCGGATCGTTGCGGGGCGCGTCGGTGGTCGGGATGAGGCCGAGGGTGATGCCCGCCCCGAAGGCGAGCGCTGGGCTCGCACGAAACAGCTGCCACACCTCGACGGCCGGGCTCGAGTCACCCTCAGAGCAGGAATCTTCGCTGCGCTTGGCGCACACCTGCGCGCCCGGCAGCGTCAACCAGCCGAGCCCGATCTCGGCCATCCCGTGGGGACGGAGCAGGAAGTTGCGGGTGCTCGCGTCCTCTGCCAGGTAGTCCTCCGCGCCGAGTGCCGGCGGCGCGATCGCCAACAGGACGAGCAGTCCCGACGCAGGGAGCAGGCGGCGGCTCATGGGGAAGGTGCTTGCGCCGCGGAGCAGGTGCGGTGCGGCTCGATGTTAACGCCGATGCCGAGCTGCCGCACGACCTGGCTGAGCGCCGCGCCGAGCTCGAGCGCGTCGCGGTGGCGGTGCTCGGGTGATTTCTGCAGATTCCGAGCGACCAGCTCGGCGAGCTCCGGGGGCGTGTCGGCGGCGGCTGGCACGCGCCGCACGTCGGGGGGGGCTTCATGGGTGATCTTGATGAGCAACGCCACGAGCTGGTCGGCTTGGAACGGCAGCACGCCGGTCAGGCACTCGAACAGCACGGTGGCGAGCGCGTAGACGTCGGCAGCGGGCCCCACGCTGTTGCCGAGCGCTCCTTCGGGCGAGAGGTAGCGGGCCGTTCCGAGCACGGCGCCGGGCCGCGTGGCGAACGAAGCCTCCGGGGAGGTGACGCGGGCGAGGCCGAAGTCGAGCACCTTCACGTGTTCGCCGGCCGCACACCGGGTCAGCATGATGTTCTCCGGCTTGAGGTCGCGATGCACGATCCCGTGACGGTGCGCCGCGCCGACCGCCTCGCACGTCTGCAGCAGCAGGTCGACCGCGCGCGCCCGCTCGAGCCGGCCACCGCCCGCCGAGAGCGCGCTCCGCAGCGAGATGCCGTCGAGCAGCTCCATGACCTGGAAGACGTCGCGGGTCGCGCTGTCGCTCCGGTCGAGCGCGTCCGTGCCGAGCAGACGCACGACGTGTGGGTTCGACAGGCGGGCCACGACCTGGCTCTCGCGCTGGAAGCGCGACAGGGCGTCGTGATCATCGCGCAAGTCGGCGTGCAGCAGCTTGACGGCGACCTTCGTGTTCGTGGCTTCGTCGAGCGCACGGTAGACGCGCCCCATCGCGCCGAGCCCGATCAGCTGCTCGAGGCGGTAGCGATCGGCGAGCAACGATCCGCGATGAGGATCCAAACCCGCGTCGCGGGCATCGCCGAGCGGCGCCCCGTCGACGGGACAAAAGCGCACATCGGCTGCTTGATACTGCCTGTGGCAGTGGCTGCAGACGCGCGGGCCCATTCACTAGACACTAAGCTTTCGGCGTCGGTTCTGGGGACGAGAATCGCCGGGCGAGCGATCGCGCCACTTTCGCCTGCGACTCGGGTCCACGTCCGCCTTCGCGCGGCCGAACGGGCCCTCCGGCCGCCGAACCAAACGCCCGGAGAGCGGGGCCGAATCGGCGTGAGTCCGGCTCCGGGGAGGTGCTAGGCTCGCGCCCCGTGTCCCCGTTCATCGACGTCAAGTAGCGCCTCGCCTCCATGAGTGACGAATCCCATCGGCCCGGCAGCTCCGAGGCACCGGCGGCCGCGAGCCTGCAGTCGGAGCGCAGCGATTTCGGCTATCGCGTCAAGCTGCCTGCGTTCGAGGGCCCGCTCGACCTCTTGCTCCACCTGATCCAGCAGCACGAGCTGGACATCATGGACATCCCGATCGCGTTCGTGACCGAGAAGTACGTCGAGTACATCGGCTTGATGCAGGAGGTGAACATCGATGTCGCGAGCGAGTACCTGGTGATGGCAGCGACGCTGGCGCACATCAAATCGAAGATGCTGTTGCCCAGCGTGCCGGCAGATCAGGAGGAAGGGGAAGGGGAGGCCGAGCTCGATCCGCGCTCGGAGCTCGTGCGGCGGCTGCTCGAGTACCAGAAGTACAAGCAGGCCGCCGATCAGCTCGGGTCCCGCTCGATTTTCGGGCGTGATGTGTTCGCGCGTGGAGCGGCGGGGCCGACCGTCGAAGGGCCGGCGCCGCTGGCGGAGGTGGGCCTGTTCAAGCTGCTGGATGCGTTCCGTGGCGTGCTCGATCGCGCCAAGACGACGATCGAGCACGAGATCGACGTCGAGCGCTTTTCCATCACCGATCGCATCAACGAGCTTGCCGACGTGCTGCGGCAGCGGCAGCGGGTCCGCTTCGAGGAGCTGTTCGAGGGGCAGCACACCCGGATGGACCTCATCATCACGTTCTTGGCGCTGCTCGAGATGACCCGCCTCCGCATGACGCGGCTGTTTCAGCCCGCGCCGCTCGATCCGATCGAGGTCGAGCTGGCGGTGACGGAGGAAGACGTGGAGGGTCTCGCCCAGGCGGCGGCCGCGGAGGTCTCGGTGTTTGGCCCGGGTGGCACGCCGGAGGCGACCGCCGAGCCGCCGGCCACCGTCGATGTCCCGATGCAGCCGACCGCCGACGCCGCCGAGAGCCCGGATGCTTCCGAGGCGTCGAGCACCAGTGAGGCCAGGTCGGCCGATGAGACGCTCGAGGCCAGTGTCGTTGTCGGCCCTGATTCGGTCGAGTCCCCCGACACCGCCGCGCTCCAACCCGCGAAGCCGCTTGACGGCGCCGAAGTTTCGCGATTGGAAGCGCCAGAAGGCAGCGCGGGCATGCCCGCAGCTGCCGACGGTCCCGCCGGGGAAGACGAGAAGTTTGATTGATGGCCAGCAAGAAAAGCCCGAAGAAGGCCGCCGCCGAGCTAGCTCGCAGACGAGGTGAGGAGACCGCCGCCGAACCCGTGAAGAAGCGGGCGCGGGCCAAGGCCTCCCCGAAGGGACGCGCCAAGCCAGCCAAGGCGGACGCCGTGGAACCTGTCCGCGGGAAGGCCGCGCCAGCCAAAGCAGGCAAGGCGAGCTCGACGAAGCTGACCAAGGCTGACGCGCGCGGCAAGGCGCCGTCGCCGCGACGGACGGAGCGGGGGCGCGCCACGAAGACCACAGGGGCGACCGACCGCGCGTCGAAGAAGGCAACCGCGGAGCCGGCGAAGACGCAGGCCGCCGCGCGCGAGCGGGCGGCGAAAGGCTCGCCGAAGCCGGCAGAGACGCCGGCCGCGCGCGGGCGAGCGAAGAAGGCCTCGTCGAAACCAGCAGCGGCGCCGGCCGCGGGTGGGCGGGCGAAGAGAGCGTCGCCGGAGGCGGCAGGGACGCCGGCCGCGCGCGGGCGGACGACGAAAGCCTCGCCGAAGGCCGCGGTCCGCAAGCCGTCGAAGAAGGCGGCGAGCGCGCCCCCGGCGGCGACCGCAGGCACGGAAGACGCGACGAAGGGCGCGGCGAAGACCCCCCCGTCCCGGGCCGCAGCGAAGGGCCGGGGCGCGAGGAGGAAAGCCGCCGCGGCGGAGCCGACCGCCACCGAGCCGCAGGAGCCCGCGGTTTCCGCGGCCGCCGGCGAGTCCCCGCCCCCAGGGGAAGCGCCCGTCGAGGCGAGCGACCTCGAGATCGATGTGGCCGCGGAGCTCTCCGGCGTCTCCGAGGCCGCGCCCGCCGAGCAGGACGTCGAAGACACGCACGGCTACCTGAAGGGGCTCGTCGAGGCGTTGCTGTTCGTGGCCGATCGCCCGCTGACGGTGAAGGAGCTCGCCCGCGCTGCCAAGATCGATCGCAAGCGCACGGGCGAGCTGCTCGAAGAGCTGCGCCTGGACTACGAAAGCCGCGGCATGCGGATCGAGAGCGTGGCCGAAGGCTTCGCGTTCCGATCGAACCCCGCCTACGGCACCTACGTACGAAGCTTTCTGGCGCAGCGTCCGATCCGCCTGTCGCGCGCCCAGCTCGAGACGATGGCGATCATCGCCTATCGCCAGCCGATCACGCGCCCGGAGATCGACGATGTGCGCGGGGTCGACTCCGGGCCCGTGCTCAAGACCCTGCTCGAGCGCGAGTTGGTTCGCATGGTGGGCAAGAAGGACGAACCGGGGCGGCCCATCCTGTACGGAACGACGCAACAGTTTCTCGAGTTTTTCAATCTCCAGTCGCTGAGCGAGCTGCCGACCTTGCGAGAATTTACCGAGCTGAGCGACGAGTCGCGGCAGAAGTTCGAGGAAGAGCTCGGTCAGGCAGCCCCGGAGGGGCCCATCGACCTCGGTCCCGAGGCAGCGTCCGCGCCGCCTCCGAGCTCCGCGTCGACGGCCGATGCAGAGGTGGGGAGCGAGTCGGCAGGATCCGAACGCCCGCCGGAAGCCGAAGAGGATTCTCTGACGGTGGCGGAAGCGACGGCCGCTGTGGGGGCCGAGACGGCGGAGGAGGATCAGCCGGTCGGGGAGGGGGCGTTGGAAAGCGTCGATGAAGCGCCGGCATCGAGCCCCGGCCTGGGTCCCAACGAACGGCCGTGGGAGCCCGAGGGCCCGGACGACGGCGAGCGCGCTGGCGTCTCGGACGACGCGAGTGCCTCGGACGACGCGAGTGCCTCGGATGATGCGAGTGACTCGGACGACGCGAGCGGGTCGGACATCGACGACGACGACTCGGACGACGACGACTCGGACGACGACGACTCGGACGACGACGACGATTCGGACGACGACGACTCGGACGACGACGACGATTCGGACGATGACGATGACGACGATTCGGACGATGACGATGACGACGATTCGGACGACGACGATGACGACGACGAGGACTGACGAGCCCGTCGTCCGGCGGGCTTACTTCGTTCCGGCTTTGGCTGGATCGTCGTACCCGTCGGCAAGCTTCCTCACCTGATCGAACAGCGCAGGGTGTTCGAGGAGCTTGCGCACGAGCTCCCAGAAGCTCGGATCGTCCAGCCGCGCCATGCCTGTCTTCTTCCCCTTGCCGCGTGGGGCCCGGGGGATGGCGCTCGGCCCCTGTTTGCGGAGGGCTTCCATCTGCGTGACGTAGCGCTTGGTGGGAAACAGCTCCCCCGCCTCCCAGGCCAGGATCAATTTCTGGTCGACGTCCAGCGCGCCACCTAGCTCGCGCGCGGTGCAGTTGAGCTCTTTTCTCAGCTGTTTGATGTCTTCCGGCGACACGGCGGCACGATACCACGCAACGTCATCGCCGCCGCGCCGATAAAAACGGCATGCCGCGGTCCCGCCCGTCCGCAAACGCCGCGCCGCCTCGGACGATCGCCCTCTTGCTGACGGTATGCTCCGCTAGCGGTTGCGGGGAGCCGCTGCCGAGCGGCCCTTCGTATTCGGCCCCCCCGCCCGGATCGGGCGCGGCGCCGAGCGCGGTTGCCGTTGAAACCTGGCTAGAACCGACGGCGGCGGCGGACGCCGTTCCGCGCGTGTTTCGCCTCCATATTTCACTCCCTCCCGAGCTGAACGAGCCTTCGGACGTGCTGCTGTTCGCCGATGCGCTGAGCGACTACCACCTGCGGCGCATCCGTCATCGAGACCTCCCGAACACGTTGATCGAGCGCCGGCTGCCCGCCGTCGTCTGGCGCACCGGGCCCGAACGACTGACGCTGGCGCCAGCGGCACGCCTCGAGCCAGACGCGATCTACAGCGTCGCCCTCAGCGGTCTCGGCCTGATCGCGGAGCTGACGACCGAGCCCGAGGGCGCCCCCTTCCTCGAGCGGTTCTGGCCGCCGGTGGGCGTGGCGCTCAGCGCCGAGCACGTCATCTACTGCGGCGCGCCGGTCGACGGCGACGCCGCTCTGGTCGAGCTGCACCCGGGCCCCATCGCGGCGGAGTGGAGGCGCGGCACCGGTCTCGGTGGTGAGCGGCCGGCAGCCGACCACCCCGACGCGTGTGTTCATCTGAAGGCGAGCGGCCTGTCCGTCGGACAGGTCATCGTGCCGCCGCCGGCCGTCGGCGCGATCGAGCTCGATCCCACGCCGCTCGTGCATCAGCCGCTCGAGGCCGCGCCGATGTCCGTCTGCGCGCCAGATCAGATCCGTTTCGGACCGGGCTGCGCCGTCGTGATGGATGACCGCGTACAGCTCGAGAACGTCCAACGATCGGCGCTGTGGTCCCTTTCCGCTCCTGGGCTCGAAGCGCTGGTGCCGCTCTCGGCGGGCGCACGGCACCTGTTCAAGGGGCTCGTTCCAGAGCGGGAGTACACCGTCTCGATCACGGTGCTGGACGGCTCCGGACAGCTCGTCGACGCGGCGGTCGAGATCCGGACCGAGCCCGCGCGCGCCCACGTCGTCATCAACGAGGTGCTCGCCAACCCGCGCGGCGCGGAGCCCGCTCAGGAGTGGGTGGAGCTCTTCAACGACGGAGCGGCGCCCGTCGACCTCGCCGGGTTCTCGCTGCAGGACGCCGCCGGGTCGACCGCGCTGCCGGCCTTCGTGCTCGAGCCGGGGCGGCACGTGCTCGTCGCCTCCGAAGCCTACACGGCGGAAGGCGGCACGGACGTTGCGGCCGCCGCAGGCACGCCCGTCCTGCGCGTGCCGGAGCTTGGCAAAAACGGTCTATCGAACTCGGGTGAGGCCCTGCAGCTGGTGGATGCCGGGGGCGGCGTCGTCTCTCGCTTCCCGGCGCGCGCCACCAAAAACGGTGTCAGCGTCGCCCGCCGGACGCCGGCGACCCCCGACGACGCGCCGGAGGCGTTCGCCGCCCACGCGCCTCCCGGCGCGTCCCCCGGGGCCGAGAACGTGCTCGATCCGTGAGATCAGAACGTCCCGCCGACGCCGATCACGGTGCCCTGTTCCCCCGTCGTGATCGTCGGCTGCCAGCGCAGGCGTGCCTCCGGCGGTCTCCTGAGCTCGGGTGGCAGCTCGCGCCGGCGCACCGAGACGACCTCGGGCTCGAACGACAACTGTGCTTCGACGATGCCGCCGAGCGCCACCGCGCCCAGTGCATACAGTCCGACGGTCCAGACGTTGCGCGCGATGTTGGTGTTGTTGGTGATGTCGGCGCGGCTCGGCGCGGGCTCTCCGGCGCGGGGCTCGAGCAGGGCGTAGTTCTGCAGCTCGACCGCCAGCCCGCCGATCACGACCGCGCCGAGCACGGCCTCGGTCGCCAGAAAGGCCCACCCGAGCCCGGTGTCACCGTTCTGGAACTGGCCCACCCCGAAGGGGATCGCGGCGATCCAGCGGCTGTTTCGCACCACCACCGTCTCCTGGGACGCCAGGCGTTCGAGCTCCCGCAGGCGTAGCAGCTCCGCTTCACGCCGCTGCTGTCGTTCCGCGCGCTGCCGCTCCGCCTCTTCGAGCTTTCGAGCCGCCGCCTTTCGGATTTCCTCGAGCAGGCTCTCCCGCACCCGCAAGAAGACGTCGATGACCTCGGGCGGGAACACCAGGCTGTCGGGGGGGCGCATCTGGGGATTGGCGCGGATGGCTTCGGCGAACACTTCTTCGGAGCGTTCGAGCTCCCCCACGCCGATCAGGCAGGCGGCCAAGTACAACCGTGCGCGCTCGATGGGCTCGGGCTCGGTGAGCATCCTCGCGCCTGGCGTGAGCAAATCTTCGAAGGCGACGACGCAGTGCTCGAGCTGGGACGAGTCATAGAGGCTCGCGGCGCGGGAGACCTCGGCGCTGTCACTGAGCCTGGGCCGATCGTCCTCGCCTGCCCGCTCGTCCAGAGGGGCTGGGTCCGCGGGCTGGGCGACCACCGCTGGCGCGCCGAGCAGACCGATCCCTAGGCAGAGCGCCTGGGGGAGCGTGGTCGAGCAACGGCGCGCGCGGCGGCGAAGCCAGCGGGGGGAACCGAATCGGGAGCAGCGCATGCAAAGTGCCCCGACCGGTTCGCGAGGATCAGGGCCAGCGAAGGGTGAAGGTTCGTCCGGGAGTCAGGGTGACGTCAATGGTCGTCGGGGGTGCTTGCTCCGATGCCGGGGGTAACACCGTGCAGACCTCCTGGACCTCCGAGCGGGACAGCCGAACGTGACGCTCGCCCGGGCCGACCAGCTTACCGGAAAAGAACGCCGGGCAGGTCACCTCTGTGCCCGCAGGGACGCGTACCTGCAGCACCGCCGGTTTGAGGGGAATTTCCCCAATCACCAGCTGCGGGCTGCTGTCGCCTTCGGGGCCCTCTTCGATAACCACTTGCTGGGGCGGCGGGGTCTCGCAACAATCGGGGATGGGCGGCACGAACTCGAAGGTGTGCGCCCCGAGCGGCAGCTCGTAGGTGCGGGTGAACCAGTCCTTGTAGAGCTGGCCGTCGATCTTCACGCTGCCCCGGGCTCCTCGAATGACCACCTTCACCGGGCGGGTGCCGGGCGGCGTCGGCCTCACCGGGTGGCGGGGCGCAGGCGGCGCGGTCGCGGGCTTTGCGGGCGCGACACGTTCGGGGGCCGCGCTCTCGGGGGCGGCGCTCTCGGGGGCG
>Ga0079224_100003838_pt1 | contig 19185 bp, 17 predicted proteins | sample Stecom2015_FD_80414 | JGI IMG/M metagenome (GOLD analysis project Ga0079224, IMG submission 80414) | Agricultural soil microbial communities from Utah to study Nitrogen management - Steer compost 2015 | ecosystem: Environmental > Terrestrial > Soil > Agricultural land | place: USA: Utah... | reverse complement strand
GCCTTCTTCGAGCCGCTGGGATTGGCCGGACGGGAGGGGACGGAGGAAGGGGAAGATGCAGAGGTTCAGCCAAGCGTGCCGGAGTCCTGGGACGTTCCCTGATGGACGGCGGATGGGCGGCAGCTCCGCGTGAGCCCGCGCCCGCTGCCGCACGGGGCTAGCCTCTCCACCGCACCCGCTTCGCCCCGAGGGTTCGGCATGAGCAACGGCGCCTCCTCCCAGGACACCTACCAGCAGCTGCAGGCGGCGCTGGCCGCGAGGCGCGCCGCCAAGCGTTCGGATGGGCACGTCACCATGGGCCGCCCGCTGAGACTGGTGGTGTTCCTGGTGGTGTGGGGGGGCGGCACCCTCCTCACCGCGCTGGCGCTGGGCGTCGGCGGCGGTCTGCTCCCGATCCTCACGCTGCTCTTTCCGCTGAGCTTCCTGTGGTTCCTGCTCGCCCTCTGGGCCAGCCGCATCCCCCGGATCGCCGCTCAATGGGAGCGCGCGGTGGTCCTGCGCTTCGGGCGTTTCCAGAGTCTCAAGGGGCCGGGCATCCTCTTCGTGTTCCCGGTGATGGACGTGGTGCATTGGGTGGACACCCGGCTGCAGACCATGGAGATCCCCCACCAACAGGTGATCACCCGCGACAATGTCCCGGTGACCATCGACGGGGCCCTCTTCTTCCAGGTGAAGGATCCCGAGCGCGCAGTCATCACGGTCCAGGAGTACTGGTCGGCGATCAATCAGTACGCCCAGGCGTCCCTCCGCGACGTGGTGGGAAGCATGACCCTGGATGAGCTCCTCTCCGAACGCGAAGAGATCCAGGTCCGGATCGCCGAGAGCGTGGAGAGCCGGAGCAAGGCCTGGGGCATGCACGTGGATGCCATCCGTCTGCTGGACATCAACATGCCCGAGGACCTGAAGCGTATGATGAGCCGGCAGGCCTCCGCAGAGCGTGAGAAGCGGGCCACCATCACCAAGGCCGAGGGGGATCGGGACGCCGCCCTGAACCTCGCCGCGGCGGCCCGCACCATGGCCGAGAGCCCGGGCGCGATGCAGCTGCGCACGCTGCAGACCCTCGACGGTCTGGGCCCCACGCCGAGCAACACCGTGGTGCTGACCGTTCCGGTCGAGTGGCACGAGCTGCTGCGCCAGATGCGCTCCACGGCCACGGTGGCGGAAGATGAACGGGGGTCCGCAGCGACGTGAGCCCGCCGCCGGGTGGCGCTTCGGAACGCACCTTCCCGGTCCGACCTCGGGGATCAACAGTCGGAAGCGGCTGGGGCACCTTCCACCGTGCCGCACCTTCCCGGTCCGACCTCAGGGCTCAACGGCCGGAAGCGGCTGGGGCGCACCTTCCACCGCGTCGTGAGGAGGCGCAGACTCCGCGGCGGGGTGACCGTCCTCGGCGGCCGGAGGGGGCACCCGCGGCCCCGGATCCTCCAGCCGGAGTTCATGGCCAGATCCGGTGGGCACTAGCACCATGCCGGGCGGAGGCGGAGGCGGCTTGGGACCCCGCATCCACGGAGGGAGCGCCTCCTCCTCGGCTCGTTTCCGGGCCAGCGCCTCACTGCGGGTCTTGTGGGTGATGCGCCACGCCAGCGCGCCCCCCATCACCAGGACGGCCAACAACGAGAGGACGAACCACCACTCCGGGCGCTCCGGGAAGACCTTCCAGAACGGAGGGGGCTTGAAGGTGACCGGCTCGACGGCGGTCTTCTCGTTGTCGCGGTAGTCGACCTGAAACAGCTTCGCCACCGGCACCTGAGGTGCTGCGGCCGGCCCGGAGCCCGTCGCTGGCGGTGGCTCGACCGGAGCGCCGACCGGGGCCGCCGTGGCAACGCGGCGCGGCGGTCCGGAGCCCGAAGCACCCCCGTTCCGGATGAAGAGGGCGTCGGAGGCGCGGGCGTCCCTGGGGACCGGCGTTCGTGGATGCGCGGAAGGTCGGCCCGACGGATCGCCGGAAGGAGGAGGCGCCCCGACGTCGCGCATGCCCGGAGATGACACCGGTGCTGAGGAGAGGCGCTCGGCCTGCGCCCGGCGGCGGGGGGCGCGCTGCTGCGGTGTCACCCCCGGTGGTGCGATCCATTCCTGCCCCCCGTCGGCGTCGTCTGCCGCGACGGGCACATCCGATCCCGGTCGTGCGGTTGCGAGCGCAAGCTCCCGGGGATCGATGGGATCGGTCACCTCGAAGGACGCGTCCTCCTCGAGCACGCCCACCGCGAGTCGGCGTGCTCCGCTCGCATCCGGCGCGCGCAACTCCCGGGTCACCGACGGCGCTGCGTCGGGTCGGGGAGCTGGAGTGGGGAGCGGGGCCGATGACCGGGATGCCACCCCATCGGGGACACGGGCCCAGGGATCAGGCCCCACCGACCTCAGGGGGCGGGGAGGCGTCGGCCGGGAAGCGGCGGCGGGGTGAAGCGGCTCGGTGTGCGTCCGCCTCGGTGGAGCAGGTGGCGCCGGTGGTTCGGCCTCGCCCACGGTGGCCGTCGGCTCGTCCTCATCCTCCTCGTCCGGAAGCGGGACATAGGGTCGCGCTGCAGGCAGCTGCTCGGTGACCGCCCGGCGGGGAGGGGGAGCGGGTGTCCGGGACAGATCTCCAGCCGCGCGGTTGAGCGGATCACGCTCGCCTTCAGGTGAATCGCCGGAGGTGGAGACCTTGGGATCGGACATGGCGACGGCGAGAGCTGCCGACGAAAAACTCCAGACAGGACGATGGATCAGGCATCGGTGGATGCGCGGATCCGCAAGCATGCCCGGGAAACGGGACCCAACGCCAGTTGATCACCTGATCGGCTGGCGGGCGCCGTCGCGCGGCCCCCGACCCCTCTGGGCGCCTGACGCGGCCCCCACAACCTCAGCGATCGAAATCGGCCGCCGGCTCGAGCACCGCTTCCGGGATCACTTCAGACTCCATCAGCTCCCGCATGCTCTTGCAGGCCTCAAAGCTCCCCTGGAGACAGCGCTGCTCGAGAAACTTCACCGCCCCCCCGAGTTCGCCTGCTTCGGCGCGGGCCTGCGCGTGACGGGCCAATGCGAGGGGGCTGTTCGGACTGTGAGACAGGAAGCGGGCCCAGGCGGCGATGCGCTCGACGGGAGAGGCGTTCTCAGGGAGCACCTGCTCGATCAGCATGACCACCTCGGGATCGGTGTGATCGAGATCCAGCGCCCATCGCGCATCTGCCAGCGCCGCTGGCGCGTTCCCGAGATCCCGGGATGCCACCGCGCGCAGGTACCAGGCCGACGCAAGACGTGGTTGCGCCTGCAACAATTCAGTGAGGAGCTCCCGCGCGCGCTCCGGCTCCCCCTGCTGAAGCAGAGATGCGGCGTGGTTCAGAGCCGCCGCCGAGCGTGGGGTCGGGAGCTCGGGCGTGAGGGCGCGGGGGAACTCCTGCCAATCACTCAGGACGCCGGGCCGGAAGCGCAACCGGGTGGGTGGATCGGAGAAGGGGGAGAGGTGGACGTCGGCGAGGCCCCAGCCCTCGGGACCGTGGACCAGCAACACGTAGCGGTAGGCGCCCTCCACCTTGATGAACGGCAGGACGTCGAACAGATTGATCGCCAGGCTGCGTCGGATGGGCATCCCGAGCGCAGCGGCAAACTCTGGCCGCTCCCTCGCCAATCCCAGCGCCGCCTCTCGCGCCGGAGTCGCTGCGCGGACGTGAAGCAAGCCCAGCACCCCGGCGAGCAGCAGCAGGATGATCCCCGCCATGCCGGCGATCCCCCGCACCATGGGCCAGGGGCTCGGTGCCGGTTGAGACGCGCCGTCCCCGGTAGGGCTCAGGTCTGGATGTGGAAGCGACATGTCGACCATCCTGGCATCCCACGGCCCTCCGCGCGCAACCCTGGAGCGGGGAGGAACCCGGCGCGATAGGTTGGCGGACATGCACCGTATCCGGACGATCGATTGTCATTACATGGGCCAGAAGGACCTGGCTGCCGCCTACCTCCTCATCGACGGGGACGAAGCCGCCTTCGTGGAGAACAACACCGCCCACTCGGTCCCCCTGCTGTTGAAGGCGCTCGGGGAGGAGGGGCTGTCTCCCGAGCAGGTCCGCTACGCGCTGGTCACGCACGCGCACCTGGACCACGCCGGCGGAAGCTCGGCGCTGCTCGAGGCCTGCCCGAACGCCAACCTCGTCGCCCACCCGCGCGCGGCGCGGCACCTCATCGATCCCTCGCGGCTCGTCGCCAGCGCCACCTCGGTCTACGGCGAGGAGCGCTTTGCGCAGTTCTACGGGACGCTGAAGCCCATCCCGGCCGAGCGGGTGCGGACCATGGAGGATGGGGACACGCTCTCCTTCGGCGCGCGCACCCTCTCCTTCACCCACACGCGGGGCCACGCCAACCACCACCTGATCATCCACGATTCGGGCAGTGACGGCGTCTTCACCGGCGACGCGTTCGGCCTCGCCTACCCGGCGCTGCAGGGGAGGGGGCCCTTCACCATCCCCACCACCAGCCCCACCGACTATCTGGCGGATGAGGCACTCTCGGTGGTCCAGCAGATCGTGGCGATGCAGCCCAGCCGGGTGTTCCTCACCCACTTCGGAGAGCGCACCGAGGTGGAGGAGCTGGGCCGGCAGCTCATCGCGGACCTGAAGGTGTCCAAGGGCATCTTCGAGGACGCGGTGGAGAGCGATCTGGAAGGTGAGGCCCTGGAGCGGCGCTGTGGGGAGGCGCTGGATCGGCACCTCGCGTCGCGGATCCGTGCGCAGGGCCTCGAGCTGGATGCGGCCTTCGAGGTGCTGGCACTGGATCGCGAGCTCAACGCCCAGGGTTTGGCGTTCGCGGCCATGCGCAAGCGCCAGAAGGGCTGAGGGGGGATCCGCGCGGGGAGCGTGGCACCCGCCCTCAGGTCGCGGCACCGGCGTCCGGGACGCTGCGCTCGTTGCGGCGCACGGCCAGATCGCGTTGGTGCTCGCGTTCCTGATCGGCAGCGCGGTCCGCTGCCTCCGCCAGCACCGAGAGCTGGTACTCCAGCCGCTCCAGGCGCGCGGCGATCAACGGTTCCTGGATCTCGAGCTCGGAGCGGGGGGGAAGCTCCGGCCGTTGGCCCGCCCGGACCGCCGACGCGAGCTGGGTGAGCCGGGCCTGAACCGACACGCAGAAGGCCACGATGTCATCGAGATGCGGACCGTAGGCGATCACGCCCCGGGTGGTGGCGAAGACACTGATCGCCGATGCCAGACGCTGGGTGAAGGCCACCAGGGTCATGCGCGGCTCCACCAGGCGTTGCGGCAGGTTCTCGGCGAAGACGCGATCCAGCACCTGGTTCACGTTGCTGATGGCCAGCTCCAGGTCCCGCCGGGCCCGTTCGACCGCGGGAACCGGCGGATCGAGTCCGTCGCGGATGGCGTCCACCACCGAGCCCAGGTAGTCCGAGGCCCGCTCCAGGGCTTCGGCCAGGCTCTCACCGAAGCGGATCTGCTCCTTGCCGGGCCAGAGCAGCATGCTGGCGAGCAGCGCGAGCAGGCCGCCCAGCGCGGTGTTCATCATGCGCACGCCGTAGAGGGACGAGTCCGGATGGTAGCGCTCGAGCAGCAGGACGAACGTCGGCGTCACGAAGAGGGCGTACAGCGCGTAGTTGTACTGGAGGACCGTGGCGCTCAGCCCTCCCAGGATCACCAGCACCACCGACATGCCGAGCGGATCCGGAAGGATGGTGGCGACGATCGCTGCGACCATGGCGCCGGCCACCGTGCCCACCGTCCGCTGGATGGCGCGCGTGGTGGTCCGCACCCGGTAGGGCTGCATCAGCAGAAAAGCGGTCATCGTGACCCAGTAGCCGTAGGGCACCCGGAGGAGGGTGACCAGGGTCCCGGCCACCACGGTGACCACGCCCACCCGGAGTGAGTGCTGGAAGATGACCGACCCGGGGCGCAGCACGGTCTTGAGCTGCCAGATGATGCCGCCCCGATCTGGCACGGTGTCGAGGACCTGCACGCGCACCGGCTGGTTCTCGGCGTACAGCGAGTCGATGTGATCCGACGCGCGCATCCGGTCCTCCTGCAGCCGGCCGAGGAGGGACACCGTGTGCTCGGCAATCGCCCGGTCGCGTCCCCCGAGCGGTTCGATGGCCTCCCGGGCGAGCGCCAGATCCCACACCGGGGTGCGTGCGCGCGGTAGGCGCTTCTCGATCACCACGCGCTCGGAGAGCTCCAGGCAGGCCTTCTCCATGTTCTGGAGCGAGCGCAGGAGGATCCGCTCGGCGGTCCGCGGACACCCGGTCTCGAGGATCTCCTCCAGCGATGCCAGGGTGGTCATCATCTGCTCGCAGGTCTGGACCACCGCCAGCAGGCGCTCACCCCGTCCGGTCTGCCCCCGGGTCCCGCGCCGGGTCGAGGCGAGGATCTCCCGCGCCGTCTCCAGCCGATCGCGCATGACCTGGTGGTGGTGGAGCAGCGCCCGGTGCCACGCATCCAGATCCTCCCGCGGCTGCCGGACCAGTCGGGTGTGGGCCGCCAGGGCCGCGAGCACCGCCGCGGTGGACTTCCGCCCCGGCTTGTAGACCCGCACCGGCCAGACGCCGAGGGTGAGCACCATGGCCCACCCTGCGCCCAGCAGGTAGCCCATCAGCCGCAGCGGCAGGTCCCCGTCATGCGCCGGGATCGAGGCGTTGACCAGCAGCTGCACCCCCACCGTAGCGCCGATCGAGGCTCCGGCCGCGCCCCACCCCGGCAGGAGCGCACAGGCCATGATCCCCACCGACATGATGGGGATGCGCCAGGGCCCCCACTGGGAGATCAGGGTTCCGGCGGTGATGACCACCAGCTCGAAGGCCAGCGCCAACCCCTGGACCGTGGCCCGGCTGCGATAGGCGCCGCCCTTGTCCAGCAGCGCGATGCCATAACCGCCCATGGTGGCCCAGGTGGCGACCACCGGATTCAGCCACACCGCCAGCACCAGGGGCAGGGCCAGCGCGGCGGCCACCCGGAGGCCCAGCCACATCGCCGGACGCCAGGGATGCACCTCCACGGTGGAGGCGACCTGAAGCTGGTGGGCGAGGTTGTTGAGGCCGGAGGGGACCATGAAGTTCCTGCTCCGACGGACGCGCTCGGAGACCAGGCAGGGAGAGGGGGCGCCGGGACCTCCTGTTGTGCGCGTCCGCCGGGGCGAACGCAACCCGATGCTGAGGAGAGCGCTCCCTTGCCGGGCAAAGCGTCCAGAAGCGTGGATGCGGACGTCGGCCGGGCACCGGTGTCGGCTGGCAGCCGGGCGGCCAGGGGAGCAACGCCCCCGCGCGGCCCGGACCGGCCGAAGTGCGCACCTTGCCCGCGTCTGCGCCTGGACGCCGTCCCGGCAATGCTTCAGGCGGAGGCGTTCCCATTCTCGAGAAGGAGCAGGCGGATGATCGAGCGGACGGCCGGAGCGGTGTGGAATGGAGGCATCCAGGATGGGAGCGGGACCGTCCGGGTGGGGAGCGGGACCTTCGAGGAGCGCTACTCCTTCAGCACCCGTTTCGGTGGAGAGCAGGGCACCAACCCCGAAGAGCTGATCGGCGCGGCTCATGCCGCCTGCTTCTCCATGGCGCTCTCCGGGATCCTCGGGGCGCAGAAGCTCGTCCCCGAGCGCATCTCGACCCGCGCCCGGGTGGAGGTGGAGAAGGGCAAGGACGGCTTCACCATTCAGCGGATCCACCTCTCCACCCGGGGCGTGGTTCCCGGACTGGACGCCGAGCGGTTCCGTGAGCTCGCCGAGGAGGCCAAGGCAACCTGTCCGGTGTCCCGCGCCCTCGCCGGCGTCGGGGAGATCTCGCTGGAGACCGAGCTGTTGGAGAGCGATGCCCCCAGGCCGGTGAGCGACCCGGGGATGCTCATGTAGTTCCCGCGGCCGTCGGCCCTCCCGCGCTGGCGCCACGGTCGGGGACGTGACGCGGCAGGCGACGTTTGCCCGGCGGTGCGGGTTGGCGCCGGGCGTTTTCGGGTAGCGTTCCCGGTGAACTGCCATGCCCACGCCGACGCCCGCCCTGCTCCAACGCTGTGTGCCGCACCTCCTCGCGGCCCTCCGTGATCGGGACATCGCCGTGCAGCCGTTGCTGCAGCGCTTCGGGCTGCCGGCGGAGCTGACGGTTCAGGAGGAGGCGCGCATCCCCATCGCGCAGCTTGCGGGCCTCGCCGAGGCCTGCGCCCAGCTGGCGGGAACGCCCCTCTTCGGGTTGGAGGTCGCCCGGGCGCTGCCGCGGGGGGCCTGGGGCGTTCTCGAGTTCAGCGCCCGCACCGCGCCCAATCTCCGGGAGGCCCTCCACCTCGCCGTCGACCACGCGGCGCTGATCGGGGATCGGGTGGCCCTCGAGCTTCGTGAGACTCCCGAGACGGTGACGCTGATCCACCGGCACTCCGGGGTGGCCCCCGGCACCCTGGGACGGCAGCTCGAGCTCTACACCGTGGGCTGCTTCACCCACCTGGCCGCCGTCCTCACCGGGGGGGCGGCCCGTCCGGTGGGATTGAGCTTCGTCAGCACCGAGCCGGATGGCGCGGCGGGAGGGATCTGGCGCGAGGGGCTGTGCCGGGCGTTTCCCGAAGCCCGCGTGAGCTGCGGTGCCCCGGTCACGGAAGTGAGCTGGAAGCGGGCGGCGATGCTGTCCCCGATGGTCGGCGCGGACCCCGCGCTGCACGCGTGGCTGGTGGAACAGGCGGCGAAGGAGAGCCGCTCGCGTCCGCATCAGGGGCATTGGGGCACGGAGACGGTCCGCGAGGTGCTCGGGACCCTGCTCGATGCGGGGCAGGTGCCGTCCCTCCAGCGGGTCGCCGAAGCGCTGCACCTGAGCTCGCGGACGCTGCAGCGGCGCCTGGCGGACGCGGGAACCGGTTGGCATGAACAGGTGGAGGCGGCGCGCCGGGAGCGGGCCGAACGTTGGGTCCACGAGGGCATCCTGTCGCTGGCGGAGATCGCCGATCGGCTGGGCTACGCCGAGGTGCGCTCCTTCATCCGCGCCTACAAGCGGTGGACGGGGCAGACGCCGGGTGAGGCTCGCGCGAACCGCAGGGTGGCGCCTGCGGTCCATGCTTCTGGCGTGGGGTGACTGTCGGGACCGCCGCCGGGCGGTGCAGGTTTGGACCATGCGAATCCCTTCTGACAAGCCCTCCTTCTCCCACCGCGGTCAGATCGCCGCGCTCACCCGGAGCGTGGCGGATGCCACCGGCAACCGGGACGGGATCCACGACAATGAAGCCCTCCCCGCCGGGAGCCTCCCTCAGGGGAAGCCCACCTCGCGGCAGCCGCTTCTCCATCGCCTCACCAGCCACTTCGCGCCGGGGCTGAGCACCCGGGACGAGCGGGCAGCGCTCTCGGCCTTCGTGACGGAGCGGGAAGCCGCCTGGGGGGCCCCCACCACCCGTCTGTCTGCGGAGCAGGTCCCCTGGTTCGAGGCGTTCCGCACCGAGAAGGCCGCCGCGCTGGTCCGCTTCGACCGGCATCCCGACGAGGTGACCGAGGGCTACGTGCGCGCCGCCGGCAGCGTCGATGGTCAGGCCATCGAGCCGCGGGACGTCTTCTGGCAGCGCTGGGCCCCCACCGCACCGGCCAGCGGCAAGGTGGTGGTCATCTCTCCGGGGTTCCAGGAGACCGGGCGCAACTTCCTCGAGCAGGTCCAGCTCCTCAATGCCCAGGGACACGAGGTGGTGGTGATGGACCACCAGTGGGCCGGCTACAGCCGCGGCGAGCGGGGGGCCATCGACCGTGGCTACGGGGTGGCCCGGGATGTGGCGGCGGTGGCGGCCTTCGCCCAGACGCTCGTCGACGCCCGGGAGGGCGGAGGCGAGGTGGTCCTCTTCGGCAACAGCATGGGCGCGGGTCCCGGTGTGCTGGGGGCGTTGGCCCTCAACGACAGCGGACGGCTCGAGCTGGAGGGCCCTCAGATGCCCAAGGGGCTCAACGCCGTGCTGCAGGCCCCGTTCCTGTCCCTGAAGCGCAGCGTGGTGAACCGCGGGTTGGAGGCGCTGTCCGGGGTGCCCGTGCTCAACGAGGTGGCGCTTCCCTCCTCGGGGCTTCCCATCCTCACCCGGGATCCGGTGGCGGCCACCAAGCTCGCGCAGCACGTGGTGCTCGAAGGGGTGGTGGCCCGGCCCCAGGCCATGGGCGCAGCCGCCGCCGATCTCGAGGACCTGTGGGGCGCCCTCCGCTCCGGGACCGGTCCCCAGGGCCGGGTGGCGATCATCCACGGAGATGGGGATCCCCTGGCCGACATCCAGGGCTCACGGGATCTGGCCCACGTGCTGGGCGCGCAGGGATCCCTCATCGAGCTCGACAACGACAGCCACGTCCTCTCGGAGGAGGCCGGCGCCCAGGACCGGGTGTTGGACGCGCTCCGCTGGCTCGACGCGCCCTGAGCGGAGGACCCGGCGGGTTGCCCCGGACGTGGGTTCTCCGCGCCCGGTTCAGCGCCTCGGGGTGAGGTGGGGCGGAACGACGGTGGGGGGGCGCCGCTCGGGGGCCTCATCGGCTCCCTCCAACGCCTCCTCCATCGCCAGCAGCATCCGGCGCACCGCGAATCCCGGGAGATCATCCAGGGGCTCGGCCGCCTGAAAGGCCTCCAGGGCGCTCTGCAGCGAGAGGCGGAGCGCCCGGATCCTCGCGGCCGGTTCGTTTTCCCCGGCCTGCTGGAGGTGGAACGCGGCGTTCATGAGGTGCGTCCACCGCGCCTCTTCGACAGGGGGCAGCTCCGCCGGGAGATCCTCCCGGGGAGGCGACTGGCGGTCGCGCCCCACCAGCCTGGCCGGCGCGGGGGACCGCTCCTGTCGTACGCGCCGCCGCATCATCTCAGAGGTCGCTCTCGCCGGCCGCTTCGGGCTGATAGAGGATCTTCACCAGCTTCAAAACCGACTCCCGGCCATTGGGCATGGGCCAGCGGATGGTGTCGCCGACCTTGAGTCCCAGCAGGGCGAGGCCCACCGGCGCGAGCACCGAGACCTTGCCCTCCGAAGGATCGGTCTCGTTGGGATAGGAGAGCACCAGCTCCCGCTGCTTCCCGGTTTCCAGGTCCTCGCACAGCGCGCGCGAGCGCATGGTCAGCACGTCGGGGGGGACCTCACCGTCGGGCACCACGGTGGCGCGATCCAGCTCGAGTTCCAGCGCCTCGGCCGCCGGGCCGAGCTTGCCGTCGATGTTCCGGTCCACCACCAGGCGCAGACGCTCCATGTCCTTCCGGGTGATGTGCACCGGAGGGCTGGCCGAGGGGCCGGTGGAGGTGGAGAGGGGGGCGGTGTCAGTAGGCTGCATGATGTGCTCCGAGTTGGGGCGTGACTCGCAGGCGACCCGCCCTGGGTGGGCGCGTGGGCTGCTTGGCGGACCTGCGGTGTGGGAAGGGAAGACCGGGAAGGAGGGCGCTGGCCGAGGGGCCCCTCAGTGGGGGCGAACCCGTCCAGCGCCGCTCTCCGGGAAGGCCTGGCTCCCCGCGCCCGTCCAACACGCGTGGACATGGCGGCGGCTTCGCAGGGTGCAGAGCATCGCTGTCGAAGTGAGGAGGGGCACGGCAGGCTCGTGGCCTCCAGGGGGAGGCCCGGAAAGGATCCGGTGTCGGATGGAACTGTTCCACAATAGCACCCCCGGCAGCAAAGCTCGCCCGTGGGTCCCGCGGCGTTCCCGCACCGTGGAGGAAAACGCCCTTCCCCCGGGGACCATTCCCGCTTGGGAGGCCCCGGAAGAGGGGGATAGAGTCCCGGCCCCATGTCCCGTCTGTCGCCGCTGATGCTTGCCCTCTCGCTGCCGTCCCTCATCGCCTGCCAGACGCCTGCCCAGCAGGCGCCCTCTGCGGCCGAGGCCGTGGTGGAGCGGGAGGCGCAGGGCCCGCAGATCCAGTCCGACGACATCCTGGCGCGCGAGCAGCAGACCGAGACCGCCAGCGTCAAGCACGTGCTCATCAGCTGGGATGCGCTGGGGCCCACCCTGCAGGGACGCCATGATCCCCGCGCCGCGGAGCGGACCCAGGCGGAGGCCGCGGCCCTGATCCGCGACATCCAGCAGGAGTACGAGGACGGCGCGGATTTCTCGACCCTCATGGCCCTCTACTCCGAGGACGGGGGCAGCGCGAAGAGCGGTCGCGCCTACGATGTCACCCGGGATGGGGATCTGGCGTTCATGTTCAAGCGCCTCTCCCTGCGCCTGCGTCCCGGCGAGACCGGCATCGTCGAGACGCCTTTCGGCTACCACCTGATTCTGCGCCTCGAGTAGCCGCCGCCCGGTCGGCGTCGACCGACTTCAAACAGCAAGCCGCTCGGGAGGGTTTCGCCGCGTCCGGATCGGACGGATGGTGCGCCCTGGGCGGCCGATGTCTGTCCAGCGCCCGCCCGGGAGCCCCGAATGGCGATGTCCTCTGAAGAGATGATCGAGCAGTGCCTCGCGCACAACCTGTTCTCCTGGTCGGCGACCGACACCGTGAAGCCGCTGCCCCTCGCGCGTGCCGAAGGTGTCTGGCTCTACGCTCCCGATGGGCGACGGTGGCTCGACTTCAACAGCCTGCTGATGAGCGTGAACATCGGCCACGGCCATCCGCACGTCATCCGGGCCATCCAGCGTCAGGCGGAGACCCTCTGCTTCGCCCACCCTTCCTTCGCCACCGAGATCCGCGCCCGGGTATCGAGCCGTCTGGCGAAACTGGTGCCCGGAGACCTCAACACCTTCTTCTTCACGCTCGGTGGGGCCGAGGCGAACGAGAACGCCATCCGCGCGGTCCGCCAGTTCACCGGCCGCCCGAAGATCCTCGCCCGCTATCGCAGCTACCACGGCGCGACCCACGGGGCGCTCTCACTGACCGGAGAGCCCCGGGGATGGCACGCCGGGGCGCGGATGCCGGGCGTGGTCCACGTGCTGGATCCGGATCCCTACGATTACGCCTTCGGCGACGACGAGGAGAGCCGGACGCGCAACAACCTGCGCTACCTGGAAGAGGTGATCCGCGCCGAGGGGCCGCACACGATCGCCGCAATGTTCATCGAGACGGTGACCGGAACCAACGGGATCCTGCCGCCGCCGAAGGGCTACCTCCGCGGGCTCAAGTCCCTGCTGGAGCGCTACGACATCCTGTTGGTGTGCGACGAGGTGATGGCGGGGTGGGGCCGCACCGGTCGGCGCTTCGCCTTCGAACACGGCGACATCGTCCCGGACATCGTCACCATGGCCAAGGGCCTGACTTCTTCGTACATGCCGCTGGGGGTGATGGGGGTGAGCGATCGCATCGCCGCCCACTTCCGCGAGAACACCTTCTTCGGCGGCCTCACCTACAACGCCCACCCCATGAGTCTGGCCGCAGCCGACGCGGTGATGGACGTGTTCGAGGAGGAGCAGCTCATCGAGAAGAGCGCCCGGATGGGGGAGGTCATGCGTGGCCACATGAAGCGGCTGGCGGAGCGACACCCCAGCGTGCTCGAGCACCGCAACCTCGGGCTCTTCGGCGCCATCGAGCTGCGTCGCAATGCCCGGGGCGAGCGCCTCGTTCCCTTCGGCGGTGCGCATCCGGCCATGGGCCGCCTGCTGTCGTTCCTCCGGGAGGAGGGGCTCTTCACCGTCGCGCAGTGGAGCACCCTGATGTGCAATCCACCGCTCTGCATCTCCGAAGAGGAGCTGCAGCTGGCCTTCGACATCATCGACCGGGGCCTCGAGATCACCGACGAGGCGTTCGGGGACTGACGGCCCGCGCTCTGGCGTCCTCCCCGACCCGGTTTGCCTCCCGCCGCGTCCTGGGTGGATGATGGTCCCCGACACGTCAGGGGGGACGTACAGATGGCGGATGAGCGGACGGTGGGGATCGGCGTGGAGGGTCCGGGGCGGCCGCCGACGCACGTGGAGGCGGAGGGCACCGCACCGGCGTCGGTTGCACCTGCAACCATCTCCGCGCAGCAGCAGATGCCGCGTATCCATCGGCGCGTGATCAAGGCCCTTGTGGAGGGCGTGGGGGATCTCCCGCAGGTCGACGCCGTGGTCGCCGGGGTGCTGGCCGATGTCCCGGACGGGGCGCACGCCATCTCTCTGGCCATCCCTGATTTCCAGCGTCTGGTGAACGGGCTGAGCGCGCTCCTCTGCCCCGGGGATCCCATGGGAGCCGGGCAACGCCGGGCGGGCCATGCCTTGGCCGAGGGGTGGTCCCGCCATCCCTGCGGCCGGGTCTTCGTCGACGGCCTGCGTGCCTTCCCGCTGGCGCGCGCAGTGGTGCGCCTCGCCGACGGGATGCGATTCGGGGCCGAAGGGCTCGAGCTGGACGCCGTGCTGCTCGGGGCCCACCACATGCGCCTCACCCTCCGTGGCAACAGCTCCCCCAACCTCCAGTTCTTCTGCGGCTGTATGGAGGGGATGCTGGGCGTTCTCGGCGCGACGGGCGTGGAGGCGGTCCCCGAACCCGGCCCCGGGGGGAGCCATCGGCTCCTCATCGCCTGGGAGCCGCCGTCGTGAACGCGGCCCTGACCGGTCGGTCCCTGCCGGGAAGACGACACCCGCATGCGCCTGCAGCCTGTGGCGAAGCCCACAGCGGTCCTCCCCGGGGTGCAGAGGCGGCTCGCTTTCAGGTCGACCAACCAACCCGGTGACGCGCCGCGAAGCTGCCGTCCGGGCCGAAGTTCACACCTTGATTTCTGCAAGGCGCATCACCCGTCCCTTCAGATTCCGCCTGGAACCCCTCCGTTGGCCCCTCGACGACCCCCCCTTCCGCCCCTGACGGGTGCCGTGAACCCCGCCGATGCGGTGGCCTCCCGGCGCGCCCGTCGACTGGTGCGGGGGATCGCCGTCGGGCTGATCCTCGTCGGCGTCCTCGCCGCCGCCTCCTGGGGCCTGATCTGGCTCAGCAATGGCCGGTTCGGAATCCGACTGACGGGGCTGCCTCCCGCGCTCTCCAACATCGTGCTCGGCATCGCCTGCCTGTTGGCCCTGAAGCAGGGAAAGCGGGCACAGGTGGCCAGCCGGCTGCTGGCCCTGCTCGACCTGGGGATGATGGGCGTCTGGCTCGGGGTGGAGGCCTCCATCCCTTACGAGTGGACGCCGGAGCAGTGGTACCGCTCGGCGCCGGACGTGGGGTTCTCGACCGCCGCATTGGCTGCCTGCCTGCTGCTTCGGGGGAGCAGCCGGATCGGCACCCTGCTGATCCAGACCGTCTGCGCGGTGGTCCTCGCCACCCGCACCGTGGAGATGGTGGGACGCGCCTTCGGGGTGGTGTCCATGTACTCCCTCGGGAGTCTCGGCCCCGCTCCGAGCTCGGTGGTGACCCTGATCAGCCTGGCGGCCCTGTCCCTGGCGGTCCTCTCCATGCCGCCGCTCCGGGGCCCCATGGCGGTGGTCCTCAGCCCCCGGATGGGCGGGGTGGCGTCACGGTGGGCGGCGGTGCTGCTGCTCGCGCTCCCGCTCATCGGCCGCTCGGTGATGGTGGTGCTTCGCGAGGGCCTCATCTCCGGTGAGACCGCGCTGGCGCTCGCCAGCTCCCTCAACATCCTGGCCGCTGCGGGCCTCGTCCTCTGGCTGGGCCGGAAGCTCAACTGGGGCGACGAGGAGCTGGAGCGCAGCCGCATGGGGCTCGCCCGCCACCGCGATTGGCTGGCCCAGGTGATCGACCAGCTCCCCGAGGGGATCCTGCTGGTGGATGCCGAGGGTCGGCTCACCATCTTCAATGGGACCGTCCGCCGCCTGTTGCCGGAGCTGGATCACCGGCTGCGCCTGCAGAAGGTGTTCGCCGACCGCCCGGACGAGCTGGGCCATCTCGTCGAGCCGCTGGAGCGCTGCTCCCGCGACAACGTGCAGCTGGTGGGGTTGGAGGCGACCATCACGCCACCGACGGGGGAGAAGATCCCACTTCTCGTTGGTATGGCGCCGCTCCCGGACGTGAGCGGGGGACTGGGGGCGGTGGTCGTCATGCAGGACGTGACCCGCTACAAGGCTTACGAACAGGCGCGGGAGGAGTGGCTCGCGGTGGTCGCCCACGATCTGCGGCAGCCGATCTCGGTCATCTCGTTGGCCGCCCAGCAGCTTCAACGCGGCACCTCCGAGCCGACCCGCAGCCTGCAGCTCATCGCGCGCATCCGCTCCCTCGCGGTCGACCTGGCGCGCATGGTCGACGACCTGCTGGACGCGTCCCGCATCGAAGCCCACCGGATGGAGCTGCACCCCACGCCCACCGAGTTGACCTCGCGCCTGCGGGAGCTGGTGCAGGCAATGGAGGACATCATCCCCCTGCACCGCGTGGAACTGCAGCTCCCCAGCCAACCCCTGTGGGTGTCGGCCGATGTCCCCCGGCTGCGGCAGATCCTCGGCAACCTCCTGTCCAACGCCGAGAAGTACGGGGATGCGGACACGCCCATCACGGTGAAGCTCGAGCAGCGGGGGAGCGAGGCGGTGGTGGCGGTGGCCAACTGTGGGGAGCCCCTGCCGCAGCAGGAGCTCGACCGGCTGTTCCGCCGCTTCGTCCGGGCCGACACCCCGGCCACCGCTCGCAACCAGGGGGTGGGGCTGGGGCTCTACATCACCCGGGGCCTGGTCGAGGCGCACGGGGGGAAGACCTGGGCGGCGACCGAGGGGCGCTGGATGCGGGTGAGTTTCTCCATGCCGTTGATCGACCCACCCGGTCAGAGGACCCCGGTGGAGGCCCTGCACTGAGGCCTGCGCACACCGTCGTGTCAGGAGCCGCGCCTCACTCCACCGTCAGGGTTCCCGCTCCCAACCGCCAACGCAGGGTGGTGCACGCCCGGGCGAGCGGAGCGTCGTGGGTGACCAGCACCAGCGCCCCCGGATAGGCGATCAAAGCCCGCTCCAGGCGCTCCACCGTCGGCAGGTCCAGATGGTTGGTGGGCTCGTCGAGCATCAACAGCCAGACGTGCTGGGCGAGGCCCATGGCCAACCGCAGTTTGCGCGCCTCCCCCGGCGAACTGCGGGTCCCCCGGACGAGCTTTCCCGGTTCGGCGCCCAGCGCGGCGACCAGGGACAGGGTGCGTCCCCGGGCCTCCGGATCCAGGGCCTCCAGCTGCGCGAGGTCCTCGGCGGCCTCCCGTTCGGTGAGCTCCTGGGGGAGCCAGAGGACGCGCTCGGGGGGGAGGTGGGAGGCGTTGCGGAGCGCTTCGAGCAGCGTCGTCTTGCCGGCGCCATTGGGGCCCGCGAGGTGGATGCGATCCTCTCTGCCCACCGACAACGCCAGGGGGCCGGTGAGGGGCTGGTGTCCCGCGGTCAATGCCGGAAGCTCGAGCGTGATCAGCCGGGGTCGGGGCGCGGGGAGGTAGTCCACGAACACCGAGCGCCCCACGGTGGGATCGACCTCGAAGTCGGGGATCGCCATGGACTCCCGGCTGGCCCGCGTGCGGGTGGCGTTCAGCCGGCTGGAGATCGCGCTCCCGGCCCGCTCGACCCGGCGATCTGCCGCCAGGGTCCGGGCGTCCGAATCACGGCGCCCCCGCATGCGGCGTGAGGTGCTGCGTTCGGCCTGAACCGCCCGCTGCGCGCGCTGGAGCCGCTCCACGCCGCGCTCGAGCACCGCCACCCGCTCCACCGCCCGGGCCCGCTGGGTGAGGTCCCGTTCCCGCTCCTCCTCCCAGGCCGCGCGTGCCTGGGAGTAGGGGAGGGGGTGATGCGCCAGCCGTCCCGCATGGAGTCGGAACGTCTGGGAGGTGAGCGCGTCCAGGAACGCCCGATCGTGGGACACCACCACCCCCACGCCGCGGAATCCCCGCAGTGCGTCGAGCAGCAATGCGCGCGCCTGTGCATCCAGATGGTTGGTCGGCTCATCGAGCAGCAGCACATCCGGATCCTGGGCCAGCGCCGCGCCCAGCTGCCAGCGCTTGCGCTCTCCCGGGGAGAGGGTGTCCCACGCCATCAGCCGCCAGGGTTCGAGGCCCAGCCGGCCGTGGAGCTGCCGGGAGCGGCCGTCGCGGGCCTCGGCGAAGGCCTCGATCACGGGGTCGAGGCGTTCGACCTCCTGGGGACACAGGTGGATCGCCTGGCGCTCGGGCACCCGTTCCAGCTGGCCGGAGGTGGGCCTCAGCCGCCCCTGAAGCAGGCCGAGCAGGGTGGACTTACCGCTCCCGTTCGCGCCGACCAGGCCGGTCCAGCCGGCGGGGAGGTGGAAGCTGAGGTCCTCGAAGAGGGAGGGGGTGGAGGGATAGGCGAAGCCGAGCGCGTGCGCGCGCAGATGAGGGGAAGGCATGGAGCACTCCGAAGGCGGTCGGCGCGACCGGACGCCTCCCGACACAGGAGGGGCCGCGCGGAAGACGAACTGGACCGGGGCTTCAGACGTGCGTGCGCAAGGGCTTCGGGACCTCAGCGGGTGAGAGCGCGGACTGCGCGGAAAGTCTGTCCAAAGCGGGGCCGCGGCGCAAGTCCCGCTCATTCCGCCGCCGGGCGCCACCGTCCGGAAGCGCGGGGGATGAAGAAGATCGACCGGGCGGCGTCTGGGGCCGTCAGGGTTCGCCGCTTCCGGCACCCTGAAACGGAGGTTCCCATGCGTACGCACAGCTCCATCCTCAGCCTGAGCCTGGTGATCGCGGCCGCTCTCTTCTCCGCTCCCGGTGACGCCCGGGCCGACGGGCCCCGGGTCCGGGACGCCGAGGTCCGCGTGGTCACCGCGCCCCGCCCTGCTCCCCGAGCGGGAGGCATCTGGGAGCGGCGGGTCACCGAGGTCTGGGTCCCGGCCAGCCAGGAGCGGGTGTGGGTCGACCGGACCTGCCACCGCCGGCTGGGGCGCAGCCACCGCACCCGGGCCTATGACTGCGGCTCCCACGAGGTCCGGACCGTTCCCGGCTACCTCGAGCAGCACGAGGAGTGGGTGTGGGTCCCGCGCCGGGTCGCCCGGCCCGGAGTGACCGTGCACCTGCCCAATCCGCTGGGAATCGACATCCGCCTCTCGCTCTGAGGGGACGTCGGACAAAAAAAGCGGGGGCCGACCTCCGTGAAGAGGTCCAGGCCCCCGGGTGGGAAGCGCCGGAACAGCCGGGCGCTTCAGACCCAGACCGGACTAGAAGCCCTCGGGAAGGGGCTGAGGTCCGGGGATGATGTGGGCGATGTCGGGGTCGACGCCATCGTTGTTGGTCGGGCGAGAATCCTTCTCAGCCTTCCGCTGCAGCCGCTGCGCTTCCTTCTCCTTGCGCTTCTCCAGCCGCGCCATTTCCTTCTGTCGCTTGGATGCTCCTGGGAATGCCATGGGGATCCCTCCTGCCTGCCGTTGGAGGCGGGAACTTGGTCGCGGTCGGGCCCGCAAGCCAGGGTGAAAGCTCAGATGTGTTCTATTGGGGCGGGCGCGTC
>Ga0079224_100003837_pt1 | contig 19185 bp, 17 predicted proteins | sample Stecom2015_FD_80414 | JGI IMG/M metagenome (GOLD analysis project Ga0079224, IMG submission 80414) | Agricultural soil microbial communities from Utah to study Nitrogen management - Steer compost 2015 | ecosystem: Environmental > Terrestrial > Soil > Agricultural land | place: USA: Utah... | reverse complement strand
TGGAGGCCGGTGATATAGTCTGCGCGCCCAGAGACATGGAGCGTCCATGAGTCTTCCTGCGCGGCGCATAGAGCCACTCGAATCGTTACGCGTCATCGCGGCGCTCGCCGTTGCCATCTTTCATTTCAGAACGCCGTCGCCCCTGGCAGCGAACGCCTTCATCGAGCACGCTGATCTGATGGTCGATCTGTTCTTCGTACTGAGTGGTTTCGTGATCGCGCTCAACTACAGAGAGCGGATCGGCAGCTTTTGGGATGCCCTCACGTTCCAGCACCGTCGATTCTGGCGACTGTACACGCTGCACCTCTTCACGCTGATGGTGTTCGTCGGGATGTGGCTCCTGTCCGCCGCGTACGGAGCGATCCTCGAGCAGGAACTCCAGCAGAAGGTGTTCGACCGCGAGCCGGAGGAGCTGAACGCCCTGCGCGCCGTGGAGCGCGCCGAGCTGAGCAAGTCCGAGGACCTCGGCGGCGGCTACGAGCGGATCTCGATCGAAGAGGCGATGCGCCGCCTCGCGCCCAGGTGAGCGGTGAAACGATCCCGAGCCAGCGTCGTTGGGGCCGCATGATTCCTCCCGACCGGAACGTCAGGGCGGCTGCGGTGCTCGCCGTCGCCGCGGCGCTGTTGCCGCCGCTCCGCGGGCAGGGCATCGGCGGCGGCCTGCAGGTCGTCGACGCCAAGACCGAGATCCAGGAGAAGCTCGGCCAGCTCGTGCCGGGCGACGTGACCCTGGTGGACGAGACCGGTCGGGCGACGCGCTCCGGCGAGTGGTTCACCGGCCGCCGTCCGATCGTGCTCAATCTGGGCTACTTCGGTTGCCCGCGCGTGTGCGGGGCGGTGCTGAACGGCCTGCTCAGCGGCCTGTCCGAACTCGGCATGCGCCCGGGCGAGGACTACGACCTGATCACGGTCAGCTTCGACGCCCGCGAGCAGCCCGAGCTGGCGGCTGCCAAGAAGGCGGCGTTCGCCGAGGTGTTCCCGGCGCTGCCGCTCGCCTCGTGGCGGCTGTACACGGGCACGCAGGCGGAAGTCGACCGGCTGTGCGCGGCGGTCGGCTTCGGCTACGCGTGGAACGAGCACGCCAAGGACTTCGACCATCGGGCGGTCACCATCTTCCTGTCGCCCGAGGGCAAGGTGGCGCGCTACCTGTACGGCTACGACTACGACACGCGCGACCTGCGCTTCGCGATCCTCGAGGCGGGTGAGGGCAAGGTCGGCAGTTTCGCCGAACGCCTGCTCGTCTCTTGCTACGGCTACGATCCGCAGACCCGCCAGTACCGCGTGCTCGCCATCGCGGTCATGCAGGTCGGCGGCATCGCCACCCTCATCGGCCTCTCCCTACTCCTCTTCGCCATGTGGCGGTACGAGCGGCGCACCGGCAAGCAGCGCCGCGCGGATGCCGCCGCCCTCCACCCGCGCGAGGTGACTCCGTGATCCTGTTTCCGCAAGACCAGCCGCAGCCGAGGTCGACGCTGCCCGACACGAACTGGGGCATGCCGCCGCAGGTCTCGACCTTCGCGGGCGATGTCGACGGGCTGTACCAGTTCACGTTCTGGATCTCGTTGTTCTTCTTCGTCCTGATCACGGGGATCCTCGTCTACTCGCTCTTCAAGTGGCACCGGAAGACCGAGGACCAGCCCGCGGCGAGCAACGAGACCCACAACACGACGCTCGAGGTGACCTGGACGGTGATCCCGCTGATCATCGTGATGGTGATCTTCGCGTGGGGTTGGAAGGGCAGCCTCGACATGACCGTGGCGCCGCCCGACGCGCTGACCTACCAGGTGCGCGCGCGCAAGTGGTCGTGGTCGATCACCCACCCGAACCACACCGCCCCGCTGACCAACGAGATCTACGTGCCGCTCGGCCGGCCGGTGAAGTTCATCACGTCGTCGGAGGACGTCCTGCACAGTCTGTTCTTCCCGGCGATGCGCGCCAAGCGCGACGTGCTGCCCGGCCGCCTGCAGATGGTGTGGTTCACCGCCACCCAGCTCGGCACCTTCCCGTTCTTCTGCACCGAGTACTGCGGCGAGCGGCACTCGTTCATGATCGGTGAGGTGCACGTCGTCCCGCCCGAGGAGTTCGAGGCGGGCATGCGTGCGCGCAAGTACCAGATCGGCGTCGATCCGAACCTCCCGGCGCACGAGAACGGCAAGATCCTCTACACCGCGAAGGGCTGCAACGCCTGCCACTCGACGACCTCGGCCGCGGTCAACCAGCCGTGCCCGAGCTTCGTCGGCCTGTGGGGCCGCGAGGAGGAGCTCATCGACGGAACCAAGGTGACGGTCGACGAGCCCTACTTCCTGGAGTCGGTCCTCGATCCGCTCGCCAAGACGGTGAAGGGCTACGCGCGCGGCCAGATGCCGCCGCAGGCGATCACCGAGGAGGAGGCGCGGATGATCATGGAATACGTGAAGACGCTGAAGTGAGGCCCGCACCATGACCGCCACCGCAGTCGACGCCCCGACGCCCAGCGAGACCAACTACCTGAACATCAAGTCCGGGTTCTGGTCCTGGGCCGCGACCCTCGACCACAAGCGGATCGGGATGATGTACCTCATCGGTACGTCGCTCGCGTTCCTGGTCGGCGGGTTGTTCGCGCTCCTCGTGCGCACGCACCTGTGGAACCACACGGGGGCGCTGTTCGATCCGGCCACGTACAACCAGGTGTTCACGCTGCACGGCGTGTTCATGGTGTTCGTGTTCATCATCCCGGCGATCCCCGCGGCGCTCGGCAACATGGCGCTGCCCGGGATGCTGGGCGCGCCGGACGTGGCCCTGCCGCGCCTGAACCTCGCGAGCTTCTACCTGTGGCTCGTCGGCACGGTGTTCATCATCGTGTCGCTGGTCGCCGGCGGCGTGGACACCGGCTGGACCTTCTACACCCCGTACAGCGCGCAGAGCGCGACCCCGGTGATCGCCGTCGGCCTCGGGGTGTTCATCCTCGGGTTCAGCTCGATCTTCACCGGGCTCAACTTCATCGTCACGGTGCACAAGATGCGCGCACCGGGGATGACGTGGTTCCGCATGCCGCTGTTCGTGTGGGCGGTGTACGCCACCGCGCTGCTGCAGGTGCTCGCCACGCCGGTGCTCGGCATCACCCTGCTGCTGCTCGTGTTCGAGCGGCTCTACCAGATCGGCGTCTTCCTGCCCGAGTTCGGCGGCGACCCGATCCTGTTCCAGCACTTCTTCTGGTTCTACAGCCACCCGGCGGTCTACATCATGATCCTGCCGGCGATGGGCGTGATCAGCGAGGTGATCTCGGTGCACGCCCGCAAGCCGGTGTTCGGCTACCGCATGATCGCGTTCAGCTCGCTGGCGATCGCGATCATCAGCTTCCTGGTGTGGGGCCACCACATGTTCACCAGCGGTGAGTCCGAGTTCGCGATGATGGCGTTCTCGTTCCTCACCTTCTTCGTGGGCATCCCCTCCGCGATCAAGGAGTTCAACTGGGTGGCGACCATCTGGAAGGGCTCGATCGCGCTCAGCGCGCCGATGCTCTACGCGATCGCGTTCCTCATCATCTTCGCGATCGGCGGCCTGACCGGCATCTTCCTCGCCTCGCTGTCGCTCAACATCCACCTGCACGACACCTACTACGTCGTCGCGCACTTCCACTACGTGATGATGGGCTCGACCGCGGTGGCGTTCTTCGCCGGCCTGCACCACTGGTGGCCCAAGTTCACCGGTCGGATGTACTCCGAGAAGTGGGCCAAGGTGGCCGCGGTCCTGGTGTTCATCGGCTTCAACGCGACGTTCCTGCCGCAGTTCATCATGGGCAGCGAGGGCATGCCGCGCCGCTACGCGACCTACCTGGAGAAGTGGACCGAGCTGCACCGCGCCTCCACGGTCGGCGCCTACATCCTGGCCAGCGGAGTCGCGCTGATGATCGTCTACTTCGTCCACTCGCTGATCGCGGGCGAGAAGGCGAAGGCCAACCAGTGGGGCGCCGTCACCCTCGAGTGGGCGTCGTCGTCGCCGCCCCCGCTCTACAACTTCGACAAGGATCCGATCGTGACGCGCGAGGTCTACGACTACAGCGTGCCGAGCCAGGCCGAGGGTTACAGGGCATGAGCCAGACCGCATCCGCAGAAGTGCACGCCGAGGCGCACGACCACGCGCACGGGCACGCGACGCCGACCCCCCCGGGATTCGTCCCGCACCACGTCGCGCACCACTTCAAGACGTGGGAGCAGGAGTTCCAGTCCGGCAAGCTCGGGTTCTGGCTGTTCCTCGCGACCGAGATCCTCCTCTTCGGCGGGCTGTTCGCCGCGTACATCTATTACCACGGCATCTACCCGGAGACCTTCGCGGTCTGCGGCAGCCTGCTGAGCTGGAAGCTCGGCGCGCTGAACACCTGCGTGCTCCTGCTCAGCTCGTGGACGATGGCGATGGCCGTGCGTGCCGCGCAGCTGAGCCAGCGCAAGGCGTGCTTCAACTGGCTGATGATCACGGTGGCCTGCGGCGCCGTGTTCATGGTCGTCAAGTACTTCGAGTACTCGGCCAAGATCGAGCACGGCACGCTGCCGACCGCCTGGTTCCACCCGCACGGCGAGGAGGCCGCGCTGCTCGCGACCGTGCCGCACCCGAGCATGTTCTTCTCGATCTACTTCACGATGACCGGGATCCACGGTCTGCACGTGTTGATCGGGATGATCGTGATCAGCTGGTACGCGGTCGGCGTCGCGAAGGGCCGCTACCACAGCGGCCACTACCTGCCGATCGATCTGGTCGGCTTGTACTGGCACATCGTGGACATCATCTGGATCTTCCTGTTCCCCCTGCTCTACCTGGTGCCCTGATGTCGGCTCACGCTTCCTCGCACGCCGAGCACGTCGAAGGGATGCACGTCGCGCACGTGTCCTCGGCGGGCACCCTCGTGCGCGTCCTGATCGCGCTGCTCTTCCTGACCGTGATCACCGTCGCGGTGTCGCGCGTCGACTTCGGCAGCGCAAACCTGCTCGTCGCGATGTTGATCGCGCTGGTCAAGATGAGCCTGGTGATGACCTGGTTCATGCACCTGAAGCACGACACGGCGGTGAACACCCTGTTCATCCTGGGGTCGTTCGTCTTCCTGGCGCTGCTCTTCCTGTTCACGATCTCGGACCACGTCACGCGCGGCGACGTCGATCAGACGCTGACGCAACCGGCGCCCGTCATGCCGGGCACCTACCCGAGTTCGCTGAAGGGCGACCACTGAGCGGACCTCCCGCGCCGCGAGCGGCGCGGACCCGTAACACGCCTCTCGTGGACGCCGCCTACCTGCACGCGCGCTATCCGGCGGACGCGCGCATCGTGTTCTACGACGAGGCCGGCTGCGAGGCGGTCGCCGCCGCGCTGCCGGAGGAGCTGCGCGGCTCGGCGGAGGAGCGCGAGTTCGAGATGCTCCTGCCGACCGAGGAGTCGGCGCTCCGGCCGGTCAGCGGGCCGCACGCCCGCGCCGAAGGCGACGCCGCCGAGCGCGTCGTCCCGGCGCTGTGGCGCATCCGCGGGATCGCGCTGCCGCTCGCGACGGCGGTCCCCTACCTCGCGCGCTGTGCCGGCCCGGAGAGCCCCGCCGGCATCCGGTTCCTCGGCGCGGCCTCCCGGCTCGTGCTGGTGATGCTGCGCGCCGGGGACTTCGTTGCCGCGCGCCCCGACCACAAGCTCCTGCGCTTCGTGCCGATCTGGCGGCCGCCGACGATCGCGGCGGCGCGCGCGGTGGCGCAGCTCTCGCCGGAGTGCCTGCAGACCGCGCGCCCGCCGGCGCACGAGGAGCCGGTCTACGCGGTGACCTACCGCAACCTCGCGGTCAGCTTCGTGGGCCACGCGCTCGACGTGCTCGCGCCCAACTACACGCCGCGCGATCCGCATGCGGTGCCGGAGCCGTTGCCGCGCGACTTCTGGCACCACGACCTCTGCCCCGTGCTCGCGATCCACGTGCCCGAGCGCGAGCTGGAGGAAGGCGTGCCGTACGCGATTTCGCTGACCTTCCGCGCCGCGCCCGACGTGGCCGTCGAGTTGACCCTGGAGCAGCTCGCCGAGCGCGAGCGCTCGCGTCTGTTCCCCGACATGCACGACCGCGAGGCGCTGCGCCGGCTGCGCGTCCGGCTGGAGAACGTCGCGGCGCGGATCGGGGTCATCCGCCGGGCGATGAACATGCTCGACGGGCATGCGTCGCTGAACCGCGGCGAGCTGGACAGCGTGCTCGACCACCTGCCGCTGCTGGAGTCGGAAGGGTTCGTGGTCCGCGTCCCGGGCAACGAGGCGGCGCAGCGGATCGCCGCGCGCGTCAACCTGGTCGAGACGCCGGGCGACGGCGACCGGCCGTGGTTCGAGTTCCAGTGGAACGTGGCCCTCGGCGACCGCGAGCTGAGCAAGGCCGAGTTCGAAGCGCTGGTCGAGTCGACCGCGCCGATCGTCGTCATCGGCGGCCGTCCCGTGCTCCTCGCGCCGAAGGACCGCGAGGCGCTGCAGAGGTTCAAGCGCAGGGAGGGCATCGAGGGCCGCAAGATCAGCTTCTTCGAGGCGCTCCGCCTGCGCCTCGGCGGGGCCACCCACCTGCACGGCCTCGCGCTCGAGTCGGTCGGCGCGACGCCGCGGCTGGAGGCGCTGATCGAGAACCTGGAGCGGGCACGCACCATCGAGATGCGCCCCAAGCCCGCGGACTTCCACGGCGAGCTGCGCCCCTACCAGACGCGCGGCCACAGCTGGGCCTACTACCTCGCCGACCAGGGCTTCGGCGCCTGCCTCGCCGACGACATGGGGCTCGGCAAGACGGTGCAGGCGATCGCGCTGATCCTGGACTGGCGTTCCGACGAGCGCCGCCAGCGGGGTGCGGTGCTGGTGGTCTGCCCGGTGAGCGTGCTCGGCAACTGGCGGCGCGAGGTGCAGCGGTTCGCGCCGACGCTGCGCGTCTACCTGCACCACGGCAAGACGCGCGCGGCGACCGCCGAGGAGTACGCCAAGGCGCTCGCCGAGCACGACGTCGTGCTCACCAGCTACAACCTCCTGCAGCGCGACCACGAGCTGCTCCTGGCCCCCGAGTACCAGGGCGTGATCCTCGACGAGGCGCAGAACGTGAAGAATCCGACGACGCGGCAGTCGAAGGCCGCGCGCGCGCTGCGCGGCGGGTTCCGTCTGGCGCTGACCGGCACGCCGCTGGAGAACCGACCGCTCGACCTGTGGTCGATCATGGACATCCTCAACGAGGGCCTGCTCGGCACGCGCACGCAGTTCGTGCAGACCCTGGAGCACCCGATCATCAAGCAGCGCAGCCGGAGCCAGATGAGCATGCTCGCGCGCCTGGTGCGGCCCTTCGTGCTCCGCCGGCTCAAGACCGACCCGGAGATCGTCAACGACCTCCCGGAGAAGTCGGAACAGGTCGTCAACGCCACCCTGACGCGCGAGCAGGCGGCCCTGTACGAGGGCATCGTGCGGCGCGGGCTGGAGGAGCTGGAGCGGGTCGAAGGCATGCAACGCCGCGGCGCGATCCTGACGACCCTGCTGCGCCTCAAGCAGGTCTGCAACCACCCCGCCCACTACCTTGGCGACGGTTCGGCCTTGCCGGGCCGCTCGGGCAAGCTCGACCTGCTGACGGAGATGCTGCTCGAGGCGATCGAGGAGGGCGATCGCTGCCTGGTGTTCACCCAGTTCAAGGAGATGGGCGTGCTCCTGCGCACCCACCTCGAGGCGGTCCTGCCGAGCAAGGTGCTGTTCCTGCACGGCGGCGTGCCGCAGAAGGAGCGCGAGCAGATGGTCGCCGAGTTCCAGGAAGGCGGCGAGGACGGGCCGCGCGTGTTCGTGCTGTCGCTCAAGGCGGGCGGCACGGGGCTCAACCTGACCGCGGCCAATCGCGTGTTCCACTATGACCGCTGGTGGAACCCGGCGGTCGAGGACCAGGCGACCGACCGCGCGTTCCGCATCGGCCAGCAGCGCAACGTGTTCGTGCACAAGTTCGTCTGCGTCGGCACGCTGGAGGAGCGCATCCAGACGATGCTGGACCGCAAGCGCCAGGTGGCCGGTGACCTGCTCGGTGCGGGCGAGGCGTGGCTCACCGAGCTGTCCAACGAGGAACTGCACAAGCTGCTCACCCTCGACCGCGCGGAAGCCCTGGCATGAACGAGCCGCGCGCGACGTCCCTGGGCGACCGCTGGCGCCGCGAGGTCACGCGCGGCATCGACGAGAAGCGCCTGCAGATGGCGCTGCAGACGCTGCCTTCCATCCGTCAGCCGATGGTCCGCATCGTCGTCGGTGCGATCACCGCCGAGTTCGAGGGCGCGATGGGCTCGATCCACGAGGTCAGCATCCGCGTGCCGCCGCTGCCGACGAGGATCTGGGACCAGCTCGTGCCGGTGCTGCGCCGCTCGGCCAAGATGCTGGAGGCGCTGCAGGAGGGCCGCGTGCCGCTCGCCTTCGACCGCCTCGTGGCGCGCATCGGCGGCGAGTCGGCGCTGCCGGAGTCGCGTCGCATCAGCCACGCGTGCACCTGCGGGCTGGCGGAGTCGCCGTGCCGGCACGTGCTCGCCCTGCACGAGCTGTTCGCGCGGCGCCTCGACGAGCGGCCCTGGCTCCTGCTGCAGCTCCGCGGCGGCAACGTCCGCACCCTGCTGGAGAAGGTCGCCGAGGCCTCGCGCGCCGACCTGCCGCCGCTCGCGTTCGGCACCCGCGAGGAGCCCGTGCTGTTCCCCGAGGCCGGCGACGGCGACCTCGACAACGCGCTCACCCGCGAGCAGACCCACAGCCTGCTCGGTACCTCCGCCGCCGCGATCTACCCCGCGGTCGACGCGATGCTCCGCGCCCTGGAGGAGCCGCCGCAGGATCCGGCGGCCGCGGGGGCGTCTGCGGGCGAACCGGAACCCGAGACATCGCCCCGGGCCCGACCTCGCTGGCGCTGAACGAAGTCGCATCTTCGTGGCCGGTTGTCGTTTGCGGCTCGCTGCCCGGGCGCTCTACTGCGCCCGCTCGCCTGCCTCCCTGCTGCGCTCGGCGTCGCTCCCGCCGACCACGTTCCGATGCCGTCAACACCCTTCTCGGAAGGCTCCCTGACCACCTCCGGATTGGGCATCGCCGCGCTCGCGGTGTTCGTCCTCGCCTACGTCCTCGTGGTGCTCGAGGACGTCATCCACCTGCGTAAGTCGAAGCCCGTGGTGTTCGCCGCGGGCGCGATGTGGATCCTGACCGCGCTCGCACTGCCCGCGGACGTCAGCGTAGAGAGCAAGATCGACCACTACGTCGCCGAGTTCGGCAAGCTGTTCCTCTTCCTGCTCGTCGCGATGACCTACATCTCGGCGATCAGCGAGCGCAACGTGTTCCTGTGGATCAACGCGTGGCTCGTGTCGCGCGGGTGGGGACTGCGCACGGTGTTCTGGATCACCGGGCTGTTGGCGTTCTTCATGTCGCCCATCGCCGACAACCTAACGACCGCGCTGGTCCTCGGGACCGTGGCGGTGACCGTCGGGCGCGGCAATCCGAAGTTCATCGCCGCGGCGTGCACCAACATCGTGGTCGCCGCGAACGCCGGCGGCGCGTTCTCGCCGTTCGGCGACGTGACCACGCTGATGGTGTGGCAGGCGGGGCGGGTGCCGTTCGCCGAGTTCTTCCATCTCGTGCTGCCGTCACTGGTCAACTGGCTCGTCCCCGCGGCGTGCATGCACTTCGCGCTCGCCGACGGGAAGCCGGCGCCGGTGCACGAAGAAGTCCGCCTCAAGCCGGGCTGGCTGATCGTCATCGTGCTGTTCATCTGCACGATCGCGACCGCGGTGCTGTTCCACGGCGTCCTGCACCTGCCGCCGTTCCTCGGCATGACGACCGGGCTCGCCGGGTTCTTCGCCTACGTGTTCTGGGTGCGTCGCAGCCAGCGCCGCAGGAAGCAGGAGCCGGACGTCGACGCGCTGAAGAACGTCGCCGAGGTCGAGTGGGACACGATGTTGTTCTTCTTCGGCGTGATCCTGTGCGTCGGCGCGCTGCGCGAGCTGGGCTACCTGGCGATCGCCTCGGAGGGCCTGTACGAGGGCCTCGGCCCCACGTGGGCCAACATCGGCGTCGGCGTCGTGTCCGCGATCATCGACAACGTCCCGGTGATGTTCGCGGTGCTCGGCATGAATCCGGCCATGGGCATAGACCAGTGGCTCCTGGTCACTCTGACCGCGGGCGTCGGCGGGTCGCTCCTGTCGGTCGGCTCGGCGGCCGGCGTCGGCCTGATGGGCGTGGCCCACGGCAGGTACACCTTCGGGGCGCACCTGCGGTGGACCCCGGTCATCGCGCTCGGCTACGCGGCGTCGATTGCGTGCCACGTCCTGCTGAACCCGGAGATGTCGGGCGGCTGACGCGAGACGCGCGCCGGGCTTCGGCGCGTGATCCCCGGCTCGGGGGCACCGCGGCCGCCGGCCGGCCGTCGGCGCGCAAGTGTCGCCGGCGCGGCACGCGGCTGCGCGGTCAGACCCCGATCGCGAGCCGGTCGGCGAGCACGCCGGGTAGGCCGGCGGCCCGGATCTTCTCCTGCACGCGCTGGATGTCGTACGGCGTGCGGCGGATCGCCAGTTCGCCGGTCTCGGTGTCCCAGGTCGCGTAGGCGGCGTCGCGGTTCTCGTCGCGCGGCTGGCCGACGCTGCCGACGTTGACCAGGATGCGCGACGCCTGCTTCGTGTTCAGCTCGAACGGCGGCGTGACGCCCCGGATCGGGTCGTTGTCGCCGCTCTGCAGGTAGATGGCCGGCACGTGCGAGTGGCCCACGAAGCACAGGCGGGTCTCCTGGTGCCGCATGGACTCGATCGCCTCGACGGCGGTGAGCACGTAGCCGAACTGCTCGGGCATGTGGAGGCTGCCGTGCACGACCGTGTAATCCGCCTCGCGGCGCGTGACGGTGATCGGCAGGTTGCGCAGGTACGACAGGTCGCGGAGCCGCAGCTGGGTGCGCGTCCACTCGATCGCCATGCGCGCGTACGCGTTGAAGTAGTCGGTCTCCAGGAGACCGACCACGGCTGCGTCGTGGTTGCCCATGCACACCGTCGCATCCAGCTCGCGGACGATGTCGAGGCAGGCGCAGGGGTCCGGGCCGTAGCCGACGATGTCGCCGACCTGCACCCAGTGCTCCACCCCCTCGGCACGCATCGCGCGGACCACCGCGGTCAGGGCCTCGAGGTTGCTGTGGATGTCGCCGAGGATCCCGATCCGCATCGCTGAAGGTGGAGGTTAACGGCGGAGCGTGATGCCGAGCGAGAACAGGATGCACGCCACCGCGGACAGGGCGTCGGCCGCCGCGCGCTCCGCGGTGACCGCCCCGGCGAGGACTGTATCGGCACGCAAAGGGAACCAGGGACCGAGGAAGCCCAGCCCCCCCGCGAACACGACCAGGACGACCGCGACGACCGCGGGCAGCGAGCCCGGCAGGCGGACGAGGCCCGGGGCGAGCGCGGCGAAGGGCGCCGTCGCGAGCAGGCTCCGCCCCCACGCGGCCAGAGGCGATCCCGGAATGCGGTCTAGCGAAAATATGACGTGCAGGCCCAGCCCGGCACCGACGGCGCTGCCCAGAGCCAGCACGTCCGCGAAGACCGACCGAGGCTGAGCGCGCAGCCTCCCCACCATCGCGCCTCGCTCGACCAGCCTCCGGACGAGCCAGATGCCCAGCGTTGCGACGGTTAGGCCGGCGACCACTCCCTCTTGTTCGAGGATGCGGTGCGCATGCTCGTCCGCGGTCATCAAGCGTGGCGCCACGTAGCTCCCGAGCCGGACGACCACCTGGCCGAGCAACACCAACGGCAGCACGGTGCCGCAGAACAGGTGGCGTGCCTCCGACGCCGCCAGGTCGAAGACGGACCGAAGCGCGGGCCAGCGAATGGTCAAGCTGTCCCTTCCCTTACTCGATGCCATCGCTATTGTCACGGTCTCGGCGCTGCCGGTTCGGGCGGTTCACCAAGGCACGACGTTGCGGGCACTTGCTCTCGCCAACCAGAAGGGCGGGGTCGGCAAGACGACGACCGCCATCCACCTGGCGCACTGCTTCGCGCTGGCGGGTCTTCGTGTCGTGCTCGTCGACCTCGATCCACAGGGCAACGCAACGCTCGCGCTGCAGAGCGCCCTCTCCGCGGAGCGCGGAGGATCACCACTGTTGAGTGCCGGACCGAACTTCTCGCTGCTTCCGGCGCCCACGACCGACACGCCCGACCTTGCAGGCCTGGAACGCCTGCGGTCGAAGCTGGAGACCGAGACAGATGTGCTCCTGGTCGACTGCCCGCCCCGCATGGACGCCTGGGGGCGAGCCGGGGTGAGCCTTTGCGACCAGGTCCTCGTGCCGGTGCAGGCCGAGTTCTTCGCGATGCACGGGCTCTCGCGGATGATCGAGACGGTGGCTCAGGCCGGCCGCGATCCGATGGACCCGGGAGCGCTGCTGGGTGTGGTCCTGAGCATGTTCGACCATCGCGAGCCAATCGCGCACGAGGTCCGGGCGGACCTGCACGCCAACCTGGGCTCGCTGCTGCTCGACTCGGTCATCGTGCGCGACGCGCAGTTCATCGAGGCGGCGAGCCACGGGGTCAGCCTGCTCGACTACAACCCGCTGGCCAAGGGCGCACGGTGCTACGTGTTGCTGGCCCGGGAGATCATGGCCCTTTGGGCCACTGTTCCACGTGAAACAGGGAGGTGATGCTTGGTGGAGCGACGACTGGGGCGTGGGCTCGACTTCTTCCTATCCCGCGGTGACCGCACCGAGCGGAAGGATGGGGCAGAGATCACCGAGATCGAAGTCGGTGCGCTGAAACCGAATCCGTTCCAACCACGCAAGGAGTTCGACGAGACCTCGTTGCGCGAGCTGGCCGATTCCATCCGAGCCAACGGTCTGCTGCAGCCGATCCTCGTGCGGAGGACTGGCACCGGCTACGAGATCGTCGCCGGTGAACGGCGATGGCGGGCAGCGCGGCTTGCCGGACTGGAGCGCGTTCCCGCCGTGGTCCGAGAGGTGACCGACGATGCGGCAGCCGTGTTCGCTCTCGTCGAGAACGTCCAGCGCAGCGACCTGAACGCCATCGAGAAGGCGATGGCCTTCAAGCGCCTCGCCGAGGTCACGCAGGCGAAGCCTGACCAGCTCTCGGAGCGGCTGGGCCTGGACCGCTCGACGATCGTCAACTTCATCCGCCTGCTGGACTTGGAGCCGTCGGTCCAGGCGCTTGTTTCACGTGGAACACTGAGCATGGGCCACGCCCGCGCCCTGCTCCCGCTCTCTCCGGAGGCACAGCGTGCGCTCGCAGAGCAGATCGTGCGCGACCGCCTGAGCGTTCGCGAGGTCGAGTCGCGAGTCCAGGCGCTGAAGGAAACGGCACCCAAGGCGGCCACGAAGAAGGCCTCGGCTGGCGCGCGCCCTGTCTGGCTGAACGAGATCGAGGAGACGATCGCGGAAGCGCTCGGGACGAAGGTTCACGTCCGCTACGGGCGGAAGCGTTCCCTGATCACGATCGAGTGCGCGGGCCGCGAGGAGTTCGAGCGCGTGTACGAGAAGCTGAAGGGGCTCGACGGCGACGCCTGAGCGGGGCGTGGCCTGAAACCACGGTCTGGCGAGCCGGCTCAGGAGAAGAGGGCGTGGGTCTGGCGCGCGGCGTGGGGTCGGCACCGACCAGCTCCCGAGGGCGTAAGGGTTGCGTGAGACCTTCGGTCGCTGCGGCGCGCTCACCGAGCGACCAGGGGGGACATCGACGCAGGGCACCAGGTGGGTCGCGGCGGTCGAGTGCGCCCGCACGCGCGTTCCCTCGACTACGCACGCTCTTCGGAGGTGCTTTCGAACGCGGGCGCAGACGAGCCCTCTGGCAGAGAGCCAGAGCTGACCGCGACGGGCCGGTCCGCCAAGTCCCGGCTCGCTTCTCTGCTCCCGCGCGTGCTCGAGCGCGCGCTCGGTCCGCGGAGCAGGTGTCCATCGGACGGCGTCAGCCCCGACGAGCATCGAGCCCAGGCTTGATCCAGCAGCGACCGCCGCAGCCGGGTCGACGGTGCCCAGCGTCGGGCCCTGTCCGATGCACTCGGTAGCCTGGCTGAGGCCCAGCCGACCGTTGCGAGGGCCGTCGATCGTCTGCCGTGGGCAAGCTCGCGACACGTCCCGTCGACCTCGCTCAGGAGGGGCGTGCGAGCCATGAGCCCGTTCCGCCGGTGGTCGGAGACGGCCAGGCGCTCGCCACCTCCCTTGGCAAGGGGGCGGCGCTGGTGCCGGCCCACGCCCACGCCTCGAGCAGCTGGGCTCCCGAGTCAAGCGCCACAGCTCGTCCGGCAGCCTCTCGGGCGAGAGCCCACCCCGGGGGATCGCCGACTGGCAGAACAGGATGCGCGAAGCACGGAACCGTCAGACATTCTGTCTAGGCGAGGTTGGATCCGGTTTCGCCAGACTCTGGCCACGTCGATGTGCAGGCGGCCGGAACCGAGGGCGCTTCTGCCAGGGCGGCGCAAGCACGACGCGCGCTTGGCGGCGGCCGAACCGGAACAAGCCGGCGGCGACGAGCCGTGGCCCGAACACCGCGGCGCGGCGGGTCGGCTCCGCAGCAGTCGTCGTCCCTGCTGGCGGCTCCGCGCAGCCGGCCGCCGGAGGCCGGAAGCGATCGGGAGCGGAGACGGGCGCACTGCTGTGTGCCCATCGGATGACACCACACGCCGAGCGCGCGCGAGGCGAGGCGAGTCCATCGACCGAGCCCGGTCGGGACGACGCGTTCTGAGCTTCGCCCACAGCGGCCGCGCCTGCCGCACAGCCGACGTCGACCAAAGGGTGCGCGGCCGCCACAACACAGCGCTAGGTGCTGCAACGGAGCCGTCGGGTCGTGCCCGAACCGGCTGGTACGCTGGTACGGAGAGGTCGCAGCGCCGGAGCGGCCAGGCTGTCCGTGCCTTCGTCGCCGCGTCCTACCGCGAAAGCTGAGTGCCGGCGGATGGCCGTCGACGGACCACCGTCCATTTGCTGGCGCCTCGGTGCAGGGCGCGCCGCATGCGCAGCCCCGAGTCGAAGGGCACGAGCGGCTCGACGAGCTCGAGCACGCCGAACGGGTTGCTGCCGGCGAACGGCGAGCGGCCGGCGACCAGGAGGGTGTGCCGGGCCCGATCGCGGACAGGTCGTGCCGCCGATCGTCGAGACCGTCGCCGCGCGGCACACACGGGCCGCGTTTCGGACGCCTCGTCAACCACGCGCTCGACTCGCCGTCGGGTTCGCGCGCGCCGCTGACCACGGCGTTCGCATGCGAGCCCATCTCCCCGGCAAGCGCGTGGGGCGGGCTCCGATCGCTCGCGAACCTCGGCGCACTGCGCGGCGCCGGCAACGACGCCGCGCCCGCGACTTACTCGATCGTCACCGACTGGATGCGGATCGTGTCGCGCGGGGTGCCGCGGCCGCTGCGCCGTTCGTCTTCGCTGGCGAACACCTGGTCCAGCACGATGCGGCGGACGACGTCCTCACCGGCGATCACCTTGCCGAACACGACGCGGCGCCCGTCGTAGGTCGCGCTCGCGTCGTTCACGTTGATGTAGATGCGCGTCGGCAGCGACTTGCCTTCCTTGCCGGCCGCTGCGGCGACCATCATCGGGAAGTGGCTGATCTTCGAGTCTTCGAAGTCGATCTGCCGGAGATCCTTGTCGTCGAGCTTGTTGCGCTCGTCGGCCCACTTCGACCGGTCTTCTTCCGTCTTCGTGCTGACCAGGCCGAAGTGCATCTCCTCGACCGTCGGCATCGAACGCAGCGACTGTTCGCCTTGGCGCTGGATCAGGTCCACCGCCATGTTGTCGAAGTAGCCCTCCTTCGCCGCCTGGATGAACGTGTCGACGTGCTTGGGGGCCGCCGACGCGAAGAAGCCGATGCGGAACTCGCCCAGGTCGGTCTTCACGACGGCCACCTGCTGCCCGTCCGGCTGCGGCGGCGTGTACATCGTCGCGTGCTCCGCGACGAACTTCTCCTCGCGCTCGATCCGCGCGAGCGCGAGCCCGACCAGGCTGCCGCGGACCGGGTCCGCGTACTTGGGCTCGTGCGGCTTGTCGGGGGGCTTCGCGCCGGGCTCGGGTTCGTTCAGGTCGCGTAGGTGCTGCGGCGGATGGTCGGATTCCTGGCTGAGGAAGTGCTTGGGATGCTCGGCCTGCAGCCGGCGCAGCAGGGTCTTCGCGCGCTCGTAGGACCGGTTGGCCGCCGCGCTGTTCGCCGCCAGCCACAGCAGGAGCGGTTCGCGGTCCGTGCCCTTCGCCTGCGCGATCGCGGCGTCGAACTGCTGGTCGCTGACGGCGGCCACGTGCTCGGGCAGATCGGCCACCAGCCGCTCCGGCGTGCTCAGCACGTAGCTGGCCCACATGTTGGGGTTGTTCGAGGCGAACTGCGCCCACTCGCCCGGCTCGGCGTAGCCCGCACGCAGGCCGGCCTGCTGGGCGAACTCGCTCCAGATCGAGTCGACGCGTGCGCGGTGCACGAGCTGCCACCCGTAGTAGCCCAGCACGCCGACGATCACGACGGCGAACAAAGTGGTGACCGTCTTCCGCTGCTTCTCCCACCAAAGGTCGAAGGCGGAGGGAGCTTGGATCTGACCCGTAGTCATTCGTGGGACGTTGCTGGTGTGGGGCGGGCGCTCGGGCGGTGTGTCACGGCGAGGGGCGGCGAGCGAACCCGAGGCTCGCCCTACGCGGATGCGACGTCAGGCCCGCGTCAGCCCTTGGCGATAGGCCTGGCGTGGGTCCGTACATCGACGTCGATCAGGGTACGCGACTCCTCGAGGCGGACGCGATACTCGGCGGTGTAGTCGTCCCGCTCGAACACGATGCGTTGGCTGTCTGTGCCCTCGCCGTGGCGTTCGACGAGCGTCCACGCGTGCTGGGGCATGCGCTCCATCACGTAGGACGCCGCGGAGTCGACCGAGCCCGACCCGACATAGCGGAACACGCCGAAGCGGTACTCGCCGAGGGCGAGGGAGTGGCTCTCGTGCCGGGCATCCACGAGGCGGAACCCCGCCGGCACGGGGATGTCCTGGAACTGCGCGGCGCTGACTTCGATCTTGCGATCGATCATGCTGACCGGCGTGCACGCCGCCGCGCAGGCGAGGAAGAGCACGAGGACGCGTCGCGACATTGCGGTACGGACCGTGGAAGCGGGAAAGAAAGCGCGGCAGTCTATCGGTGCGGGCAGGGGGGAGCAAACGTCGCGCGCCCGACGCCCGGCAGACCGGGACCGGAGGGACGGCGACCGGTCCCATGCGCGGAGGAGAAGGCGCGAACCGCCGGCACTTCGGCGGCGGGCGCCGCCTGCCGCACGGGCGGCTGCGGCCGTGGCCCGCGCAGATCCGCCTGCTACACTCCTGCCGCTCGCTCGAACACCATCGAGCTTTACCGGCGCGAGCACGAGTCCGGACGTACCGGCGCCCGCGCCGGGGTCGAGGCCCCCAGGCGGTGGTTCCGAGCGGCTTGCTCCGGACATGAACGCCACGTCGATGACCTCGGCACGCCTGCTGAGCGCCCCGGTGCTGGTGCTCAACCGGTGCTGGGTGCCCGTTCACGTGACGACGGTCCGTCGCGCGCTGTGTCTCGTGTACCGCGGCGCGGCGCGGGTCGTCGCTCCCGACACGCTCGAGGTGCACTCGTTCCACGAATGGGTGTGCCTTCCAGATCCTCCGGCCACCAGCTGGCTGCGCGGCGTCCGCACCCGGGTGCCAGTCCCCGAGGTGATCCATCTCGTGACGTACGACCGTGTTCCGCGGTACGAGGCACCGTTCACCCGGCGCAATCTGTACCACCGGGACGACTACACGTGCCAGTACTGCGGCGTCCGCCTGCCGGTCGACCGCCTGAGCATCGACCACGTCCGGCCGCGCTCGAAGGGCGGCAAGACGAGCTGGGACAATTGCGTCCTCGCCTGCGTCCGCTGCAACACGCGCAAGGCGGATCGTTCGCCCCAGGAGGCGCGACTGCGATTGATGCGGCAGCCGAAACGGCCGCGCTGGAGCCCGTACCTCGGCGTGGCAAACGACAAGCAGCTGCCGTCCTGGCAACGCTTCCTGCACGCGCGCGACGAAGTGCGCTGACCGCGCGCCGGGCGCGGGCCCAATCCTTGCCGCGGTCGCCAGGAGGGGATACCTCTTTCGCTTCTCCGCCAGCAATGCCCACGCCCAAGCTCGCCGCGCTCGCCGTCTTGCTGTCCGTCGCGGTCGCTCCTGCGCAGAACGGAGCCGACGACATCGCCGCGCGCGAAGCCGCGGCGAAGGACGACGTGGCTGCCCTGCTGCAGGTGGCCGAAGCGGCGCGCGAGCGCGGTCTGCTCACCGAGTGGCGGCGCATCCTGCAGCGCGTGCTCACCCTCGCGCCCGACCACGAAGCCGCGAACCGCGCCGTCGGCAACGTGAACTACGAAGGCAGGTGGATGTCGCCGGAGAAGGCCGAGATCCTGCGCAACCGCAGCGAGGGTCTGGTGTCGGTCAATGGGGTGTGGGTGAAGGAAGCCGAGGCCGAGGACGCCCGCGCCGGCGTGTTCCACTTCGGCGGCGAGCGGGTCACGAAGGCCGAGTACCTCGCGCTGCGCGCCGGCAAGGTGCGCCATCCGCGCACCGGCGAACTGATCGACGCGGCCGACCTGGAGAAGGCGAAGAACAACCTGTTTCCCGACGGCCAGGGCGGCTGGATCGACGAGGCGGAAGCCGACCGCCGGCACGCGGACCTCGCGCGACCGTGGGTGCTGCGCACCAAGACGTGCATCGTGCTCGGTTCGATGCCGTTGAAGGAGCTGGAACAGCACGCGCACCAGTACGTCGACGATGCGTACGAGTTCGCGCTCACGGTCTTCGGCATCGACGTCCAGCCCGTGGAGCGCCCGGTCATCCTGCTCGTGCCGACCGCCGACCGCTTCCGCGCGGTCGGTGATCAGATCGGCGGTCCTTCGTCGGCGTACGGCGCGTTCCTCGCCGTCCAGCCGATGTCCGTGCCCGGCCTCGGGGCGCAGGTCCCGGCAGTCGCGCTGCTCGACCCCAACTGGGGCGTCTACTACCTGAAGCACGCGGTCGGTCTCGCGGTCGCGCACCGGATCGGAGAGAACATGCTGCCGGAGTGGGTGATCACCGGCGTCGGCAGCTACACCGAGCGCTTCTACAGCCGCGAGATCGCGAACTGGTTCGGCAAGCAGTTCCTCGGCGCCGGCGGCCTCATCGACCTGTCCTCGTGGTTCCGCGGCTTCCGCATCGACGGCACCATGGACCACGGCCAGATGGGGCAGCAGATTTT
>Ga0079224_100003836_pt1 | contig 19186 bp, 22 predicted proteins | sample Stecom2015_FD_80414 | JGI IMG/M metagenome (GOLD analysis project Ga0079224, IMG submission 80414) | Agricultural soil microbial communities from Utah to study Nitrogen management - Steer compost 2015 | ecosystem: Environmental > Terrestrial > Soil > Agricultural land | place: USA: Utah... | reverse complement strand
TGGTTGTGGTCCCACCTGGGCTCGAACCAGGGACCACCTGATTATGAGTCAGGTGCTCTAACCAACTGAGCTATAGGACCGGCGTTAATTATTTTAACGGTGCAATATTAGTACATTTTTCCTTTACTTTCCAAATATTTCTTCGATTTTTTTTATAAAAAAAACAAACCACTTGATATTCAGAAATATATACCAACAAGCTTTATAAGCTTCGATTTGTTGTGCTTGTGAAATAAGAAAAAAACTGATTTTATTCTATTTCTTGACACAATTCTATCAAAACGCCATTCGTACCTTTGGGATGTAAGAATGCCACCCATTTGTTATCTGCTCCTTTTTTGGGTGTCTCGTTTAAAACTACAAAACCTTCTGCTTTCAGACGGGCAATTTCTGCTACTATGTCGGTAACATCAAATGCGATATGATGGATTCCTTCGCCTTTATTGTCTATAAATTTGGCAATAGGTGAATCGGAATTTGTGGCTTCTAGCAATTCTATTTTATTAGGTCCATTCATAAAAAAAGATGTTTTTACACCTTCCGAAGCTACTTCTTCTTCTTTGTACGCAGGCACGCCCAATAATTTTTCAAACAAAGCATTCGATGCAGCCAAACTCTTTACCGCTATGCCGATATGTTCTATTTTATTCATCATATTTATAAAAATTTACACCTACAAAGATACGTATATATCTATAGCTTTTTTTGTATTTTTGCACCATGGAAACAAACAGACAGAAAAAAATGGGAGCTCTTTTGCAAGAAGAATTGGTAGATATCTTGCAAGGAGAGATTCGTAAAAATGGAATTACAAATCTCATCATATCGGTATCGAAAGTTTCGGTAACCACCGATTTATCTATAGCAAAAGCCTATTTGAGCATATTTCCTGCTGATAAAGCAAAAGAATTGATTAAGGCTATCCAATCAAATGCTCCACTTATCAAGCACGATTTGGCTCAACGTGTAAAACATCAGTTGAGAAAAGTTCCTAATTTGATGTTTTATATAGATGATTCGTTAGATTATATCGAGCAAATAAATCAAGCGCTCAAAGGTGATGAAAACCCGATAGCAAACCGCGACCTATTGGCTCGTAGAAAGAAAAAATAATAGAGATTGAACCCTGTATTTTACATAGCCAAGCGATATGCTTTTAGCAAAAGCAAAACCAAAGCCATTAACATCATAACGGCTATTGCTTCTATGGGTATAATAGTAAGTACCATGGCACTTTTTGTGGTACTTTCGGTATTTAGCGGATTGGAAGAATATACCAAATCCTTTACCAATGCATTAGACCCAGACTATGTAGCACTACCAAAAACAGGAAAATCTTTCACCATAAGCATCGAAGATCTCAATAAGATACAAACGATAGAAGGTATCGATAATGTATCAGAGATAATAGAAGAGCGCGTGGTATTTACTTACAACAACAAACAAACGGTAGCTTATCTCAAGGCAGTGCCGCCTGGTTATGCCGAGAATTCTGGAATTATCGAATATACAGAAAACGGGAGATGGTTTGACGAAAACACAGGTCAAGTAGTGGTAGGAAGAGCCTTGGTGTACGAATTGGGTATTGCGCAGTATTCAGAAACAGCTCTCTTAGAGGCTTTGGCTATGAAACCCGGTGAAGGATTGTTTTCTTCTCCAGAAGATGCATACAACCGTGTACCTCTATATGCGATCGATGTGTACACATTCAACAATGTAGATATAGACAAAAAATACATCTATAGCAACCTAAATATAGGAAGAGATTTGCTATCGTGGGAAAAAAATCAGTATAGCAAATTGGAATTGTTATTGGATAAAAACGCCAATGCTCGTACTATTCTCCAACAAATCGATACGATAGCACCCGACACATTTGTATATAAAAGTAGAGCGCAGCTCAATGATAGTCTGTATAAAATGTTGCAAACAGAATCATTGGCAGTCTATTTGATATTTACCTTGATCATTATCATTACATTATTTTGTCTGTGTGGCGCCTTAATCATGATTATTTTAGAAAAAAAAGATCAGATACAAACCCTATCTCATATCGGATTCACACTCTCACAGATAAAACGTATTTTTTTTACCCAAGGAATGATTCTCACTATAGGAGGAAGTATCGTCGGGCTGTTATGGGGCATAGGAATAGCCTTTGGACAGAAAAAGTGGTCCTGGATACGTATCGATGAAGAATTTCCTTATCCGATTTTATTTGAAAGTAAAAATATTTTACTCGTCATTATTACGATACTTATACTCGGTACATTAGCTTGTATCTTAGCTTCTTCGAGAATTCATAAAAATTTTACAAAATAATTTTCAAACTTATTGTTTTTTTAAAGTTAAAGTTGTATTTTAGAAAATCAACCAAAACTCAACAAACATGAAGAAAATTATTTATTCATTGGCTATTTTAGCACTTTTTTCACAAACAATTGCAAGCTGTAGCAGTGACGACAACGGTACGGAAAATGTAAATCCGGATCCAAATCCGAACCCAAACCCAAATCCGAATCCGAACCCTGGGACAGAATCACAAGTACAGCTATCTGCCTCTGCTGAAACATTGTATTTAGGAGAAACGGTAACATTTACAGCAACTTTAGACGGTCAGGACATTACGAATGAAGCCACTTTCTATATCGACGATGTAGCTATTTCAGGAAACACTTTTACTACCAATGAAGAAGGTAGCTTCTTAGTACACGCATCATATCCGAATGCACAAAACAGTCAATATGTACAAGTTACATTCGAAGCCAATCCATTTGAAAATTTAGTAGGACAAGGAAATTTCATATATAATGGTACAAGTTATGAATTAAACGGAGCTTTATTATCACTGCAGGGGGTGTACGACGACAATAATGGTGGTTATACAGCATGGTGGATTCAATATGGATGGAGTGGAAACAATCCCAACACCACAAACACTTTAATAGCTGTAAGTTTTGATACACCTGCAACAGTAGTTGGAAACCAAGTAACAGATTATGTATTACCAGATGCAAATCAGAATGTTTACTATTCTATTATAGGATTAGTAATAAATGGTTCTAGCTTGTTGACAGAACAATATTTAGATGGAACCGGATCGATAATATATAATAATTTACAAACGTCATCTTCTCCGGTTACTGCTGATTTTAACATTAGTGTTACAAGTCCAGTGCACAACTTGACTTTTAACTATATTGGTATGGTAACTCCTCCAACAAGCGGAGGCAAACCCGCTGCAAAATCTGCGATTAAAGATGTTAAAATCAAATCTTACAAAGAATTACAAGCTGATAAAATTGCATTCTATAAAAACTTTAATAGATAAAATAAATTTATCTTGATACAAAAAAAGGATTCTCAAATGAGAATCCTTTTTTTTACTTTCAGCTAATTATTGATTATTTGAAATCAGCATCTGAAACGCCTTCGTTTACTTTAACTTCAGAAACTTTCATATCCACAGTCATGCCAGGTCCTAAAGGAAGTCCCATAGAAAAAGGAATTTTGATACCTTTTACATCTCTATAATCACCGTAAGTAGAAGTCATGGTCATCGTCTGTCCACCGGCGTCAACTGTAGTTACAGAACCTAATTTCAAGCCAGTTTTTACACTGTAATAAGTTACTGTATCCTCTTTTTTCAATGCATAAGCATCTTCACCATTGAATATTTCGATAGCAGTCAGTTGGAAATCAGCAGCATTAGCTAAATCTTCCAATTCATCGAACATTTTAGCAGATTTTTGTGCTTCTTTTAGTTCTTCACCTTTCAATTCTTGTTTTTGCCCTTGAAGCACCATAAATCCAGAGTTTGGAGTGATTACTTGTTTCATCAATTCCATGCCTGAAGCAGTAAGGTTTAACAAGTATTGGTTTTTAGAAGTAACTTTTTGTGTCAAGTTTAACTCCATACCTTGGAAAGTACCTTTAGCTTGTATCGCTAAAGATTTGATGCTTTTTAAGGCTTTTTCACCTCCCATTGCATTGATATGTCCTTCGATAACTGTTTTGGCAGTAACACCAGCTGGAATAGGTTTAGCAAATACGGGTTTGTCGACTTTGTTGGCATATATATCGTAGTAATTTACAGTGTAACCCAATTTTTCTAATTTATCAGCTACTTCCGAACCTTTACCTGCGATAACGATGCGCATATTGTCTTTTAAGAAGTATTTTTTAGCTACTCTTTGTACATCATCGATAGTTACTTTATTGATGTTTTCAATAAATTTTTCGTAGAAATCGGATGGTAAATCATTGGTAAGTGTACGCAATGCAAATGAAGCGATAGTACCAGGTTTTTGTGTTTCCATCACGAAGTTCCCGATGTATTTAGCTTTAGCCAATTTCAATTCTTCTTCTGTAGGTTTTGTATCGTGAATTTTGTGCAATTCGTTCATAAACTCTACAACAGCCGAATCAGTAACGGCATTACGCACAGAAGCAGAAGCTTTGAATTTGTTAGTATAGCGGCTTGCACCTGCAGAAGAGTAAGCTCCGTATGTCCATCCGTGAGCTTCACGTAAGTTTAAGAACAGACGCCCTTCACCTCCACCACCTAAGATTTGGTTAGCGATAATCAGTGGGAAATAATCTGGATCAGATAATTTCAAGTCGTATGTATTTACTAAAGCGATTTCAGATTGTACCGCATTTGGCATATCTACAAAATCGATTTGAGTTTTCGATACATTGCTAACTTTTGGCAATTCTGATTTAGGCATAGAAGCTTTTTTCCAGCCACCGAAAAGTTTTTCAACTTTTGATTTTACTTTTTTGTAGTCCACATCACCTACGATAACCAAATAGGCTTTTTCAGGTACAAAATAGTCTTTGTAGTTTTTCTTTACATCTTCTAAAGTAATATTTTTTAATGTTTGCTCTGTAATAAACTCACCATTTGGGTGATTTTTACCGTAAACCAAAGCGTTTTCTACACGAGAAGCCACAGAAGCTACTGATTTTTCAGTATTTTTGAGGCTTTCGATAAGGTTTTCTTGTTCTTTTTTGAATTCTTCTTCTGTGAACAACGGATTGAATACACCTTCTGCCATCAATTCTAGAATACGGTCAGCATATTTAGACAAACCAGAAGCAGAAGCACCTGAATTCCAGAATCCGATGTTAGCACCTAAGAAATCTACTTCATCGTCGAATTTTGCTTTTGGCGTTTTGGTAGTACCTTTTCCTACAAGAGCACTTGTCAAAGAAGAAACACCAGCTTTGTCGCCTTCTGTATATGGAGGTGTATCTATAGTAAGTGTATAGCTAACTTTTGGCAATTTGTGATCTTCTACTACCAATACTCTTAAACCGTTTTTCAATTTGAATTCTTTAGGTTTTTGTACCGTTACGGTTGGCATTGGTCCCGATTGAGGTTGAGGTCTTTTTATTTGAGCTTCAGCTGATATTGTCAACAATACTGAAGCTGCTACTAATAATATTTTTTTCATCTTATTTTGTTTCAATATTTATAGAGATTATTCAGCAGCTGGAACGTAATCCAAGATCAAGCGGTTGTTTTGTTGGAAATATTTATTAGCTACTTCTTTGATTTTTTCACGAGTTACAGCTTGGTATTTCTGAATCTCTGTATTGATTAAATTCACGTCTTTATAAATCATGTGGTAAGTAGCTAAGTTTTCCGCTAAAGTTTCTAAATCTGAATTTTGTGAAACGTAAGCATTTTCAATTGCATTTTGCAATTTTTGGAAATCTCTTTCAGAGATTAGCTCTGTCTGTACTTTTTTGATTTCAGCGTCGATATCCACTTGAAGTTGATCGCGAGTAACACCTGGAGATGGAATAGCCCCGAAAATGGTCATTCTATAATCTTCTACCAAATATGGGTGAGTAAACGCCATCATTTCCATAGCTGTTTTCTTTTCATCTACCATTTTCTTACGCATAGGAGAAGAGTTGCTTCCTGAAAGATATTGGATCAACAAATCTATAGCGTACGAGTCTTCGTGTTTGATAGAAGGCAAGCGATAAGCTGTGATATACATAGGCAATTGGATGTTAGGATCCTCAAAGCTTGCACGGATTTCGCTAGTAATAGGCTCTGCTTTTGCTGTAACTTTAGGTACATCTGCACCTCTTTGTACAGGGCTAAAATATTTTTCTACCAACTCTTTTGTCTTTTTGTAGTCGATATCACCAGCTACAACTAAAACAGCGTTGTTAGGCACATAATATTTTTTGAAAAAAGCTTTAAATTCGTCTAAAGTAGCAGCGTCTAAGTGTTCCATAGAACCGATTGGCGCCCACTCATACGGATGGTTTTTGAAAAGATGTTGTTTTACTGAAGAAATAAAATTTCCGTAAGGGCTATTATCTACGCGCATACGTTTTTCTTCTTTTACAACTTCGTTTTGAGTATCTACACCAATTTGGTTGATAACAGGCTGTAGCATACGTTCTGATTCCATCCAAAGACCTAATTCTAAGTTATTTGAAGGAAAAACTTCGTAATAATAGGTTCTGTCTTCCGTGGTATTGGCATTGTTGTGTCCACCGTTTGAAGTAACAATTTTGAACCACTCACCTCTTTCGATGTTTTCGGTACCTTCAAACAACAAGTGTTCGAAAAAGTGTGCAAAACCAGTACGTTCTGGATTTTCATCTTTCGCACCTACGTGATATAATACAGAAGTTACTACAACTGGAGCCGATTTGTCTTGATGCAAGATCACATGCAAACCATTATCCAATGTAAATTCTTCAAACTCAACTTTTTGCGCAGTTACTATTCCCGAAATAAGGAACGCACCTACTAAAGCTGTTAATGAATTTTTCATAATTTTGATTTAAATTAAACTGACTTTGTAAAATTAGTCGCAATTTCGCTAAAATGTTACATTTAGAGACAATAAAAAAAATTTTTTTTTGAGTGAAGTGATTATTTACAAATAAGTTATTGGAAAAAAAAATAATAATTGTATATTTGCACACTTAAATAATCTATTAATTTTATTGTTATGTACGCAATCGTAGAGATAGCAGGGCAACAATTTAAAGTTAGCAAAGACCAAAAAGTTTACGTTCATCGTTTAGCAGCTGAAGAAGGAGCTACTGTTTCTTTTGACAAAGTTCTTTTAGTTGACAATGCGGGAACAATCACTTTAGGCGCCCCAGCTATAGAAGGAGCTTCAGTAGGAGCAAAAGTTTTAAAGCACTTACAAGGAGACAAAGTAATCGTTTTCAAAAAGAAAAGAAGAAAAGGTTACAAAAAGAAAAATGGTCACAGACAAGCATTGACTCAAATCGTAATCGAGGGAATCAATATCTAATCTGTAACTAAAAAGTATTAACAATTTAAAACCAAAACATCATGGCTCACAAGAAAGGTGTCGGTAGTTCTAAGAATGGTAGAGAATCAGAATCGAAACGTCTAGGCGTTAAGATTTACGGTGGTCAAGCTGCTTTAGCTGGAAACATCATTGTAAGACAAAGAGGTTCTAAACATAACCCAGGTGAAAACGTTTACATGGGGAAAGATCATACTTTACATGCTAAAGTTGACGGAATTGTACGTTTCGAGAAAAAGAGAGATAACAAATCTTTCGTTTCTGTAGTACCGTTTGAAGTTGAAGCTTAAATGTCTTAGACAGAAAAGTAAAAAAGAAAGCATCTCAAATGAGATGCTTTCTTTTATTGTACTAAATCTAAATTCTACTTTCAGTAAAGCGTATCTTCCAATTAATCGATACCGCGTTTCTGATCTACTGATATCGGTAAGACTGTACGAAACAAATTCATCATTATCAAATATATTATGGATTACCAAACCGTAATTTGCCTTTTCACTTCTTTTATAATCAATAGTAAAATCACTAAAATTAAAATTTTTCTTTGAGTGGGTTAGATATCCAAAATAATAACGTTCGTTTCTCAAGTTAGCTAAAATTTCTGCATTGAAACGAAAATTTATATTAGCAAACGAACGGTTGTTTACATAACTGTATATGTTTTCTGTTTTAAACTGAACTTCATCCCATTTAGTTCCGAAATGAAATTTCATCATACCTGTATATCCGGAACGCAATTCGATTACATATCCATAATTTGATGACAGAATAGAACGAACGTCTGAAGAATTTACATAGTTCTGATAAGTGCTTTGGGAAAAATTACCTTTTATTTTTACATTGGTTTTAATAAACTTTAACTAATAATCTGCGGAAACATGGGTAAACAATGAATTACGATCAGATAAAACCATCAGTTCTGAAACAGAATAATTTTGCAATAAAATACTTTGCGAAGAGAAGTAACGATCAGCATGACTATAACCAATCATAGCTGATACTAAATACCGATCTGCCCAACCTCCTAAAGTATAACCTAAAGTAGCATTCTGATTTGCAAATTTCACAAAATTATCCTATCATTTGAGAAACTTCTAAAACCATTATGAATAGTGTTTGAATACAAATCCATCCATTCGCTGGTTTGCTCACTGTATAAAGCTCTTAATTATTAAGCTGAGTTTCGCCCAAATCTATAATCTGGTCATAATAAACAACAACATCTTGTGCCTTTGATTTTATACATATAAAAATTAAAGCCAAGCTAAAAAGTAAGGTTCTTAAGTCTTTCATAATGTTTTATTATCTTTAAAAAATCAACAACTATAAAAAGTTTATTCAAAAACCATTTATAGTTGTTTTAATAGTACCATTTTATTTCTCCCATTCGTATTTTTTTCTACATCTAAACGTTTTCTTTCAGAATTTATTAAATTTCACTTTCAGGTAGTCTTGATTCTTGTAATTCATTAAATTCTTTAAACTGAATTTCTTCATTTTCCATCTCTTCTTTAAGTGTAATTATTTTTATAAATTACTTTCTTTATCTTCTTTAAATGAATAAACTACTTTTTCTGCTAGCCATTTTCTCATTAATTCTTTATCATTTACTTGCACTTCTAAAATTAATCCAGGCAAATTTTTAAATTTCAAAGGACTAAAAGGGATCGCAATTTCTGGTGTAAAGTATGCTATAATTTCTGTACCCTAAAATTACAAATTGCTTTAATACATTCGTAATTTCCAATTTGTTTAGTTTCATTATCGCTAATTTGCTAATTAGATTCGGGTAACAAATCTATAACGTCATGAAAATTTTCAGAATCATATATTCTAATAACAATTTCATTTGTGTTAGTTAGTTTAATTACATTTTTAAATAATTTGAAATTTCTATTAATGATTTTTTTTATTAAAATAATTATGCTCTTGTAACGTTGTACTCCATTATTCGTTAGTATTTCTTCATTCCAGTAAAAAGCGTTCTTACCATCAGCTACCAAAGTTTCTTTATAGGAAGAAATCAAATCCGATCTATTGTAAATAAGTTTTATTTTTTCTCTTGTGCGAAAGAATTGTATAAAGTAATAATTAATACAAATATTGATATATATAGTTTCATTTCATCCTTATAAAGGCCTTTAATTTACCATTTCTCTAATCCTTTAATAAGATCTGCATGCTTATTTACTTTTTCTTCACATTCTTTAGCATCCTTAGCAGTAGTAATGTAAGTTTTTCTGTCTTTATAAACTCTCCCATTTACTACATATACTAATTCCATCGTGTATTCACATGTACCTCTCAACACAATTTAAAATTAATAGTAGAATTTTCTACATCTGAAGCAAACCCACTTACTGAAAAGGCTACCATAGCGATAGCTGAAAATACCATTTTTTTCATATCATTAAAATTTTTAAAAGTTTAGAACCTACAGTTTAATTTAAGTGGGTGTGATTCTTTACTCCCACTATCTCAGTTTTGGAGCCCTTTGAGATAGTTCAATAATAAAAACTTGCAATAGAGTAAGTTAAAAAGAAAATATTTCTATAATAATTTCATGAAAAAAAATGTACTCTTTATGATTGTAACAATAATGAATACTTTTCTTTATAATTAACTATTTAATGAATGAATTAGAATGGTAATAAATAATGATAAATGAAAAAGAAAATTGAAATTGATCTAAAAACGCGTATTTTAGGAAAAGTTGTCTTTATTTTAACTTTTTGGGTATTCGAAGTTTTGTGATAGAAAAATAATCGTTTTATAAAACTAAACTCTATTTTATAAAATTATTATAGTTATCAAATTTCAATTTCTCATAATTTTCAGCAGAAATTATTTTACCTTCATTCGGTTCTGAGATCAATTCCTCGTTGGTATTAAAATCAATTTTATTTAAAACAAACATTTTCTCTCTTTCTTGTAATTGAACGATTAACCCAAGTAAACCACTATATATAGATGGCCCAAATGGAAATGACAACTCAGGTCATACCAAGCTATAATTTGTTGATGCTTACCTTCCACATTCTTAACTATTTTTTTTTGCTTTAAACGTTAAAAAGTCATTTATAATCTTTTGATCATTTAACAACTCCCAATCATTAAAAAATATCTTTATGAACAAGATACTCATTCTCAATAATACCAGAAATTGCAGATTCCTTATTATTGTATTTGATTTGTTTATTAACTAAATCAGTAAAAATTGTTTTTTCGCATAAACATAAAGTAAAAGCAGGCTCATCTAATTTATTTTTTAACATATCATCACGTTCAAAAACAGATCTTTGTTTATTGAACTTAAGAGTAAGTATGACATCATCTTGATATTTAATAGCATTTTCAAAATATCTATTGAATCTCATCGAGACATCAGAACTTGGCTCTTCAAACAAAAATTTTATATTATAATAAGCTACATTAGTCGATTGTCCGTAAAGTGAGTAACAAATAATAAGAAAAATAATATTTTCATAAAAAAACAATCAAGATCTCATATCTACTATAACGGATAAAAAATACCATTTTAGAATATAATTTCTTAATTTATATGAAAACCATCTTATTAAATAAAAAACGCCCTGAATTTCATCTGAACGTTGTGTTATTTTTATTTATTTCCTTTGATAGAATGATACATTTCCAGCGCCTTTCCGTCTGTAAGCATCGATATAAACTGACATATGGCAAGTAAGCGTTCGTACAAGCTTTCTGACTGTACGTAGTATTGTTCGGGCAACATGGTGAGTACCAATTCGTCGAAATGTGTGGGCGTACCTTCGTATTTTCTATTGGTAGCTGTAATAAACACATCCAATAATGTATGCAATACTTGATACCCTACAATTTCTTTTTCTATGACTTCTTTACTCTTGTACACATTAGAAATCGATATAGTAATAATATCTTTCATCTGAGCTACATAGGCACATTTATCCATCAAAGCGTAAGCAAATTCGCCTTTGAGTATGGCTTCTTCGTTTTCCATGAATACTCGCACCGCATCGTTGATCAAACTACCAATAGCCAAAGCTCGCAGATAGCTCAAACGCTCGGCTTTAGTCTGCAATTGGGCATATTTGGCTGAATTAATGTTGTCTTTTACAATTTTAATTAAAAATTCCAACGCATGTTCTTCAGGAATCCAACCTAAATTAATTCCGTCTTCAAAATCGATAATTGTATAGCACAAATCATCGGCAGCTTCTACCAAAAAAGCTAACGGATGACGACAATATCGCAATCCTTCGCCTTCTTTTCGCATCATACCCAAGGATGTAGCCACATCCTCAAACAAGGGCTTATCTGCTTGAAAAAAACCATATTTTTTATCGGAAATATCTAACGTAGGTTTTTTGGGCAAGCTCTCTTTGGGATATTTCATAAAAGCACCCAAAGTAGCATACGAAATGCGCAATCCTCCTTCTGCACCAGGACGTGTATGCGTAAGCACTCGAAATCCATTGGCATTTCCTTCAAAATCTATCAAATCTTGCCATTGAGCAGGTTCTAAGTCGAGCTTGTACTTCTCTCCTTTTCCGTGTTTGAAATAGTCGCCAATGGCTTTTTCACCTGAATGTCCAAAGGGTGGATTACCGATATCGTGCGAAATACATGCAGCCGCTACAATCGCACCAAAGTCATTGATGGTATAGCCCAAATCTACCAACTCGGGATATTTGATGAGTATTTGCTCTCCTACCAATCGACCCAATGACCGCCCTACTACAGAAACTTCTAAACTATGCGTCAATCGCGTATGTACAAAATCTGTTTTAGAATGAGGTATAATCTGTGTTTTGTCTTGTAAACTTCGAAAAGCATTGGAGAAAATTATGCGATCGTAATCTACTTCAAAACCTACTCGAGAAGGCATTTCATTTTTTCTTTCTCTTTGCTCTGTGTCGCCAAATTTCTTTAAAGACAACAGCTGAGGCCAATTCATCATATTACTCACTTTAGTTTTGAGCCAAATGCTCATTGATTATTTGTTGTTTTACTTTTTTATAAAAATCGTCTTTAGCTTGTGCATACGTCACATCGTATAGCAATTCTTGAGGATGATATTTTTCTGGAATCGAAGCTCCCAACACTCGATACAGCTGATCCAAATATTCTTTTTCAGGTTTATGATATTCTATTTGCCATTCAAAACGTCGTTTGAGCGCATCGTCTATCATGTGAATCTGATTGGTAGCTGCTATCAATATCGATTTTTGCGGAAAATGATCCATCAACTGTATAATTGCATTGACGACGCGCTTCATTTCCGAATTATCTTTGTTGTCATAATCGCGTATTTGTCCTAACGAATCAAATTCATCTAGCAATAACACCATACTCTCGTATTGCGCTTCTTTAAATAGGGTTTCTAGATTTTTTGCAGTTTCTCCTAATTTAGATGAAATAATGGTTGCGAGATTTACAATAACCAATTTCTTGTTTAGATGATTGGCAATCACCTTAGCGGTCATCGTCTTTCCACAACCGGTTTCTCCGTGTAATATCAATTTGTTACCCACGGGTATTTGGTATTTCAAAAACAGTTCTTTAAACTGCTGTTCGTGCAAAAAAGCCATCAATTGCGATTTGACCTCGGGAGATGCAATAAAATCTTCAAAGGAAACCCTACTTCGATCTATGTAATAAAAACTACTCATGAGTTAGATAGTGTTTAATTTTTTCAACCCAGAAAACGCCAATATCCAAGCGATGATCATCAGTAGAGTGGCTAAAAAGAATGGCGCACCCGGAAATTCGAATGGAGCTTCACTATGTGTAAAGAAATAAAATAGCGAGGTCATCACCAAGGGTCCGAAAGTAGCCGTGGCACTATTGAGACTTGCCAAGGTACCTTGTATTTGCCCTTGCTCATCGGCAGGAACGTGATTGGTAATTTCTGATTGTATAGCAGGTCCGGCCAATCCACCCAAACAAAAAGGTATCAGAAAAACAAATACCATCCATTCTTGTACAGCAAATGCTATGAGCAATTGCCCAATAGCATTGAGTGCAAAACCGACGAGGATACTTTTTCCATTTCCGATTCGCGGATTGACATAGCGCACTAATCCTCCTTGTACCAATGCTACTAACAATCCTACAACGCCTAATGATATTCCCACCATACGCTCGTCCCAATGGTATCGGTACATGGTATAAAAACTCCAATTTCCATTTACTGCATGTGAAGCAAAATACATAAAGAACATCGCTGCTATCAAAGCTATTATTTGTGGAAATTTTTTCAGACGTACCAATGCTCCAACCGGATTGGCAGCCAACCACTCAAATTTACGACGTTTTTCTGGCTTCAAGGATTCAGGTAGCACAAAAAAACCGTAGATAAAATTGACAAAACACAAAGCTGCAGCTGCATAAAAGGGCACACGTGAGCCGTACTGACCCAAAAGACCTCCGATTACAGGTCCTATGATAAATCCGATACCAAAAGCGGCGCCAATCAGTCCGAAGTTTTTTGCTTTGTTTTCTGGTGTACTCACATCCGATATGTAGGCCATAGCTGTAGATATACTGGCTCCGGTAACTCCGGCTATAATTCTTCCTACAAATAGCCAAGCTACAGTGGGCGCTAATGCTAATATCAAATAATCGAGTGCAAACGCCAATAGCGAAATCAGCAAAATAGGTCTTCTGCCAAATCGATCGGAAAGACTCCCCATCAACGGAGCGCATAAAAATTGTGTAAATGCGTAAGCAAACGCCAACCAACCTCCTAATTTGGCTGCTTCACTAATATCCGAATTATTCAATTCTTGCAACAATTTAGGTATTACAGGGATGATGATTCCAATACCTATAATGTCTATAAGCATGGTAATAAATATAAAACCAATAGCCGCTGATTTCTTTGAAGTCATACGTAGTATAATTAGAAAAACAAAACTACGAAAACCAATTGTAATAATTTGTCGTTTGGTACATTCAATCATACAAAAAAACCTTTCCGAAGAGGAAAGCATAGTACCCATCTGCAGCATTGGAGTAGCAGAAATTTCATTAGTAATCAAAAGATTGAGATAGTATGATTTTAGATAAGACTTGAAATAATTGTATTCATTGTTTTCAAAATAGATATTTTCTACTTGATTTACACTATACCGATGATTAAAAGAGTATTTTTCATCAGTATTCAAAAATCCCAACCATTTTACTTTCAACTTACTACCGATGGGAACTATGGTACTCAATGATACATTTTCGGAATTGTTTATGTGCTTTCTATGGTCTTTTAACCGACTAGTTCGCTCTCCATTCAGACCCATCAATTGATACAATCTACTACCAGAACCAATTGTTTCTATCTCGTTGTTGTTGCGAAACTTACTTCCCAATGATCCTACTCTATCGATTCCAATATTATTGAAACCAAAGTTGAGGAAATTCTTATATTTTTGGCTAAAATTCATCAGGTTGCCCGAAAGATTGTAGCGATTTTCACTCACTACACCATATCCTACACTGAGATCCCCAAACCACATATTTCGATACGCATCTTGAATGGTAAGATTGAGTGCTACTTTTTCTGTGTCTTCTACTCCTTTCAATAATCTATTATTGCTGTGTTTTCGCAACATCTCAATTTTGTTCAAAGGCGAGCTTGGCATATTTTGAGTAAGTATTGAATATTCTCTATTGAAAAAATCATCTCCTTCTATCATTACCTTTTCTATTTCTACACTTTCGTATTTGATAACTCCTTTTTTATCTATACTTATACCTGGTATGTTTTTCCATAGATCTTCTACTACTACTTCTCTACCTGTCCTAAATGCTTTGGCATCATAGATGATAGTATCTCCACGAAGCTTTACAGGGTTATCTATTTCTATAACCAGTTTTTCCAGTTCTTCGGAAGTATCTTCGAGTACGAAAGACAAGAGATATTCTCTCTGATCGGAATGTATATCCAGCGATTGTTGCAGTTTGTTATACCCCATTTTATTAACCTCTATGAGGAAACTACCTTCTTGTTCTATAATTATAGAAAACTCGCCATTGTCGTTAGTAAAACCAAACTTCACTATGAGGTCATCATCATTCTTAATCAGAATAGAAGTAGGAGGCATGGGTTCGTCATAAAAATTTTCAACCTTACCTTTACAGACCTATTGCGCCTGTAATGATAGGGTTGTAAATAATAGTAAAAAGAGAGATACTATTGATTTTATCACGCTATATTCTAATTAGATTATGGTTTTTCTTCCCACTCATAAAGTGGTCCCATAGAATTTTTTCTAGTGTCAATTTTTTTGGAATGAAATTCACCTCGCGACAGCGAATTATGAAAGGCTTCTTTTCCTAGCATTTCATCCATTCTATTTTCTGGTCATATTGCAACTCAAAAACTGAAAGCTGACTATGTATTTGAAGTTTTGCAGGTATTATTTTTGGTTGAGCCGTATCGAAATAACCTGTATAAGGAATATCCATATTTTGAGATGTGGATGTCATTGTACTCAATGCTAAAATAAGTGATATTAATAGTCTCATCTTAATATTCTGTATGTATAGAAATTGATTGATTCTACTTTAATATCAGATTATGGATATTCAGCTACAATTAACTTGTGCATGTCATTATGTAAATTATTACATACATCTGATGGAGAAACCATATTTTCTCTACTTACCGTATCAATTGATTCACCTTTCCGATTATATACCGAAACTTTAATAAAACAATCACCTAAATCAATAAAGTTAGAAATTAATGAAATATGAGAATCATCTAAACTATTTTGATTGTCAATAATAACATCATTCTTTAAATTTCCTATCTCATTACTTGCAAACGAATTTGCTGCAAAAGCTACACAAGCTATTGCACTTAAAATAATTTTTTTCCTATCTTATAAAATTAATTTAGTTTGTGTTTGTAGCAGATTTTTAGGTAGCTGTTACAAACTTATCCTATTATCTATTCATGGCATTGATTAGATAGTTCAATAATAATAAACAATTTTTCAAGTTAAAAAATTATTTACACAACTATTTAGTAAATAAACAAAACATTACATACATATCAAAGTTATATAAATTTTTATTATACAATTCAATTGCTATAGTACAAATAAAAAAAACCTCTCCGAAATGAAAAGGTTTTTAAGTATATATACATTGCGTGTAGATTATAATTCTAACGCTTTTTTAGGATCATTATTCATCAACAATTCTACTGGATTTTCCAAAGCTTCTTTTACAGCTACTAAGAAACCTACAGATTCACGTCCGTCGATAATACGGTGATCATAAGATAAAGCGATGTACATCATTGGTGCTATCACTACTTGTCCGTTTACTGCAACAGGGCGTTCGATAATATTGTGCATTCCTAAAATTCCTGATTGAGGAGGATTGATGATAGGTGTTGACAACATAGAACCGAATACACCACCATTGGTAATCGTAAAAGTTCCTCCTGTCATCTCATCCACAGTAATCTGACCGTCACGCGCTCGGGTTGCCAAACGTTTTATTTCAGCCTCTACTCCACGGAAAGACAATAATTCTGCATTGCGAACTACAGGCACCATCAATCCTTTTGGTCCGGATACTGCGATAGATATGTCTGCAAAATCAAATTTCACTTGCTCTTGACCATCGATCATAGAGTTGACATCAGGAAACAATTCTAAGGCACGAGTCACAGCTTTTGTAAAAAAAGACATATATCCTAAAGATACACCGTGTTTTGCTTTGAAAGCATCTTTGTATTCTGAGCGAATTTTGTTTACTGCTGTAAGGTTTACTTCATTGAAAGTAGTTAACATAGCAGTAGTATTTTTCGCTTCTACCAAACGCTCTGCCACTTTTCGGCGTAGCATAGACATTTTTTTGCGTTCCATACCACGAGGCCCACCTGTAGGCGTTCCCATAGATGGCACTGCTTTGATTGCGTCTTCTTTTGTTACACGACCGTCTTTTCCTGTACCTTGGATGGTCGTTGGATCTATATTTTTTTCTTCTAATATTTTCTTAGCAGCTGGCGATGCAGTTCCTGTAGCATACGTAGATGCAGCGGGTTGTGCAGGAGCTGGTTCTGCTTTTTTCTCTTCTGTTACTTCGGCTTTTGGAGCTTCAGTAGCAGATGTATCACCTGATGGTTTTGCAGCACTTGTATCGATCAAACAAACTACTTGACCTACAGCCACAGTGTCTCCCTCTTCCGCTTTTAAAGTGATAATTCCACTTGCCTCAGCTGGCAATTCTAAAGTTGCTTTATCAGAATCTACCTCAGCAATTGCTTGGTCTTTTTCTACATAATCTCCGTCTTTTACTAACCAAGTAGCAATTTCCACTTCAGAGATTGATTCCCCTGGCGAAGGAACTTTCATTTCTAAGATACTCATGAGTATATTAATTTAATATTGTTATTAAAAACTAGTGTAAAATTATAAATTTTTATCAAAAACTTTTGCAATTGCATTTGCGTAACGCGCTTTTGAACGAACCGATGATCCTGCTGCTGGCGCTGAAGCATCTGCTGGAGAAGCTAAGCGCAATTTTACTAAATCAAAATTCATCAACATATAGCTATATGCGCCCATATTACGTGGTTCTTCTTGAGCCCATACGTAATCATCTACATTGGGGTAAGAAGCAATGATTTCTTTCAATTTTTCTGTATGCAATGGAAACAATTGTTCGATTCTCACAAATGCTACATCTGTTCTTCCTAAATTAGCTTTTTCTGCTTGTAAATCATAATAAAATTTACCTGAGACAAATACCAATGTTTTGATAGCTGATTTGTCTTCTACTTTAGGGTCATCGATTACAGGTTGGAATGCTCCAGTAGTAAACTCTTCTTTGGTAGAAGTTGCTTCGGGATGACGAAGTAAAGATTTTGGAGACATTACAATCAATGGTTTTCTAAAATCTGTAACCATTTGACGACGCAACATATGGAAATGGTTTGCTGGTGTAGTACAGTTAGCTACATACATATTAGCATTTGCACACAAGTGTAGATAACGCTCTAAACGCGCTGAAGAGTGCTCTGCTCCTTGATGTTCGTAACCATGTGGCAATAATAGTACGATTCCGTTCTGATTGTTCCACTTGTCTTCTCCAGCAGAAATATACTGATCCATCATGATTTGTGCACCGTTGGAAAAATCTCCAAACTGCGCTTCCCAAATGGTTAACGCTTTCGGGTTAGCCAATGCGTATCCGTATTCGTAACCTAAAACTGCGTACTCTGATAAATGCGAATTGTAGATACGCATTTTACCATTCTGAGATTTTAAGTTATTTAATGGTATGTATTCTTCTTCAGTATCTTCTACTTTGATTACTGCATGGCGGTGAGAGAAAGTACCACGCTGTACATCTTGTCCAGAAAAGCGCACATCGTATCCTTCTGAAATCAAAGTACCATAAGCCAACAATTCACCCATTGCCCAATCTAGCTTATCGTTTTCATAGTACATATTGTATCTATCTTTGATCAATTTGGATACTTTGCTAATAAATTTTTTATCGTCAGGTAAGGTTGTCAGTAAGGGTGCTACTTCATCCATCAATTGTGAAGAAACTTTGGTGTCGTATGTTTGGAGCATACGCTGACGATCTGCAATATGATAGCCTTCCCATTCTTTTTGCATAAATGGAATGACAACTGCTTTTTCTGTAGCTTTGGCTGCTGCTAGATTTTCCTCTAAGAACGCTTTGTATTTTTCTTCCAACTGACCGATATAAGTATCGTCAATGATTTTATTTTCTATCAATCGTGCGTTGTAAATATTGCGCGCATTTTGATGTTTAGAAATCAGTTTGTATAAAATAGGTTGCGTAAAACGCGGCTCATCACCTTCGTTGTGTCCGTATTTACG
>Ga0079224_100003835_pt1 | contig 19186 bp, 17 predicted proteins | sample Stecom2015_FD_80414 | JGI IMG/M metagenome (GOLD analysis project Ga0079224, IMG submission 80414) | Agricultural soil microbial communities from Utah to study Nitrogen management - Steer compost 2015 | ecosystem: Environmental > Terrestrial > Soil > Agricultural land | place: USA: Utah... | reverse complement strand
CGCCGGAACACGGCCGGGTCGTCGACGTCGCAGAGGTCGGCGAGCTGCGTCACTTCGAGGCCCGCGTAGCCGCACGGGTTGATCCGCCTGAACGGCTCGAGATCGAGCGCGACGTTGACCGCGATCCCGTGGTAGGAGCAGAAGCGGCGCACGCGCAGACCGATCGCGGCGAGCTTCTTCCCGTCGACGTAGACGCCCGGCGCATCGCGGCGCCCCTCCGCCCGAACCCCGTATCCCGCGACGGTGCGGATCACCGCGTTCTCGAGCGCCATCACGAGGCCGCGCACGTCGAGCGGAAGCCTGCGCAGGTCGACGAGAACGTAAGCGACGACCTGACCCGGGCCGTGATACGTCACCTGCCCGCCCCGGTCGATCTGCACGACCGGGATATCGCCGGGCGCGAGCACGTGCGTGCGGTCCGCGTTCAGTCCGAGCGTGAAGACCGGCGGATGCTCGACGAACCAGATCTCGTCGGGGGTCTCGGGGGTGCGCCGCTCCGTGAATGCCCGCATCTCGTGCCAGACCGCCTCGAGCGGCCGGCGACCGAGGTCGCGGACGACGATCTCGGGAGAGGATCGGGCGTTTCGGGCCGGACGGCGAGTCGCGGTGCTCACAGCACCATCAGTATATCCGCGCTCGACGACAGCTCCCGGTACAGCGCATCGACCTGCTCCCGGCTCTCGGCGCGGACGACGATCGTGAGGCTCGCGTAGCTCTCCCGCCGGCTGAGCTGCTCCCTGACGTTCTCCGTCCCGGCCTCGCCGAAGTGCCGCTCGACGATCTCGAGCGCCGTCTGGCGGAACCGCGTCTCGTTGCGCCCGAAGACCTTGACGGGCAAGTCGCACGGAAACTTGAGCAGCGACTCGGAATCACTCATGGGCTCGGAACCTCAGCAAGAGGTCGTCTCTTACGCGCGTCCACGTCCCGCCCAGCGAGACGGCCTCGAGCACGACGACCGGCACCGTTGCAAGCAAGCTGCCGCCGAGCGTCACGTCGACGCTCCCGACCTCGAGCTCGGCCGGCAGCGGCGCAACGAGCTCCGCGCGGAAGCGGAGGACCGCCGACAGTGCGTCGTAGGCGCCGCGCGGAATCGTCACGTAAAGGTCCTGCGCGGGACCGACCGGCGCGCTGTCGACCACACCTCTGAAGACCCGCGCCGCGCGAATCGGTTCCCCTTTCGCGAACAGCTTGTGCGTCTCGAACGCGTCGAAGCCGTAGTCGAGCAGGCGCTCTGCCGCCGTGAAGCGCGCCCCCGTCGTCTCGGCGCCGAGCACGACGACGATGAGCCGCATCCCAGCGCGCTCCGCGGTCGCGACGACACAGTATCCTGCACTCTCCGTGTAGCCGGTCTTCAGGCCGTCGACCGAGGCGTCTCTGCGCAGCAGGCGGTTCCGGTTGTATTGGCGTATGCCGTTGTACGTGAACTCCTGCTCGGCGAAGAACCCGCGAAACTCCGGGAAATCGTCGAGCACCGCCCGGGCGAGGCGCGCGAGATCCCTCGCCGTGCTCAGATGACCGGCCGCGGGGAGCCCCGTCGGATTGCGAAAGGTCGTCGCGGTCATGCCGAGCGACTCGGCCCGCTCGTTCATCAGCGCGACGAACGCCTCCTCCGAGCCCGCGATCCGTTCGGCGAGCGCGACCGCCGCGTCGTTGCCCGACTGCACGATGAGCCCGCGCAGGAGGTCCTCGACCATCACGGCGTTGCCGACCTCGATGAACATCCGCGACCCGCGCATCCGCCACGCCTTCTCGCTGACGATGACCTCCTCGTCGAGCCGAAGCGCGCCGTCGCGAATCGCCTCGAACGTGAGGTACGCGGTCATGAGCTTCGTGAGGCTCGCCGGCGCGCGGCGCACGTCCGCGTCGCGCTCGCCGAGCACCGAGCCCGTCACGTGATCGATGAGAAGGTACGACGCGGCCGGAACCGCCGGCGGCTCGGGCGGCGCGACGTCGGCCGCCCGGCAGAGCCCTGCCGCGAGCACGAAAAGAAACGCCAGGCGCCGCACGACCTGCCCCCCACAACCGTGCGAATCGCGGCTACCGGCCGACGACGAGTCTCGGATCGGTGACGCCCGAGCGGCGCAAGCCGTCGGTCGCGCGGTCGTACTCCGTGACGTCGTAGAACGGCCCGACGCGCACGCGATGGAGCGCGTCGCGCTCGTCCGACACGACGAACACGTTGTCGAAGCCGTGGTCGCGCAGCCGCTCGACGAGGCGCGTCGCGTTATCGGCCTCGGAGAACGCGCCGACCTGAATGAAGAGCTCGCGCACGCGCGCCGCGTTCGTATCCGTGCTCGACGCGCGCGCCGTGCGACCGGACCGCGCTGCATCGCGGCCCGCCGACGCGACGAGCGTTCCGGACGGCGGATCGATCGCACGTACCTCGACGCGAGCGGTGCCGGCGCGCACCATGTCGAGCGCCTGCGCCGCCGCGTAAGACAAATCGATGATACGGTCGCCGACGAACGGCCCGCGGTCGTTCACCTTGACGACGACGCGGCGGCCGTTCTCGAGATTCGTGACCTCGACCCACGTCGGCAGCGGTAGCGTCTTGTGCGCCGCGGTCATCGCGTACATGTCGTAGATCTCTCCGCTCGACGTCCGCTGCCGATGAAAATCCGGCCCGTACCACGACGCGATCCCCCGCTCGACGAAGTTCTCGGCGGAATCGAGCACGTAGTAGCGCTTGCCAAGCACTTCGTAGAACGGCGGATTGCCGAGCGCGCTGCGCTCGGGCGCGGTCACGTCGCGCGCGCGCCCCGCGTCCGCGACCGTCCGCGGCCCCGCCGCACAACCGAACTGCAATGCCGCGAGCAATGCGCACACACCGCCCGCCCAGAGTCGTCCAGTCGTATCGTTCACGGCTCCTCGCTTTCCCCCGCGCGGGAGCGCCTCGATCATTCGCGCCCGTTGCCGATCGAAAAGGCCTCGGCGATCGCCCGGCTCAGCTCGTGAGCCGCAAGCGCATACATCACGCTCCTGTTGTAGCGGGTGATGACTCTGAAGTTGTGATACCCGACCCAATACTCGGTGCTCCCGCCTTCGCCCTCGAGCCCGAGTATCGTCGCCGGCAGGTCGTCGGCGCGCTCCGCCGGCAGCACGTAGCCGAGCCGCCGCAGCTCGCCGACGGTGTGTTCGAGGTCCATCGCGTTCGCGGGCTCGTGGCCCGCCCATGCGTCACCGAGGCTCACCGGATCGGCGACGAGGCCGCCTTCGCGCCAGCCGTGCACCTTGAAGTAATTCGCGACGCTCGCGAGGATGTCGTCCCAGTTCTTCCAGAGGTCTCGCCGACCGTCGCCATCGCCGTCGACGGCGTACGCGCGGAAGCTCGACGGGATGAACTGCCCGGCACCCATCGCACCCGCGTAGGAACCGAGCTGATCGAACAGACCGATCCCCTCCTCGCGTCCGAGGAGCAGGAACGCCTCGAGCTCCGACGCGAAGAAGCTCGCGCGCGGCGGATAGGCGAAAGCGAGCGTCGCGAGCGCGTCGAGCACGCGATAGCTGCCCATGCGCGTGCCGAAATACGTCTCGATGCCGATGATCGCGACGATGATCTCGGGCGCGACGCCGAAGCGCTCGCTCGCGGCAGCGATCCGCGCCTCGTGCGTCCTCCAGAACTCGACGCCCGCCGCGATCCGCTCGGGCGTGAGGAAGATCTTCCGGTACTCGTGCCACGTCAGGACGCGCTCGGCCGGGCGGGCGATCGTCTCGAGGATCCGCTCGTTGATCTCGATGTCCGCGAGCGTGTGCTCGACTTCCTCTCGCGTGAAGTCGTGCTTCGAAACCATCCGCTCGACGAACTCCCGCTTCGCACGTTCGACGGCTTCCATGTCGACGGCGGCGGACGCGTTCGCGCCGAGCAGCATCGTGCAGAACAGTAGCGGAATGCCGCGGCGCGGACGCGATTCGCTTCTCATGCGGGCAACAACTTCCTGTGGCCGTGAATTGCGGCGAGGATACCGAAACCCCCCATCAGGGTCACCATCGACGTGCCGCCCGCGCTGACGAACGGCAACGGCACACCGACGACGGGGAGAATGCCCGACACCATTCCGGCGTTCACGAACACGTAGACGAAGAACGTGAGGCTCAGCGAGCCCGCGAGCAGCCGCGTGAACGTGTCCTGCGCCTGGCTCGCGATGAAGAGCCCGCGGCCGATCAGCACCAGATAGAGCACGAGCAGCGTCACCGCACCGAAGAGCCCGAACTCCTCCGCGAGCACCGCGAAGATGAAGTCGGTCGAGCGCTCCGGCAGGAACTCGAGATGCGCCTGAGTGCCGTTGAGCCACCCTTTGCCGAAGAGATGCCCCGAGCCGATCGCGATCTTCGATTGAATGATGTTGTAGCCCGCGCCGAGCGGATCGGATTCGGGATTCAGGAACGTCAGCACGCGCTGGCGCTGGTAATCGAGCATCGTCATCCACAGGAGCGGTGCGCCCGCCACGGCGAGCACGGCCACGCCGAGGATCAGCCGGACGCTGATGCCGGCGAGGAGCACCACGAGACCGCCGGCCGCGACGACGAGGAGCGCCGTGCCGAGATCCGGCTGCTCGGCGATCAGAATCGCGGGCACGGCGATCACGAGCAGGACGACGATGAGCTGCGGCAACGTCGGCGGCAGCGTCCGGTCGTGCAGGAACCAGGCGACCATCATCGGCGCGGCGAGCTTCATCAGCTCCGACGGCTGGAACCGCACGATGCCGAGATCGAGCCAGCGCTGCGCGCCCTGGCTGATCTCGCCGTCGACCGCGACCGCGAACAGCAACCCGAGCACGCCACAGTAAAGCCACGGCGACCATATTCTGAGATACCGCGGCGGTATCTGCGCCATCACGAAGAATGCCGCGAAGCCGAGCGCCGCGCGCATCGCCTGCCGGATGACACGGCTCGTGTCCTCGCCGGCCGCGCTGTAGAGCACGACGAGGCCGATCCCCGCGACCGCGACGAGGGTCAGAAGCAACGGGATGTCGACGATGAGCTTCCCGAGCAGCGGCGAGCCGAGCGCCTTGCGCGGCTTCGCGCCCCACTCAATGCTCGCGAGCGACATAGTTCCCTACGGCCGTCGACGGCTGCATCGAGAAGTACGCGTCCATGATCTTGCGCGCGACCGGCGCGGCGGCGCTGCTGCCTCCGCCGCCGTTCTCGACGACGACCGCGACGGCGATGCGCGGCGCCTCGGCCGGCGCGTACGCGATGAAGAGACCGTGGTCGCGGTGCCGCTCGTCGATTCGACTCGCGTCGTACGTCGCATCCTGCGCGATGCTCAAGACCTGCGCCGTCCCGGTCTTGCCGGCGACGACGTACTCGGTACCGAGCATCGGCGTGCGCGCGGTCCCTCGGGGCGCCTGCGTGACGGCGACGAGCGCGTCGTGCACGACCTCCCAGTGCTTGTCGTCCATGTCGACGCCCGGCAGCGGCTCGGGATCCCGATAGACGATCCGACCGTTGAACGTCTCCTCGGTGCCGATCAAGAGCCGCGGCCGGTAGCGGGCGCCGCGCGCGGCGAGCACCGCGGTCGCGTGCGCGAGCTGCAGCGGCGTCGCGAGCGTGTAGCCCTGCCCGATGCCGGCGATGACGGTCTCGCCGGGGAACCAGACCTTGTCCTCGGGCCGCTGGAACGTCTCCCGCTTCCACTCGCGTGACGGCACGACGCCGCCGATCTCGCCGTTGATGTCGATCCCGGTCGGCGGACCGAAGCCGAACGCGTAGAGCGCCTCGGCGAGGTGGTCGATGCCGAGCCCGACCGCGAGATCGTAGAAATAGACGTCGCACGACTGAACGATGGCATTGTGCAGATCGATGCGTCCGTGCCCCTGCGGACGCCAGTCGCGGTAGCGGTGCGTGTTGCCCGGCAGGCGATAGAAGCCGGGACAATAGACGTGATCGTGGGCCGTCTTCGTCTCGTGATGGAGCGCTGCGAGCCCGAGGAACGGCTTGATCGTCGAGCCGGGCGGATAACGGCCCGCGAGCGCGCGGTTGAACATCGGCTTGTCCGGGTCCGCCATCAGCGCCGCGTAGTCCGAGCGCGAAAGACCCGCCGCGAGCCGATTCGGATCGAACGACGGCGTGCTGACGAGCGCGAGCACGTCGCCGTTGCTCGGGTCGATCACGACGGCCGCGCCGCGCGACGTGCCGAGCGCCTCGTGAGCGGCGAGCTGCAGGCGCATGTCGAGCGACACCACGACGTTACGGCCGGGCTCCGGCCACTTCGTCTCGAGCCCCGCGCTCGCACCGTGAGCTTCGGACTCGGCGGCATCGAGCAGGACCCTGCCCTGCGCATTCACGACCTGCTGCCGATAGCCGACCTTGCCGTGCAGCACGTCCTCGTACGTGCGCTCGATGCCGGTCTTGCCGATATGCGAAGTCGCGGCATAGTTGCGCCTGTCGATCCTTTCGAGATCGGAGCTCGAGATGCTGCCGACGTAACCGACGGCGTGCGCGCTGACGGGCCCGAACGGGTAGTAGCGGACGAGGCCTTCCTGGATATCGATCCCGGGGAAGCGATGCCGGCGCACCGCGAAGCGCGAGGCTTCCGTCTCGGAGAGGTTGCGGAGCTTCACGCGCTCGAAGCCGCGATGCGAGCGAATCAAATCGACGAGGGTCGAGTGCTCGGCCGGATCGAGGAGCCCGAGCGCCTCGAGGTCGCGCAGCACGGCGTCGAGATCGGCGATCTGCTCGGGGATCGCGACGAGCTGCCACGTCGGCAGGTTCTCCGCGATCACGACGTGGTTGCGATCGAGGATCAGCCCGCGGGTCGGCGCGAGCGGCTCGATCCGCAGCCGGTTGTCCTGCGAGAGCTCGCTGAAACGCTGGTAGTCGACGACCTGGAGCTGCACGAGGCGCCCGACCAGCACGGATGTCAAGAGCACGACGACGACGGCGGACGCGATGATCCGCGACAGGAACAGTCGCTGCTCCCGCCAAGGGTCCTTCAGCGCCTCAGACCGCTTACCCACGATAGTCCTTTCGATGCGCTAGAGCCGCGCCGGCGCGTGCTCGCGCCCCCGGTCCAACGTCGACCAGACGACGAACCACACGAGTGTCCCGCTCGCGATCGGCGGCCAGCGCTCGCTGATGGGCACCGTGCGGCCCGCGATGCCGTCGATCCAGAGCAGCAGGAACTCGTTCGCGGCAAGCAGCGCCGCGACGACGATCGTCGACTGCACGACGGGGAACGCGCGCAGCCGCAGCCGGAAGCGGCCGCAGACGTAGACGAGGAGCAGCAGGCCGAGCGCGTGCTGGCCGAGCAGCGAGCCGGTCAGCGTGTCGAGCACGAGGCCGGCGGCGAAAGCGGTCGCGAGCCCGAACGCGGGCGGCGCGGTCAGCGTCCAGTACATCAGCGTGAGCGCGACCCAGTCCGGCTTGAACGCGATGATCGACGCGGGCAGCGGCATCGCCGCGAGCAGCAGCGCGGCGAAGAGCGAGAGAACCGGCGCTAACCTCATTGCGTCCCCCTGAGGTCCGCGACGTGCGTTGGATCCGATTCGCTCGTGCCGGTCGTGGTCGCGTCGACGGCGGGTTTCTGCTGCTCGTCGTGCACATCGTCGTCGCCGCCGACCGCCGGCCGCTCGCGGTCGCCGCCGATGCGAGGCAGCTCCTTGTCACCCGTCCAGACGAGCAGAACCTCGCGATCGCGGTCGAGCGCTGCGGCCGGCTCCGCGATCACGTCCGCGAACGATTGCCCCGGACGCCGGCGCACCTCGATCACGCGTCCGACCGGATACCCCGCCGGAAAGACGCCGCCCAGGCCGGACGACAACAGCAGATCGCCGACCTCGATATCGGCGCTGTTCGTCAGATAAGGGAGCCGCAGGCGACCGCTGTCGCCGGTCCCGACCGCGATCGTCCTGAGCCCGTTGCGCACCACGATCACCGGCACCGCATGATCGGCGTCGGTGATCAGCACGGCCTCGGACGTCATCGGCGCGACGTTGACGAGCTGGCCGACGATGCCGTTCGCGTCGAGCAGCGCCTGGCCGACGTACGCGCCGTCCATCGAGCCGCGGTTGATATTGAAGCGATGCCGGTACGGGTCCATGTCGACCGCGAGGATCTCGGCGACGAGCACGCGGTCGGCGATGCGGGCCGTCGAGTCGAGCAGCTCGCGAAGCCTGCGGTTCTCGGCCTCGAGGGCCTCGAGGCGCTGCAGCTTCGCGCTCGCATGGAGCTGCTCGCGCTTCAGCCGCTCGTTCTCGGCGAGCAGCGCCCGGCGCTCGGCGAACGACGTCCTCGCCCAGCGCCACGCGCGCGACGGTGCGTCGACGAGGAGCTGAACGGGAAAGACGACGTAGGACAACGCTTCCCGCACGGATTCGAGGCGTGACGTGCGGTGGTCGATGACCATCAGCGAGCAGGCAGCGATCGCGAGAAGCAACAAGCGGACACCGAGGGATCTGACCCCGGGCCCGAGCCCGTTCGATGCTGTGCCTGGAGCGCTCATTCAGATGCCGCTCGCGCGGCCGCCTCCCCAAGGTTCTTCAGTTGCCGCTGCCTGAGAACCGCTCCGGTTCCGCTCTCCTTCTGCTCTACTCCACCGAGAACGCCGCCGGGCCGTACTCGTCGAGGAGCTCGAGAACGCGCCCGCCGCCCCGCGCGACGCACGTCAGCGGGTCGTCCGCGACGACGACCGGCAAGCCGGTCTCCTCGGTCAAAAGCTTGTCGATGTCGGTCAGCAGCGCGCCGCCTCCGGTCAGCACGATGCCTCGCTCCGCGACGTCCGCGCCGAGCTCCGGCGGCGTCTGCTCCAGCGCGACTTTGACGGCGCCGACGATGCCTTGCAAGGGCTCCTGTAACGCTTCGAGAATCTCGTTGCTGTTCAGCGTGAACGCGCGGGGAACGCCTTCGGACAGGTTTCTTCCTTTGACGGATATTTCCTTGACTTCCTGCCCCGGATACGCCGACCCGATCTCGCACTTGATCCGCTCGGCCGTGGCCTCGCCGATCAGGATGCCGTAGTTCCGCCGGACGTAGTTCACGATCGCCTCGTCGAACCGGTCGCCGCCGATCCGGACCGACGCGGCGTAGACGATGCCGTTCAGCGAGATCACCGCGACCTCGGACGTGCCGCCGCCGATGTCGAGCACCATCGAGCCGCGTGCCTCGTGCACCGGCATGCCGGCCCCCATCGCGGCGGCCATCGGCTCCTCGACGAGGTAGACCTTGCGCGCGCCGGCGCCTTCGGCCGACTCGCGAATCGCGCGCCGCTCCACCTGCGTCGAGCCGTACGGCACGCAGACGAGCACGCGCGGGCTCGGCCGGAAATAGCGCGAGCCGAGCGCCTTCTTGATGAAGTACTGAAGCATCTTCTCGGTCACGGCGAAGTCGGCAATGACGCCGTCCTTCAGCGGCCGGATCGCGGTGATGTGACCCGGCGTGCGGCCGAGCATGTTCTTCGCCTCGGTACCGACGGCCTCGAGCACCTTGCCGCCGCGTCCCGGCTCTTCGCGAATCGCAACGACCGAGGGTTCGTTCAGAACGATTCCGCGGCCTCGAACGTAAATCAGAGTGTTCGCCGTGCCGAGATCGATGGACAGGTCGTTCGAGAAATATCCAAGAAAGCTCTTTAACATCGAGCGCCAAAGCCGCGGAAAGGAGTGGCGCGACTTTAGCAACGGGTGGGAGAATCGGCAAGCGACGTGTATATTCTAATGAGACGTCCGTCACCGACGTAGCCCAATGTCTTTCGGAAGCCAGGATATCGACAAGCTCTGCGACCTCGCGCGTCTCGAAATCGGCGACGACGAGCGCGCGGATCTCGCTGCGAAGCTGACGAACATCGTCGCGATGGTCGGACAGCTCGCGGCCGTGCCGACCGAAGGCGTCGAGCCGATGGCGCACCCGCTCGACCGGCCGCAGCGGCTGCGTGACGACGTCGTCACGGAGGAAGACCGGCACGAGCTCTATCAGCGCAACGCGCCGGCCATCGAGCGCGGCCTCTATCTCGTTCCGAAGGTCATCGAATGAACGTCGCAGGAGGACGTGGGGGAACGGGACCGAAAAATGGTGTCGGACACCTTTTTCGCACCACCGCCCTGCGGGCATCGGACGTCTAGGCGCGAAAAAGGTGTCTGACGCATTTTTCGACACCGATTTTCGACGCCGCCGCACCTGCGCCTCCCGAAAATTCACCGCCCATGCACGATTTGACGATCGCACAACTCGCCGAGGCACTGCGCGCGCGTAAGCTGTCCGCAGTGGAGCTCGCGCGGCACTGCCTCGACCGGATCGCTCGGCTCGACGGCGAGCTGAACGCCTTCATCACCGTCACCGAGGACGAAGCGCTCGAGCAGGCCGCTCGGGCGGATCAGCGCCTCGCCGACGGCACCGCGACGCCGCTGACCGGCATCCCGATCGCGCACAAGGACATCTTCTGCACGGCGGGCGTGAAGACGTCGTGCGGCTCGCGCATGCTCGACAACTTCGTGTCGCCGTATGACGCGACGGTCGTCGAGCGGCTGAAGGACGCGGGCGCCGTGATGCTCGGCAAGACGAACATGGACGAGTTCGCAATGGGCTCGTCGAACGAGACGAGCTGGTACGGCCCCGTGAAGAACCCATGGGACCGCACGCGCGTGCCCGGCGGGTCATCCGGCGGATCGGCCGCCGCCGTCGCGGCGAGGCTCGTGCCCGCGGCGACCGGCACGGACACCGGCGGCTCGATCCGGCAGCCCGCGGCGCTTTCCGGCATCACCGGCATCAAGCCGACGTACGGGCGCGTGTCGCGCTACGGCATGGTCGCGTTCGCGTCGAGCCTCGATCAGGCAGGCGTCTTGACCGCGACGGCGGAGGATGCCGCGCTCGTGCTCGAGGCCATGGCGGGCTTCGATCCGCGCGACTCGACGTCGCTCGAAGAGCCCGTGCCGCGCTATTCGGCGGAGATCGACACGCCGTGGGAGCACCTGACGATCGGCGTTCCGGACAACTTCTTCGACGACGGTCTCGACGCCGCGAACGCGGACGCGGTGCGGGCGGCGCTCGCCGAGCTCGAGAAGCTCGGCGCGACGCTCAAAACGCTCCATCTCGACCACGTGCATCTGTCCGTGCCCGCGTACTACGTCGTCGCGCCGGCCGAAGCGTCTTCGAACCTGGCCCGCTTCGACGGCGTCCGCTACGGTTACCGCGCGCCGGATGCCGAGAAGCTCGATCTCGTCAGCTTCTACAAACGAAACCGCGGTGAAGGCTTCGGCGCGGAGGTGAAGCGGCGGATCCTGACCGGCACGTACGTGCTCTCGGCCGGCTACTACGACGCGTACTATCTGAAGGCGCAGCGCGTACGCAAGCTCATCAGCGACGATTTCGCGCGCGCCTTCAGCGAAGTCGATCTGATCGCGGGCCCGACGACGCCGACGCCCGCGTTCCTGCTCGGGCAGAAGACGAACGACCCGATCCAGATGTATCTGAACGACATCTACACGATCGGCGCGAACCTCGCGGGCCTGCCCGCGCTGTCGATGCCCTGCGGCTTCGTCGAGGGACTCCCGGTCGGCCTGCAGCTGATCGGCCCGCCGCTGTCGGAAGCGAAGCTCCTGAAGACCGCGCACTGGTTCCAGAAGGTCACGGATTGGCACCGCCGCGTGCCGCCGGGCTCGGAGTGAGGCGTCACGGATGGACTGGGAAGTCGTCATCGGACTCGAGATTCACACGCAGCTCGCGACGAAGAGCAAGATCTTCTCCGGCGCGTCGACGGCGTACGGCGCCCCGCCGAACACGCAGGCCTGCCTCGTCGACCTCGGCTACCCCGGCGTGCTGCCGGTGCTGAACCGCGAGGCGGTCGTGATGGCCGTGAAGTTCGGGCTCGCGACGGGCTGCACGATCGCGCGCCGCTCCGTGTTCGCGCGCAAGAACTACTTCTATCCGGACCTGCCGAAGGGCTATCAGATCAGCCAGTACGAGCTCCCGATCGTCTACGGCGGCAAGATCGACATCGTGCTCGACGACGGCACCGTGAAGACGATCGGCATCACGCGCGCGCACCTCGAGGAGGACGCCGGCAAGTCGCTGCACGAGGACTTCCACGGCCTGACCGGCATCGATCTGAACCGCGCGGGCACGCCGCTGATCGAGATCGTCTCCGAGCCCGACCTGCGCTCTGCGGCCGAGGCGGGCGCGTACATGCGCAAGATCCACACGCTCGTGCGCTATCTCGGGATCTCGGACGGCAACATGCAGGAAGGCTCGTTCCGCTGCGACGCGAACGTCTCGGTCAGGCGCCGCGGCGATCCGAGCTTCGGCACGCGGACCGAGCTCAAGAACCTGAACTCGTTCCGGTTCGTCGAGAAGGCGATCGAGGTCGAGGCGGAGCGGCAGATCGACGTGCTCGAGAGCGGCGGCCGCGTCGTGCAGGAGACGCGGCTCTACGATCCCGACCGCAACGAGACGCGGCCGATGCGGACGAAGGAAGAGGCGAACGACTACCGCTACTTCCCGGACCCCGACCTGCTGCCGCTCGTCGTCGACGACGCGCTGATCGAGCGGGCCCGCGCGGAGCTGCCGGAGCTGCCGGACGCGAAGCGCGAGCGTTTCATGAGCGAATACGAGCTCCCGCCGTATGACGCGTCGATCCTGACGGGACAGCGGCCGCTCGCGGACTACTACGAAGCGGCCGTCAAGGCGACGAGGGCGCGGCCGAAGACCGTCGCGAACTGGGTGCTCGGCGAGCTGATGGGAGCGCTGAACCGGGCGGGCCTCGAGATCGGCGACTCGCGTGTCGCACCCGAGCAGCTCGCCGCGTTGCTCGATCGGATCGAGGACGGGACGATCTCCGGAAAGATCGCGAAGGACGTCTTCGAGACGCTGTGGAACGAGGGCGGCGACGTCGCGCAGATCATCGAGAGCCGCGGGCTCGTGCAAATCACGGACCGCGAGGCGATCGAGGCGCTCGTCGACGACGTGATCAGCGCGTACCCCGAGCAGGTGCAGCAGTATCGGGACGGCAAGACGCAGGTGCTCGGCTTCCTCGTCGGGCAGGTCATGAAGGCGTCACGCGGTAAGGCGAACCCGCAGCAGGTGAATCAGGTGCTCCGCGCGAGGCTCGATTCGCCGGACTGATCGCGGGCGCGCCCGACATACGGATGTGACTCGAAGGCGGACGGCATGAACGAAGTGCAGAGCTTTCTGCTCGAGGGCTGCGGGATTCGCGGCGCGCTCGTGCGGCTCGAGGAGACCTGGCAGCAGGTCGTCGCGCAGCACAACTACGCGCCGGATCTGAAACGCCTGCTCGGCGAGAGCGTCGCCGCGACCGTGTTGCTCGCGAGCAGCCTGAAATCGAATCCGCGCGTATCGATGCAGCTCCAGGGCGAAGGCGCGCTGAAGCTCCTGCTGATCCAATGCACCGAGGACCTGCGCGTACGCGGCATGGCCCACTGCGACGCGCGCATGCGCGGCGAGGCGCTGCTCGGCGAAGGCCGGCTCGCGGTCAACATCGACACGCGCGGACCGCACGGCTTCTTCCAGGGCATCGTGCCGATCGTGAGCCCGCGCCTCGACGCGTGCCTCGAGGCCTATTTCCGCCAGTCGGAGCAGCTTCCGACGCGATTGATCCTGCGCGGCACCGATCGGCGCGTCGGCGGCATGCTGCTGCAGACGCTGCCGGGCTACGAGTCGACGGAGGAGACCTTCCGCGAAGCCGCGATGCTCGCTGAAACGGTATCGACGGACGAGCTCATGGGCGCCGCCGCGCCCGCGCTCCTCTCGAAGCTCTTTCACTGCTACGACGTCCGGCTCTTCCACGCGCGGCCGGTGCTGCACGACTGCCGCTGCACGCCGGCGCATCTCGCGAGCATCGTGCGTCTGCTCGGCGAGGACGAGCTCGGGGAGCTCCTTGCCGACCCCGGCTGGGTGGAGCTGACGTGCGAGTTCTGCAACCGCGCGTTCCGCTACGACGACGCCGACATCGAGGCGATCCTGCGGGGCGAAGCGCCGCAGCACATGCTGCACTAGGGCCGCTCGACGGCCGGCAAGAGCCTTCGACGACCTCCGGCGTCAACGACACGGCCCCGGCCAGGCGAGCACGACGCAGCGGTCACGGCCCGCGAGATCCCGCCCGCGTTCGACGACGTCGAATCCCGCCTCGGCCGCGAGCGCGACGACGTCGCCCTGCTGATCGCTGCCGTGCTCGACGCACAGCACGCCGCCGTCGCGCAGTCTCGGAGGCGCACCCCGAAGCACGGCCCTGATCGCGTCGAGCCCGTCCGGACCGCCGTCGAGCGCCGCGCGCGGCTCGTGCGCGAGCCGGACGAGATGCGGATCGCCGCTCGCAACGTACGGCGGGTTGCACACGATCGCGTCGAACGTGCGATCCCGGACGGCCGTGAACCAGTCCGACAGAACCCACTCGACGTCGAGGCCGAGCCGCGCGCCATTCGCGCGCGCCACCGCGAGCGCCGCGTCGCTCGCGTCGACGGCGACGACGCGGGCATCCGGCCGCTCCGCCTTGATCGCGAGCGCGATCGCGCCGCTGCCCGTGCCGACGTCGAGGACCGCGGGCGATGCGACGTTCTCGAGCCGCGCGAGCGCGGCCTCGACCAGGTGCTCCGTTTCCGGGCGCGGCACGAGCACCGCCGGCCCGACCTCGAGATCGAGCGAGCGGAACTCCTTGCGGCCGACGATATACGCGAGCGGCTCGCCGGCCGCGCGGCGCGCGACGAGCAGAGCGAGCCGGCGCGCGGCGTCGGCGGTCAGCGGCCGCTCCGGAAACGCGATCACCGCGCTCCTCGCCGTCTGCACCGCGTGCGCGAGCAGCAGCTCCGCGTCGAGCCGAGGCGTGTCGCTCGAGCGCGCGAGCGCGGACGCCGCGGCGCCGACGGCGTCGCGATAGCACCGCGCGTCGGCAAGCGCGGACGGGAGCGGCTCCGCCATCGCTCAACCGCCGCCGAGCGCGGCGAGCTGGTCGGCTCGATACTCGTTTGCGAGCGGCTCGATGACCTCGTCGAGCTCGCCCTCGAGGATACGGTCGAGCTTGTGGAGCGTCAGGTTGATCCGATGATCGGTGACCCGCCCCTGCGGGAAGTTGTACGTGCGGATACGCTCGGAGCGGTCGCCGGTGCCGACGAGGCGCCTGCGCCGCTCGGCCGTCTCGCTTTCGCGCTTCGCGACCTCGGCGTCGCGGAGACGCGCCGCGAGCAGCGACATCGCCCGCGCGCGGTTCTTGTGCTGCGAGCGCTCGTCCTGGCACTCGACGACGATGCCGGTCGGCAGATGCGTGATCCGCACCGCCGAGTCCGTCTTGTTGACGTGCTGGCCGCCCGCCCCGGACGCGCGGAACGTGTCGATGCGCAGGTCGTTCGGATTGATCTCGATGTCGCCGACCTCCTCGGGCTCGGGCATCACGGCGACCGTGCAGGCCGACGTATGGATCCGCCCTTGCGCCTCCGTCGCCGGCACGCGCTGCACGCGGTGCACGCCCGACTCGAACTTGAGCCTCGCGTACGCGCCCTTGCCGACGATCCGGCTGATGATTTCCTTGTAGCCGCCGTGCTCGCCCTCGTTCGCGGAGAGCACCTCGACGGTCCAGCCCTTGTCCTCGGCGTAGCGGCTGTACATGCGGAAGAGGTCGCCCGCGAAGAGCGCGGCCTCGTCGCCGCCGGTGCCGGCGCGGATCTCGAGGAACAGATTCGCGTCGTCGTCGGGATCCTTCGGCACGAGATGCAGCGCGAGCTGCCGCTCCTGTGCGGCGCGCTTCGCCCGGAGCGCGGCCGCCTCCTCTTCGCCGAGCGCACGGAGCTCCCGATCGTCGCCCCGCGCGAGCTCCTCGGCAGCGGCGAGCTCTTCCTCGAGCTTCTGGTACGCGGCGAAATCGCGCGCGACCGGCTCGAGCCGCGCGTACTCGCGCGACAGCTCGCGGAAGCGGTCCTTGTCCGCGATCGTCTCGGGCTCGCTCAACAGGTGCGCGAGCTCCTCGTAGCGCTCGGCCAGCGCCATCAGTTTGCGCCGTATGGATTCGTTCACGGTTCGATCGTCTGCTGGGGCGCGCCGCCAGTCCGCGGCGTCATCGGCCGCCTCGCGGCAGCCCGGGACGGCAACCGGCCGCGTGCGTCGGCCGCCCTTCTCGACGCGCCCGCGCCCGGGAAAAATTGCGAGCTGATTGTCGGGCAACGTTGCCACGAAGGACAAGGGACGGAGCCTCGAGGTTCCGCAGCTGCGGTATAGTGCGGAAGTCCGCCCCGGCGGACCGTTTCGATGGACGTGGACGGACTTATGAAGCATGCCTGGCACCTCGCGTTGATCGCCTGCGTCGCGGGCTGCGCCGGATCGCCCGTCGAGGCGCAGCGCAGCCGCGTCGAGATGGACACCCACGCGCTGCGCGGCGAGATCGCGCTCGAGGCGGAGCGGCTCGACGAGGCCGCGAACCATTTCCTGTCGGCCGCGCGGCTCGCCGACGACCCGTCGCTTGCCGAGCGTGCGACGCGGATCGCCTATGACGCAGGCCTCAAGGACATCGGCCTCGAAGCCGCGAGACGCTGGCTCGAGATCGACCCCGAGGACGTGCGTGCGCATTGGTTCGCGGGCATCTTCGAGGCCCGGTCGGGGCGCATCGACGCCGCGGTCGAGCACTTCGACCAGTTCATCGCGGCGGGCGCCGATCGCGCCGGGGCCGGCATGGCGCTCGGGCTCATCGTCGAGGCGCTCGCTGCCGAGCCCGATGCGCAGATCGGCGCCGCCGTCGTCACCAAGCTGATCGAGCGTCATCCCGGAACGCCCGAAGGGCATTTCGGCCTCGCGCGGCTCGCGATGCGGGCCGGCGACTTCCCGCTCGCGCTCGAGAACGCGCGCATCGCGACGGAGCTCCGGCCCGAGTGGCTCGACGCGCAGCTGCTCTACGCGCGGACGCTCCTCGTCGCCGGCCGCACCGACGAAAGCCTCGAGCTGATTCGCGGGCTCGCCGAGGACACCGACGATCTCGAGGTGGATCTCCAGTACGCGGAGCTTTTGCTGTCGGCGGGCCGCATGGAGGAGGCGCACGAGCGCCTGACCGCGATCCTCGACGAGAACCCGGGGTTGCCGGAGGCGACGCGTGCGCTCGCGTTCCTCGCGATGGCGGAGAACGACCTCGACGAGGCGCAACGGCTCTTCGAGGAGCTGCGCTACCACGAGCGCTACCGCGACGAGGCGTTCTACTACCTCGGGCGGATCGCCGAGACGCGCGAGCAGCCGCTGCAGGCCACACGCGCATACGCGCGCGTCACAGCGGGGACGCACGCCGTCGAGGCGCAGCTCAGGACCGCGAGCATCCTGATGCGCAGCATGAACGATCCGGAAGGCGCGCTGCGTCACCTCGAGGAGTTCGGCGAAGCGAATCCGCGCTTCCGCTCCGACATGCTCGTCGCCCGCGCGCAGCTCCTCGTGCAGATGGACCGCGCGACCGAGGCGATGGAGCTCTTCACGGAGGCGCTCGAGCGCAGCCCCGACGACGCCGCGCTGCACGAGGCCCGTGCGCAGCTCTACGTCGTGCTCGCGAACGACGCGTCGGACCGCGACGACTACGAGGAAGCGGAGCGACTGCTCGAGGAGGGGCTCGCGCTCTACCCCGAGAACGTGTCGCTTCGCTACTCGTTCGCCCTGCTCCTGCAGGAGCAGGGCGAGATGAATCGTTCGGTGCGCGTGCTCGAGGCCCTCGTCGAGGACCACCCGGACAACCCGGTGCTCCTGAACGCGCTCGGCTACCTGCTGACGGATCAGTTCGACCGGCACGACGAGGCCCGCGGCTACATCCAGAAGGCGCTCGCGATGGATCCGGACAATGCCGCGATCATCGACAGCATGGGCTGGGTGCTGTTCAAGCTCGGCGACTACGAGGCGGCCTTCGACTACCTGGATCGAGCCTACCGGCTCGAGCAGGACCCCGAGATCGCCGCGCACCTCGTCGACGTGAACTGGGCGCTCGGCAAGCGGGACGAGGCCCTCGCGCTGCTCGAGGCGGCGCTCGAGCAGAACCCGGACAGCCGGCACCTGAACGAAGTGCAGCGCCGGCTCAAGCAATGATTCGCGCCGCGCTCCTCGCCGTCGCGCTCGTCGCGGCGGCGGGCTGCGGCGGGCGGGCGCTCGTCGAGCACGACGGCCTCGATTTCGACGAGCGGCAGGCAAGGCTCGCCGCGATCGAGTCGTGGGAGATGCGGGGGCGCATCGCGGTCGAGACCGGCGAGCGCGGGTTCCCGGCGACGTTCCGCTGGCGCCAGGAAGGCGACGTCTCGACGCTCGTCATCCGCGGACCGTTCGGAGCCGGCGCCGTCGAGGTCACCGGCTCGCCGGACCGGATGGTCGTCACGGCGCGGGGCGAGCAGCACGTGCTCGAGAACCCCGAGGAGGAGCTGTCCGCGCTCCTCGGCTGGTGGGTGCCGGTCGAGAGCCTGCGGACGTGGCTCCTCGGGCTGCCCGATCCGGCCTACGAGGCCCACGCGAAGATCGGCCGGGCCAACGTGCTGACGGCGCTCGAGCAACGGCTCTGGCGGCTCGACTATGCGCGGTATCAGCTCGCGGAAGGGCTGCTGGTGCCGCGCCGCATCGAGATGAGCCACGATAAGCTCGAGGTTCGGCTCCAGGTCGACGGCTGGACCGTCCGTTCCTTGAACTCCGCGGCTTCCGAACAGCACAATACCGCGCTCGGAGCTGCCGAGGGGCGTTGGGGCGTAGCCAAGCGGTAAGGCAACGGGTTTTGATCCCGTCATACGCAGGTTCGAATCCTGCCGCCCCAGCCATGCCGCGTTCCATGTGATGAGCCGACACGACGATATTCGGACGGGTTGCTGAAGGATGGCGAACCCCGTGAGACCCGTGATCCTGGCTCCGCTCGGAGAAGCTGCCCAGCCGATCGGAGGACCGCTGGTGGATTCCGCTACGACGACCCTGTTCTCGGGCAACGCTCACCCTCAGCTGACGAAGGACATCGCGCATCATCTCGCGCTGCCCGTCGGCCGCATCTCGGTCGGCCGGTTCAGCGACGGCGAGGTCAACGTCGAGATCATGGAGAACATTCGCGGGAACGACGTGTTCCTCGTGCAGCCGACGTGCCCGCCGGTCAACGACAACCTGATGGAGCTGCTCGTGATGGCGGACGCGTGCCAGCGCGCCTCCGCGCACCGCATCACGGCCGTGATTCCGTATCTGGGCTATTCGCGCCAGGACCGGCGCCCCCGCGCCGCGCGCGTCGCGATCACCGCGAAGCTCGTCGCCGACCTGATCGTCGCGT
>Ga0079224_100003834_pt1 | contig 19187 bp, 24 predicted proteins | sample Stecom2015_FD_80414 | JGI IMG/M metagenome (GOLD analysis project Ga0079224, IMG submission 80414) | Agricultural soil microbial communities from Utah to study Nitrogen management - Steer compost 2015 | ecosystem: Environmental > Terrestrial > Soil > Agricultural land | place: USA: Utah... | reverse complement strand
TTTGCGACGTGTACCGGTGCAAGGCCGCTCGCCCCATCGTAGGTGAGCGTCGGCCCGATCTGCGTACCGTTGACGTCCGAAGGGAAGAGGGAGAACTGAAAAAAGTAGTTGCCAGTCGCGGGTGCTCCGCCGTCGGTGAGTTCTCCCTGATAGGTGATCGAAGTTGTCTGAGCGGCCGTCATTCCTGCCATGATCAGGACGACGGCGGTGAGAATCAAAGTTCTAAGCACAAAGAGCCTCCATAGATGTTGATGCCAAAAAGCGGCTGAATCGAAATTACGACCGCAAATGAGAAAAGTTCCCGGATAGTCCAAAGAAGGGGCCGAGCGATTCAGCCTTTTATTTGCTGCAACTATGTGGCATAGTTTTCGTAACTATCCACGGAGAACAGGAGAGATCTATTCTATGAGCATTTTCGACAAGGTTAAGGAAGAGGCACTGAACCAGTTCATTGAGGTCATCGAGTGGCTCGATGACACCGGGAACACACTCGTTTATCGATTTCCGGTCAAGGGCCAGGAGATCAAGAACGGTGCGCAGCTTATCGTTCGCGAGTCGCAGGCGGCGGTCTTCGTGCACGAAGGCCAGGTCGCAGACGTTTTCACGCCCGGGAAATACGAGATCGACGGCGGCAACACGCCCATCCTGACAAAACTCGGCGCCTGGAAATACGGCTTTAACTCGCCCTTCAAGTCCGAAGTTTACTTTGTCAATACGAAGCAGTTCTCGGATATGAAATGGGGCACGTCGAACCCGATTATGCTCCGTGATGCGGATTTCGGCATCGTGCGTCTTCGTGCGTTCGGCGGATACAGCCTTCGTGTGACGGATCCCGCGGCATTTATCCGCGAGATCGCGGGGACGAACGCTCAGTTCCAGACCGAAGATATCGAGGGACAGCTCAAACGCTCCGTCGTTACGGAATTCTCCGACGCGTTGGGCGAACTCAAGATCCCGGCGCTCGATCTCGCCTCGCAATATAAGGAACTCGGTGAGAAGATCCGCGGCGTCATCAACCAGGATTTCTCGTCCTGGGGCCTCGAGGTCGTTAAATTCTACGTCGAGAATATCTCGCTTCCCGAAGAGGTCGAGGCCGCGATGGACAAGCGTGCGTCGATGGGTGCTCTCGGCGACGCTCAAAAATATATGCAGTTCCAGGCGGCGGACGCGTTGCGAGATGCCGCCCAGAACGAAGGCGGCGGTGCCGGGCTCGGTGCCGGCCTCGGAGCGGGCTTTGCAGTCGGCGGCCAGATGGCGAATGCATTTGGGATGAATCAGCCCGGCGGCCAGGCCGCACCGGCAGGCGGAGCTCCGGTCGCGGCAACCGTTGCCTGTCCCGAGTGCGGTAAACCGAACGCTGCTGCCGCGAAATTCTGCGCTGAATGCGGCTCGAAGATCGAGGTCGTCAAAGTGCCTTGCATCAAGTGCGGAGCACAGCTTCGCGAAGGAGCAAAATTCTGCTCGGAATGCGGTTCCTCGCAGGAAAAGCAAAAATGCACGGGCTGCCAACAGGAACTCGCCCCGGGAGCAAAGTTTTGCCCTGAGTGCGGTACGAAGGTGGCAGACGCCGCATAACGTCAATAGAAATCGGGTGTTTGTAAGGTAGCCGTGACCTCTCTGGTCGCGGCTAACAGACATTTATAGGTGACTATATATGGCGATCACGATCTCCGATAAAGTTGGCCCGTCGGGCCAATATCCAAACATTCCGGTCGATGTAAATAAGATAGCCAATGCACTGAATCGCATTTCTGTGGCTGACGGGGGTACGCTCGGTGCGTCGCCGGACAAGCGGCTCGATGAAACGAGCGGCGTTGTGACCGAAAAACTGCTCACGGCCATTCAGACCTTTCAGCTAAAGCAGTTCGGTTGGCCGGGAGCAGACCGCAGGGTCTTTCCGGGAGGACAAACGATAACAAGGATCAACGAACTGCTCCCCGATCCCGGCCCTATCGAGGCTCCGAAAAATTACATCTTCTTTTTCAGCTTCTCGCCGCAAATGCCCAGTGTGAAATTTGCACTGCTGGTCAAGGTAAAAGATCCGATGAACGCCGTAGAAACGACTTTCTGGGTCAAAGGAGGAAGCGGATTTATAATTCGGCGTGGCTTCACCCAGGATGTTCGGATCATTTGGATGGACTCGCCAATTTCTATTTCAGATTTGCGTGGGGCAGCGTTCGTGTACCGCACGGAGTTGATTCCAAAATTCATTATCGGAGCGAAAGGCCCTGAAAGGTCAGGCTTCGTGAGGAAGAACTCATTCGCGATGAAGCTTCAAGGATCCTCGAGGTGGCACACCTTCGAGCTTCCTGAGGGGGATTTCACCATCCTCGAAGCTTTTTCACATAAGGGAAAAGACCAGGTTGTTTTCTCTATCGACGGAACGCTTGAAATAGCTAACATTGACGGACAAGAGTAGCCTTTCACCGAGAGACGTTCGCCGACGGCGAAGGTCTCTCGGCTAGATGCGCCAACGGAGCGGTCTTATTCGGGCCGTTATTGCGTGACTTTCGGCGTTCCTTTTGCTCGGAGGAAATAGACGAAAGCCGTTTTTTCATTCTCCTTCGGCTGAAGGGCGAGGATTATGAGGCCTTCGTGGTTGCCGTTTTCCTCTTTTCGGTAAAGACACGCGCTGCCCGGAAATCCCTTGTCCTCGGCATCGACGCACGGCGTTTTCATATCCTCAAGTAAAGTCCAATTGCCGGCGCTTTTCATTCTGTCGGCGTTGTAGAAATTCGTCAGGTCGGTCGCCTTTCCGTTGTACTGAAAAAGGATCCAGTCGGAGGTTATGTGCTCCTTTTGATCTTTATCGGAGTTGAGCACGAGATCGACGTATGCGTGCAGAATGAACTGGACCGCAACCGGCAGGTCCTCGGACGGCGAATCGTCAAGCCCGTCCATTCTGGGAACGTCGCTCCAAAGGGCGTCGGCCCGTTTCGAATTCATCGACTTCTCAAGGCCTTTCTTTGCCATTCTTCCGGCAAGGCTGCAGGATAGGACGGCCAAAAGCAGGACGCCGAAACCGGCAGATCGCGTAATAAACTTCATTGCTTGCCTCCCGTGTCGGGTCGCCGCCGATCACGGAGGCCCGGCAATACAAAAATATTTATGCGCCTACGATAGTATTGCTGTTTGGGCAAAAAGCAAACAAAAATCTTTGCGCGTGACAGGACAAACTTTCGAGCGCGGGGGCACACGGCAGTTTGCCTTTTTCGGCTTTCCTTTTTACCTTTAATCCATGGCCGTTTCGCCCGAACTCATCGAAATTCTCCGCTGCCCGAAGTGCAAGTCAAAGGTCGAGCTAAAGGGCGACGCCGCTCTTAAGTGCGTCAACCCGGAATGTGCGCTCGTTTATCCCGTCAGAGACGACATCCCGGTGATGCTCGTCGAAGAAGCAACCGCCGAGAAGTGAGCTTGCCCGCGATCCGCAGACAGGCGACGCTTTTCCTCTCGGGACGCATCTGCGATCGACGAGCTTCGGCTTCCCCTTTGAAGTGACAGACCATTGAAGCAAAGCTCGAAGAAAATTCCATGGCCCGATGTCGAACGCATTCTCGTCATTCGGCTGCGTTCGATCGGCGACACTGTGCTCGCAACGCCCGTGCTTTCGACGCTGCGTCGGGAACTGCCGCAGGCCGAGATCGACATCGCGCTTGAGGACTGGGTCGCGCCGCTGCTTGAGGGTTTTGAAGGCGTCCGGGTACAGACGGTCGGCTCACAGCCCGCGGCGCGTTTGCGTGCGGCGGCAAGGCTAAAGAAACGGCGTTACGACGTTGTCATAAACCTGCACGGCGGCTCGACCGGCTCGACGCTTGCCGCCGCGACGCTTGCCGAATATCGCCTCGGGTTTTCGCATTATCGTTTTCCGCGGACGTACACGCATCTATACGGTTCGCCCGCCGATCTTTGGGGCACGGACCAGATTCATTCCGTCGAACAGCAGCTTGCGATCCTCGGGCTTGCGGGGCTTGAGGTCGATCGCAGCGAGCCGACGAGCTTGCCGCATAACATTGCGGCCGAGGCCGCGATCAGTGAGAAGATCGGCCACGTTACCCGGCCGATCGCGCTCATACATCCGGCGGCGGCCTACGAAACGAAGCAGTGGCCGGCGGAGAATTTCGCACGCGTGGCAGAAGACCTCGCATCGCGCGGGTTTAGGGTCGTCTCGGTCGCGGCGCCGAACGAGGCGGCCGTCCTCGCGGCCGTGCGAGAGGCCGCAAGCTGCGAGATCACGGCTTTTGACGACCTAAGTTTGCCGGAAGTTACCGCGCTTGCGCGCCGCGTGGAAATTTTCGTCGGGAATGATTCCGGGATCGCACACATTGCGGCCGCCGTCGGGACGCGCTCGGTGGTGATCTTCGGCTCGTCGAACCGCGTGCACTGGCGGCCCTGGACCTCCGCCCCGAACGAGATCGTCTTCGAAGAATTCGCCTGCCAGCCCTGCCCCGGCGACCGCTGCCGCGTGTACGGCGAACCACGCTGCATCCTCTCCATCCCCGTCTCCAACGTCACCTCCGCCATCACCCGCGTCTTGGAGGAATAGGTCGCCTGGTGTTACTCGCGCAGCTACGCTGATGCTGGCATCTGTCAGGGGCAGGAGAAAGCTAAATTTGTTTAAGAACAAACTTTATCAGCTGCCGATTGTTGCCCTGAGCGTCGTTTGCGTTTACAAACTCATAAGATTTGACTTTGAATTGGCCAACATACTTGTAGGTGCCCACGTCATGCCGTTCAAACAAATGAAGTTCTTTGCCATTACTTGCGTGATCCCTTACCGCACGATTTCCGCGAATGAACTCTTGGTTGCCGTACTGGCCCTCGCCACTATATATGTAGTTATCGTCATCGTCCCACCCGTCCTTGTAACCATATTCTTCACCCTTCAATGCAGAAAAAAGGAACACGTATGGATGTTCGGGTGTCGGAACAATGCCTGACTGACGGTTGCCGCCATATATGTTGTGAATGTCCTCGCGTCGATTATAAATAGCTCCAATCTTAAACATGGTCCCTCCAGTTGTTTTGGAAAAAGCACTAATCCTCTCTATGATCAAGGCTCCCTATCATTGCACTCTTGCTAACGAGCTTGCCGCGTAGATCGAATAGTTCCGAGATGCTCATTTCAAAGGCATCGGCGAAGACAGCAATATTCGACAGCGAAATATTCCGTTCGCCGCGTTCGACCATACCGATGTAGGTGCGGTGGAAGCCGGTGAGTTCGGCTAGCTGTTCTTGTGAGAGGTTCTTGCGGTGCCGTAGTTGTCGGATGCGGTCGCCGAAGGCCGTGAGAAGGGCTTTGTTAGCCATCGGGATCAAAACTATACGCATTGTATGCAGGGATCAACATACAATGCGTCTCAATGGCTGCGGACGGCGGGCGACGGTGCCTTGGGCGGACGTCGCTGAATGCTTCCGGTGGCGGCTGACGGCCTCGATTCGATCAAAAATAGGTGGAAAGACCGGCCAAGCGGAGCGGCGGTGCGGCAGGCCGGAAATTTGACACTTTTCCTTTAAATAATTAGTATTTATAGTTTCGACTCTTGTAGCCGAAGTGTGTCTGTATGTTCGAATCGCTGTCGGATAAGCTGAAGAATACGCTGCGAAATCTGCGTGGAGCGGGCAAATTGACGCCCGAACACGTGGACGCGGCCCTTCGCGAGATCCGCATGGCGCTGCTCGAAGCGGACGTGAACTACAAGGTCGCGAAGGATTTTGTCGAGTCCGTACGCGTAAAGGCCGAGGGCGAAGAGGTCTGGAATGGCCTAAAGCCGCACGAACAGGTCGTAAAGATCGTTTATGACGAACTTTCGGCCCTGATGGGCGGCACGTCTTCGCGGCTCGTCTTTACGAAGCAGGTGCCGAACGTCGTGATGATCGTCGGGCTGCAAGGTTCCGGAAAGACGACCTCGACGGGCAAGATCTCGCGCTGGCTACGCGATAACCAGGAGCGAAAGCCGCTGCTCGTCTCGGTGGACGTTTATCGCCCCGCGGCGCGTGCTCAGTTGAAGGTCGTAGGCGATGCCGTCGGCATTCCGGTCTATGAGGCCGCAGACACGCATGAGCCGCTCGAGCTTGTTCGCGGTGCAGTAAAGCATGCGAACGAACTCGGGTTCGACACACTGCTGATCGACACGGCCGGCCGTCTCCATATAGACGACGAGCTGATGACCGAGCTCGAAGCGATCAAGGCCGAAACGAAGCCGATCGAGGTCCTTTTCGTCGCGGACGCGATGACCGGCCAGGACGCTGTGCGTTCTGCCGAGGTGTTCCACGAGCGCGTCGGCATCACGGGCGTCGTCCTGACGAAGATGGACGGCGATGCACGCGGCGGTGCGGCACTCTCGATCCGACAGGTGATCGGCCAGCCGGTGAAATTCGTCGGCGTCGGCGAAAAGTACGACGCGATCGAGCCGTTCTATCCCGATCGCATCGCGCAGCGGATCCTCGGCATGGGCGACGTTCTGTCGCTGATCGAGGAAGTCCAGGGCAAGATCGACGAGCAGGAAGCGCAGGCGCAGCTTCTGAAAATGACCAAGAACCAGTTCACGCTGGAGGATTTTCAGAAGCAGCTCGGGCAATTCAAGAAGCTCGGTTCGATGTCGAAATTGATGAAGATGCTGCCGGATCAGATGACCGGCGGCCTCGAGATGAGCGACGAGCAGTCCGCGATGGTCGATCATCAAATGAAACGCACGGAGGCGATCATCGGTTCGATGACGCGTGCGGAAAAGAACGACCACCGCATCATCGATGCGAGCCGAAAGACGCGTATCGCAGGTGGTTCGGGTTCGTCTATAGCCGAGGTCAACCAGCTTTTGCGTCAGTACGAGCAGATGCGGAAGATGATGGCTCAGATGAATCGCGGCGGCCTTTTCGGCGGAATGGCAAGGAAGATGGCCGGCGGACTTGCAGGCGGACTTGGAAATATGCTTGGCGGCGGCCTCGGCGGAATGCTGGGCAGCGGCTCGGCGATCGATCATTCGGATGACGATGCGGTTGACGCACCGTCAAGGAGTATCAGGAAGAAGAAACGACACAAGAAGCGACGTTGAGGCTTTCACGAACAAGAGAGATCAACCTCTCGACTTATAAATTATGTTGGCAATAAGCTTAATGAGAATTGGCGCGAAGAAACATCCGTTTTATCGCGTCGTGGTTAAGGAAAAGCGTTCGAAACGCGACGGCAAATATCTTGAGAATCTCGGCACCTACGATCCGATGCAGGATCCGGCTGATGTTAAGCTCAATCACGAGCGCATACAGTATTGGATCGGCGTCGGTGCGCAGCCGACCGATACGGTCAAGAGCCTGATCAAGCACAATCCCGTTATGACGGAAGAAGAGCGTGCTGCGGCTGACGCCGCCCGCGCGGCGAAACGTGCTGCGGCTGAAAAGGCAAAGGCGGACGCTCGTGCCGAGGCTGACCGCATCGCCGCTGAAAAGGTAGAGGCTGAAAAGGCTGCCGCCGCAGAAGAAGCGGCCGCGGCTGAGGCTCCCGCTGCAGAAGCTGAGACGGAAGCGACGGCGGAAGCGGCTCCTGAAGCGGCTCCTGAAGCTGAACCTGCTGCCGAGGAAGCTGCTGCCGAATAGGCAACCGCCTTACGGCCGCTAAGGGTCAAGGAAAAGATGAAAGAGGCAGTTGAAAGGATAATCACGGCGCTCGTCGGTGAACCCGATGTCGTGGAGATAACCGAGATCGAGGACGGCAAGAACGTCCGGCTCGAGGTTCGAGTTGCTCCGCACGATATGGGACGCATTATCGGCCGCGAAGGCCGTACGGTTAAGGCGATCCGCAACATCCTTTTTGCCGCCGGCCAAAAGCATAATAAGCGCTTTCATCTCGACCTGATCGAGGATTAGCGTGGCCGAGGAAGTCGAACTTGTCGCGATCGCGCGTGTCGCGCGGCCGCGCGGGCTGAAAGGCGAGGTCATCTGCGATCTGCTGACGGATTTTCCCGAACGGTTTGAGGGCCTCGAGGATATAACCCTCGTGCTTGAGAGCGGCGAGCGGCAGGCAGCGAAGATCGAAGATCACTGGCAGCAGAACGACCGCATCGTTCTGAAATTTGCCGGGATCGATTCGGTCGAGATGGCCGAGAGCCTTAGAAATGCTGAGGTCTGTGTCGCCGAATCCGAGGCGGTCGATCTCGATGCGGAAGATTTCTACGACTGGCAGCTCGAGGGCTGCAAGGTCGAGACGATCCACGGAGAGTTTCTCGGCGAGGTTCGCGAAGTGATGCGGACAGGTGGCACGGACATCCTCGTTGTTGTAGGGCAGGGCAAGGATTATTTGATCCCGTTCGCTTCTTCGATATGCGTCGAGGTGCTGCCGCAGAACCGGTATATTCGGGTCGATCCGCCGGAAGGGTTACTGGAGTTTTAGGTGAAGATCGATGTTTTGACAATTTTCCCTGAATACTTCGATTCGATCTTTGAATTCGGCATCATACGCCGAGCAAAATTTGCAGGGATCGTGGAGATAAACGTCCACGATATTCGCGAATTCGCTGTCGATAAGCACAGGATGGTCGATGATCGGCCGTTCGGCGGCGGCGACGGAATGGTTCTAAAGCCCGAACCGCTTTTTGCGGCGATCGAGCATCTGACGGGATCTTCCAACCGCGAAGACTACGCTCCGGGAACGCGTATCGTTCTCCTGACGCCGCAGGGACGGCCGTTCAAGCAGCGTGTTGCCGCGGAACTTGCGAGCGAGGTCGAGCATCTCGTGCTTGTTTGCGGGCGATATGAAGGCGTTGACGAAAGGGTCAACGAGCGGCTCGTGAGCGAAGAGATCTCGATCGGCGATTATGTGCTGTCGGGCGGCGAACCCGCTGCGTCGGTCGTTGTAGATGCGATCGTAAGGCTGCTTCCCGGTGCTTTGGGAAGCGAGACATCTGCCGAGAACGATTCGTTCTCAGACGGGCTGCTTGATTGCCCGCATTACACAAGACCTGCGGAATTTCGCGGAATGAAGGTCCCCGAAGTTCTGCTGAACGGCCACCATGCCGAGATAGAAAAATGGCGCCGGAAGATGGCGCTCGAAAAAACAAAAAAGGTCCGCGAGGACCTCATTATGGGAGAGAATGGTGAAAGTGAATAGATAGTTGGAACAATGTAGGAAACTATCGATTGACCTCTGGCCGCACAATAAAATGAATAGACTGGATATAGTCGAAAAGACTCAACTTAAAGAGAACATTCCCGCATTTCAGCCGGGCGATACGCTACGCGTTCACGTCCGGATCAAAGAAGGCGCCAAGGAACGCCTGCAGGCGTTCGAGGGCGTTTGCATTGCACGCAAACACGGCGGCGTCCGCGAGACGGTAACCGTGCGAAAGGTCAGCTTCGGCGTAGGCGTCGAACGTATCTTCCCTCTGCACGCAACGGTCGTCGATCACATCGACGTTATTCGTCGCGGTAAGGTTCGCCGTGCTAAGCTTTATTATCTTCGCGACCTTCGCGGCAAAGCGGCCCGTATCAAAGAGAGAGATACGCGTAGCAAGGCTCAAGGCGGCAAGTAGGTCGTTGACAGCTTACCGTCTGACTGCGTCTACGCGCTAGGCCGATCAGGATGGTGCCGATGTCGCAGTGAACGCTGATCGGACCAGCGGTAGTAGTACAGAAACGGTAGATGAGATTGGGGCGTCGCGAATTCGTCGTAGCATCGGGCTCGGCGATCGCGTACGCCCTTTTGCCATCGTACATAGCAAACGGAGAAACAAAGATGCACGGACTGATCGGAAAGATGATCGCGGCCGAAGGCAAACGTGATGAACTCATCAAGATCCTTCTGGACGGTGTTTCCGGCATGCCTGGATGTTTAAGCTATGTCGTGGCAAAGGACCCAACGGATAAGAATGCGATCTGGATCACCGAGGTTTGGGACAGCAAGGAAAGCCACGCGGCATCGCTGCAGCTGCCTGCGGTTAAGGAGGCGATCGCCAAAGGAAAACCTTTGATCGCGAGTTTTGGCGACTATCACACAACGGAGCCGGTCGGCGGCCACGGCTTGAAAACGACCGGATGAACGGCCCTTCGCCGTTTCCTAAGATACCGAGTATAATTCATTGTCGTGAATGCATTTCAGCTGTCCGCAACTAAGGAAACTTTCACGATCGGTCTCGACTTCGAACACGTTGCGCGGGAGGAAGGTTTTCTTTTTGTTGCCGGCGTCGATGAGGTCGGGCGGGGATGCCTGGCCGGGCCGGTCGTTGCGGCTGCCTGCATTCTTGATCTTTCAAAACCGTTGCCTGACGGGCTCGACGACTCGAAGAAGATCACGGCCGGGAAGCGTGCGGCGATCGCCGAAGAGTTAAAGGCAACGGCCGTCGCATATTCGACCGGACAGGTCGAGGCGGAAGAGATCGACCGCATAAACATTCTCGAAGCTACAAAAAAAGCGATGCTCGCCGCCATCGAATCTCTTTCGCCCGCGGCGGACTACCTCCTCATCGACGCGTTGCAGTTAAAAGGAACGCGCTTGCCGCAAAAGGCGATCATCAAAGGCGACTCGATCTCGGTCTCGATCGCGGCCGCCTCGATAATCGCAAAGACCTATCGCGACGCATTGATGCGCGATTACCACAACGAATTCCCGCAGTACGGTTTTGACGGCCATAAAGGTTATGGTTGCGCCTCGCATTTTGCGGCGCTGAGAGAGCACGGGCCATGCCGTCTGCATCGTTTGAGTTTTCGCGGTGTCGTCTCGGATACGCGCCGCGGCGATGCCGAGACGCGATCCGAGTCTGTGATTGGCCTATTCGTCAAAAATACCTGACCGTATAGGTAAGTTTTACGCCGCGTCCCATTTCGGGCGAAATATCCTTGATGAACGAGACGTGGTTAAAATACAGCTTATTGTTGAGGTTAAAGGCACTTAGGCTGAACAGATGAGCCAGGTGCTTTTGCACGAAAACGTAGCTTGCCGTGAGATTCACAACGCCGTAGCCGGCCGTCGGTGTTTCGTCCGTAAAGGTGCGCGTCTGTTTGGCGACGGCAACGAATTCGGGTTTTACGCTGAACGAATTGTAATGAAGATCGAGACCGATGCGTCCGCGAAGCGGCGGGATCCTCGGAAGTGCGCGACCGTCGGAAAGCTCCGCCTGCACGTAATCGGCGCCGGCGAGGAGGTCCGCAAATTTCGATAGCTTTACCTGACCGTGAAGTTCGAGGCCCCAGAATCGGCTCGTGCCCTGCAGGTATCTTGCGATCGGAAAACCGCTGTCAGCGTCGATGTCGCCGGTCGGTGCGAGGAAGATATAATCCCGCAGACGGTAATAGTAAAATGCGGCCTGGCCCTGAAAACGGCTCACGGTCTGTGAGAATGAAAGGTCGATGCCGTCGCCGATCTCGGGCCGCAGCGCATTGTTCCCGATCTCGTAGGCAAGCGTCCCGTCGTGCGGGCCGTGATTGTAAAGTTCGTCGAGCGCCGGCGGACGATACGAATGCTTGTAGCTTGCAACGAATCGGCCGCCTTCCCATGCGTCGTATTTTGCGCTTGCGGCCCCGGAGACTCCCGAGAATCTTCTATCGGGAAGCAGCGCATTTCGCGGGTCGTAACGTCGGTGTTCGAGGCGGCCTGCGAACTCCAGCCCAAAGCGTCCGAACTTGAGTTCTTCGAACACGAATCCCGCGTACGAACCTTCCTTTACAGGGCCGTCGATCAACATCTCGTCACCGACTGTTGAAAAATCGCGGCCGGAGAACTCAAATCCGAACTTGCCGTTCAGGTTTTTATACGGCTTTTGTTCGAAGATGCCGCGTATGGAATTCACATCGTTGCGAAATGTGGTTCCGACCTCGGAATCCGCGATCTCCTGATGCCGATATCGCGAGAGATCGACCGTAAAGCGGATCTTCGAAAAGGGAAGTTCGCCGTCGTTGTAGCCGAAACTGAAGCGCGTGTCGTTCCGGTGCATACGCAGCGAACGCGATTCGGGCGAAGCTTCGCGGATGTCGAGCGGAATGCCGTAGCGATCCTGCACATATGAGAACGAACCGTTGATGAACGCCTTGTCGCCGTAATATCCAACGCCGATCGTGCCGCCTGCGGAGCGTGTGAATGTATTCAGAACCTTGCCCCAGTTGCCGCCGGCGGAATACGCGCCGGAGCGTTGTCCGTTCGCGTTTGCCCAGACGAGCCACTTCTTATAGCCGTATTGGACGCCGCCTGCCGCGGACGCAGAGGCTGCGGGCGCGCCACCCGAGGTCGAAAAATAGCCGCGAAGGCCGGGATGCCATTCTTCTTCGCGGCCGGAGACGGCATTGACCACGCCGCCGATCGCACCGCTCGAATAGAGCAGAGTTTCAGGGCCTTTGATGACCTCGATCCGCTCGACAGAGAGCGTATCGACAGGTTCGGCGTGATCGCCGGACTGTGCCCCAAGCGACCCGACGCTTACGCCATCGGACGTTACCTTTACGCGGTCGCCGTCGAAACCGCGTATGACGGGACGCGAGGCTCCCGGCCCTGCGGAACGCTTTGCAACGCCAGCCTCGCCCGCCAGAACGTCGCCAAGGCCTGTCGTCGGGCGTGCCGTGATCTGGACGGAATCGAGCGTCTTTACATTCGAGAATGCGACCTGCGGAGTTGCGTCTTCGCCCGAGACGGTCACATCTGCGGCGACGCCGGCAAGCTTGATGTCGAAATCGACCGTCGTTGTTTCGCCGCTGCGGACGACGGCGATACTTGTTACATCCTTGAAGCCCTCGATATGGGTCGTCAGGTGATATGTGCCTGCGGCGAGGCCTGTGAAGCGATATGTCCCGAGGTCATCGGTGGCGGTTACGCGTTCGAGTTCCTTTATGCGTATAGAGACGTTATGAACGACCGCCTTGTCGGGCCCGTAGGTCACGGTGCCGGAGATCGATCCTGTTGTTTGCTGAGCTAAAGCCGAGCTGCCAAATAGCAGTATTGCGGCCATGGGAATAAGTAACTTTTTCATTTTTGTGAACCTTTCTGATCTTCGATTGAGAACGGAAGGCTCCGTGCTTCGTGTTGGCACGAGACGCTCCCTTCGCGAGGGCTGACGGACTCGGTCGCGCATATTCGACGTGCACAGGGCGGGTCGATACAATACGCGCACGAATGGGCGCCGTTCAGCCGGTCAATGTTTCTATTTGATCAAGATCAGGCTAGTTCAGGTGGGCGGAAGAGAAGGTCAGGCGGACGAAATCGCGGACGTGTCTCCGGGAAAAAGAGCGGAGATGCGCCCGTCCGCACAGCGTCGCCTGCGGGCAGCAGAAAGCCGCCGATGAGGCCGTTGTGCTGTACCTTGTCGTGAGCGAAAGAGGCAGCTTGCCGATCCTTTTCTCTGGTATTCGAACAGAGGATCAGGGTTTGGCAAGGGTCTTCGCTGTCATGGCCGGAGGCGGTCATTTCTGCTTCCGAATGGTGATAGACGACCGCGCAGATAGCTCCGTGCGAAGCGAATTCAGCAAGCAGAATAAAGAGAAAGAACCCCGCAAGGAGCCGCATCCACTTCATATTCTTTTCGTTGAACCGCATTTTGATATTTGATCGTCCGCGTACTGATACGCATTCTGCGCGACTAAGGTTGCAAGCTGCGGCTTTGCCCCCAAATTGACGAGCAGATAAGATGAAATTTTACACGTTTTGAAACATAGAGTTAACACGGGGCAGATAGATTTAGAATAGGGGTATCGAATGCCGAACGACCTTATGCATCAGAGAATTCTCGTTGTTGAAGACGACGCGGACATCGCAGAGAGCCTCGAATACAACCTTCAGCGCGCGGGCTTTTTGCCCGTCGTTGCAGAATCCGGCGAAAAGGGACTGCATCTCGCTCTTGATAAACGGAACCGGCCGAAACTGATCATTCTCGACCTTATGCTGCCGGGTATGAGCGGAATGGAACTCTGCCGCAGGATCCGCCGCGAACCGACGGCCGCGGACACGCCGATCATTATGCTGACGGCAAAGTCCGCCGAAGCGGATCGGATCGCGGGCCTGAATATCGGGGCCGATGATTATATTGTCAAGCCATTTTCGGTAAAGGAGCTGATCGCACGCGTGAACGCTGTGCTTCGCCGGAGTGAGAAGGACACCTCGCGCGTCTATCGCGACAAGAAACTCGCCGTCGATCTCGATGCCTTCCGCGTCGAATGCGATGGCACGCCGGTGAAACTCACGCGGAAGGAATTTTCCCTGCTCGAACATCTGATCAACAACATCGGCCGCGTAGCGACACGTCAGCAGCTGATCGACAGCATTTGGGGATACACCTATATGGGCGATTCGCGGACGCTCGATGTGCACATTCGACGACTCAGGCAAAAGCTTGGAGATTGCGGTTCGGCGGTCGAGACCGTCATCGGTACGGGATATAAGTTCGTGGGCTGCAAATAGATCGGCAATGAAGGAGAACGGACACCGCGAGACCCTCGCTGCGATACTCGACACCACGCGCGAGTGCGTGATAGTCGCCGGAGCAGATTCGCGGATCTCAGGCTGGAATGAGGCCGCACGGCTCGCATTCTCACCACACATTTCGCCCGAAGGCCGCAGGATCAGCGAGGTCTTGCGTGACCTGGACCTTCACGAAGCATTTCGCCGCGCGCTTGAGGACGGAGTCGAGTCGGAAATTCGGCTTGAGACGAACGGCGGCGACCGGAAGTTCGACGTTCACATCTCGCCGCTCGATCTTGGCGGCGAACGCGAGGCCATCGCATTCTTTTACGAAACAACGCGGCTCGACCGGCTTGAGGTCGTCCGGCAGGAATTCCTCTCGAATATCTCGCATGAATTGCGCACTCCATTGACGTCGATCCTTGCTTTCGTGGAAACGCTCGAGGACGGCGGCATCGACGATGTGGGCAATAGCCGGCGATTTCTCGGTGTGATCCGGCGGAATGCCGAGCGGATGAACAGCCTCATCGCGGACATCCTCGAGCTTTCGCAGATCGAGGCCGGACGCGTTGCCGTCGAACCCAAGATGGTCGATCTTGGCTCGCTGGTGAACGAGATCTTTACGGCATTGGGCTCAAAAGCGGACTCGCGGGATGTCACGCTCCATTCAGCGGTCGGCGGGGGCGTGCGTGTTTTTGCTGACGCACGGCGTCTCGAACAGATGCTCGTGAACCTGATCGACAACGCGATAAAATTCGACCGAACGGGCGGTGAGGTCACCGTCTCTCACGAAAGGCAGGGCGATATCGACCTGATAAGCGTATCGGATACCGGTGAAGGAATTTTGCCCGAACACTTGGCACGTATCTTCGAGCGTTTTTATCGGATCGACCGTGCTCGTTCGCGTGAGATGGGCGGCACGGGGCTCGGGCTTGCGATCGTCAAGCATCTCGCACGGCTCCACAATGGCGATGTGTCGGTCGAATCAGAGCTTGGAACCGGTTCGACGTTTCGGATCGAGCTTCCTGCCCCGGCAAAATGACACTCGCAAATTCCCCTGCGTTGTGGTATCCTTACAGTACTTTCTAAATTATCCTTTGCCCGCCGAAGCTTGTAAATACAAGGTTTGACAGCATTTGTCACACGCATCGCTCAGTTTGGGGAATGCGGAAAAAAGCGGCAATGAAGCTCGAGATCGGAAAAAAAGTTTGCTATCCCGGACAGGGTGTATGCTCTGTCGAATCTCGAACTGAACGAAATATCGGCGACAGCAGGATCAAAGGATTTTACCTGCGTGTCGTCAGCGATAACTCCTCGATCTTCGTCCCTGAAACAAATGTCGATTCGGTCGGACTCCGGCCCGTTATCACCGGCTCGCAATGCAAACGGCTGATCACGCGTCTTGCAGAGGATTTTGAATCCGCATCGGCGGATTGGAAATCGAGATCGCGTGAATTTATGCAGAAGCTGCAGTCGGGCGATATTTTTGCGACGGCAGACGTGCTTAAGAAGCTCACCTACCTTAGCCACGAAAAACGCTTGTCTTTCCGCGAACAAACACTGCTTGAGAAAGCAAAATTCCTCATCGTTTCGGAGATAACCAGCTCGTCCGAGCAGGATCCGGCAGAGACCGAGGTGCAGGTGATCGCACGTGTCGAAAGAGCGTGTGCCAAACACTCCGCGGCGCATCCGCGTGCTGCGGTCGCGGGTTCTTGATCTCCGCGGATGATCGAAAGCCGACTCAGGCCTCGCCTTTCTTGTAACTTGCTCTTACTACGGTCTTTATGTTCCCGCGGACGTTGAAATCGCCTTCGATCTCGAGCGCGAGCGGGTCGCAAGCCTCGACAAAATCATCGCGAATAACGTTTATCACGTGCTCGTGGAATATCTTTACGTGGCGGAAAGAATTGATGTAGAGCTTCAAGCTTTTTAGCTCGACGCAGAGTTTGTTCGGGATGTAGCGGAGCCGTATCGTCGCAAAATCCGGGAAGTCCGAAAATGGACAGATCGCGGTGAATTCCGGTATCTCGAACTCGACCCATATCTCTTTGCCCGGGAATTCGTACGGGAAAGAATCGAGCGGCGTAAGGTTCATTTCCTCACGCGGTGTCGGCCGAATATCAAGGCCTTGTGTATTGCTGCCCTCAGGCTGCCTTTCGTCTAGCATATTTCCTGCGTCTTGAAGCGAGGCTGCGAACGGTCGCAAGGTCCGTTACACCATCGCTTCGCAACTGATCCAATAGATTTACAAATACGTGGGCCGTTGCATACGCATCAGCGCCGGCCCTGTGATGGTTCGAGAGGTCGATCGAGTAATGTTCGGCGACGGTCTTGAGCTTGTGATTCTCGATGTCCGGGAGCAAACGCCGCGAAAGCTGCACCGTGCAAAGACACTGATTCGCGAGCCTGTATTCGGGGAAGACGAGGCCGATCTCGTGGTTGATAAAGCGCATATCGAACGCCGAATTGGGTGCAACGAGCACCGCATCGCCGATGAATTCGAGAAAATCGTTCACGATATCGGCAAAGCGCGGTGCGTTCGCGACCATCTCGTCGTTGATGCCGGTAAGAGCCGAAATGAATGGCGGGATACTCGTCTCCGGGTTTACGAGCGTCTGAAATGTGTCCTTTACCTCAAATCCTTTTACGCGAAACGCACCGATCTCCGTTATGCGATGCGGCTCTTTTGCTCCCGTAGTTTCTAGGTCGAAGACGACGAATTCGGTCTCGGCGATCTCGCCGTCCAGATGATCGTCCGCGATTAGGAAGACAGTATCTTCGCGGAGCTCGAGGCGTGGGTCGCGTTCGATGAGATCGCCGACAAGCAGCTTTGCCATCAGAGGGTCCGGACGGCGGATCTTCATCACGAAATCAACGACGCTGACCGCCGATGCACGGCCGTTAAAGGAGCGCAGGAGCGAGATCGTCTCGTTTATTAGCAAAGAGTTGGAAATTAGGTTAGGATACCGTTTCACTTTCTCCTTGAGTTTAGCAGACTTTGGGCAGCAGTTTAATTACCCGGGAACGTATGGACGCCGAAAAACGAATTCTCGATATGTTTCGCGAGCGTGGTGCGCTGCTCGAAGGCCATTTTGTGCTTTCGAGCGGCCGCCACAGCCGCGAGTATCTGCAGTGCGCAAAGGCGCTCGAATTTCCGGCGGATGCGAATGCCCTCGGACGCGAGATCGCGGAGCTTTTCGTCGATCACGATATCGAGACGGTCGCATCGCCCGCGATCGGCGGCCTCGTGATCGGCTATGCGGTCGCGTCCGCGATGAACGTGCGGTTCCTCTGGACCGAAAGGCAGAACGGCGAAATGACGCTCCGACGCGGGTTCGAGCTAAAGCGAAATGAACGCATTCTCGTGGTTGAGGATGTGATCACGACGGGCGGTTCAACGCGTGAGTGTATCGCCGAGCTTGAGCGGAACGGCGGACAGGTCGCTGCAGCTGCTTCGATCATTGACCGGTCGAACGGCAAGGCAGATGTCGGCGTTCGAAGAAAGGCACTCGTTGAAATGGATGTTGAGAGTTTTGCGGCGGATGAGTGCCCGATGTGCGCTGAAGGAATTCCTGCGATAAAACCCGGGAGCCGAACGACGACTGCGTGAGAAAGGTCTGCTTCCTTTCGATGGACGATCTTACAGGCTACGTCTTTGACGACGAGCTTGCGATCGAGCCTCTCGCAAAGCTTGGCATTACCGTCGAGACTCTCTCGTGGCGGCAGACGGCACGCGAATGGAGTGAGTTCGATGCGGCCGTCATTCGCACGACTTGGGATTATCAACGCTACGCGGATGAATTCTTGAGCGTGTTGGCAAAGATCGAGGCCGCGACGCGGCTTTTTAATCCCCTGAGCGTCGTGCGATGGAATTTCGATAAGATCTATTTGCGCGAGCTTGCGGAAAAGGGCGTGAACATCGTTCCGACGCTTTTTGAGACGCAGTATTCTGCAGAAAATTTCGCTGCCTGGCAAGATACGATGAATTCGCGGGAATTGATAATCAAACCGCGAGTGAGTGCGACGGCGGAACACACGTTCAGGCTGTGCGAATTTGACCCGGCAGTTTCCGAGAGCTTTGAGCGGCGGCCGTTCCTGGTACAGCCGTTTCTCTATACGATCGTCAATGAAGGCGAATATTCGCTCTTTTATTTTGATGGCGAATACAGCCACGCGATCTTGAAAGAGCCGAAGCAGCACGATTTCCGCGTGCAGGAAGAACACGGCGGCATTATTACAGCGATCGAAGCGACTGACGCGATGAAAGATGCGGCGTCGCAGGCACTCGGCGCCGTTTCGGAACCGTTGCTGTATGCGCGCGTCGATCTTGTACGAGATGATATAGGCGGCTTTCAGTTAATGGAACTTGAGTTGATCGAACCTGCTCTTTATTTCAGGATGTGCGAACGCTCGCCGACATTCTTTGCCGAAAAGCTCGAGCTTCGAATGCGGAGTTCATAAGGATCTTGTGCGTTAAGATGTTTGTTGCCAATGAACTATAAACTTCTGATCCAATACGACGGCACGGATTTCCACGGTTGGCAGGTGCAGGAGAACGCCCGCACGATCCAGGGTGAGCTCGAGCGCGTTTGCCGTATGATCGAGAACGCCGACGTGAAGGTTATCGGCTCGGGCCGTACGGATGCGGGAGTCCATGCCGAGGGCCAGGTCGCAAACGTCGTGATGAACAAACCGTTCACGCCCGATAGTCTGCGGGCGGCGATCAACGGCAACCTTTGGCGTGACATTCGCGTGATGTCGGTCGAAAAGGCCGCGGACGACTTTCATGCGCGCTTTTCGGCGAAGCAGAAAACTTACG
>Ga0079224_100003833_pt1 | contig 19188 bp, 16 predicted proteins | sample Stecom2015_FD_80414 | JGI IMG/M metagenome (GOLD analysis project Ga0079224, IMG submission 80414) | Agricultural soil microbial communities from Utah to study Nitrogen management - Steer compost 2015 | ecosystem: Environmental > Terrestrial > Soil > Agricultural land | place: USA: Utah... | reverse complement strand
TCGGTGAGCAGGCCGCCCTGGTCGAAGCCGACGTAGCCGGGCGGCGCGCCGATCAGCCGCGACACCGTGTGCTTCTCCATGTACTCGCTCATGTCGAAGCGCAGGAACTCGACCCCGAGCACCGAGGCGAGCTGCTTGGCCAGCTCGGTCTTGCCGACGCCGGTCGGGCCGGCGAACAGGAAGCTGCCGGTCGGCTTGTCCGGCCGGCCCAGCCCGGCGCGCGACATCTTGATCGCGCGGGCGAGCTGCTGCACCGCCTGATCCTGGCCGAACAGCACCCGCTTGAGGTCGTCCTCCAGGGTGGCCAGCTTCTCCTTGTCCGAGCTCGACACGGTGCGCGCCGGGATGCGCGCCATCCTGGACACCACCGCCTCGACGTCGAGCGGCAGGATCTTGACCACCTCGCCCTCGGCCGCGCCCAGCCGCGCCCGCGCGCCGGCCTCGTCGATGACGTCGATCGCCTTGTCCGGCAGGTGGGAGCCGGTGATGTGGCGGGCCGACAGGTTGGCGGCCGCCTCGATGGCGGCGTCGGTGTACTCGACCTTGTGGTGCTTCTCGTAGTGCGGCTTGAGCCCGCGCAGGATCTCGATCGCCTCGCTCACGCTCGGCTCGGTGACGTCGATCCGCTGGAAGCGGCGCGACAGCGCCCGGTCGCGCTCGAAGGCGCTCTTGTAGTCCTTGTAGGTGGTGGAGCCGATGCAGCGCAGCTCCCCGGAGGCGAGCGCCGGCTTGAGGATGTTGGCGGCGTCCATGGTGCCGCCGGAGGTGGCGCCGGCGCCGACGATGGTGTGGATCTCGTCGATGAACAGGATCGCCTGCGGGTTGCCGGTCAGCTCCTTGAGGACCGCCTTCAGCCGCTCCTCGAAGTCGCCCCGGTAGCGGGTGCCGGCCAGGACCGCGGTCATGTCGAGGGCGTAGATCCGCGCCCCCTGCAGCGGCGGCGGCACCTTGCCCTCGTGGATGCGCAGCGCCAGCCCCTCGGCGATCGCCGTCTTGCCGACCCCCGGCTCGCCGATGAGCAGCGGGTTGTTCTTGCGCCGCCGGCACAGCACCTGGACCGCGCGCTCGATCTCCGGCTCGCGCCCGACCAGCGGGTCGATCTTGCCCTGGGCCGCGCGCTCGACCAGGTCGGTGGTGAACTGCTCGAGCGGCCGGGTGATGACCTCGGCCTCCTCGTCCCCCTGCGGGCCGCCCGGCATGCCGCCCGCGCGCCCCTCGCGGACGCCGCGCGGCGTGCTCGGCGCGCCGCCGCCGGCGCCGACCTTGGAGATGCCGTGGCTGATGTAGTTGATGACGTCGAACCGGGTGATGCCCTGCTTCTCCAGCAGGTAGACGGCGTACGAGTCCCGCTCGCGGAACATCGCGACCAGGAGGTTGCCGCTGGTGACGACGTCCCGCTCGGCGCCCTGGGCGTGCATCAGCGCGCGCTGCAGCACCCGCTGGAAGCTGAGGGTCTGCTCCGGGCCGTTGTCGGCGTCCTCCGGCAGGATCTCCACCTGGTCGGTCAGGTACTCCTCGAGATCGAGCCGCAGCTTGGCCACGTCCCCCCCGCAGTGGCGCAGGATGTTCACCACTCCCGGGTCGTCCAGCATGGCGAGGAGGAGGTGCTCGAGCAGCAGGTACTCGTGCCGCCTCGTGCGCACATCCTCGACCGCGCGCTGAAGGGTCTGTTGGAGCTCGGGGGACAGCATGGCGGTTGCCTGGTGGGTGAGTGCTACTCCGGTTCCATCGAGAGCTGGAGCGGGTACTCGTAGCGCCGGGCCAGCGCGAGGGTCTTCGCGATCTTGGTCTCCGCGATCTCGTACGGGTACACGCCTGCGACTCCGATACCGTTCTCATGCACGTGCAGCATGATCCGGTTGGCGTCAACCTCGCTCTTGTGGAAGATCGCCTGGAGGACCATCACCACGAACTCCTTGGTGGTGTAGTCGTCGTTGTGAAGGAGCACCTTGTAGAGCGGCGGCTTCTGCGTGCGCGCGCGCTCCTTCACCAGCGTGCCTTCCTGGCGCTTGGTTCCCGTCTTGCGGTCCTGACCCGACATCGGTTGCGGCCGATAGGTTAGCAGATGGGGCCATGGTGCGCGCGGCGCCGGCCGCGGGCCAGGATCACGGCGATCCTGTATGCTCCGCCCCGTGAGCACATCTCGGCCCCTGGATGGTACGGCCCTCGATAGCGATCGGCTCGTCGCGGCGGTGGATCGCGCGTGGAGCGAGTCGGCCGTCCCGGCCCTGTGCGATTACATTCGCATCCCCAACAAGTCACCGGCGTTCGATCCCGACTGGCGCGAGCACGGCCACATGGATCGCGCGGTGCAGCTCATCGAGGCCTGGTGCCGGCGCCACGCCCCGCCCGGCACGCTGTTCGAGGTGATCCGGCTCGAGGGGCGCACGCCCCTCCTTTACATGGAGGTGCCGGCGAGCGACCCGGCCGGCCGCTCCGACACGGTCCTGCTCTACGGCCACCTCGACAAGCAGCCGGAGATGGTCGGCTGGGAGCCGGGGCTCGGCCCGTGGGAGCCGGTCCTGCGCGGCGATCGCCTGTACGGCCGCGGCGGCGCCGACGACGGCTATTCGTCGTTCGCCTCGGTCATCGCGCTGGCCGCCCTGGCCGAGCAGAAGATCCCGCACGCGCGCTGCGTGGTCCTCATCGAGGCCTGCGAGGAGTCGGGCAGCACGGACCTGCCGGCGTACATCGAGCACCTGGCGGACCGGATCGGCCGGCCCAGCCTGGTGGTGTGCCTCGACTCCGGCTGCGCCAACTACGAGCAGCTCTGGTGCACCACCTCGCTGCGCGGGATGATGATCGGGACGCTCAGGGTGCAGCTCCTGCGCGAGGGGGTCCACTCGGGCGACGCCAGCGGGGTGGTGGCCTCGAGCTTCCGGGTGCTGCGCGCCGTTCTCGAGCGGCTGGAGAGCGCGCAGAGCGGGGTCATCGTGCCGGAGGATCTCCACGTCGAGATCCCGGCCGACCGGATCGAGCAGGCCCGCCAGGTCGCCGAGGCGGTCGGCGCCGGGCTGTACGACAAGTTCCCCTTCCTCGACGGCGTCACCCCGGTCACCGACGATCCCACCCAGCTCATCCTCAACCGCACCTGGCGACCGGCGCTCGCCGTCACCGGCGCCGGCGGGCTGCCGCCGATCGCCGACGCCGGCAACGTCATGCGTCCGGAGACCGCGGTGAAGCTGAGCCTGCGGCTGCCGCCCACCATGGACGCCAAGCTGGCGCTGCGCCGGGTCAAGAGCCTGCTCGAGAGCGACCCGCCGTACAGCGCGCTGGTCGAGCTCACCCACGCCGAGGCGCAGAGCGGCTGGAACGCGCCGGCGCTGGCGCCGTGGCTCGGCGAGTCGCTCGAGCGCGCGTCGGTGCGCTACTTCGGCAAGCCGGCGATGTACATGGGCGAGGGCGGCTCGATCCCGTTCATGGGCATGCTCGGCGCGCGCTTTCCGGAGGCCCAGTTCCTCATCACCGGCGTGCTCGGGCCGGGCTCCAACGCGCACGGCCCGAACGAGTTCCTCCACCTGCCGACCGCGCGCCGGCTCACCGCGTCGGTCGCGCAGGTGATCGCGGATCACTTCACCCGCGCCTGAGCGATCCGGCGGTCGGCCGGCCCGCGCCAGGAAGACGGCTGGCGCGCAGGGCCCGCTACATCACGTCGCAGGGGATCCCGAGCCGGCCGTAGAGGCCGAGGTCGCGGTAGATCACCAGCGCGTTGTCGCTGGGCGGCAAGAAGACCAGCTCCTCCTTGCCGCGCTTGGCGCTCCACACCATCCGCCCGCTCGCGTGGTCGACGGTCAGGTGCCCGCCCTTGGTCGACAGCACCACACCCTTGCTGTCGAGGGTGGAGTCGGTGAGGCGCTGCTCCTTGAGCCGGCCCTTGCGGCCGACGAACAGGCGGAACCCGGTGGCCGGGTTGGGATCGTCCACCGTGCGGTTGTCGTCGCGCAGCTTGTCGACGTAGTAGTAGACGCCGGCGTCGGTGCGGCCGAGCGCATACGCCTGCCGCTTCCAGAACGGCTTCTTGAACACCGCGCGAGCCAGGATGGCGCGCGTCTCCTTCTCGCTCACCTGCACCAGCGGCGTGACCCGGTCGGAGCAGCGGACCGTCCAGCGGCCGCCGCGGTGCTCGAGGTCGCCGCCGCGGGTCGACACCGGCGCCCAGAAGCGACGCGACTCGGTGCCGGCTCCGGTGTCCTTGGAGGAGCCGTACACGCGGAGCTGGTGGAACGTCTTGCCGTCGCCGTAGAAGGTGAGGTCGGCGTCGCCAAGCGGCACCAGCGCGACGTAGTGCTTGCGGCCGTCGGTGAGGACGACCATCTGCGACAGCGCCGCCTCGACGTCCACCTCGTGGCGCGGCGCGCGGGAGCGATCTCCCGCGGCCGGGCCGGGCCGGGCGGCCAGGGCCGCCAGCGCGACGAGCGACAGGAATGCCCCGCTCCCCCTCATGCGTTACAGTATACCGTCGGCGTCGGGGACCTATTCAATGAGCCAGGCCGTGCAGGTGCAGGGGCTCTCGGTCGGAGCCGTGATTGCCGGGACCTACGAGGTCACGCGCCTGCTCGGGCGCGGCGGCATGGGCTCGGTGTGGGAGGCGCGCCACGTGCGCCTGCCCGGCAAGCGCGTGGCGATCAAGGTGCTGCACGCCGACGTGGCCAGCGATCCGGAGGCGCTGGCCCGCTTCCGCCGCGAGGCGGAGATCGCCACCCGGCTGGGCCACCCGAACATCGTCGAGGTCCACGACTTCAACACGCTGCCGGGCGGCGAGCCGTACCTCGTGCTCGAGCTGCTCGAGGGGGAGCCGCTCGACGAGCGGCTGCGGCGCGGCCCGATCGCGCCCGATCACGCGATCCGGATCGCCGGCCAGGTGGCGGCGGCGCTGGCCGCGGCCCACCGCGAGCAGGTGATCCACCGCGACCTCAAGCCGCACAACGTGTTCCTGGTGCCGCGCGACGAGGAGGACGGCGGCGAGCTGGTCAAGGTGCTCGACTTCGGCATCTCGAAGATCCGCGGCTCGCAGACGGTCAAGACCCAGGACTCGACCATCCTCGGCACGCCGCAGTACATGGCGCCGGAGCAGGCGACCGGCGCGCACTCCACGGTCGACGCGCGCACCGACGTGTTCGCGCTCGGCGCGATGGTCTACGAGATGCTCGCCGGGCGGCCGGCCTTCACCGGGCAGAACATCCCGGAGGTGGTCTTCAAGGTGGTCTACGAGCAGCCGACGCCGCTCGCGCAGCTCGTGCCGGGGCTGCCGGCGCGGGTGATCGCGGCGGTCGACCGCGCGCTGGCCAAGAAGCAGGACGATCGCTTCCAGGACGTGGCCTCGTTCGTGGAGGCGCTGGCCGGGGTGTCGCTGTCGACGCTGCGGCGCGGCGCGGTGATGCCGGTGACGCTGCCGGCGGCGCCGGCGCCGGCGGCGGCATCGTCGGGCGGCGCGGCGGCGGGCGCGGCGGCGGCCGACGCGCTGGCGGCGACGGTGGACTCGGGGCAGCGCGCGCGGGTGTCGATCGCGCCGCCGGAGGGGAGGACCGAGCGCGAGGCGCAGGTGGCGCGGGCGAGCGCGGCGACGGCGGCGGGCGGAGCGAGCGCGGCGACGGGCGCAATGGCGGTGGACGGGGTGAGCGCGACGGTGGCGAGCGGAGCCATGGCGAAGGAGATCGCGGCGCCGCCGGCGGGGAGCGCGGCGGATGCGCTGGGCGCGCGGCGGCGCGGGCGCGGGTGGCTGATCGCGGCGGTCGGGGTGGTCGTGCTCGGGGTCGCGACGGCAGGGGGCGTGATGCTCGGCGGCGGCGGCGCCAGGGACGGCGAGGCGGGCGGCGCGACGGTGGCGGCGGGAGAGGCGGCGAGCGCGGCGGCGGGCGAGGCGCTGGCGGCGGCCGCGTCGGCGCCGGCAGCCGGGCCCGAGATCGCAGCCGGTGCCGACACCGCAGCCGGGCCCGAGATCGCAGCCGGTGCCGACACCGCAGCGACAACCGAGGCCGAGACCGCGACTGCGAGCGAGACCGCAGCCGCGACCGCGGCCGCAGCCGCGGCGGAGACCGAGACCGCGACCAAGACCGCGGCCGCAGCCGCGGGCGCGAGCGCGGGCAAGCTCGCGGCCGCCGGCGCGAAGAGCACGGGCAAGGACCAGACAACCGGCGCGGGGCCGGCCAGCGCGACCGGCCAGGCCAGGCAGAACGCGACGGCGCGCGGCGAGCAGCCGGAGGCGGCCGAGGTCGAGGAGCCGCCGCTGCCGCCGGCGGTCAAGGAGGATCTGCGGGCGGCGGCGGCCGCCCTCGACGGCGGCGACCTCAGCCGCGCGCTGTTCCTCGCCAAGCGCGCGATGGACGCCGGCGCCGGCCCGCGCGGCGCCGCGATCCGCGCCAAGGCGTACTGCCGGCTGGAGGACGTCGGCAACGCCAAGGCGAGCCTGCACCAGATCCCCCCGCGCAGCCCGCTCCGCCGCAACGTCCGCCGCTACTGCGCCGCCCACCGCTTCCCGCTTGCGCCCTGAGCCGGAGGGCGGGGAGACCTGCTCAGGTCTGGCCTCCCCGCCTGGAGTGGCGCGGCCCCAGCGCCCAGGACCCCGCTCCGCGCAACTCGTTGACAATAAGGCGGCGCTTTACTGGTCTGTGCATTGCACTTGTACAATCTCGCGCCCCGACGGGCGCGGCAGGTTGTCCGATCGGACGCGGCGGGTTCTCGTCCCCTCCTCCGCTTGCTGCCAGAGCGCTCGTCGCTGCCGATCGGACAGCCTGCCGCCTCCCGGCGGCGCCGATCGCTCCAGCTGTCGGGGACAGCGCGGGCCCGCGTGCCCTCGCTGCCAACCCTCCTGAGGGTCCGCGCTGACCCCGGCAGCTGGTCGGGGATCGCCCCGCCGCCGCCGCCGCGCCGGCCGATCCGCCCTACTCGCGGATCTGCTGCGACAGGTAGTTCTGCAGCCCGACCTGGTTGATCAGATCGAGCTGGGACTCGAGCCAGTCGGCGTGCTCCTCCTCGCTGGTCAGGATGTCGACCATGAGCTCGAAGCTGCCGTGGTCACCCAGGCTGCGGACCGTCTCGATGCTGTCGTTGAGGAACTTGATGGCGCTCTTCTCGACCTCGAGGTCGAGGGTGAGCTGCTCCTGCACCGTCTGGCCGACGTTCACCTTGCCGAGCCGCTGCAGGTTGGGCACGCCCTCGAGGTAGAGGATCCGCGAGATGACGCGATCGGCGTGCTTCATCTCGTCGATCGACTCCTCCCTCACCTTGTGCGCGAGGCGGCTGTAGCCCCAGTTCTCGCACATCTTGGCGTGGATGAAGTACTGGTTGATCGAGGTGAGCTCGTTGGTGAGGAGGTCGTTCAGGAGCTCGAGAACCTTCGGGTGACCCTTCATGCCGCTTCTTTTTTGCCCAGTGGGGAACGGAGGCGCGTCGCGAGCGGCAACGCTACCGGGATTCCACGGTCCGGGCAATCGGCACAGGCACCGCTTTCAGCGCAGGGCAGTCCAGAGGCGGCGAGCATCTCGTGGATCTGCGGGCGGCACGCGCCGCAGCCGGTCCCCGCGCCGCACGCGTCCCCCACCTCGTCGACGGTGCGCGCGCCCTCCTCGATGGCGGCGCTCACCTCCGTGTCTGACACGGCCCTGCAGAGGCAGACGTACACGCAGAATTGAAATTAGTATTCAATTCCAAACGGGTCAAGAGCAAATTGAATTCGGATGTCGAACTCCAGAAAAAAGCCTGAAAGCTCAGCACGATGAGTCGTCGCGAGCCTGCTCCGGGGCGCCCCGCGGAGCCTCCCCTGCGCCGGCCGGCCCGCGCGTGTAGGATCGCCCGGTGCCCCAGCGCCCCCGCCGAAAGGCGCGCTTCGCCGCGCTCCTCGCATGCGCGCTCGCCGCGGCCGCCGCCGCCTCTGGCTGCCAGAAGCGCGGCGAGCGGCGGGACGAGCCGGCCGGGCTCACGCTGACGCTCCTCGACGAGGGCCGCGAGCCGCGCCGCGCGCTGCGTTACCCGGACGACCCACCCGACGAGCAGCGCCTGTCGCTCACCCTGCGGGTCTCGATGAAGGCCGAGGCGCCCGGCAGCCCGATCCCGCCGGTCGCCATGCCGGGACTGCGCCTCCTGCTCGACGTCGCCGCGCGCCGGCAGGGCTCGCTGCTCCGCCACGAGCTCACCGTGACCGACGCCGACCTCACCGGCGCCGACGCCGCGCACCCCACCATGGTGGCCGGCATGCGCAAGGGGCTCGACTCGCTGGTCGGCGCGGCCGCGGTGGTGTCGATCGACGAGCGCGGCTTCCAGCACGAGCTGTCGCTCGGGTTGCCGGGCGGGCTCGGCCCGGAGCTCACCCAGTTCATGGAGGCGGCGCGCATCGCGCTCGGCGATCTCGCCCTGCCGCTTCCGGACGAGGCGATCGGCGTCGGCGCCAAGTGGCAGGTGGAGCGGACCCTCGACCAGGGCGGCGTGGCGGTGAAGGAGAAGACCTACTACGAGCTGATCGCCGCCGAGGGCACGCGGGTGCAGGTGCGCACGCGGACGGTGCAGTCGGCCGAGGGTCAGCGCGCCGCGCTGGCCGGGCTGCCGCCGGGCGTCTCCGCCGAGGTGCTGTCGCTGCGCGGCGCCGGCGCCGGCGAGGTGGAAATCGACCTGCGCCGGCTGGTGCCGACCAGCGCGCGCGAGGAGATCGAGACCGACGTCTCGTTCGCGATCGTCCAGGGCGAGACCGAGCGGGTCATGTCCCTGACGTCGACGGCTGGTCTCGAGGTGCAGGCGCTGTAGCGGCGCCCTTCGGCGCGCAGACCTCGCCGAAGCGGCGGCAGGTGCCGGCGCCGGCCTCCTCGCAGGTGCGGTGGACGCCGTCGCGCGGGTCGACCATGCAGCGGTCGGGCGGCACGCAGGCGGCGCCGAACTGATCGCACTCGCCGCCGCGCACCTTCTCGCAGGTGCGGTAGGTCGAGCTCGCAGGATCGCGCATGCAGCCGCCGGCCGGCGCACACGGGGCGCCGAAGTGCGAGCAGCGGCCGCCGGTCGGGTTGAGGCACTCGTGGTAGCGGCCGCGCCCGGCGTGCAGCATGCAGGGGCGCTCGCTGCAGGGAGCGAAGGTGATGGGACGCCGCTTCTTGCGCGGCGGCGGGCCCTCGGCGCGCCCCTTGCCCTGCCCCGCCGTGCCGGCCGAGCCGCCGCGCGCCCCGTCGGGGCCGCCGGCGCCGGACGGACCGGACGGGCAGGCGGCGAGCAGGACGGCGGCCGCCAGCGCGGCGGGTGCCAGGAGAGCCCGGGACGTCATGGTCACAAAGACTAGAACAGGGTCGGCTCGCTGTCGAAAACCGCCGCGCCTTTCGCGCCGGCGCGGCCGGGTTTGGCGCCATACTGGTGACGTGGGTCGTGCTCCCGTCGGTCACCGGGTGGGCCTCGCGCTCGAGGTCGTGCTCGCGCTCGCGCTCGCCGCCGCCTGCGGCGAGGGCCAGGTCAGCGGCGAGGGGGACGCCGGCCCGGCCCAGCGCTGCCGGCCCTCGGGCGGCGGGCCGCACTGGATCGCCGAGGGCGAGACGCTCGAGGTCGCGATCGCCTGCGAGCTCGACTGGCCGGACGCGCGCTTCGAGATCGATCCGGTGCCGCCCGGCGCGGTGTGGGACGCCGACTCGGCGACGCTGCGCTGGACGCCCGGCCTCGACCAGGCGGCGGTCCACGAGCTCACCATCGCGGAGCCCTCGCTCGGCGAGACCGGCGCCATGACCATCGGCGTGGCCGACGCGTGGGATCACCCGGACAACGTGCCGGTGGTGGATCCCCTTGCCTACCCGCTCGAGTACGGCGTACCGGTCCTGTTCCTGTCGCCGCCGCCGCAGGTGGAGGAGCCGTACCAGCCGGTCACCGTGGTCTACCGCGGCCGCACCTACCAGGCGGAGGGCAAGCTGCGCGGCGCCTCGTCGCTCGCCTATCCCAAGAAGAGCTACACGATCAAGTTCGACGGCGTGAAGTTCTCCGATCCGGACGCCGACGGCGGCTTCGTCTCCAAGGACCGCATCGTGCTGACCAGCACCTTCGACGACAACGCCTACCTGCGCCAGTGGCTCGCCTTCGAGCTGTGGAGCCGGCTCGAGCCGACCATCCCGGTGCAGGCGTACATGGTGGTGGTCTACAGCGACGGCGAGTTCTACGGGCTCTACACCCTGACCGACCACATCGACGACGAGCTGATGAAGGCGGTCGGGCTGGCAGAGAGCGGCAACCTGTACAAGGCGGTCAGCCACGACGCCAACTTCCGGCTGACCGCCCACGGCGGCGGCGACAAGGGGACGCTGCACGACGGCTACGAGAAGAAGGAGGGCACGCCGGAGCACGGCGAGCCGGGCGCCTACGACGACCTCGACGAGCTGGTCCAGTTCGTCGCCACCGCCGACGACGGCGCGTTCGCCGCCGAGATCGGCCAGCGCGTCGAGCTCGCCGACTACGAGAAGTGGTGGATGCTGGCCACCTTCATCCGCGCCGACGACTCGGCCGGCAAGAACAGCTACCACTACCACGACGCGACCCGCTCCTGGCGGGTGGCGCCGTGGGACTTCAACGCCAGCTTCGGTCAGGCCTGGACCACCCACCGGGTGGCGGCGAATCCGGTCGACCCGTACACGAACCTCAACCGGCTGTTCGAGCGGCTGCTGGCCGACCCGGAGCTCGGCGCGGCGATGCGGGCGCGCTACCGCGCGGCGCTCGAGGATGGCCCGCTCGCGGCGGACACGGTGCTCGAGCTGGTCGACCAGATGGCGGCGTCGATCGGTCCGGTCGCGCGGCGCGACTGGGCGCGCTGGCAAACCCAGTACCGCAGCTTCGGCCGCTGGTCGGATCGCAGCGACTGGACCTCCCACGAGGAGGAGGTCGCGTACGTGCGCTCCTGGCTCGAGGCGCGCTCCGCCGCGGTCAGCGCGATGCTCGACTAGGCAGGGCGCCGATCGCCGCGCTCCGCGCCCGCCGCGCGATCACTCCACCTCGCGCCACAGGCCGACCGGCAGGAGCCCGCCGTCGACCACCCGCAGGTGCACGTCGAGGCGCGGGCCGCGCCGCCCGTGACGGACGCGCCACACCGAGACGGTGACGAACGGGTCGCGGGTCAGCGCGCCCGGCGACAGCTCGCTGGCGCGCGCGAGCGCCGGCGCCAGGTCGATCTCCGGCGCCGCGGCGCGGTGCTGCGCGAGCAGGCAGTCCATCTTGCCGCTGCGGTTCCAGCGGACCTCGAACCGGTACCAGGCGGAGGCGGCGGCGACCAGGCCGGTGGCGACGCCGAGGTCGCGCAGGCGCAGGGTGGTGCCGGCCACCTCGGGGTCGACCAGCGGCACCACGCGGCGGAACGCGTGGCGCAGGAGCTTCTCGCGCCGCTTCATGAGGACGTCGAGCACGTAGGCCGCCGCGCCCGGCTCGCTGTAGCGCGCCGCCTCGATCGCCGCCGCCACGTGCTCGCGGTCCAGTCGCGCCAGCAGCGAGGCGGCCCAGAAGGTGTCGCGCGGGGTGGCGGCGTCGAACGCCGGGTTGGGGTAGCCGGGGCTCCAGCGCGCCGGATCGAACACCTCCGCCTCGAACAGGCCGACGGTGCGGTACGGCGAGCGCCGCACGCCGAGCCAGTACGGGTAGACCAGCCCGCCGCCGAACAGCCGGCCGAGGATCGCCGGCCAGTCGATGTGGCCCTCGTAGCCCTCGCCGAGGTACTTGTCCCGCTCGCCGGCGGCCCCCAGCGAGTCGCCGAAGTCGATGAGGTGGTGGCGCACGTAGCCGAGGCGGCGCTGCTGGTCGACCACGATGAAGCTGTCGAGGGTGTTCTGCTGGCGGACGTCGGTGTTGTTGAGCCAGGCGGACAAGAGCCACAGACCGCGCAGGCTGCGGCGCCGCTCGTGCGGGATGCGATCGTTCGGGTCGTCGATGCGGAAGCCGCGGTAGCGGAACGGGCCGATCGGAGTACCCGGCACCTGCCGGCTGACCAGGGTGCGGATGCGCCCCTCGGCGGTCGGGTTGAGGTTGGCGATCAGCGCCTGCAGGTACGGCCGCGTGAGCGGCACCATCCGGTTGTAGTCGTCGACCCGCAGCGAGCCGGGCTCGACCACGAGGCGGTCGACCGCGAGGTCGACGATCTGCATCTCCGGGACCAGGTAGCCGGCGGCGTGCAGGAGCCGCTGGGCGACGATCTCGGCGCCGGTCGCCATCTCGCGGTAGGCCGGCGGATCGATCTTGAGGTACCAGATGGTGCCCTTCGAGTCGCGCACCACGATGCCGGGGGTGGCGCCCTGCAGCTTGCCGCTCACCACCACCAGCGGGCCGGGCGCCGGCTCGCTGAGCCCGGGGCCGTGGGCGATCTCCTCCGGGGTCATCGGGCGCCGGCCGATGCGGTTCTCGAACCAGGTCGAGTCCGGCACCTCGCCGAACGCGTTGACGTCGAGCGCCTCCGGACCGCCGGCCAGCCCGGCCAGCCAGCGCGCCGGGCTCACCGCGCGCGCCAGCGGCCGCACCGACGAGGAGTGGGCGCGATCCCACCAGTCGCCGGGCAGCGCCTCCGGCGCCGGCGGCCGGTGGAGGATCGGAGCCGGCGCCCGCTGGAAGCGCTGGTCGTGCGGCGCCTGCTTCCAAGCCGGCGCGCAGGCGGCGAGGGTGGCGGCGGCCAGCGCGGCGGCGACGGCGAGCGCGGCGCGCGGCGTGCGGCGGGTGGGGAGCCGGTCCCGCATCAGAAGTCCTTCCCGACGGTCAGGCCGACCTCGATCCCCTCCGGCGAGCGGGCGACCTCGAGCAGGAGGATGACGAACTTCTCGGTCTCGGCGCGGACACCGGCGCCGACGTCCCAGCGGATCGGCCCCTCCCACACCTCGGTCACCTCGCCGGCGACCCGGCCGGCGTCGACGAACAGCGAGGTGGTGAGGCCGACCCCGGTGTCCTGGTACTCGTAGATCGGGTAGCGGTACTCGGCGCTGGTCCACCAGCCGAGGCGATCGCGGAAGCGATCGTTGCCGTAGCCGCGCAGGTGGTTCTTGCGGTCGTGCACCACCAGCTCGTGAAACGGGATCTCGCGGTCCTCGCCGAGCGGGGCGGAGGCGCCGACCCCGCCGGACAGGACCACGACCCGGCGCCGCGGCAGGACCGGGATGTACCAGTGCACCTCGGCCGAGCCGGTCACCGCGCCGAGCGAGGTCTCGTCCGGGCTGATGGTGGTGCGCGCCGAGACCAGCGCCAGGAGCCCGCGCGAGGTGCTGGCGGTCTGATCGCGGGTGTCGTACTGCAGCGCGAAGCCGGCGGTGAGGTAGTCGTGGGTGCTGCCGAAGTCGGGCGGCGGCTCCACCGTGTCGCCGGCGCCGCCGAGCGGGATCTCGTCGACGTCGACGTCGGTGCCGGGGGTGAGGCGGACGCGGCGGTAGCCGACCTCGAACAGGCCAGCGTAGTCGGGGGTGCCGAGGGCGAAGATGTCGATGCCGGCCATCGACTGGAAGATCGACTCGCGCAGGATGCGGCGGTCCGCCGGCGTGGTGTCGTTGCCGGCGCCGTAGAACTTCTCGTTCTGATCGAGCTCGTACTCGAGCCCGAGGTGGACCTCGCGCCCCTCCAGGGTGGCGAGCGACTGCTCGTACTCGGCGCTGGCCTCCCAGTCGGAGTTGAGCCGCACCAGGCCGCCCACCTCGATGTCCTCGCCGCGCCCGATCAGATCCTCGATGTCGATGGCGCCGCCGACGCCGATGCCGTCCCCTCCGCTGATCTTTCCGGTCGGCACCACCTGGATGGTGCCCTCGTCGTTGCGCAGGAGGTCGTAGATGCGGCGGTCGAGCCGGTAGCGCTCCACCACCGAGGTGACGAAGCCGAGCGGGGTGAAGGCGAGCTCGACCAGGTACTCCGGGACGGCGAGGATGTGCCAGTGCACCTCGAGCGGCTGCTCCGGGCCGCGCCAGGTGTCGGTGGTGAGGCCCTCCGCCTGCTCGCGCGCGGGAGCGCCGTCCGGCGGCGCGGCGGCGGCCGGCGTGCACAGCGCGGTGAGCGCAGTGAGCGCGCCGGCCAGGCGAGCGGCGATCATGCGGCGGAGACTAGATCGAATGCACGCTGATCGAAACCGATTGCGGTGCCGGCGCCCCGGTCTCCCGCGGGCGCGCCGGCCCGATCAGGACGCCGGCGGGACGTCCTCGAGCACCGCGGTGTCGAACGTCTCGCCGCGCAGGTTCACGCCGCGCACGATGAGCCGGTCCTCCTCGACATCGACCAGCACGTAGTGCGGCTCGGTGCGCGCCTCGGCGGTGAACCAGCGCGGCCGCACCGCGCGGATCGGCGCGCCGGCCGAGCCGCTCACGATGTACGTGGTGCCGTCGATCGGGCGGGTCCGCTCGTAGTTGTGATCGTGGCCGGTGATGACCAGCTCGACCCCGTGCCGGCGGGCCAGCTCGGTGATCGGCTTCTGCACCTCCGGCGCCGAGCCGTGCTTGCCGGACGAGTACGGCGGGTGGTGCAGCGCGAGCACCATGAGCTGGCCGCGGCGCGCCCCCTCGGCCAGCGCCCGCTCGGCGAAGGCGTACTGGGCGCAGCCGTCGCGGCACTCGATGCCGCTGTCGACCGTGACGATCCGCAGGTGGCCCCAGTCGAGCGCGTAGTAGTGGCGATCGCCGGCCCACTTGGAGTGCAGGAAGTAGCGGCGGAAGTAGTCGCGGCCGGACATGTCGTGGTTGCCGACCGCCGGGACGATCGGCGTGTCGACCAGGAGCGGGCGCTCGATCTGGAAGAAGCGCATCCATTGATCCTGGCGGCCGCCGCGCTGGACCATGTCGCCGGTGTGGAGGACGAAGTCGACCGCCTCGCGCGCGAGCGCCTCGACGATGGCGCGGTGCACGCTGTGCCCCTCGCGGGTGTCGCCGTAGGCGGCGAAGCGGAAGCGCGAGCCCTGCGGGCTGCCGGCGCGGAACGCGTACTCCTGCGTGGTGCCGCGGCTGGAGCGCACCCGGTACCGGATCGACGGGCCGATCGGGATGTCGGTCAGCGTGGCGACCCACAGATCCTCGTAGCGCTCGGCGACGACCTCGTGGACCTCCGGCGCCGGCGCGCCGGCCGCGCTCGCCTCGGCGGGCGCCACCCACCACTCCACGGTGGGCGCCGGGATGCGGTCGTCCTTGAGGGCGACCCGCGCGGTCCCGGGCGCGCCGAGGATGATGTAGGGGCCGGTCTCGAACAGCGCCAGATCCGGCTCGACCCAGTCCCCGCGATCGGCGCCGCCGGGGACCTGGCAGGCCGCCACCGCGAGCCCCACGAGTGCGGAACAGACAGACAGCGTCACGCGCACAGTCGAAAACGATAGCAGATGGCGGGAGCTGTCCAGCGCGGCGCCCCGGGAAGGGGCGTCAGGTTCGGATGGCCGGGCCAAAGGCGCGCCGCTGGAGGTGCAAGCTGCTGGAATTGCGACGAGACAGAGGATGAGAGGACGCGGCCCCGCGGGCCTCTCCGGGCGCCGCGGGCAGCGATGTACAGTGCCGCCCGCACACAACCAGACCGGAGGTCCTCATGCGCGCGCTCACTCGCAAGCAGTTCCTCTCGCTCCTGGCCCGCACCGGCGCGGCCGTCGCCGCCGTGCCGCTCATCGCGGCGTGCGGCGGCGACGACGACGACGGTGGGGGCGGCACCGGCGGTCCGGACGCCGCCGGCGGCGGCCAGGCCGACTGCCTGGCCAACGGCACCAGGAACTCCATCGGGACCAACCACGGCCACACGCTCGTGGTGCCGGCGGCGGACGTCGAGGCGGGCACCGAGCGGACCTACGACATCACCGGAACCTCCGATCACCCGCACACGCTGGCGGTCACCGCCGACCACTTCGCGATGCTGCAAGAGGGACAGCCGGTCACGATCACGTCGTCGTTCGACGACGGGCACGACCACGTCGTCATGATCTCCTGCGCGTGATGCGCCGCCCGAGCGCCGGCCTCGCGCACCGAGGCCGGCGCGGGCTCGGCGCACGGAGGCGGAGGCGCCGGGGCGGCGCTGCCGTTCTGGCCGCGAACCCGCGCAGGATGGCGAGGTTCTTCCGGCCGGCCGTCTCGTCCGGCCTGGGCGTCTCGTGGTAGCCGGCCGCGAGCGTGTGGCAGGTGGTGCCGCCGCCCGCGCCGCGCTCACGCGCGGGGCGCCGCGCCCGCCGCGCCGGCGGAGGCCTCCGCCCGCACCTTCTGCACGTCCTGCATCAGCCCCATGATGAGGCGCGGATCGGAGAACACGTTCAGCTTGGGCGCCAGGATCTTGGCGTAGCGGTCGAAGTAGAGCATCTGCTTGAGGATGAGGATGAACTCGCGCGGCATCACCATGCGGTGCTCGCGCGCCACCTGGTTGATGCGCGGCAGCATGTCGGCGTAGTTCACCTCGCCGAACGACATCGACAACAGCGGCGCGTACGCCTCCTTGAGCGCCGCCTCGAAGTGGTCCATGTCGAGGGTCGGGTCGGCCACGCCGCCCATCTCGACGATGGTGCGCGCCAGGGTCTTGTAGTCGCCGGTCGCGAACGACACCACGTAGTCGGTGACCATGCGGCGCTGCCGGTCGTCGAACCGCCCGACGATGCCGAAGTCGAGGAAGCCGAGGTCGCCCGAGTCGAGCACCATGAGGTTGCCGGCGTGGACGTCGCCGTGGAAGAAGCCGTGGAACACCACGCACTGGAACCAGGCGCGCAGCCCGCGGATCAGCTTCTCCTCGCCGTCGAGCCCGCGGGCGCGGATGGTCGCCTCGTCGTCCACCCGGGTGCCGATGAACCGCTCCATGACCAGGAGCCGCCCGGTGGTCAGCTCCCAGTGCGGCACCGGCGCGCGCACGTCGGTGTAGCCGTGCTCGCGCATGATCTCGTTGAAGCGGTCGAGGTTCTCCGCCTCCTTGCGGAAGTCGAGCTCCTCGCGCAGGGTGGCGGCGAAGTCCTCGACGAAGCCGACCGGGTTCATGAACTCGGTGCGGCGCGGGAACAGGCGGGCCGCCACCCGGGCGACCAGGTGCATCACGCGGATGTCGGCGGCGATGCGCTTCTGGATGCCGGGCCGCTGCACCTTGAGCACCACCCGGGTGCCGTCCGACAGCTCGGCGGCGTGGACCTGGGCGATCGACGCGGCCGCCAGCGGCACCGGGTCGATCTCCTCCAGCCGCTGGCCCCGCTCCTCGCCCAGCTCCTCGTCGACGATCGCGCGGACCTCCTCGAACGAGAACGGCCGCACCCGGTCGAGCACCTTCTGGAACTCGGCGGTGTACCGCTCCGGGAACATGCCGGCGGAGGAGGCGACGATCTGGCCGAACTTGATGAAGGTCGGCCCCATGTCCTCGCAGAACAGGCGCAGGGCGACCGGGCCGGTGAGCCGCTCGGTCGGCCGGCCGCGCAGGCGCCCCCACAGGCGGCGCAGCCGGAGGCGGTCGGCGGCCAGGATGAGGAGGTACTTCAGGGCGTGGAGCGAGAAGACCCAGACCCGGCGCAGCATGGGCGTGGCCAGGCTCCACAGGAGCAGAGCGGCGACGAGCCCGAGGAGGACGATCCAGACCATCGGGACAGACCGTAGCACGCAGCGTGCCGGCCGCCGCCGGCATCTCGCGCGGGCCGGCGCCCGCGATCCCGGCCGGATGGCGCCGCTCGCGCGCCGGCCGGCCACTGGAGTAGCCTCCTCTGGTGCTCACCGAGGCCCAGGCCGGCGGCTTCACCCTGCGCGGCGTGTCGCTGGGCGGCATCTACACCGCCATCCACGTGCCGGAGCTGCACGCCGCCTTCGACGCCGGCTGGCCGCTGCGATCGGCCGCGGCGTGCCGGCGTCTGTTCCTCAGCCACGGCCATGTCGATCACGCCGGCGGGCTGGCCGGGCTGATCGGCATCCGCGGCCTTTTCGGCCACCCGCGCCCGCTCGATCTGTTCCTGCCGGCGGAGATCGAGCAGCCGATGCGCGAGGCGCTGGCGGCGATGACCGCGATGCAGCGGTTCGATCTCTCCGCCAGGCTGGTCCCGATGCGGGCGGGCGACGAGGTGGCGCTCGCCGGCGATCTGTCGGTGCGGGCGTTCCGCACCTACCACCCGGTGCCGTCGCTCGGCTACACGATCGTTCGCAAGGTGAGCAAGCTGCGCGCCGACCTGGTCGGCCTGCCGGGCCCGGAGATCGCGGCGCGCCGGCGGGCGGGCGAGGCGGTGTCGGAGCGGCACGAGCGGCTGGAGCTGGCCTACGCGACCGACACGCTGGTGACGGTGCTCGACCGGGAGCCGTCGCTCTACCAGGCGCGGGTGCTGGTGCTCGAGTGCACCTTCCTCGACGAGCGCAAGACGCTGGCCGACGCGCGCGCCGGCTGCCACATCCACCTCGACGAGCTGATCGAGCGGGCCGACCAGTTCCGCAACGAGGCGGTGGTGCTGATGCACTTCAGCCAGCTCTACCGGCCGGACGAGGTCCGCGCGATCCTGGCGCGCCGCCTGCCGGAGGGGCTGCGCGAGCGGGTGGTCGCGTTCGCGCCGCCCGGCTGCGAGTGGCAGGGCTGACCGCCGCGGCCACACCTCACGGAAGGCGCAGCGTGACCAGCGTGGCGCCCCAGCTCCCCGCGCTTCCGTCGGCCAGCCGGTAGGAGGCGACGCGCGGGTGGCGATCGAGCGCGGCGTGGACGATCCGGCGCAGCACGCCCTTGCCCTTGCCGTGGATGATGCGGACCTCTGCGATCCCCATCCGGACGCACTCGTCGAGGTAGTCCGGCACCAGCTCGGCGACCTCGGCGGGGCGGAACAGGTGCAGGTCGAGGGTGCCGTCGATGGCGAGCGGCACCACCTCCGGCTGCGCCTCGCCGCCGTCCTCCTCGTCGCCGTCGTCGTGCCCGGGGAGCGCCACGGCCGCATGGTAGGCGGTGATCCGGCCCCGCGCTACACTTCCCCACCAGCGCCGCGCTGATCGCGATTCGCCGGACGAGCAGCACCGCTCGATTCGGTTTACGATCGATTCTTCGATCGCGCGGCGACCCACCATGGGCACCATGGAACCGCTCCTGCACCTGGCCGGGACGACCCTGGCCGACAAGTACCGCCTGGTTTCGCTCCTCGGCGCGGGCGGGATGGGCGTGGTCTACCGGGCCGAGCAGGTCGGCCTGGGCGGCCGCTCGGTCGCGGTCAAGCTCTTGCGGCGCGACCTCATCTCCACCCGCTTCGAGTAGGTCCAGGCCGAGGCGCTGGCCGCCAGCCGGATCAGCCGCCCGCACGCGGTCGCGATCTACGACCTCGGCGTCGCCGCCGGGGAG
>Ga0079224_100003832_pt1 | contig 19188 bp, 14 predicted proteins | sample Stecom2015_FD_80414 | JGI IMG/M metagenome (GOLD analysis project Ga0079224, IMG submission 80414) | Agricultural soil microbial communities from Utah to study Nitrogen management - Steer compost 2015 | ecosystem: Environmental > Terrestrial > Soil > Agricultural land | place: USA: Utah... | reverse complement strand
TCTTTATCATGGTCGCGTTTATTGCTGTGGTGTTCAGATTGTACCGGTTGTTGGCACTAGGTACATCCGCTTTTATTCTGTTTGTGTTGTATGTACTGTTTTTGGCAAGTGATGATTTCTATTATTTTGTTTACGATACGATCACTTTTCAGAATGCTTCGAGTGTCGGACACGTTTTGGGATGGCTCATCGGCTTGGAGTCCATGATCTCCAATCCCTTGGGTATTGGCTTGGCCATGAGCGGCAACAGCGCCAGCGTGGAGGAAGATTTGAGGATAAGCGGAGAAAGCCAGTTCCTGATCTATGGGGTGCAACTCGGCATCATTGGCCTGGGGTTGTATATCGCCATATTGGCATTTGGAATTTCAAAATCCCTGCAGGTCTTCCGTAAGTCGCCAAATGTAAACAGTGCCAGAGTAGCATTCGTTGCCACGGTGACCAAGTTCGGTTTGTTGTTGCCGTTGTTTACGGCGAATGCCGAGCTCTATTTATATGTGTCCTTATTGACCTGGTGGATGTTGGGCTATAGTATGAAGGAGTACAATCATATTAAACTCCTTGAGAGAGAGCAGCAACTGGTAATAAATTAGATGGCAAAAAAGAAAATCCTTGTAGACATCTTTTATCTCCATGTGGCACAGACAGGGATCAAAACCTATATCGAATGTTTTTGTGATGAGGTGGAAAATCATGCTTCAGAGGATTTTGAATTCATCCTAAGTCCCAGCCGTCAAGCAATCAGAGGCAGCACTTTTTTCAGGGGAAAAACCGCATTCTGGAAGAATTTTTTGTTTCAAGGCATCTATTTTCTAAGAAAGCTGGTCGTTCTTCCATGGCTTTCCGCGAGGTACCAGGCAGACCTTGTATTTTCACCGGATATCCTTTCACCACTATGGGCTAAGGGGAAAAAAGTTTCGGTCATCCATGATGCCTTTTTTTGGGAAAGCCCGTCCCATTATCACCCCGTCTGGCTAAAGGTCTACCTGACGTTCTTAGGCGCCGGGCTGAAAAGAAACGCACATGTCATTACGGTCAGTGCACATTCCAAAAAGCAGCTACAGAATTATTTGAACCTACCGGACTCGAAGATTGATGTGGTATATCCCTCCTCCAACCTCACCCGGAAAAATGCTGTAGGAGATGCTCAGGCATTTGTCAAAAAACCCTATTTTCTTCATGTGGGGGTGATGGAGAAAAGAAAGAACTTGACCATGCTGGTCCATGCCTTTGCCAACTTTATCAAGCAGCAGGGCTTCGAGGATTATCAACTGGTATTGGTAGGCCAGCCGGGCCCGCGAAAACACTTGGACGATTATGACAATATTCAATCCCTCATCCAGGAGTATCATCTAGAGGAAAAGGTGATCCTGCCCGGTTATGTTAGCCAGGAAGCGTTAGAGGATTATTACCAATATGCGCTTGGATATGTATTTCCATCGCTCAACGAGGGGTTTGGTTTGCCAATTTTGGAGGCATTTTCCTATGGCTTGCCGGTGATCATCGCTGACCAAGGTACGCTGGTAGAAGTGGGGGGGGATGCCGTGCTGAAAGTGTCGGAGAATACCGCCTCAGGTTTTGAAAAAGCATTAACCTTGGTCGCTAAGGATGAAACATTGAGGAGGGAGATGGTGATAAGAGGTTATGCCCGTTTGGAGAAGTTTTCCTCAGCTGGTTTTTTTGTAAATTTACAAGCTTGTTTTAGAGGTATTTTAAATGAATAAGTCCCTTAACCAATTTTTAGCCCGTTTTGCAGGCATAGATCTTTCTGATCGGTTCGGCGAGGGCTGGGATAACCGTTCTACTTTTGGGGTATGGATCAGGCTATCGGTATGGTTGGCAAGAGGTTCCTTGCGGAGGTTTTTTTTCAAATCTTCTAAAGGGATTTTGTTGATGGGGAAGCGGGTGACTATCCGACAACCGCATCATTTATCCGTTGGAAGGAGTTTCATAGCCCAAGACAATAGCGAAATCAATTGCCTGTCCAAAAGAGGCATCGTATTGGGTGACAAGGTGACCGTTGGCAGCTATGCGATTATCCGGCCTACCAATCTGTATGGCGGGGAGCCCGGCGAGGGATTGAAAATGGGACACAACTCAAGCATCGGCCCTTATTCCTATATCGGCTGCTCGGGTTATATAGAAATCGGTAACAATGTGATGATCTCCCCGCGGGTGAGCATCTATTCCGAAAATCACAATTTTGATGATGTTAACGTCCCGATGATCGATCAAGGAGTAACCCGGTCATTTGTGAAAATTGAGGATGACTGTTGGATAGCCGCCAATTCTATTATTCTTGCGGGAGTGACGGTTGGTAGGGGGGCTGTGGTGGCTGCGGGAAGTGTAGTGACCAGGGATGTTCCTCCCTATAGCGTGGTAGCTGGAAATCCCGCAAAAATTGTAAAAGTAAGGAAGGCCGGTGATGCTTTTTAGTTCTTTCAGGTTCTAGTTGAAATCGAATATGCCCCAGAAAATACTTATGCTCCATAGCTCTTCGGATATGTATGGAGCAAGTAAAATTTTACTCATCACTGTACTGCAGCTTCGGGATGCGGGGCATGAAGTGCATGTGGTCCTATCGGAGCAAGGTCCCTTGGCGGATGCAATACGAAAAGAAGGCATTGAGGTGCATGTTATTCGACTGGGCATCCTGAGAAGGAAATATTTTAGTCCCAGCGGCTTGCTTAACCGGTTAAAGGTGATGAGAAATGCCCATCGGGACTTGATAAGATTGGCTAACGAAAAGCAGATCACACATCTTTATTCCAATACTACGGCGGTGCTGGTGGGCGCTTGGGTAGCCAGAGATTTAGAAATCTTTCATACGTGGCATATCCACGAGATCATTGCCAAACCCAAATGGTTGGCTTGGATCTTGGGTAAGCTGGTCGGAAAGTGTGCCGATCAGGTGATTGTGGTTTCGCAGGCCGTCAAGGAATTTTGGAGCGGAATTATTTCTGACAAGGAGCTCACCGTAGTTTACAACGGCATTGACTATTCTTCTTATATCAATGCAAAACCTTCGTTGAGAAAAGAACTGTCCATTCCGGAAGATCATTTACTGATCGGGATGATTGGAAGGATCAGCCACTGGAAGGGCCAAGGCTATTTTTTGGACATTGCTAAAAAATTGATCCAAACTCATCCCAACTTATCTTTTGTGATTGCGGGGGATGCCTTTCCGGGAAGCGAATACTTGGTGACCAAAATGCAGCAGAAGATTAAGGTGTTGGGCTTGGAAAAGGAGGTTTACATCCTAGGGTTTAGAACTGATATTCCCGAGATCCTGGCTTCGCTGGATATTTTTGTTTTGCCTTCGATCTTACCGGATCCCCTGCCCACGGTAATTTTGGAAGCCATGGCTTCTGGCAAGGCGGTGGTGGCCACCGCCCATGGAGGGGCCCGTGAGATGGTAGCTGATCATAAAACCGGCTATTTGATACCGTGGAACGATGCTTCCAAGGCCGCAGAAGTCATCCTACCTCTAATTCAGCATGAAGAAAGGCGCTTAGAAATGGGTAGCAAAGGCCGTGAACGGGTTTTGGATCAGTTCTCCTTAGAGGCTTTCCGGAAGAATATGTTAGAATGTTTTTCTCGAGCCGCTGTTTAAATTTGTCGTTTTTAAAACATATTACGCCATACAGGGCTCGGGGATCGTTTCATCTACTCATCTTCGGGCTACACCCAATGCTGGGATCTTTTGCCCTTTCAGGGCAACTACCCTGACTGGTAAGTCAAACTAGATTCCTCTAAGATAGGGGGCGTAGATCCGCCTCTTGACTTTAATGATTTTAAAACATATTTATCTAAATAAAGACCGAGCGAAATCCATTCCCATTATGATGTTCCTTAAAGCTAGCATCTTCATTAACTTGGGTTTTACTTCAATCTTTCCGGATAGGAACTCCTTATTTGAGATTCCACTTCGGTCTTCCGTCCACTTATGACCAACCCCACTAAACCCCTACATGTAGCCATCATTGGATCCAGAGGCTACCCCTATGTCTATTCCGGCTATGAGACCCTTATCAAAGAGATCGGTGAACGCTTGGTAAAGCGGGGCGTTAAGCTCACCGTTTATTGCCACAAGCCGCTGTTTGACCACAAGCCGAAGCAGGTGAACGGTATTGAACTGATATATATGCCTGGATTGGAAACCAAGTCACTAAGCCAATTGACGAACTCGTTTCTTTCCATCCTACATGCCTGTTTTTCAAAAGCCGATGTGGTCTTTGTAGTCAATAGTGCTAATGGTCCGTTTGGCATATTAACAAGGATTTTCAGAAAACCCACGGCTATCAATGTTGATGGAATGGAGTGGTTGAGGCCTAAATGGAAAGGCTTGGGAGCTAAGTATTTTTTATTTGCCTCCAGATTATCCACCAAGCTATATGACCGGATTATCACGGATTGTGAGGAGATGCAGAAGACCTATCTGGAGCTTTTTGACACACCTTCTACCATGATAGCCTATGGTGCCAACGCGGCAAAGAAAGCGGATGCGGACAGGATCAAAAAGTGGGAATTGACAGATAGGGGTTACTATCTAATTGTCGGCCGCCTGATTCCGGATAACAATGCCGATCTGATCATTGAAGGTTTTGTGAAGTCTCCCTCTAAGCGAAAACTGGTCATTGTAGGGGATGTGCCTTATCAGGATGAATATGCTACCCGCTTAAAGCAACTGGCGGATGATCGTTTGATTTTTACAGGTTATGTCAAAGATCAGGAAGAACTGGCTGCCCTTTACCATAACTGCTATGCCTATTTGCACGGCCATGAATACGGAGGCACCAATCCTGCTATGTTAAAAGCCTTGGGCTACAACTGTGCCATTATTGCCTTGGACACCCGCTTCAACCAAGAGATGCTGCAGAACGGCAAACACGGGTGGTTTTTTCAAAAAAACACGCCGTCTGTGGCGGAGGTAATTGATAAAGCAGAAATGGCTGAACCAGAAATGGAACAGTTAAGATCCACGGCGGTACTTGGGTTGACGGAGAAGTACAACTGGGATCATGTGACGGATAAATATTTGCGGGTATTTCAGGAGTTGAAGAATGGCAGGGGATAAAAATGAAGAGCCAAGAACGGGGACAATGTTAGATGCTAGATGACTGATGTCGGCCATAACGATCTCCGCCAGATAGCTGCCAGCCCGCAGCGGCGGGTTGAATCCAGAATAACCCCGGGTGCGACCCCCGGGAAAAGGAAAAGCGCAAAGATCACGCTGCGAACGACGGTGACCACTTTCAATAACCAATAACTTAATCAGCACTAACAATTTTTGCCATGGCGAATAGCTGTAAGATTTGTGGAAACAACCTCAACAATAAATTTCACACGCTCAAAGAAATGATGTTCGGTACGGGCCATTTATTTGAGTACATGGAATGTAACGAATGTGGAACGATCCAGCAATTACCCCTCCCTTCATTCGACTTAAGTGTTTATTACCCTGACGATTATTATGCCTATGTGTCCTTAAATTATTCGAGTAACTTCAGGAAATTTTTAAAGAAAATCCGCTGGCAGCTATATAGCTATTGGAACATAACGCCGGTCCGGCCATTGTGGGGTGATTGGGTAAAGCGGAGCGGTGTCCGGTTGAACGACAAAATCGCTGATATCGGCTGTGGCAACGGTCAGCTTCTTTATGAGATGTATGCATCAGGGTTCAAACACTTAGTTGGAGTCGATCCCTTTATTGACCAAACCCAAAACATTAATTCTGCCCTTTTGCTGCTTAAGAAGAGTATTTTTGAGTTAGATGATCCTTTCGATTTTATCATGATGCATCACTCTTTTGAGCATATGGACGAACCCAAGAAGGTGTTGGAAAAAGCCTATCAGTTATTGAAGCCGGGAAAGCAACTATTGATCAGGATCCCCATTGCGGACGCCAAGGCTTGGGAAATCTATGGTGTTCACTGGGCGCAACTGGATGCTCCCAGGCATATTTTCATTCATTCAGTTAAATCGATAGAACTCCTGGCGGAACAGACAGGCTTTGAGGTTTCGCAGGTCATCTATGACAGTGACGCCTACCAGTTCTGGGCAAGTGAGGCCATCAAAAAAGCAGTGCCTTCAACTCAGGCCAAAGGAATGTTCAGCGAAGAAGAAATGAAGGCCTTTGACAAAAAAGCCCAACAGCTTAACGAAAAGGGAGAAGGAGATCAGGCTTGTTTTTATTTGACTAGACAATGAGTTTCCCGCTTGAGCCGTAAGTATATTACTCCTTAAGGGAGTTTTAGTCAATCCTCGGCACTACATATTGAGCTAGCATAGTCTCTTCTTGCCAATGCTTCACATGAAGCCGCCAATTTCACCCATGACACTTATTACAGCCACAGTCTGCACGGGATTTAGCCCTCGATTTAAAGTAGGTCTTGTACAACCACCAGCTGATGATCCCGAAGAAGAGACCGAAAACTATGATTTCCTGCCACATGATTCTTTAATATTAAGATAACCACTGATATACCGCCCAAGCAGAAACATAAGCTAAGACGGTCATATACACCATTTGTATCATCGGCCATTTCCATCCTTTGGTCTCCCGATATACCACTGCCAAGGTGCTCATGCACTGCATGGCAAAGGCATAAAAGACGATCAACGAAAAGGAAGTGGCTACATTAAATACTTTTTCACCCGTCTCGGCATTTACCTCCTGATCCAATTTCTCCTTAATGGTCAGCTCGTCTTCCACATCTGAACCGACACTGTAAAGTGTAGCGATGGTGGAGACAAACACCTCCCTCGCCGCAAAGGAGGTAATCAGCGCAACCCCTATCTTCCAGTCATAACCTAACGGACGGATCGCAGGCTCAATAAATTTACCCGCAATTCCGATATAGGAATTCTCCAGTTTGATGGAAGAGATCCGGTTGTTGTAACTTTCTATCGCTTCTTCACCGGCGTCAGCCGCAGGCGCCTCAATGCCGGCAACAGCCGCATCCATTCTGGACGGGGGACCATACGAAGCCAAAACCCACAGGATCACCGAAATGGCCAGAATGACTTTACCCGCAGCCATAACAAAGGTCATAGACTTGGAGTACATGGTAATAAGCACATCCTTGACTTTAGGCAGTCTGTAAAGCGGCATTTCCAGCATCAGGAAGCTCTTTTCTTTGGACTTCAAAATCAACTTAAAGACGATAGAAACCAGCAATACCGCAACTATTCCCAATAGGTACATTCCCAAAAGCGCAACGGCCTGAAGGTGGAAGGGACCCACATAAGCCTCAGGTACTGCCAGGGCAATCAGAATCACATACACTGGTAGCCTTGCCGAGCAGCTCATGAGGGGGGCAACCATGATGGTCGTAATCCGGTCTTTCCAGTTGCCGATATTCCTTGCCGCCATGATTCCCGGAATGGCACAGGCTATACTCGAGATCAAGGGCACCATGCTTTTCCCGTTCAACCCAAAAGGACGCATCAGACGGTCCATTAGAAAAACCACCCGTGACATGTAACCGCTGTCTTCAAGGATGGCAAGAAATCCAAACAACAAGGCGATCTGGGGAATAAAAATCAATACGCCCCCAATACCGGGGACAATGCCCTCAGCCAACAAATCGGTAAGTACCCCAGCAGGCAAGGTTTCGACTGTCCACCCGCTTAAAGACGCAAATAGGCCATCAATAAGATCCATGGGAATAGAGGACCAGGCAAAGATGGCTTGGAAGATCAATAATAAGATCCCAAGAAATACTACATAGCCGCCGACTTTATGGAGGAAGATTTTATCCAGCTGCTGGGTAAGCCTTTTGGTTTTGACATCTGTATGTTCGATGCATTTTTCTAAAACACGCTGAATCGCTTGATACCTCAACCGGGTCTCTTTTACCTGAGCCTCGTCCAGGTTGAAATTGGCTTCGGCTATTTTTTCTTTTATAAAGTCCTTTTGGTACTTCTTCAAAAGCACCTCGCTGTCCTGAAACCGGATCAGTTGAAAAGCCTGATAAGGGTTTTTAAGGTTGAATTCTTTGCTGATGGTATCGGATAAGGATTCAGGAAGAAGATCCGCAGTGTCGAGGAAGGGCTGAGGCTTAGCGAATGTTTTCTTCGTTATCAGGTCCTCGATGCCCTTTAAGCTCTTGTCATTCCGCGCATTGCACTGGATGATCGGAACCCCCAAGGCTTTGTATAACTGATGTGTCTTGACAGCAATACCCTGCTTTTCAGCAGTGTCTTCCATGTTCAGGACGATGGCCATGGGCAATCCTAAATCCATTACCTGCGAAACAAGGAAGAGACCCCGCTCCATATTGGACATATCCACAATGGCCAATACGAAATCGGGCTTGTTCTCCTCGTCCAGCCCATTTAACACGCGGTGAACAATGATTTCATCTTCTGTATTGGGGTAGATACTGTAAGTACCGGGGAGGTCAATGATAGAGATGTGGCGATGCTGGATCTGCATCGGGCCGCGCCTTTTGTCTACGGTTACTCCCGGGTAATTCCCAACTTTTTGACGTAGTCCGGTCAGTCTGTTGAATATGGTGGTTTTCCCTACATTAGGGTTACCGATAAGTGCTACCGAATAGGTTGATACTTGGGTAGGGGTGGCAATATCTGACATAATTAGGAATCCAATTGAACCTGGATAAGGCGGGCTTCTGACTGTCTAAGGGCGATGACGGAGTTTTCCAATTTAAAAGCAATAGGACCCTGAAGAGGAGCTTGGTGCAAAAAAGCGATCCGCTTGCCGGGCATAAACCCCATTTCCATCAGATGAAGCGTAAGCTCGGAAGGAACCAGATCCTCAATCAGTGCATAGGCCCCTCTAGTAATTTGATCGGCTGTCATTTCTGTGCTAATTAGATTAAATCTAAATTGCCACAAACTTACACTTTTCTGCACTAAGTCGGATATAGGAAAGGGAAAAAGTTGAAAATTATGGGGGGAAAAAAGACTTGTCCATGCCGAGGAATTTCTCGTAATATACTTTGCCGCCGGAAAATAACCGCTTCATTTCCTTTAGACTCAGAAGCCTGATTTCTTCAACGTAGCTTCGGGCCTGTTGTGGTTCCCAGCGGTGTAAGCGGCTCAGCTTCGTTTTGGTCAAAATAAAATACACAAAAGAAGCAGGCATAAACTGGAAGAAGGGCAGGGTGTAATGAGGCTCGAAAAAGAAGTACCTATTCGGCGTCTGGACAAAATATTTAATGCCCACGCGCTGCACTTCCCGGGCCATCTTCGCCTGGTTTTCGAACGTCTAGAGATGCTCAATCACCGAATTGGAAAAGACTAGGTCAAAGAATCTGTCGGCAAATTGAGATAAATCTGTGGCATCTCCTGCCACGCTGGTGAGCTGTGGGAGGCTTACCGGGCTAGCACTGAGATTGAGGTGGGTGATATGGATGTTGACTGCTAGAAGGATACTTTTGTCTTTCCGAAATTCCTTGGTACCGCCCACATCCAGTATATTGATCTGAACCTTGTCTTTAAAGGCTGACCAAAACGCCTGTTCAAAAAATAAGAACCTCTTGGAACGAAATTTACTTCCCAAAGATCCAGGTTCATTGGAAGTAGATAAAAGCAATTTGATTTTGTTCATGCTGGGATACCACCGTTTACAAAGCGACGTTTGACGGTGGCTTCACACAATGGAGCCATTAAATCCAATGGATTATTTTTATTAATTTTATTGCCAAAATTGGATAGTTTAAACAGAAATTACAAGTATTTTTGCACCATTGTTATTATAGGTGCTGTATAAGAAACGAATATTGACTCTATTTTATGGCGAAACGCTTTTATAAATATTTCCCCTGGCTGTTTACTTTGGGGGATTTATTGGTGATTATTTTTTCACTGTTTATCTCAGAAAATTTGTTCAGCCAATTTGTTGATTTTAATCAATCCAATCGCCTTTTCTATTCTATCGTCCTTGGAATATGGGTGTTGGTGGCAGCTACCCGAAAGGATTACAAGCTGGGCAGGACCACAGAGTATCTCTCCACATTGAAGAGGTTAGTGGGTTCCTTGTTCTGGTTCGTTTCCCTGTTTTCGCTAGTATGGTTCTTATTCCAGTTTCAGCATTATCACCTCAACCGCTTCTTCCTGACGCTCAGTGTGTCCATTATGTTGGTATTTCTTGCCTTCTATCGGGTAGCGGTCCATATGGCGGTGAAGCAATACCGGATCAAGGGAGGCAATTACAGCAATGCCGTGGTCATTGGAAAAGGGGGGACCAGCCAAAAGCTGGTGAATATGTTTCACTTCAGAAAAGACTTTGGCATCCGGTTTTTAGGTTACTATGACGAGCAGTCTACTTGCAGCGAGACGAGAGGCAATTTTGATAAATTCTTTGATGAAGCGGATGCTTTGCTGTTGGACGTGATCTATCTTAACGAAAATCTAGGCTCCGAGACGATACAGCGGTTTATCAATTTTGCGGATGAACATTACATTAAAGTGAAGGTGATCCCCAACGACAGCCTTCAGATGGAAAAGAACCTTTCTTTCTCCAAGTATGGCGAATTTTTGGTGATTAATGTCAACGACATTCCGTTGGACAATGCTTTTAATCGGGTCGCCAAGAGAGCATTTGACATCATATTCTCAGGTCTAGTGACGATTTTCATTCTTAGCTGGATGATCCCTTTGGTGGGACTGCTGATCAAATTGGAATCTAAGGGGCCAGTGTTTTTTGTTCAGGAAAGGAACGGTGAAAATAACCGGATCTTCAGGTGTATCAAATTCCGCTCAATGACCCCCAACGATTATTCGGACACCCACCAGGCCAAGCGGAATGATCCCCGTGTCACGCGTTTGGGCGCATTCCTCAGGACCTATTCCTTGGACGAAATGCCCCAGTTTCTAAATGTATTGATGGGCGATATGTCTATCGTTGGACCCAGGCCTCATCCGGTTCCTATGAACCAAGCTTTTAAGAAGCTGATTGAAAAATATAACTCCCGTCACAAAATTAAGCCTGGTATCACAGGTCTTGCCCAAGTAATGGGCTATCGCGGCGAGATCGAAAAGCCCTATCAAATACGTTCCAGGGTAAGGCTTGATTATTTTTATATCCAAAATTGGTCATTCGGACTCGACCTTACCATCGTTTTTAACACGGTGTATAATTTGATCTTCGATAGGGAGAATGCTTATTAGTAGTATAATGGAAAAAAAGGACGCTCGGATAATTTCCGAGCGTTTTTTCTTTGTTCTTGATTTTTAGATTCTAAACAAAGCTTCCAGAAAGTCCATATTTTCACCTTTTTTCTTCAGCATCAACATAGGGACTTCGTTGTTGACGTCCAGCAGCTTTTCGGCGACACTGCCGATTAATAGTGCAGCGGAATCCGTTCTTCCCCGGCTTCCAAAGATGATTAGATCAGCACCTTCTTGCTTGGCTGCTTCAAGAATGAAGGCAGCTCTCGTGCCCTTCTCCCTTAACGATAATTTGCACGGGTATTCAGGAAGGTGGTTCTTTTGAACAAATTGTTGGTAATCTTTTTGGGCATTCTCGCGCATGATCTCCGCAAATTCCTCAAGGGACTTGCCTGTCTTGGAATATCCCTGGGGCACCTCGTACACATGGTGGCAGATGATATCGCTTGGCTCTGGATTGAAGCTCTGCGCATATTCCAATGCTAACAAGGAATAGGAGGAGAAATCTACCGGGACAAACAGTTTTTTGTAGTCACCAGTTTTTAGGGACTCAGGTAGGAATAGTACCGAACAGGAAGAGCGAAGGGCAATGCGTTTGGCTAGCGTGCCGCTTCCTTCGAGATCTTTTTTTCTGCCCATGATGATGAGGTCGATGTCTTTGACCTTGGACACTCGGAGGATTTTATCCAATGTACCCCCTTCTTTCGCATCTACCTCATAAGTTACTTCCGAAGGGAAGTCTGCTGCGACAATTTGGTCAGTGATGCTTTTCTCAATGACTTCATCCACGGGAGCTAAGAGATCCGGGTACTTGTTGGCCACCTCCTCGGGAAGGGCAAGGTCTTTGGCCACATGTATAAAGTATACCTTTTCCGCCTCAAAAAAACGGGCTAAAGTAGCGGTCTTCTTAATCAATACTTCATCCAATGGACTTAAATCAAGTCCTACTAAAATCTTTTTAAACTTTCTCATGTGCGGGGATTCAGAAATGAGCCATTAATTTAATGAATTGGTTCTTGCTTAAGAAAATTAAACTTGAATTTTATATGAAGTACAGAAAAGGAAGGACAAATAGTCGGAAATTGACGGCTGTCCTCATTTTTTGTCGATTTCATACATGAATGGCCAACGGAGTTAGTGTTGCAGGTAATGAATCCGCGACGAGAAATTGTGCTGTACCTCAATCCTCTCTATCTTCGCCATTCAAGTTTGTATATCATGGCGAAGGTTCTAAGGAAGTATTTTATAGCCATTGTGCCTGAGGGGGCACTTCAAGAAAAGGCAACAGATATTAAATTAGTATTAAAGGAAAAATACAACCTAAAATACGCCCTTAGGTCGCCCGCGCATGTCACATTAAAGATGCCTTTTTTGTGGAATGAAGCTAAAGAAGAAAGGCTTTTTTCTGCATTGGAACCCTTCTTTGCTACACAATCCTCTTTCGACCTTTCATTTCAGGGTATTGGGAAGTTTTCGGATAGGGTCATCTATATCAAAGTTAAAAAGAATGGCCTGTTGCTGGAACTGCAGAAAGAGCTTGCGCTCGTGTGCCAAAGGCAATTGAATCAAAAGCAGGAGCTGAGTGATTATGCTTATCACCCCCATATGACTGTGGCCTTTAAGGATGTTAGAAGGAAGTGCTTTGCCGATTATCTAGAAGCGGTCAAGGCCATAGGTTTTTCAGGGAAAATGTCGGTGGAGAAGGTAGCTTTGCTAAAGAAGTTAGAGGGGGAACCATGGAAGATCATTAAATCATTCCCTTTAGGTTAAAACCTCGCTCGAGGAGAGGTTTTAAGCATGCCGCACAAAACCCCCGTAAACGGCCGGAATCATAAACTTACCCTTCTTATTTGGCTTGAGCGGGTTTTTGACAACAAAAAATTGAGCGATCTAATAAAGGTCGATACTTTGTCTGAATTTTATTTTTTTGTCTTTCCCTAAAATTTTTTCTATTCCCCTGAAACCAAATATCGTTCATGGTGCCTTAACGGAGAATGCTTTGCAAGATCGGGAGACAATTTTTTATTTTATTTGTGCTATTTTCCCTTATATGGCGGTATTGGCATCTATATTTTTGTATCTAAACTATTTTCCCTAAGGATATAGTGTTTTTTGACGGTCTGTGAATATTTTAATAATATAAAATTATCAAAATATATTACTGTTCGGATCGGGGTTCGGAATTGTTTTTGTTTTGGCATTATAAATTAATTGCTTCAATATTGCATTTATTGTTGTTAAAAAACCTAAAGATTATCTTTATGAAGAAAGTTTTACTTGGTTTGGTGTTGACGGTATTTACAGTAGTTTCTGTAATGGCTCAAAGCCGGACCATAACCGGAAAGGTGACTTCGGCCGACGAGCCAGAAGGAATACCAGGAGTAAACGTCCAGGTTCAAGGGACGGCCGTGGGAGCTATCACTGATATTGATGGTAGTTACGTGGTAGAAGTGCCACAAGGATCCAATATTTTGGTGTTTAGTTTTGTGGGATTTACGACCCAAAATGTGTCCATTGGTAACCGAAGTGAGGTGAATGTTATACTTCAGGCGGATGTTCGTGAATTGTCGGAAGTGGTGATCACTGCGTTGGGTGTGGAGCGGAATCGGAATGAATTGGCTTATTCCGCACAGGAGGTTCAGGGGGAGCAGATTACTAGAACCCGTACCCCTAACTTTGTAGATGCGTTATCCGGAAAAGTCGCAGGCCTCGACATTAGAAGTAACAATACCATGGGCGGATCTACTAATGTGATCATCCGGGGGTATTCTTCTATCACAGGAAACAACCAAGCGCTTTTCGTCATTGATGGTGTTCCTGTCAGTAATGCCAACAACAATACCGCTAATCAGTCTTCGGGTAGGGTTGGTACCGACTTTGGTAATGCGGCGGCCGACTTAAACCCAGACAACATTGAATCGGTGAATGTGTTGAAAGGCGCAGCCGCTACTGCATTATATGGTTCACGTGCTGCTAACGGTGTGATCATGATCACTACTAAAAAAGGTCGTAAGAACAGTTTGAATATCACCGTCAACAGCGGCGTGACATGGACGAGTATTGATAAAAGCACCTTTGCCAGGTACCAGAAGGAATACGGGGCTGGTTACGGCGACGAATTCAGAACTCCTGCGGACTTAGGCAGTGGGGTAGGACCAGTGGTACGCTTTCAAGATGATGCTTCCTTTGGGCCTGCTTTCAACCCGAATTTGATGGTGTATCAATGGGATGCCATTGATCCCTTCTCTCCCAACTATGGGAAAATGACTCCCTGGGTGGCCGCGGAAAATGATCCGAGCACTTTTTATGAAACTGGCTTGAACTCCAACCAAAGCATCAATATAAGTGGAGGTGGGGACGAAACTACTTTTAATTTGGGCTATACGCGTAATGATATCAAAGGTAACCTGCCCAATAGCTGGATCGACAAAGACCAATTCAACTTTAACGCTTCTTATGATGCGTCAGAAAGATTGACGGTAACTGCTTCTGCAAATTACACCCGAACAGCCGGTATGGGGCGTTATGGTACTGGCTACAATGGCCGTAACCCCAATCAGCAATTCAGGCAGTGGTGGCAAACCAATGTGGATCTCAAGGAGCAGGAAGCTGCCTATTGGAGAAACGAACAAAACATTACGTGGAATTGGAATGCGGCTAACTCAGGTCCTATTTATTCCGACAATCTCTACTGGACGAGATATCAAAACTATTCTAATGACAGCAGGGATAACTTCTATGGGTTTGCCAGTGTTAACTATAAGGTTGCTGACTGGTTGAGTGTGATGGGTAGAGCTTCCTTTAACACGACGGAAGACCTGCAGGAAGAGCGTATGGCGATAGGAAGTGCGGATGTCAGTGAATACACAAGGTTTAACAGAGGTTTTAATGAAACCAATTTTGACTTGATGTTAAGCTTCAACAAAGATATCTCCTCAGATATCAGCTTCAATGGCCTATTGGGTTCCAACCTAAGAAGAAGCCGTGTTAGCTCAATCAGAGCTAGTACCAACGGAGGATTGGTGGTCCCTGGGCTTTATTCGCTTTCCAACACCGTGAGTGCTATCGAGCCTCCAACGGAGATTTTTGAACGTGTGGGGGTTGATGGAATCTTTGCCAATGCGAACTTCGGTTACAAAGAGAAACTGTTCCTGGAGTTGTCCGCACGTCAGGATAAGTCCACAACTTTGCCTGAAGGCAATAATACCTATTTCTATCCTGCTGTGGCTGCTAATTACGTGTTTACTGAAGATTTTACTTCTTCGTGGTTGACCCACGGTAAAATTCGGGCCAATTACGCTGAAGTAGGCAACGATGCACCTGCTTTAAGTGTGTTCGATGTATATGATGCGGTGACTGGCTTTGGTGATAAACCAATCTTTTCCATGCCTAGCACTAGAAACAACAATGAGCTGATTCCTGAAAGGCAGAAAAGTATAGAAGCGGGTGTCGAATTAGATTTCTTTAATAGCTTGTTTGGTTTTGACGTGACGTGGTATCGTTCTAATACGATCAACCAGATCATTCCGGTCAACACTTCTGCTGCCACTGGATATACCCGTCGATTTGTTAATGCAGGAGAAGTTCAAAACCACGGTATTGAAGTTTCTGCCTTCGTGACTCCCATACAGACGCAGGATTTCACTTGGACGATGAACGTGAATTTCTCCCGAAATAGAAATGAAGTGATCAGTCTATACGGAGAGGGCGAAAACAAGGTGGAGAATGTGCCTTTGGCCTCTTTTCAAGGCGGCGTTTCTGTGAATGCAGCCGTAGGGCAGCCTTACGGAGTGCTGAGGGGAACTGATTTTATTTACTTTGATGAAGCCAAAACACAGAAGGTGGTGAACTCTTCCGGATACTACATGGCCACTGGCAGATCCGACGAGATCATCGGTGATCCTAATCCTGACTGGATCGGCGGTGTGAACAATACCTTTAGCTATAAAGGCTTTAATTTAGGCTTCTTGATTGATATCCGCAAAGGGGGAGATGTCTTTTCGCTTGACCAATGGTATGGTGAAGGCACTGGGCTGTACCCTGAAACTGCAGGCTTGAACGACAAGGGGAATCCTGTCAGATCTCCAGTGGAAGAAGGGGGAGGAATTTTGCTGCCAGGAGTGAAAGAAGACGGCAGCCCTAATGATATTTATGCCGGAAACTATAACGGTAACGGTAATACAGCTTTTGGTTATGCCGCCAATGGTGCTAATGGAACGCCAAGAGCGATGTACGTGTACGATGGAAGCTTTGTAAAGCTAAGAGAAGTAGCGCTGTCTTACTCTCTTCCTCAATCCATCGTAGGCGACTGGGGAGTGGTAAAAGGCGTGGATCTTCAATTGATCGGGCGTAACCTATGGATCATCCACAAGAATATGAAGTATTCTGATCCTGAGGAAGGGTTAAGTTCCGGTAATGCTGGCAGAGGGTATCAGAGTGGTGCCTATCCAGCCGTACGAAATTATGGGTTCAACGTAAGGTTTAACTTCTAAAACATCAGACAATGAAAAAAATATTCATATACCTCGTCTCAATGGTGCTCTTTGCATCATGCGTAGACAATCTAGATGATTTTAACGTCGACCAAAAGAAAGCTTCCCAAGTGCCTCCGGGAACGCTCTTTACCGGTGCGGTTAAGAACTTGACCGACGTGATGACTACGCCAAACGTAAACACAAATAATTACAGGTTTTACGTTCAGCATTGGACATCCACCCAGTATTTGGATGAACCACGCTACAATATGACATCCCGAACCATTCCACAGAACATGTTTCAAACACTATACAGAGATGTGTTGATGGATTTGAACGATGCCAAGCGGCTGATTCAGGAAAACGACTTGATGGATCCTGACGTGAAGGATAATCAATTGGCTCAAGTGGAAATGGTGGAGGTCTATGCCTGGTCCATTCTTCTGAACACATTCGGTGATGTGCCGTATTCTCAAGCCTTAAATCGAGACATTTCTCTTCCGGCCTATGATGATGCCGCGACGGTTTATAATGATATTCTTACGCGCTTGGATGCTGCATTGGACCGGATCCAGCTTACTGCAGATGGCTTTGGAAATGCGGATGTCCTTTATGACAGTGACATGGCCATGTGGGTAAAATTTGGAAATTCTTTGAAACTAAAGCTGGCGATGGTCCTTGCCGATGTGAGTCCAGACCAGGCCCAGTCCTTGGTGGAAGAAGCCGCACCTAACGTGTTTACTAGTAATGCGGATAATGCCGCATTTCCCTATCTGTCTAATGCGCCGAACAACAACCCGGTTTCTGAAAATATCAATCCGCTCCGTACCTCTAGAGAAGATTATGTCCCCGCAAATACGTTAGTTGATGCTATGAACGAACTGGAGGATCCCAGGAGAGCTCGTTATTTTACTCAATATAACGGAGAATATAAAGGTGGACGATATGGATTCACCAATAGCTATTCTGAAGTGTCGCATGTGCATGATGATATCATTGCGCTTGATTTCGAATCATTGTTACTGGACTATGTTGAAGTAGAATTCTTGTTGGCGGAGGCCGTCGAAAGAGGCTTTAACGTGGGTGGTTCTGCTGCGGAGCACTATAATGCTGCAGTGACTGCATCCTTCGACTACTGGGGCGCTCCGGGCGCGGCGGCATATCTAGCCAAGCCCGCAGTGAACTACAGCTCTGCTTCAGGAGACTGGAAACAAAAAATCGGTAAACAAAAGTGGATAGCCTTGTATAATAGAGGTTTTGATGCGTGGTTGGAATGGAGGAGGCTAGATGCGCCCACCTTACTGCCTCCTGTTGTTGAAGGTCTTGACTTCACTGTTCCCACCCGGCTGATTTATCCGGTAAATGAACAAACCTTAAATGGCGCCAACCGAAACGCTGCAGCTGATGCAATCGGAGGAGATCAATCCTCAACCAAATTATGGTGGGATACCAACTAAATCTTCTAACAGGGACGAAATTATTAAACAAAAGGCTGTTCTCTCTGAGGCAGCCTTTTGTTGTTGTAAATTATTCAGAAGAATTTTTCTCGTTCAAATACAGAAAAATGAAATACCTGTACTATCTGATTCGGGGAAGATATTAATTTGTAAAATTAAATTTTAAAGTGCTCTCATTTATCTAGGGTATCTGGAAATATATTCTGAAATAACCCCACCGATCTCTATATTGTTTTGCCTTAAATTCCCTATTTTTCTTCTGCTGTTTTGCGATATCCGCAGATAAACCTTTATTTAAGGTAGAGATTTAACTCTTTTTGCAAAATATATTTTAATTTTTAAAATTTTGTTAAATGTTAAAAAACTTAAAAAAGAGGTCTTAAGGTTGCAAACGGTAAATTTGCAGTTAGGTGGCGGATGGTGTTTATTTTAATTTTGCTATAACATCAGCTGATGATTATAGATAATTTCAGTTTTTTAGAATATGATTCTGTTTCCATAACTGCTTGTTTCTAAAGTTAGAACTTTTATAATTGCCTATAAGTTGTGTTAAAAGCATAATTTATAGACTAATTTTGTTTTTTGTATATTTCAGTTGCCGGTTTTGTTAAAAATCTTCTAATAAGAAATAGAAGGGATTTGGTCAAAAAACCAAATTTTTTTATTAGTGGTCTATAGCGTCTATAACAAGTGATTATTGCTATTTCAAATTATTTAATGATTATTGTAGCTGAATTGTTATAAAACCAAAATGTTTATTTTATGAAAAAAGCTTTACTGTGTTTGGCGTTAGCCTGGTTCGCAGTATTCTCTGCTACGGCGCAGAGTCGTACTGTGACAGGCAAGGTGTCCTCGGCCGATGAGCCGGATGGAATACCAGGCGTGAATGTTCGGGTTCAGGGAACTACAATGGGAGCTATAACGGACCTTGACGGTTCCTACTCTGTGAGTGTTCCAGCAGGGTCTGACGTGTTGGTCTTTAGCTTCGTTGGTTTTTTGACTCAAGAGGTTGCTATAGGCAACCGTTCTACTATCGACGTTGTTTTGGACCCGGACGTTAAAGTCCTGAGCGAAGTGGTAGTGGTGGGTTATGGTACCCAGGAGAGAAGAGAGGTGACCGG
>Ga0079224_100003831_pt1 | contig 19190 bp, 13 predicted proteins | sample Stecom2015_FD_80414 | JGI IMG/M metagenome (GOLD analysis project Ga0079224, IMG submission 80414) | Agricultural soil microbial communities from Utah to study Nitrogen management - Steer compost 2015 | ecosystem: Environmental > Terrestrial > Soil > Agricultural land | place: USA: Utah... | reverse complement strand
CGCCCTCGGGCGCCGTGCCGTCGAGACGCTCCTCGGGGCGTTCGCCGGCCTCGCGCAGCAGCCGCACCTCCACCCAGCCCGCCGCGCAGCCCGCGAGCGCGCGGGCGGGCGGGGCGCCCTCGGCCAGCGCCGCCAGCGCGCCCGCGGCGGCGAGGGCCGCGGGGTCGGCGCCGACGCCCGCCGTGCCCCACGCGCCCGCGGTGCCGGTCGCGCCCGTCGCGGGCACCGCCTGCACCGCCTGCACCGTCGGCACCAGCGCCGGCGCCACCACCGCCAGCCGCGCCTGCGCCCCCTCCGGCGCCGGCAGCTCGTCGGCGAACAGCGGCGCCCCGCGCTCGAGCAGGCGGTAGCGCGGCGCGGCGACGGGCAGGCGCGCGGCGTACGCCTCCATCAGCGCCTCCTCCACGGCCGTGAGGCGCGCCGCCAGCCGGGCGCGCTCGCGCTCGGTGAGGTCGAGCGCCTCGTCGCGCAGGCGCAGGAGCTCGAGGCGCTCCTCCTCCAGCGCCTCCAGGCCCGCGGCCGGCTCGGGCAGGGCGGAAGGCGCGGCCGGCGCGGCGGCCGGGGCGGGGGGGAGCGGCGCCGGCGGCGCCCCGAGCGGCTCGCCCGCCAGGTAGCGCGCTACGTCGCGGTAGCGCCTAAGCGCGCCGCCCTCGACCGCCCACACCTCGGTGGCCAGGCGCTCGGCGAGGCGACGGTCGTGGGTGGCGAGCACCAGCGCCGCGCCGCTGGCGTCGAGCTTCGCGGCCAGCTGCTCCTCCAACGCCTCCACGGCCGCCAGGTCGAGGTCGTTGGTCGGCTCGTCGATCAGCCACAGGTCGGCGTCCTCCGCGAGCGCGAGCGCCAGCCCGGCGCGGGCGCGCTCGCCGCCGGACAGCGCCTCGGGCGGGCTCGCCCAGGCGCGCGGCGGCACCCCGGCGCCGGCGAGCAGGCGGCCGGCGGCCACGCGCCCGACGCGCGCCTCCGCCTGCTCGAGGAGCGGCGCGCCGTCCGCGAGGCCGCGGCTCGACTGGTCCACGTGGCGCAGCCGTAGGGCGGGCGCGTACCGCACCTCGGCGCGCGCGTCGGTCGAGGCCAGCTCGCCCGCCAGCAGGCGCAGCAGCGTGCTCTTACCGCTGCCGTTGGGCCCCAGCAGCGCCACGCGGTCGCCGCGCGCTAGGCGCAGCGTCACGTCCTCGAGGACCGCCGGCGCCGTCAGGTGCTCGGCCTCCAGCAGGGTGGCGGCGCCGCGCGCCCGGCGCTTGGCGGTGCCCGGGCCGGCCAGGCGCGGACCGTCGGGCGCCCCCGCGCCCCCGGCGCTCGCACCGGCGTCGTGCGGGGCGAGGAGGCGCTGGCGCTGCCGCAGGGCCGCGCGGCGCCGCGCGTTCGCCTTGCGCCCGAAGGTGGCGAGCTCGGCCGCCATGGCCTCCAGCCGCCGCGCCTCCTTCTGGCGCTCGCGCTCGCGCTTGTGGCTCGCCCGCAGGACGCCGTCGCGCCGCGCCCGCGCCACGGCGTAGTGCCCGCCCTCCAGCGCCCAGCGCGCGGGGGCCGACGGGTCCAGGCGCGAGGGCTCCAGGAACGCCGTGCGGTTCGTGGCCTCGTCGAGCAGGGCGCGATCGTGGCTCACCACCACCACCGCGCCGCGCCAGCGCGCCAGGCGCCGCGCCAGGCGGGCGCGGGCGGGCAGGTCGAGGTGGTTGGTGGGCTCGTCCAGGACCAGCACGTCGGGGGCGGCGGCCAGCGTGCGCGCGAGCGCCAGGCGGCGGCGCTCGCCGGCCGACAGCTCCGCCACGGGGCGAGCGTCGTCCTGGGGCCCGAAGCCCACCGCCGCCAGCTCGCGCCGCAGCGCGGCCTCGGCCTCGAAGCCGCCCAGCCGCTCGAACTCCGCGCGCAGGTGGGCGTACGCCTCGTCGCTCGCGGCGCCGGCGGCGAGGCGGCGCTCCTCCTCGCGCAGGCGCCGCTCGAGCTCGTCCAGGTGCGCCAGGGCGCCGCGCGCCGCCTGCCACACGGTGAGCGCGCCGGCGGGGCGCGCCTCGTCGCGCTGCGGCAGGTAGCCCAGCCGCACGCCGGGGGCGCGCAGCAGGCGGCCCGCGTCGGGCGGCTCCAGGCCGGCCAGCGTGCGCAGCAGGGTGCTCTTGCCGCTGCCGTTGGGGCCCACGAGCCCCAGCCGGTCGCCGGCCGCGAGGCGCAGGTCGACGCCGGCGAACAGCTCGCTGCCGCCCACGAGGCGCGTTACGCCGCGAGCGACCAGGAGCTCCATGCGCCTTCCGGGGTCGGGGAGGGGGCGGGCACGGCGCCATCTTAGCCAAGCGCGCCGGTCGTGCTGGCGTCCGCCGGCGGTGGCGCCCAGGGCTATCCTGGCGTGGTGAAGCGCTTCATCGGCCGCGGGGCCAACCAGCCGTTCGACTGCGTCGTGTGCGGCGCCCCGGTGCCGCCGCTGGCGGCCGGCGGCTACCGCAACCACTGCCCGTACTGCCTGCACTCGTTGCACGTCGACGTCAACCCCGGCGACCGCGCCTCCGACTGCGGCGGCGTGCTCGAGCCGGTCGGGGTGGAGAGCTCGGGCAAGAAGGGGTGGGTGATCGTCCACCGCTGCCGCGCCTGCGGCGAGGTGCGCCGCAACCGCGCCGCGCTCGACGACCCCGACGTGCCCGACGACTACGACGTCATCCTGGCGCTGTCCGCGGGCCGCCCGCCGCGTTGGTAGACTCGCTTCGACCCACCGTGCGGGCGCTGCTAACGATCCGCCCGGGCTCACGCCCCGGCGCGGCCGGCGGCGCGTAGGAGTGACGATGGCATACCGGAACCTGACCCTAGCGGAGCGGGGCGGCGCGCTGCGCGTCACCCTGGAGCGCCCCGAGGTGCTCAACGCGCTCTCCTTCGAGCTGCTCGCCGAGCTGGCCGACGTCCTCAGCGGGCCGGCCGCCGACCCGGGGGTGCGCGCGGTGCTGATCACCGGCGCGGGACGCGGCTTCTGCGCCGGCGCCGACCTCGGCTCCACGAACGTCGACGGCGACATCGGCGGCATCCTCGAGCGCTCGTACCACCCCGTGGTGCGCGCCATCGCCGCCCTGGAGAAGCCGGTGGTGGCGGGCGTGAACGGCGTGGCGGCCGGCGCCGGCATGAGCCTGGCGCTGGCGTGCGACATGCGCCTGCTGGCGCAGAGCGCCAGCTTCGCCGTCGGCTTCACCGGCATCGGGCTGGTGATGGACGCCGGCTGCAGCTACTTCCTGCCGCGCCTGGTGGGCGTCGGGCGCGCCATGGAGCTAGCCTTCTCCAACCGGCGCGTGCACGCCAGCGAGGCGCTGGCGCTGGGCCTCGGCGAGCGGCTGCTCGAGGCCGAGGGCGAGGCGTTCGCCGAGGCCGCCTTCGAGGAGGCGGTGAAGCTGGCGCAGGGCCCCACCCTCGCGTTCGGCCTCGCCAAGCGCGAGCTGCGCGCCAGCCTCGACCACGGCCTCGAGGAGCAGCTGGCCCTGGAGGGGGCGTCGCAGGCGCGCGCCGCCGTATCGCACGACCTGCGCGAGGGGCTCGCCGCCTTCCGTGAGAAGCGCGCCCCGCGCTTCGAAGGCCGCTAGGCGGCAGGGCGAAGGAGGAACGGGTGGCGACCGCGGACACGATCTTCTACGGCAACGTCCTGACCATGGACCCGGCCGCGCCGCGCCAGGGCGGCGTGGCGGTGCGCGCCGGGCGCGTGCTGGCGGTCGGAAGCGCCGCCGAGCTGCACCCCCTGGCCGGGCCCAGCACGCGCGTGGTGCACCTGGGTGGCTGGACGCTGATGCCTGGCTTCCACGACGCCCACCTGCACCTCACGGCGCACGGGCGGGCGCTGGAGCAGCTCGACCTGGCCACCAGCGCCACCCTGGAGGACGCCCTCGCGCGCGTCGCGGAGCGCGCCGCCCGCTTGGCGGCGGACGAGTGGCTGCAAGGATCGGGCTTCTCGCTGCACCGCTGGGGCCTGCGCAGCGTCGGCCCCAGCGAGGCCGACGCGCTGGAGCGCGCCGCCGGCGGCCGCCCCGTCTACCTCAGCAGCCAGGACCACCACTCGGCTTGGGTCAGCCGCGCGGCGCTCAGGCGCGCCGGCGTGAGCGCCGCCACCGGGGAGGTGGCCGAGGGCGTGATCGTGCGCGACGCGAGCGGCGAGCCCACCGGGCTGCTGCTCGAGAAGGCCACGCGCCTGGTGGCCGACGCCATCCCGGAGCCCGACGCCGCCACGGTGAGGCGCTGGCTGGCGGGCGCGGCCGCCCACCTGGCGTCGCTGGGCGTGACCACCGTGCACCACATGGCGTACGAGCCGGCCGCCTACTTCCGGCAGCTGGCCCTCAGCGCCACCGACCCCGGCTACCCGCTGCGGGTGTGGGCGTGCGTGCCGCACGCGAGCATCGAGGCGGCGGCCGAGATCGGCCTCGCCACCGGCCTGGGAGGCGACGGCTTCCGCGTGGGCGGCGCCAAGTTCTTCGCCGACGGCGCGCTCGGCAGCCGCACCGCCTGGATGCTGGAGCCGTACGCCGGGGGCACCGAGACGGGCATGCCCGTCGACGGCCCCGAGGTGCTGGCCGAGCGCGTGCCGCTGGCGATCGCCGCCGGCCTCACCCCGGTGACCCACGCCATCGGCGACGCCGCCACCCGCGCGGTGGTCGACGCCTACGAGGCCAGCGCGGAGGCGTGGCGCGCGCAGGGGCTGCGGCCGCGCCTCGAGCACGCCCAGCACATGCACCCGGTCGACGTGAAGCGCGCCGGCGCGCTCGGGCTGGTGGCGTCGATGCAGCCCGTGCACCTCACCTTCGACGTGGCGCAGATCCACGACGCGCTGCCAGGCCGCCTGGAGCGCGCCTACCCCATGCGCTCGCTGGCGCAGGCCGGGGCGGTGCTGGCGTTCGGCTCCGACACGCCGGTGGCGCCGCCGGACGTGTTCGAGGGGCTCCGGGCGGCCTCGCGCCGGGCCGCGCCCGACGGGCGGCGCCTGTCGCTGTCCGAGGCGGTGGCGCCCGACGTGTCGCTCGCGGCCTACACGACGGGCGCCGCCTACGCCATCGGGGCGGAGGGGCGCTCGGGGCGGCTGCGCGCCGGCTTCGACGCCGACCTGGTGGTGCTGTCGCACGACCCCACCGTCAGCCTCGACGGCCTCGAGGTGGTGGCCACCATGAAGGGCGGCGCGCTCACCTACGGCGCCGAGCGGCTGGCCGGCTGAGGCGCCGGCCGCCGCCTCAGCGCGGAGACACCACCATCTCGTGCACGCGGCCGCGCGGCGGGCGCGTGGCGAGGAACAGCAGCGCCTCCGCCAGCGCCTCGGGGTCGACCCAGTTCGCAGCGTCGGCGTTGGGCATGGCGGCGCGGTTGGCGGGGGTGTCGATGGCGGCGGCGGGGAGCACCAGCGCCACGTTCACGCCGTCCTTGCCCACCTCGGCCGCCAGCGAGCGGAAGTAGGAGGCCACCGCCCCCTTGGAGGCGGCGTAGGCGGTCGTGCCTGGCGAGGGGGAGATCACCGCGTTGGCGGCCACCGCCGCCACGAAGCCGCGCCCGCGCGGCAGCATCCGCGGCAGCACCGCGGTGGTGGCGTTCACAGCGGTGCGCAGGTTGACGTCGAGCATGCGCTCGAACCCGTCGGCGTCGACCTCCGAGGCGCGCCCCATGCTGAAGCCGCCCGCCAGGTTGAGGAGCGCCTCCACCGGGCCCTGCGCCTCCGCGACGGCCGCCATCAGCTGGCGCGTGGTGGCGGCGGAGGTGAGGTCGGCGCCGTAGGCGGCGGCCGCGTCGGGCCCGGCGGCCGCGCGCACCGCCTCGAGGGTGGCGCGGACGCTGGCCTCGCGGCCGGGCCGGGTGACCAGCGCCAGGCGGTAGCCCGCCCGCGCGAAGCGCAGCGCCACGGCCGGCGCCAGGCCCCCGGCGGCGCCGGTGACGACCGCCAGCATCCCGCTCTCGTGCGTGTCCATGCCCCACTCTACCGGCCGCGCGCACCTCTCATGGGAGGCTCACGTCGCGAGCGCCGGAGCGGGCAGAAACCCCGTCCTGAACGGCAAGAACCGTTTGACCGGGGGTGCCGCGAAGGGGTAGAATGGACAGGTTAGGTGGCGCGCGGTGAGCGTCCTGCAGGTAGCCTTCGCGCCGGCCCGCGCCGCCTCACCCGGAGGTTCCTTTGAACGCGAACAAGACGTCCGGCGCTTACACCGCCGAGAACATCAAGGTGCTGCGCGGCCTCGAGGGCGTGCGCAAGCGCCCCGCCATGTACGTGCAGGGCGGCACCGGCATCGACGGCTACCACCAGCTCCTCACCGAGATCATCGACAACGCCATCGACGAGTCGCTGGCCGGCTACGCCGACACCGTCGAGGTCACCCTCAACGCCGACGGCTCCGCCAGCGTCACCGACAACGGCCGCGGCATCCCCGTCGACACCATGGAGCGCGAGGGGCGCCCCGCCATCGAGGTCATCTTCACCGAGCTCCACGCGGGCGGCAAGTTCGACTCCGGGGCCTACAAGGTCTCGGGCGGCCTGCACGGCGTGGGCAGCTCGGTGGTGAACGCGCTGTCCACCGACTTCATGGCCGAGGTGTGGCTGGACGGCAAGCACCACCGCATCCGCTTCCACAACGGCGAGGTCGTGGAGCCGCTCAACGTCGTGGGGCCCGCCCCCAAGAAGAAGACCGGCACCCGCGTCACCTTCCACCCCGACATGTCGGTGTTCAAGGACATCGAGGGCTTCGACTACGCCCGCGTGCGCCGGCGCCTGCGCGAGCTCGCCTTCCTCACCGGCGGCGTCAAGATCGTCCTCACCGACGAGCGCGGCGACACCCCCAAGACCGAGACGTTCCAGGAGCAGGGCGGCGTGGCCGCCTTCGCCAAGACCCCGGCGCAGGGCGGCGAGCTGCTCTACGACAAGCCGCTCGTCATGAGCGGCACGGCCTCGGTGCAGACCGACCAGGGCATGCAGGACATCGAGGTCGACGTCGGCCTGGTGCACAACAGCGCCTACGGCCAGACCATCCTGACCTACGCCAACATGATCACCAACCGCGACGGGGGCACGCACCTCACGGGCTTCAAGAGCGCCTACACGCGCGTGCTGAACAACTACGCCCGCTCCAAGAACCTGCTGAAGAAGGGCGACCCGGCCCCCACCGGCGACGACTTCCTCGAGGGCATCTCCTGCGTCATCTCCGTCAAGCTGCCGGACCCGCAGTTCGAGTCGCAGGCCAAGGTCAAGCTCCTCAACCCCGAGGCGCAGTCGGCGGTCAACAGCGTGGTCTACGAGAAGCTCACCGAGGAGCTCGAGGAGAACCCCAGGATCGGCCGCCAGATCATCGAGAAGGCCGCGCAGGCCGCCCGCGCGCGCGAGGCCGCCCGCAAGGCGCGCGACCTGGTGCGCCGCGCCAACCCCCTCGAGAACGACGACCTGCCGGGCAAGCTCGCCGACTGTCAGTCCGAGGACCCCAGCGTCTCCGAGCTGTACATCGTGGAGGGCGACTCGGCCGGCGGCAGCGCCAAGCAGGGCCGCGAGCGCCGCTTCCAGGCCATCCTGCCGCTACGCGGCAAGATCCTCAACGTCGAGAAGGCCAACATCGGCAAGATCCTCAAGAACGCCGAGATCCGCGCCATGGTGGCCGCCATCGGCGCCGGCATCGAGGGCACCGGCGACGACTCGCACTTCAACCTCGACGAGGTCCGCTACCACCGCATCATCATCATGACGGACGCGGACCACGACGGCTCCCACATCCGGACGCTGCTGCTCACCTTCTTCTACCGGTTCATGCGCCCCCTCATCGACGCCGGCTACCTCTACATCGCCCAGCCGCCGCTGTACGGCGTGCGCATCGGGCGCCAGCGCGACATGCGGTACGTCTACGACGAGGCGGCCCTCGTGGAGCTGCAGCGCAAGAACCGCGACAAGCGCTTCGAGATCCAGCGCTTCAAGGGCCTCGGGGAGATGAACCCCGAGCAGCTCTGGGAGACCACCATGAACCCCGAGACGCGCGTGCTCAAGCGCGTCACCATCGACGACGTGCTCGAGGCCAGCGAGACCTTCGAGGTGCTGATGGGCACCGAGGTGCCGCCGCGCCGCGAGTTCATCGAGACCAACGCGCACCTGGCCAGCATCGACATCTGAAGCCCGACGGGGCGCCGCCTGCTGGGCGGCGCCCACGCTAAGGGCGCCTCGGGCGCCACGGAGAAGCGGCCGCCGGTACCGGAACCGGCGGCCGCTTCTCCGCGTACCGTGGGCGGGCGTGGGGCGCCCGCCCACGGCGTCACCCCCGCGTCACTCCAGGCCCGCGGCCGTGCGCAGGTCGTGCACCTGGGTGAACGAGAGCGCCTCGCCACGCACCGCGGCCACGTCGCTGGCCGCGTACGGCTCGAAGCCCGGCAGGGCGGCGTCGTTGCCCCACGCCGTCATGACGTGGTTGGCGATGGCAGCGATGTCGGCGTCGCCCAGGTGGGCGTGAGCCGGCATCAGGCCGTTGTAGACCATGCCGTCGACGTCGATGGGCCCCTGCATGCCGAAGGTGATGATCGCGAGCGGCAGCGCGCGGTCGGCCTCGTAGAGCGCCGGGGCGTGCCCCGCCAGCGGCGGGAAGGCGCCCGGCAGACCCTGGCCGCTCGACTGGTGGCAGGCGGCGCAGGTGCTGACGTAGAGCGCCTCGCCGTCGGGGAGGGCGGCGGTGGCGCCACCCTCCGCGTCCGCGCCGGTCGTGCCGGTGTCGCCAGCGGCGCCGGCCTGCGCGGGCGCCGCTGGCGCGGCGCCCGCGGTGTAGAAGCCCGGGTTCACCACGCCGCGCTCGGCCACGAGCTCCATGGCGCGGAAGATGTCGATGCGCGCGCGGTCGCCGTCGACCTCGTAGCCGCTGAGGGCGGCGGTCGAGTCGATCAGGTGCTGCTGGAACTGGGTGCCGTCGAGCGCCTGGTAGCGGCCCTGGGGCCGCGCGGTGGCGAGCAGGAGCAGCACCACGATGGCGGCGATCATCGCCACGGTGCCGAGCGCGACGGCCATGCGCACCTGGCGCGGGCTGAACAGGTACTGGCTACGGTCAGGCATGGGGTTCCGCCACCACCTTCACGAGGCGCGGGTCGTTGGCGGGCAGCACGTTGCGGGCGCCCAGGGCGCGCGCGAACAGCGCCAGCCAGATGCCGCCGAGGCCGATCACCAGCAGCACGTCGAGCAGCGTGACGTCGGCGCCCGGACGCTCGAAGCTCGGGGCGATCATCCAGAACGTGCTAAGCAGCTGCACGAGCAGCGCCCACACCGCCACCACGCTGAGCGCGCGGCGCTTGCGCTTGACCCAGCGCGAGAACAGGATCATGAACGGCGCGAAGAAGCCGAAGAACAGGATGAAGGCGCTGACGCCCACCCAGCCGGGCCCGAGCCGCACGAAGTACCAGGTGGCCGTCTCGGAGACGTTGTTCGACCACTGGATGATCAGCTGGCTGATCTGCACGTAGGCCCAGAACATGGTCAGGGCCATCAGCAGGTTGCCGAGGTCCTGCAGGCGCTTGGGCGTGAGCAGCGCGTCGATGGTGGGGTTGGCGCGCGCCAGCGCCACCATCACCAGGATGATCAGGGCCACGGCCGAGACCGCCTGGCTGGCCATGAAGATGCCGGGGTAGATGCCCGAGAACCACGTGGGGGTGAGGGACATGCCCCAGTCGAAGGCGGCGAAGGTCATGGTCATGATGTAGATCACGATCCACAGGCCCGCCATGTTCTTCATGCGGTAGCCGGTGCGGCCGGGGTCCTCGGTGGCCTCGTCCTGCCGGCGCCCGAGGGCGCGGTAGAGGTAGGCGCCCAGCGTCCAGAGCGCGAACACGATCACGGCGCGCGCGATGAAGAACGGCGTGTTCAGGTAGGCGGTCTTGGCCGCCACCATCGGCCACGCCTCCACGTAGGCCGGGTCGGTCCACGGGTAGAGGTCGCGCATGGCGAAGAGCACCGGCACGAACAGCAGCGCCAGCAGCGGCACCACCGAGGCGGCCGCCTCGAGGGGGCGGGTGATGAGCGCGCCCCAGGAGCCGCCGGCCAGGTGCACCACGAACAGCAGCAGCAGGCTGCCGAGCGACAGGCCGGACCAGAAGAGGAAGCTCGTCAGGTACGACTCGAAGAAGCCGCCGGCCGTGGTGAAGCCGAGGATCACGGCGCCTAGCAGGGCGATGCCGCCGACCACCAGGCCGATCAGCTGCAGCCTGCTGGTGTCGATGGGGGGCAGTCTGAGGGCGTTCACCGTGCGGCCTCCGTCTGGGTCAGCTGGCTCAGGACGTCGGCGGGCACGTCGCTGACCGAGGCGTTCTGGCTGAGCTGCAGCGCCTTGACGTAGGCGGAGATGGCCCAGCGGTCCTCGGGGCGGACGCGCGACGCGTAGCTGAACATGCGTCCGAAGCCGTTGGTGATGGCGTTGTAGTAGTAGCCCACGGGGGCGTCGAGCAGGCGCTGCGTGTCGACGAACGACACCGGCTGCGGGAAGCCGCGCTGCACGACCATGCCGCGGCCGTCGCCGTTGTAGTTGTGGCAGGGCGCGCAGTAGATGTCGTAGCGCTCCTTGCCGCGCAGCAGCACGTCGACGTCGAGGTCGATGGGCAGCTCGGTCAGGAAGCCCTGCGGCCCCATGCCGGTGAGGTAGGCGGGCTCGAGGGCGCCGCGCTCGCGCGACACGGTGCCTTCGGGGATCGGGCGCATGCCGCTGCCGTCGGCGAAGAACGGGCTGGCGTCGAAGGCGTCGACGCGCGGCTGGTCGAACATGTTGCGGCCGCAGGCCGTCAGGAGCAGCACGCCCAGCAGCGCTGCGAGCACGAGGCGGAGCGAGCGACGGGTGCGTTTCACGGCTCCACCTCCGACACGCGCTCGGGGCCGAGCGCCTCGAGGAACGCGCGCGTCTGGTCGAGGTCGAACCTCGGGTCGGTGGCCTCGATCGCGAGGAAGAACTTGTCGCGCGAGGCCTGTTCGAAGCCGGGGGTGTTGAAGATCGAGTTGTAGGGGCGCGGCAGACCGTTGCGCAGGATCATGCCGATGCCCGCCGTCAACCCGGCCGAGAGGATCGTGATCTCGTACATGATGATGATCCAGTTGGGCCAGCTGTTGAGGGGCCGCCCGCCCACGTTGATGGGGTAGTAGCTGGTGGCGGCCCACCATTGCATGAAGAAGCCGCCCAGGCCCGCCAGCAGGCCCACGACCAGCACCACCCACCCGAGGTTGGTGGGGCGCAGGCCCAGGTCCTCGTCGAGGCCCTCGACGGGGAAGGGGGTGTAGGCGTCGGTGCGGGTGTAGCCCGCCTGGCGCGTGCGCTCGGCGGCCTGTCGGATCGCTTCCACGCTGTCGAACTGCGCGACCAGCGCGTACAGCGGTTCGGCCTTACGGCCAAGTGCCACGCTGCTCATGCGGTCTCCTCGGCGTGATAGTAGTCCATGCGGATCTTCTCGAAGGCGTCGCTGCCGTGCTCGCGGTCGTGGAACGCCGTCTCCTTGGTCTCGGCCGTGGCGATCGTCGGCAGCAGGCGGATGAACAGGAAGAACAGCGTCCCGAACAGCCCCAGGCTACCGATGAACAGCGACCAGTCCCAGAAGGTCGAGACGTAGTCGCCCCACGAGGAGAGCAGGAAGTCCTTGGTGAGCGACACGATGAAGATCACGAAGCGCTCGAGCCACATCCCGATGCTGACGATGATCGAGATGAAGAACAGCACCCAGGGGCTCTGCCGCACGCGCCGGAACCAGAGCGGCTGGATGGCCACGAAGTTGCACAGGATCAGCGCCCAGAAGAAGAGGGCGTGGTCGCCGAACATGCGGTTCCAGATCATGTAGCGCTCGGCCTCGACGCCTGAGTACCAGGCGATGAAGATCTCGATGAAGTAGCCGTACACCACGATCATGCCGGTGGCCAGCATCAGCTTGGCCGAGTTGTCGAGGTGACGCATCGTGATCAGGTGCTCGAGCTTGAGCGCCTTGCGCAGCGGCACCGCCAGGATCAGCACCATCGCGAAGCCGGCGAACACGGCCCCGGCCACGAAGTAGGGCGGCATGATGGTGTTGTTCCAGCCCGGCAGCTGCGCCACGGCGAAGTCCATGGCGATCGTCGAGTGCACGCTGAGCACCAGCGGGAAGCTGAGCGCGGCGAGCAGCAGGTAGGCGCGCTGGTAGCGCTGCCACGCGCGGGTGGAGCCGGTCCAGCCGAGCGACAGCACGCCGTACAGCAGGCGCTGGAACTTGGTGGGGGCGTTGTCGCGCAGCGTCGCCAGGTCGGGGATCAGGCCGATGAACCAGAACACCAGCGAGATGGTGAAGTAGGTGCCGATGGCGAACAGGTCCCAGTCCAGCGGGCTGCGGAACTGCGGGAACAGCCCGAAGGTGTTCGGGTAGGGCACGAGCCAGTAGAAGACCCACGGCCTACCCAGGTGCAGGATGGGGTAGAGGCCCGCGCAGACCACCGCGAAGATCGTCATCGCCTCCGCGAAGCGGTTGACGGTGGTGCGCCACGGCTGCCGGAAGAGCAGCAGCGCGGCCGAGATCAAGGTCCCGGCGTGGCCGATGCCGATCCACCACACGAAGTTGACGATCGGCATCCCCCAGGCGACAGGGATGTTGTTGCCGAAGATGCCGATGCCGGTGGTGATCAGCTTGACGATCGACACCAGGTACATCACCAGCAGCGCGCCGGAGATGCCGAAGCCGATCCACCACCACAGCGGGGTCTTCTCGACCCCCACCAGCACGGGTGTCAGGACGCGATCGTCGATCTCGCCGTAGCTCTGGCCCGGGACGATGACGCGGTTGGTCTCCTTGAAGCCCGGGCGCGCGGCCTTACCGGAAGTGACTGCCATCAGCCCACCCCTTCGCTACCGCCCGCCAGGGCCGGGTTGGGGTTCTTGACCTTCGCCATGTAGGTGGTGCGCGGGAAGGTCTGCAGCTCCTCGAGCATCGCGTAGTTGAGCGGGGAGCTCTTGACGCGCGTCACGGCGGCTGCCGGGTCGTTGAGGTCGCCGAACACGATGGCCTGGGTGGGGCAGGCGGCCTGGCAGGCCGTCTGGACCTCGCCGTCGCGGATGCGGCGGTCCTCGTTGGAGGCGTCGATGCGGGCCAGCGAGATGCGCTGGGTGCAGTAGGTGCACTTCTCCATGACGCCGCGGCTACGGATGGTGACGTCGGGGTTGTTGGCCAGCGACAGCTCGGTGGCGTCGGTGGCGAGCTCGGCGTACTGCAGGTAGTTGAAGCGGCGCACCTTGTAGGGGCAGTTGTTCGAGCAGTAGCGGGTGCCCACGCAGCGGTTGTCGACCATCACGTTGAGGCCCTCGCTGTCGTGGACCGTGGCGCCCACCGGGCACACGGGCTCGCACGGCGCCTTCTCGCAGTGCTGGCACGGCATCGGCTGGCTGTAGAACTCGGGCTCGTCGGCGGAGCCGGAGTAGTAGTTGTCGACGCGGATCCAGTGCATCTCGCGGCCGACCGCCACCTGCTCCTTGCCCACGATGGGGATGTTGTTCTCCGACTGGCAGGCCACCACGCACGCGCTGCAGCCCGTGCACACGGTCATGTCGATGACCATGCCCCACTTGTAGCCGGTGTACTCGAAGTCGGGGTACAGGTCGGCGTCGATGTGCGGCACGGGGTGCACGAAGCTCGGGTGGTCGGGCTCGGCCTGCAGCTGCGCCAGGGTGCCGGCGCGCACGAAGTGGCGTTGCTCGCCGGTGCCCTCGAGCGAGTGGTGCGTCTGGGTCGAGACGAGCTTGTGGCGCCCGCCCGCGCGCGTGATCGTCACCTCGGGAGCGCCGTCGGCGTTGAGGTCGAGCAGCTCGTAGCCGTTGAAGCCCACGCCCGTGCCCACGCGGCCGGCGCGGGTGCGGCCGTAGCCGAGGGCGAGGCTGACCGCGCCCGGGGCCTGGCCCGGGTTGATCCACACCGGGGCGGTGAGCTGGCGACCGGAGGCGGTGAGGGTCACCAGGTCGCCGTTGTCGACGCCGAGCTCCTCGGCCAGGCGCGGGGCGATCAGGGCCGCGTTGTCCCAGGTGAGCTTCGTCAGCGGGCGCGGCAGCTCCTGCAGCCAGCCGTTGTTGGCCAGGCGCCCGTCGAGCACCGAGCTGTCGGGGGCGAGCACGAGCTCGAGCGCGCCGCCCGCCGGCAGGGTGCCGCTGGCGGTGGCGCCGCTCACCGCGACCGTGGGGCTAGCGGTGCCGGCGACCACGCCGCGGAAGACGCTCTCGCGCCAGAAGTCGTCGAAGCTGCCGGAGACGTTGGCGCGCCAGTGGTCGCGCACGATGTCGTAGCCGTCGGCGTCGGGGTCGCCCAGCAGGGCGGCCAGCACCTCGAGGCTCGACTTGCCGTTGTAGAACGGCAGGATCAGCGGCTGCTGGATGGTGACGGTGCCGTCGAAGGCGCGGGCGTCGCCCCAGGTCTCGAGGAAGTGCGCCTGCGGCAGGCTCCACTGCACGAGCTCGGAGGTCTCGTCGTGGTACAGGCCCAGCTTGGCGGTGAACGCCACGCGCCCGAGCGCCTCGGCGAAGCCCAGGCCGGCGGGGGCCGTGTAGGCCGGGTTGCCCTCGAGGACGAGCAGCGCCGCGACCTCGCCCTGGTTCATGGCGTCGACCAGCTCGCCGAGCTCGAGGGCGTGGTTGGTGGGGCGGGCGGCGGCGGGCTGCACGTAGCGGACGGTGCTGCCCACGTTGCCGAGCGCCTCGTTGATGGCGTGCGCCAGCGCGTGCACCACGGCCGGCTGCTCCTCGCCGGCGATCACGACGCTGCGGCCGCGGGCGGCCTGCAGGTCGTCGAGCATGGCCTCGAAGACGCGCGCGTCGATCGCCTCCGGGCGGGCGGCGACCGCGCCGGCGCCGAGCTCCGCCGCGAGCGCCGCCGCGGTGGCGGCGATGTCGGACGGCTTGAGCGGCACGCGGTGGTCGGCGAGCGAACCGGTGGCGCTGGGGGAGGCCTCCAGCTGGTAGAGGCGGTTCATGTCGTCCTGCGCCGTGCGCACGCGGCGCCGGTCGGCGAAGGCGCGCGCGTAGGCGAGGCGGCCGGGGCCGCGGTCGAGGAAGTCGGCGCCCAGCGACACCACCACGTCGGCCTGGCTGAAGTCGTAGACGGGGGTGACGTCCTGGCCGAACGCCTGGCGGGCGCCCTCGTAGGCGCCGTTCGAGTAGAGCGGGTCGTACTGGAACCAGCGCGCCTGCGGGAAGCGCGCCTGCACCTGCTGCAGCTGCGCCGCCATGGTGGGCGAGGTGACGTTCTCGGTGAGGATCGCGAGGCCGGCGCCCTGCTCCAGGCTGCCGACCGCGTCGGTCAGGGCCTCGGCGAACGCCTCCCAGCTGCTCGGCTCACCGCCCCGCAGCACCTCCTGGGCGCGGTCGGGGTCGTAGAGCGACAGCACCAGCGCCTGCGTGGTGGCCGCGGTGGCGCCCAGGCTGGCAGGGTGGTCGGGGTTGCCCTCGAGCTTGGTGGGGCGCCCCTGGTGCGACTCGGCGAGCACGCCCTCGGCGTAGCCCCCGTAGGTGGCGGCGGTGGCGAAGAACAGCGGCCGCCCCGGGGTGATCTGGTCGGGCTGGCGCACGTACGGCACGATCTTCTGGTGCGGCTGAGGCGGGCGGGCGCACGCCGTGAGGCCGGCCAGCGCCATGCTGGCGCCGAGCAGCTTGAGGAAGTCACGGCGGGCCATGCCGTTCTCGAGGGGGGCCGCCTGGCGCGGGAACTCCTTCTCCAGGAAGAGGCGGAACTCCTCGGTGTCGGCGACCTCGTCGAGGCTGCGCCAGAAGGCGGGGCCCTCCTGGTCGGCCAGACGCGCGCGGATGTCGGTGAGGTCTAGCTTCGCGTCGTTCATCGGTGGCAGGTCGAGCACTGGATGAGCTTGTCAGTGTCGATGTGGTACGCCTCCACGAGGGTGGCGCCGAGCGTCTCTTGGGCGATGGGGTCGGCGAGCGGCGAGTAGGCCATGTTGAAGACCTCGCTAGCGGGGCGCAGGAACTTCTCGGGCGCCCGGTGGCACTCGAGGCACCAGCCCATCGTCATGGGCTCGTTCTTCCACATGCCGGCCATCTGGTCGACACGGCCGTGACAGCTGCTGCACCCGACGCCGTTGTTGACGTGGGCGGAGTGGTTGAAGAAGACGTAGTCGGGCATGTCGTGGACGCGGTTCCACGCGATCGGGGCGCCGCTCTCCCAGCTGGCCACGACCGCCTGCAGCTGCGGCGTGTCGACGCGAAGCTGCGAGTGGCAGGTCATGCACGTCTCGGTGGGTGGCACCGACGCGGTGTTGGAGGTCTCGACGGTGGTGTGGCAGTAGCGGCAGTCGAGGCCCACCTGGGTGACGTGAAGGTTGTGCTGGAAGTCGACCGGTTGCTCGACCGGCACGCCCACCCGGTTGTTGTTCATGCGCGCGTAGAACGGCAGGCCCACGATGAGCAGCAGCGCGAAGATGCCGCCACCCCACGCTAGCCAGGTGACGAACGAGTTCGAGTTCGGCGGAAAGTAGTTGGGCATCAGGCAGGCACCTCAGCGCACTCCCTTTCAGGTCGGATGCAAGGCGGGTGGAAGGACTCGTACGGACCGGGGTCGCCCTGGGGGGCAGACCTAGTCGAAGCGACACGGATGATGCTCAGATCGACCTCCTAGCGCGAGGGCGGGACCGTAGGCCCGTTCTGAACGCGACTGCGGCACTCGTCCGCTATGATTACCGGCCTAATCTATCACAAACGATTTTCCGCCCCTTTCGGGACGTTCGTCCCGTTCTCGTCACCGCCGGCCGCTACGAGAGGACCCCGCCGCCGTGGGTCTCGGCAGCGGGGTCCTGGGCGCCCCCGGTCTGGTGGAGCCTGCCGGGCTCGAACCGGCGACATCTCGCTTGCAAAGCGAGTGCTCTCCCAACTGAGCTAAGGCCCCATGAAGGGCGCGCTGACAATATATACCGCGCGGTGGACGCCCGTGCGCCAGGCGCGCGACCCGCTCAGGCCACCTCGACGGCCCCGTCGGGCTTGGCGAAGATCATGCGGCCCATGTTCGTCTGCAGGCTCGAGGTCACCACCACCGCCAGCGTCTGGCCGACCGCGTCGCCGGCGCCCTCCACCACCGCCATGGTGCCGTCCTCCAGGTAGGCCAGTCCCTGCCCGGCCTCGCGGCCCTGGCGCACGATCGCGAGCGTGAGGCGCTCGCCCGGCAGGTAGCTCGCCTTCACGGCGCTGGCGAGCTGGTGGAGGTTCAGCACCAGCACGCCCTGAAGCGCCGCCACGCGGCTCAGGTTGTAGTCGGTGGTGATGAGCGCGGCGCCGCGCTCGAGGCAGAGGCGCACGAGGCGGTCGTCGACCGGCCCGTTCCCCTCGTCGTCGTGGACCACCTCGGTGCTCACGCGCTGGTGCTCCACGAGCTCGTCGAGCACCTCGAGGCCGCGGCGGCCGCGCTGGCGCCGGAGCGGGTCGTCGGAGTCGGCGATGCGCTGCAGCTCGGTGAGCACGAAGTGGGGGAGGAGCAGCTTGCCCTCCAGGAAGTTGGCGTCGACCACGGCCGTGAGGCGCCCGTCGATGATCGCCGAGGTGTCGACGACCTTGTCGGCCACCCCGCGCCGCGGGCGCGGCTCGGCCTGGGCGTCGACCGGCCGCAGGAAGGGGATCAGCCGGCGGTTGGCGACGAAGAAGCCGCCCAGGCCCAGCACCAGCACCACGGCGATCAGCTGCGACCAGTACCAGGTGAACCCCGGCACGGTGGCCAGCACGTTGTTGAGCAGCACCGTGAGCAGCAGGCCCAGGGTGGCGCCGGAGAAGGCGGCCAGCACCGCGTCGGGCGGCAGGCTCGAGATGCGCTCGACCGCCCGGTTCCAGAAGCGCCCGAAGCGCCGCGCCGGCCGCCCCGAGACCAGGTAGCCCACCAGCAGCCCCACGATGGTCAGGTAGAGGAGGTTGTTGGGGCCCGAGAGGAGCCCGCGGCGCGCCAGCAGGTCGGCGAGGAAGTAGCCGACCACGCCGCCCGCCAGGCTGAGCAGCGCGCGCGCCAGGGCGGCGCCCAGGGTGGGGGCGTGGCGGTGGTGGGCGTTCGGGGCCCGGTCGGCGGATGCGTTCATGCGTCGCCCCAGAGTAACGCCAACGCCTGCTGCAGGGTGCGGACCCCGTCGGGCAGCTCGCGCGAGCGCGGCCCGATCAGGCGCGGGTGGTCGGCGCGCCGCGCCTCCTCGAGGCGCCGCGCCAGCTGGCCCACCGAGCGCAGCTCGCCCGCCAGGCCCACCTCGCCCACCAGCGCCGTGCCGTCGGGGGCGGGGCGGTTGGTGACGGCCGAGTGCACGGCCACCGCCACCGCCAGGTCGGCGCCCGGGTCGGTGAGGCGCAGGCCGCCGGCAACGTTCACGTACACGTCGAGCGAGTCGAGGGGCAGCTGCAGGCGGCGCTCGAGCACCGCCAGCACCACGTCGACGCGGCGGTGGTCGAGGCCCTGCACCACGCGCCGCGGCGCGGCGTAGGGGCTCTTGGACGCCAGCGCCTGGACCTCCAGCAGCAGCGGGCGCTGGCCCTCGAGGGCGGCCACCACCACCGAGCCGGGCACGCCCCGGGGGCGCTCGGCCAGGAACGCCTCCGAGGGGTTCTTGACCGCCTGCATGCCCGACTGGGTCATCTCGAAGACGCCGACCTCGCCGGTGGCGCCGAAGCGGTTCTTCATGGAGCGCAGCACGCGAAGGCCGGCAGCGGACTCGAGGGCGAAGGTGGCGTCCACGACGTGCTCGATGACCTTGGGGCCGGCGATCGACCCCTGCTTGGTGACGTAGCCGATCAGCACCAGCGTGGAGCCGGACCCCTTGGCGGCGTCGACCAGCAGCGCGGTCGAGTCGCGCAGCTGCGACACCGTGCCGGGCACGGCGCCGTCCTCGTCGACCAGGGTCTGGATGGAGTCGACGATCACCAGGTCGGGCGCCACGGCGCGCACGTGCTCGGCGATGACGCGCGCGTCGTTCTCGCGCGTGAGCTCCATGCCGCTGCCGAGGCCCAGGCGGTCGGCGCGCATGCGCACCTGCGCCGGCGACTCCTCGCCGGCCACGTACAGCACGCTGCGCCCCGCCTCCACGGCGTGCTGCGCCAGCTGCAGGAGCAGCGTCGACTTGCCGATGCCGGGCTCGCCGGCGATGAGCAGCGCCGAGCCCAGCACCCACCCGCCGCCCAGCACGCGGTCGACCTCGGCGTCGCCGCTGGAGCGGCGCGACAGCGAGGCGTCGAGCACCTCCTCGAGGCGCGTGGTGGCGAGGCGGCGCGCGGCGGCCGCGCGCCCGCCGCGCGCGG